>Ga0126307_10003783_pt1 | contig 10418 bp, 8 predicted proteins | sample Plot28_FD_89955 | JGI IMG/M metagenome (GOLD analysis project Ga0126307, IMG submission 89955) | Serpentine soil microbial communities from UC McLaughlin Reserve, CA, USA - Plot28 | ecosystem: Environmental > Terrestrial > Soil > Grasslands | place: USA: UC McLaughlin Reserve, Lake County...
AAATGACCCTGACTGCCGCCGGCGAAGCCCAAGCCGTCGGGCTTCACCTGCGTGGCAAAATAATTCAGTGCCTTGACGCCCTGCCCGCCCGGGATGTTGCGATAGACAATGCTCGGCTTGCCCGGCAGGTGTTTGACGACGAAGTCGCCGATCAGCCGCGACGACAGATCGGTGCCGCCGCCTGGCGACGAACCGATATACATATCGATCTTCTTGCCGGCGAAGGAAACGTCCTGCGCCTGCGCCGGATCAGCGAAAGCAAATGCCGCAAGGCCCGCCAGGACGGCAGCCTTGCGGCACAGAATCGACTTCAGCATCTAACCGACCCTCCCTATTTTGGGACGCGGCCGATGCGGCCTCTTGCGGGCCGCTTAATGCCGGCGCGCCGTATCAGCCCCCGTGGCCGTTCAGCAGCTGCGGATGATCCTTGTAGAGATTGTTGATGAAGCCGGAATCGTCGATCTCGCGCAGGAAGTTGACGTTCCACAAGGCGAGCGGATGGACCTTCGCCGCGTCGCCGTTCTTCTCGTCCTGCTTCAAGGCTTCCTGATAGACGTTGTAGACGGCGGGAAGACTTGGATAGAGCCTCGGCTCCAGCCGCGAGGCCAGATCGTCGTAGACCTTGGTGGCCATATCGAGGTCGAGATCGCCTTCTTTCTTGTGCTTCTCCATCAGGATCTTGATCGTCTCGTCCTTATGGATCTTGAAGTAAGCGATGCCTTCCAGCACCGACTTGAGCACGCGCTTCACGACGTCAGGCCGCTCCCGCACCATCTTCGCCGATGACGAGATCGTCATGAAGAAGATCATGTCCTGCACGGGGATATCGATCACCTTCAGGCCCATGCGGCGAGCTTGTTCGGTGCGCGGCTGGTTGACGAAGGCCGCGTCGACGTCGCTGTCCGCCACCATGCTCAGCAGGCTCTTCCCTTTCACCTTCTTCGCACCGGCGGCATCTTCCTCGCGCTTTTCGGTGACCAGTTCGACCTGGTCCTTGTCCGGATCGAGGCCGGCCTGCTTGAGATAGAGCCAGGTATTCAGGCCGGGATGCCGGCCGCGGTTGCCGAATTTGCGTCCGCGCACGTCCTCCAGCTTGCTGATGCCGGCGTCCGCGCGCGTGATCAGAAAGAGCTTGTTCTTGCTCACCGTCTGGCCGAGATACTGCCAGGTATCGCCCTTGGCGCGCGCGGCATAGGTCGAGACGTGATTGCCGGAGACGAATTCGACCTCGCCCGTGGGGACGAGGTCATGCGCGTCGCCGCGGCTGATGATCTTGTCGTAATCGACCTTGAGACCATTCCGTTCCCAAGCGCCCGTCTCATTGATCACATGCATCAGCGCCAGATGGCTCGATGAGCGATAGGGAAACTGGATATGGTCCATTCTTCGACTCCTCCTCGATTTTAAATCAGGGCTGATCGCCCCCAACATTAATTATTGCCGTCAAAAACTGGCGCCCGTTTTCAGGGCGCCAGCTCCCCCGACCGTCCGTGAGCGATCAATTGCAGGTGACGCCGTTGGCTTCCTTGGCCTCACCCATGAACTCGATGCTGCATTCCATGCCGGGCTTCAGCGCATCGCGAGATGCCTTCTCGCCCTTGATCGTCACCTTGGTGCGGCTGCTGCTGACATCCAGTTTCTTGCTGCCGCCAGCCGCCGCAAACTCGATGTCGCGGCCGCCGGCGCCGACCGCCGTAAGCTTGGCCTTCACCGCCGGGACATCCATCTTGTCCAGGCCCTTGGCCTTGGCCATCGCCGCAAGTTCCTCGTCAGTGAGCGGCTCCGCCGGCAGGCCGTTCTTAAGCTTCATGTCGTCCATATAGGCGGTGATCTCCTTGCGAGGATAAGCCGTCTTCTGGATGAACTCCTGCTGGATCTCTCCGGGGATCGGCTTGAAGTCCTCGCTGAACTGCAGCTTACCCATCCGGATGAACTCCGGATCCTTAACGATCTGAGCCCAGGCGGTCCGATAGGCGTCGACGATCTCCTTTGGCGTGCCAGGCGGCAGCGCATACCACTTGTCGATGTCGTTCAGCGCCGTCCAGAACTCGAAGGCTTCGAGCTCGAGACCCGTGGTCTTGCCCTTCATGATCACCGGGAAGGTCGGGATGTTCTCAAAGTTGGTGCGGGCCTCGTCATTGGCGCCGGTATCGCCGCCGCCCAATTGCGTGACGCCAACAAATTCACCGGTATCGAACAGTTCCTTCAGCAGCGACAAATTGGAAGTTCCCATCATGTGGGTTTCACCGCGGCGAACCGCGAGCATCAAGAAGCTGGTGCCCGGATAACCGACGACGAACTTGACGTTCCAGCCGAGCGTTTCCTTGCCGAAGGTGATCAGCTGTTCCCAGCTGCGATTGCCGTCGAGCACGCCGACCACCACCGGAGGTTTTGATTTATCGGTGAGGTTAGGCAGCATCTCCTTACGAATGAAGATGATCGAGCCGCCGCGCGAGACGCCGCCAAAGTAGCCGAACTTGGTCGGATCGTATTCCACCACGCTTTTGCGCAGCGCCGAGGGATCGGTATGCGAGCTGGAACCGCCCGCCCAGGTCAAGCCATCCGGCTTGGCCTTGGCGAAATAGTTCAAACCCTTGGTGCCATGTCCGCCGGGAACGTTGCGGTAGCGCATCGTCGGCTTGCCCGGCAGGTATTTTTCCAGGTAGAGCCCAACCAGACGCGTAGTGCCGTCGGTACCACCGCCGGCCGCCGATCCCATGATCACGTCGATGGTTTTTCCCTTGAAGCTGACCTCAGCCGCTGCCGGTCCGGCGATGGCCAGCAGCGTTCCTCCGCAGAGAAGCGCGAGCCCTGCCATCTTCAACCCGTTTCGCATCAATGACATAACCGTCTCCCTAAGGTCGTTGGCGTCCGGATTATTCCGCATCGGACGCGGGCTGGATAGCTGGCGCTGTGTCGCAACTAGCGGCCAAATTCATCCAGTGCCGTTCATGCCTAATCATAAGGATATTCGCCCTTCTGTCAAAAACCTGAACGTGTTTCGATTTATGGCCGCGCGATTCCGAGCAGCTGCCTGATGGAGTCCCCAATCCAGCTCGAAATATCGATCAGGAACTGGCCGAGCGCCGCGTCGATGGGATTGGGCCAGACTGCGCCGCTGAAGAAGTCGAAAATCAGCCAGCAGAGGAGAAACGCCACCACCCCGAGGCCGAGCGAATAGCGCAGGTTGGAGCCGTATACCCAGCCAAAGGCCACGGGATATATGAGGAAGGTAAGATGGAAGCCGATAAAGTAAGTGCCTACCGCCAGAGCGGCGAGCCATAGCCAAGCTTTCACCTCCAGCAGGTTCTCCTCGCGGCTGAAAGGAATACCCCCCGTTCCTGCCCGCGCGTGTCGGCGCAAGACGATGCTATCGCGCACCATCTGTATGCTGACCAGAAGCAGTCCTATCCCCGCGATGAAATACACCGCGATCGAAGCACGCAGCGGCCAGCGCAACGCATCGATCATCATCGCGATAAACGTCACGAACAGAATGCCGCTCGTTACCAGCGTGCCCTTTTCCTGCGCCCTGACAAGCTCGTGCGCAGTGTCCATGTCCATCGCCTTTTTGCCGGACATCCAATTGCGGATATAAGGATAGGCAATCGTCAGGGCGATCAGCATGCCGATGATTATGACGCTCGGGAATGTCAGCCATTCCACACCGTAGCGGTCCACCGACAGCCAGAGATATTGCTGGACCTGCGGACCGAGCACGACGGCGATCAGCAGCGGCGGGCGCGGCCATCCGTAGCGCCGCATCAGGATGCCGACGATCGACCAGAACACCAGAGCAATCAGATCGCTGATGTCGAGTTCGTTCGCGTAGGCGCCGATCGCGCAAAACAGGAACACCGACGGGATCATATAATAATAAGGAACCAGGCAGGCCTTGCAGAACTGTTTGGTGAAGGCCATCGCCAGGATCGTCGCCATGGTATTGGCGATTACCAATGTCCATACGATCGCGTACATGTAGGGCGCCTGATGCGTCAGGATCGCAGTGCCCGGCTGGATGCCGACGCCGATCATGCCGATCAGAATGAGCGCCATCGAGCTGCTGCCGGGGATGCCGAACAGCAACGTCGGGATGAGATCGCCGCCTTCCTTGGCGTTGTTGGCGCTCTCCGGCGCGATTACGCCGCGAATGTCGCCTTTGCCGAAATTTTCGGTGTTCTTCTCGGTCTGCATGGCATGCGCATAGGCAAACCAATCGGCCACCGAGCTTCCCAGCCCCGGCAAGGCTCCTACCCAAACCCCGACGATGCTGGAACGGATAACCAGCCACCAGTGGGTAAAGACGTCCTTGACGCCTTGCCATTGTCCGCCCGCCAGCGGCTCCATCTCGGCAATGCTGGTTTTCCGCCGGAACAGATCGATCATTTCGGGCACGGCGTAGAGGCCCATCGAGGTGATAATTAGCGAAACACCGTCCCAGAAATAGCTGCTGCCGAAAGTGAAGCGCTCGATGCCGGTGCGCGCATCGGTTCCGACGAGCGCAATCGACAGCCCCATTACCGCGCTGATCAATCCCTTGACCGGCTGCGAGCCGCCCAGGATGGCGACCGCGCTCAAGCCGAGCAACACCAGCATGAGAAATTCCGGCGAGCCCAGGCTCAGGACCAGCGGCTTGAAAAACGGCAGAGAGATCATGAATGCCGCCGCGCCGATGATGGCTCCGATCAGTGAACCGAAGAACGCGGCGCCGAGCGCGCGGTTGGCCTCACCCCGCTTCGCCATCGGATAGCCGTCGAGGATCGTCGCGGCGGATCCGATGCCGCCGGGCACGCCCACCAGCACCGAGGTGAAGGTCGTGGCGGTATTGCCGACGGTGGCAGCCCCGAAGATCAGCGCAATGAAGGCGAAAGGGTGCAGCGTCATCGCGTAAGGAAGAAACAGCGCGAGCAACAGCTTGCCGCCGATGCCCGGCGCCGCGGCGAAGAAGCTCGCGACCGCCACGCCAAAAACCATCAGCATCAGCGGGAACGGCGCAATGATCCCGTTAAACCCTGCGACAATGTCTTTGGGATTAAATACGCTAAGTAAGTCGAGCATTCCTGTTCCTCGGCGCCGCTGACGGGCGCTCCAATCTTTGTATCATCAAGCGCAAGCAGCGCTCAGCCGCTGCGGCTGAACGCTGCAGAGAATGAACACATCAGAACGTGATGGAATCCAAGCGGGTCAGAACGGCTTTCTCGCTCAATTGCGATCCGTTCGCGATTTGCCAGATCGTGAACTGCTCTTGATAGGCGGTTTCCGACGGCAAGCCGTCGATCGGCACGATCGGCTTGAAGCCGCGCTGCACGGCGCCGAATGACGTATAGAGCACCGCGCTGTTGGCAGATGTGCCGACGATGATAATGGTGTCGATGCCTTTGTCCTTCAGCATCTGCTCCACGTCGTTGTCGGAGAACTTGTCGCCGCGGCCGCGCACGACCCGCTCGTCTCCCTTCGGCCCGACACTCGCCACGATATCCTCCGGCTGCATGCTGCTGGAGAGCGCATGCAGGACCAGCACGTTATGCTTGCGCGCGTCCGCCAGCAGCTTCTCGATCTTCGGCAGGGTCTTGAAGCAGCGCACCCGCGCTTCCGCGGTGCAGCTCTTGCGGTTCCAGTCGAGACTGAATACCGCGGTCTTCTTCGGATCTATCTGGACAGGCTTGATCTTGGCGGCCGGCGGGGGCGGCGCCTTGATGGAATCCCATTCCTCAAGAATGTTTTGCGCCAGCGCGGCTTTTGGCGACGCGGCAACCAGCCCTAACGCCAGCGTCGCGATGGCGACGCCCGCGAGAGCAACCTCGATCGGCTTCTTCATCCCACCCTCGTTTCCCCTAGAACCGCGTTTCAGAGCGGCCTTCTGAACCAGTTCCTCGCGTTGTCCTCGAGGATTTTCTTGCGCCCCTCTTCCGAGATGGCGGGATCGAACGCCCAGTTGATCGGATCGAATGTGGCATGCGGCCAGTCGGAAGAATAGAGCAGCATGTCCTCGCCGCGGCACAGGTCCATCAGCATCTTGAAATGCTTGGGGTCGCGCGGGAAGCAAACCGGCTGGCTTGAGAAACGAATATTGCTGTCGAAATATTCGCTCGGCAGCTTGTTGAGGAACTGCTCGCCCGCTTCCAGCTTGCGTTCCGTCAGTTTGATGTCGCCCGGATGGCTCAGATAGTAGTCATCCGAGCGGGCCATGAATTCCGGCAGCCACCAGAAGCCGCCTTCCTTCACGATCACGCGCAGCGTCGGGAATTTGTCGAACAGGCCCTGGAAGATCATGCTGCCGACAAAAGCCATCGAGATCGAGACGGCGGAAATGCCGACGAGCTCGGCCCAGGTGCGCGTGCCCTGATGCAGCGGCGTCATCTGTTGGTAGAACGTGCCGACGTGCGAGGTCACGCAAAGATCGTTATCGACCGCGGCGGCGTATATCGGGTCGTGCTTGGCGGTGCCAATCGGCTCGTAATTGCCGCCGAATTCCGTGTAGACGGAGACAAAGCCCGGATGTTTCGCCATCCGCTGGATTTCCGCCGCGCCGGCGGCCGGATCGCGGTGGCTGATCATGATCTCGGCCTTGATGCGCGAACTGGCCGGCAGCACCTCGGCGGCGAGATAGTCGTTATAGGCAGACGCAACTGACGCGAGCATCGCGGGATGGAACATGCTCTGCGGCCGCTGGAAGCCGGGGCTCAGCACCACCGTCTCGACGCCGATCTCGTCCAGCACCTTCAGCACTTCCGCCGCCGTAGCGGCGCGGCCCATGGTTTCCTGACCGGTGCCTTCGATCCCGATGGCGTATTGCGGGCTGTAGTCGCCGCCGACCGGCGGATATTTGGTCAGTTCGGTCCGGAACGGCTCCTTCATCAACTTCCGCAGCACCTGCCAGTCCGGGATGAAATGGAAATCCGTATCCACCACCGTGTAATTGTGGGCGCGCGGATCGATCGGATTCGGCTTCACGCGCTTGGCCGGCTGGCGGCTTGGACTGGTTGCGATATTCATGTTGATCTCTCGTATCGGCGAGCTTGCGCCGTTCAGACGGTTACCACCACATCGTCACCGTCAAGGGCGATCGGATAAGTTCGCAGGCTCTGGCGCGGATCGGCTTCGAGCTTGCCGTCACACAGCTGCCAGTTCCAGTGATGCCACGGGCAGCGCACGACACCCTCTTCCACCATCACCTCGCCGTCACAGAGCGACGCGCCCTTATGGGGACAACGATTGGCCACGGCGTAAAGTTTGCCCGCAATGCGGAAAACCGCGATGGTACGATGGCCCGCTTCGACAGCGATGCCCTTGCCTTCCGGGATCTCATCAACTTTGCCAACGACGTATTCTACCATTCCAACCGGTTCCGCACTTTATGCCAGCATCCAGCGGCCAGGCCCGCATAGCTGGTTTCCAGAATTCGACATTGATTACGAATTTCGATATTGCCGGTTTTTACGCCTAAAGTCCAGAGCGGCAAGAGTTGCAGGCCCCCTGCCGCTGGGGCAAAGTGACGGAGAATTATCGCGTTTTAGGCAAGCCAAACAGTGATGGCCGGGCCCGCCCCAGGCAAAAAAAGCAACAAATCCAAGACGAAGGGAAAAGGCCTGCCGCGCCACGGCAACCGCTCCATCGTCGTGGCCGTTTCGCTGTTGCGTGTGATTGCATCGCTCGGACGGCCAGCGACCCTGAGCGAGATCGCGTCCGCCGCCGGCATGTCGGCCCCGCGTGCGCATCGTTATCTGCTCGGGCTCGCCAATACCCGTCTGGTCGAGCACAGCACCGTATCGGGACATTACGATTTAGGCTCTGAGATCGTAGAGCTTGGCGTCGCCGCCTTGGGCAAGGTGGATGCCGTGCGCTTCGCCAGCGAGGCCTTGGCGCCGCTCGCCGATGAAACCGGGCTTGCCGCGCTCATCACGGTGTGGGGGACCAATGGCCCGACCGTGATCCGCTGCGAACAGGCCGGACTTGTATCCGCGGTGCGCGTGCGCGAGGGCCGCAATCTCTCCTTGCTGCACAGCGCCGCCGGCCGCGTGTTTCTGGCCTATCTGCCGGAATCCGACACCGCCCCTTTCGTGGAGCGGGAACTGGCTTCGTCTCCCAAGGAGCGAACGCCCACCAAAAACATTGAAGCGATCCAGACCGACGTGCGCAAGCGCGGCATCGCGCGCGGTCTTGGCGAGGAGACGCCGAATATCGCGGCGCTGGCGGCGCCGGTGTTCGGCGCCAACGGCAGGCTCGCGCTCTGCATCGGCGTGGTCTCAGCCGTCGGCTTTGACACCAGCTATTCCGGCAAGCCGGCGGTTGCTTTGCTGCGTACCGCCGCCGAGCTGTCGCGCCGCCTCGGCTTCTCAAACGGCAATCACGCCTAGCGTCGAAGCGCGAATTGCTGCGCGGAGGTTGCGCCGCAGCTTCAGTTCTTGGCTTTCGGTCCCGCCGCAGCTTGCGCTTCCGCCTCCGCAAGACCTTTCTTGATCTTGGCGATCACGCCTTTCGGCGTGCTGATCAGGTCTTCCACCACCTTCTTCACGTCCTGACCGGTGGAAGGCTCGATCTCGAGCTTGCGCTCGGCGGCGATCCTTACGAATTCCGGATCTTTCATGGCGTCGGAGAAAGCCTTCTGCAGCGCCGCCAGGCGATCCGCCGGAATGCCGGGCGGCGCGGTGACCGGAAAACCCATCGCGCTATCGCTGGAAACGAAACGGAAGATCGCCTTCTCCTCGTCGTTCTTGGCAAGGTCGAGCAAGAGCGGCACGTCCGGCAGGTCGGCCTCTTTGGTCAACCCGGTCTGCAGCAGCACGTTGATCTTCTTCTCCGCGATCCAATGCGGCCAGCCGGATTTCAGCCCCGACCAGACCACGGCGGCGCGGCCGTCGACTTCGCCGCGCTCCATCGCGAGCTGGATGGTGTTGCCGCCTTGATAGCCGAGCACGACCTTGAATTTGGTGCCAAGGAAAGCATTGATCAGCAGCGGATAAACCGAGTTGCCGCCGGTCGCGCTCAGCGCGCCCATCACCACTTCTTTTTTCTTGGCATCCTCGAGCGTTTTCACGCCGGTCGCATGCCAGGTGATGAAGACGGTGGTGGAGGTGTTCATCGCGCCGATCCAGCTGAATTTGGCGAGATCGAAATGAACCTGCTCGGGCTCGAACATCTGACGCTGCGGCATGCTCTGGTTGAACATGCCGATGACGGTACCGTCCTTGGGCGCGATATCGGCCACGTATTGCGCAGACTTCACGCCGGACGCGCCCGGCATATTCTCGACCACCAGCGTCGGATTGCCCGGGATATGCCGACCCATGAACTGCGTCAGCAAACGGCTATAGGTATCGTAGCTGCCGCCGGTATTGGATCCCACGACGAATTTGACGGTTTTGCCGCGGTAGAATTCCTCCACCGACTGCGCGCGACTTGGTTGTCCCGCCATCAGCAGGGCTGCGCAGATACCCAGAGCGCTCAGCAATAGCTTGCGCATATTTTCCTCTGCCTTTCCGTCCCTTTTATGCCGCCTCGCCTTTGCCGCCCAGCCAAAGCATATTAAAACTTACCTACCCCTAAAATCGCCGATTTGGAAAGCGAAATGCATTTCAAATTCTGCTTTTGCCTGCTAAAAAGCCCGCATTCACCTGCGCCGCTGGCAATAAAGGACCGGAAGTAATGGCAGTCGACAACGCCGCCCTGCGCTATCTGATCGATACCTACCTGGACTGGAGCAAGCAGCAGGGCGTCCCGGTCATCGAAGGCGTCGCTATCGACCTCAACACGATCGAAACCGCGCCCTGGCCGCGGCTCGGCGGCGGCTGCAAGGCGGCTTTTGTGCATCTGCGCGGACGCGGCGATTTCGTCTCGCTGCAGGTGATCGATATTCCGCCCGGCGCCCGCACCGACATCCTGCGCCATCTCTATGACGAGGTTTTCTACGTACTGTCCGGCCGCGGCAGCGCGACGATCGACATTGCCGAAGGCCGCAGCGCGAGCTTCGAATGGGGCCCGCGCTCGTTGTTCTCGCCGCCGCTGAACGCGCCCTACCGGCTGTTCAACGCCTCCGGCCGCGAAGGCGCTCGCATCGCGGTCGCCAGCAATCTCGGCTTCATGATGAACGTCTACCGCAACGAAGCCTTCCTGTTCGACAACAAGACCTCCTTCCCCAACCGCGTCGGCCGCGAGGGCTATTACAACGGCGAAGGCGATTTCCTCCCGCTCGCTCCCGGCAAACATATGTGGGAGACGAATTTCATTCCCGATCTCGGCTCGTTCGAACTGCCGGAATGGGAAGCGCGCGGCGCCGGCAGCCGCAACATCAAGGTCATCCTCGCCGACAGCCCGATGCACGCGCACATCTCGGAGATGCCGGTCGGTACCTACAAGAAGGGCCACCGCCACGGTCCCGGCGCGCACGTCTTCGCGATCAATGGTTCCGGCTACACGCT
>Ga0126307_10003784_pt1 | contig 10418 bp, 8 predicted proteins | sample Plot28_FD_89955 | JGI IMG/M metagenome (GOLD analysis project Ga0126307, IMG submission 89955) | Serpentine soil microbial communities from UC McLaughlin Reserve, CA, USA - Plot28 | ecosystem: Environmental > Terrestrial > Soil > Grasslands | place: USA: UC McLaughlin Reserve, Lake County...
CTCCTCGCGGTTCATGTCCTCGACCAGCGCGAGGACGACAGCTTCGTTTTCCACCGTGGGCTCGTACCGCCGAAACGTGGTCCCGAACCTTTCGTTGACCTGGTCAAGGACCGATCCGAAGTCGTGGGTGACGTCGTCGAAGGCCGCGACCAGGAAGGCGTGACGTGCCGGCCAGGCGGTCCGGTAGAAGTCGACGTACTCCAGCAGTGCGTCCCGGGGGCGCAAGGCAGGGCGTCGAAGCAGGTAGGAGCTCACCGCGTCACGGGGTCTTCTCACGAGGACGAGGGAGGGTATGCCCAGCCGGGCTGCCCGCAGCACGTGCGGCGCACCGTGCAGATGACGGGCTACGTGCGGGCCTGGGCCGTTGGCCACCCGGAACGCCGCGACGCTGTACGTGTTCCCCGACCGCAGGAACCCTTCGATCAGCAGAGCGGTGTCCGGCCGCACCAGGGTCTTCCGCTTCTCCGGTCGGGCGAGCATGGCAGCGTCCCACACGTACGGTGTCCGAGAGATCGGTCGTCGGGCGTGGTGGCGGACCCGGTCCAGAAGGCTGGTCACGATGATTCGCGACTGGCCGCGTGCGAGCGACCCGCCGATCACGGGTCCGGCTCCGTGCCCGGGTCGTATCCCTCCGGCAGGACACTCCAGTACTTCGGTGTGAAGGGCAGACCTTCCAGGACGGACTCGTCGATGTCCCACATCTGTCCGCGACCCTCGACCACCGTGTTCTCGAGCTTGAGGGCCGTTGTTCCTGCGGAGTCACCGATGAACGCCCCGTAGTCGCGCAAGGCCCTGGCGATCACGAGGGCCTGCGGAGGCAGGTCCAGCTTGGCCAGGTCGACGTCCGGGCGGATGCGAAGGCGAAGACCCTGAGGTGGAGCGGCCATATCGCGGGACTCTCCGTCGGAGCCCACCATCGGGAAGACGTGCCGAACGGACGCCTCGGGCCCGACGCTGATCTTGAGCACATGGCGGATCGCACCGGTCTGCACCTCGTCCAGCCGGACCGCGGTCGTGGCACCGTTGGTCCCGCGGAACGATCCGGTGTTGCGCCTGTCGTCGGACCGGCCCGTCCGAGCGTCCAGTCCGTTGGAGTCGAGGTACGCGATGGAGCCGCCTCCCGCCTGCCACGTCTCTGTCTCGCCGTCGAAGTCTGCGTTCCACAGGGCGGCGACGTACCCTCTGCTCTCGTCGTACACGGTTAGCTCAGAGTCGGAGTTGTCTCCCGGCAGAGCGCCACGCGGGATCCGCAGCTTCGCGAACTCCGGGGGCAGTGAGTACCGCGTGGACTGCACCTCGTACGTCGGGTCACCGGGCTCGGCCCAGTAGATCGGCTGGCCCCACGAGTCGTTGTCGGCCCCGGCCAGCCGAAGGTAGCCACCTCCGGACTGCGGAGCGGTCCGAAGGTAGGTCAGGAGCCGCTCACCTGCCGGATGCCGCGGAGCGTCCACCGGCAGCCGGGTGTTCCACCACGACTCCGAATCGAAGGCGCGCAGGCCACCGGTCGAGTAGTCGGCCGGATCGACCGGCGGGATCGCCGGGTCGTCCTCGGCCCACCAGAGCAGTGTGCCGAGCAGGACGAGGATGACCAGCGCTCCGGCCACCGACCAGCGGGTCCGCGAACGCCGATGGGACGGCTCTCGGGCATGCCGCCCATGACCGGCGGAGGGGGCGTGTTGTACCGGCGCACTCATGATGAGGGGGATGTCATCACCGCGATCGCGATGCTCGTCGTACGGCCGGTCAAGGCCGACAGCGTGCGCCACCGGTGCATGGCCGGGCACGTTGGGTGACCACGTGGTCGTCGACCTCCTTTCGAGCATGCGCCTCGCCTACCCCCGGTTCCGCTCGGCTAGACATGACCCTTCGGCCTTTGCCTCTGCCGCTGCATCACCGAGCGGGCGGCTGGTACCGCTCCGGCAGGACGGACCAGTAGCGCGGCGTCAACGGCAGCCCGCATAGAGCGCGGGAACCGAGGTGCCACAGCTGACCTCGTCCGCTGGCCCGGGTGTCCTCCAGCTTCAGCGCGTTGGTGCCGCCGGAGTCTCCGAGGTACATGCCGTATCGCTTGAGCGCCCGCGCGATCACGAGCGCTTCGCGGGACAGACCCATGGCGCGAAGATCCACCCGGGGCCGGATTCGTAGCCTCAGACCTTGCGGCGGCGCATCGGTCGCCCGAGAACCGCCGTCGCTGGCGATCATGGGGAAGATGTGCCGACTGGACACCTCGGGTCCGGCGGCGAACTTGAGCACGTGACGGATCCGACCGGCGGCGACCTCGTCGTACCGCACCATCATGGTGGCGCCGTTGTTGCCGCGCCAGGCGCCCGTGTTCCGCGGCTCGTCGGACCGGCCGGTCCGCACGTGCAGTCCGTTGGACGCCAGGTAGGTGACCGCGGCCCCACCTGCCGACCACTGGTCGGCCGTTGCGTCGTACCTCGCGTGCCACAAGGCGACCACGTAGCCCTTGGCCCGGTCGAAGATGACCAGCTCGGCATCAGAGGTGGCGGCCGGTGCCGCCTGGGCAGGTATCCGCAGCGTTCGCAGCTCGGGCGGAAGGGGGTAGTCGGTGGGTCGAACCAGGTAGGTCCGATCGTCGGACCCAGCCCAGTAGACGGGTTGGCCCCAGCGCCCCGTTCCTGCGCCGGCCAGCGTCAGGCATCGACTGCCTTCGTCACCGGAGCGCAGGTAGGCGAGCAGGGCGTCGGTCCGCGCGTGCGCGGGAGCCTGCCTCGGGAGAGAGCGGTTCCACCAGGCGCCGTCGCTGTACGCCCGGTAGGCGGACGACTGCGCGCCCTCCGCCAGGCCACCGGTTCCCAGCAGGAGCACCATGGTGGCAAGGACCGAGACCTGTCGTTTCCAGCTGCTCTTGCGCACGGCGCGATGCCGACCGGACAATAGGGGCTCCGTGGATGTGGGGGCTGGTGCGAGAGTGGCAACGCCTCGTCGAGCGCATTCACCGGCGGGCGAAGAGCCAACCCGCAAAGGCTAGCGTCCCCATGACGCCAGCGACCAGTCCGACCGTTGTCCAGGCGATCTGGCGGTCCGCGGTCCCGGGGCCGAGGCGTACCGAGGCGTGGGCCGCAGACGAGAGGTTCCCCGCCAGGTCCACGGCCTTGACCGAGTACGTGACGCGCCCAGCCCTTCCCGGGGCGTCCGCGAAGTACGTCGAGCGGGTGAGACCGAGCCTCCTCCCGTCGCGGTAGACGGCGTAGCCGTTGACCGGACGCTCGTCGGCAGCCGGCGACCACCCGTCGCCGTCGTCGGAGCGGGACCAGGTGACCGTCACCGAGCCGTCGACCTCACGGGCTCTGACGTGGCCCGGCTCACTGGGCGGCTCGTCGTCCGGATCCAGTCCTGGGACCGGCACGTCGAGAGGAGCCGTGATCGGCATCTCAGCGTGCCAGTACCGCTCCTGGGCCCGATCGCTGACCATGATCACCAGGCCCGAGACCGGCGTCAGCGGTTGGTCGGTCGAGGTGACGTCGGTCAGCTCCCTCGACGGGCTGCTGATCACTACCGTGCCTGGCCCGGTCGGGAAGTCAAGGCGCGGAAGCTTCGCCTCTTTGAGCACTATCGCACCGAAGCGGCTGGCCACCGTGTAGACGGTCCTGTTGACCGGATCCACGGCAACGACCGGCCGCGTCAGGTTGTCTCGCACCGTGCCCGTGACGTGGGACGACCACTGGCCCTGCGGGCTGCGCCGCAGCACCAGCGTGAGCGTCTGTTCGGGGTCGTCACTGCTGTCGCCGAGAGAGGTCTTCACCGCTGCGATGATGTTGCTGCCCCCGGGACCGTCCCACACCTTGGCGTTGATGTGGTTGTCCGCGATGTCGGGGCCCTGCAGCGCTGTCTCGTAAGACCAGCTGTCGTCCGGGGCGTCATCGGGATGGACGGCAAAGTGGAACGAATCGCGCTGCTGGTCCGACCACAGGACGCCGACGCCTCCGTCGAAGTGGACGATGTCAGCCGTCTCGCCAGGGCCCACGTCCGTGGCCGGGGTGGCCGGTGAGAAGGGCTCAGCCCACTCCGTCCCAGAGACGTCGCTGTGGGCCACGGTCACCCGGCCGAACCGCAGGTACGACACCCACGTTCGCCCGGCGCCGTCCACCACCTGAGACGCTGATGCAGGCCTCCTCGAGTCGACCACCACAGGAAAGCCCGGCTGTGGCTCGAACGCCCGGCTGCCCGCTTCGTACGTGAACCGTTGGACGAGCAGGCCGGCGTCGTCCGTCGTCAGCACGTGCAGCTGACCGTCCAGGAAGAGGACGTCCCCCCCGCTCGCTGCGGTTCCAGAGACCACCGTGTCGGTGTACTTCCACTCGTGACGGCGCGACAGCTCGGCGATGCGGAGCGTGCTGTCCTCGTCCTGGACCATCAGGGCCCACCACGACCCGTCGTTGAACCAGAGCTTGCTCTGCGGCTTGGATGCGGTCGGTGCCTCGAGTCCGGTCGTCGAGCCGTAGAAGGGACCGGCATAGGATCGAGGAAGGATCGAGCCATCCTCCGCGGCGGCAGCGCTGACCGCGACCATGCCCAAGATCTGGGCCACGAGCGTTGCGGCGACGAGACGGTGGCGCACCCGGCCGATCTTCTCATCCACGGTCAAGCCGCCGCTCCCGGGCTTGTCGGACCGACGACGTACGGTGACCGGGTGAGACCGACCACCGACCTCGAGCGCCGCGTCGCGCCCTTCCAGGTCATCAGCGACTTCCAGCCCTCGGGCGACCAGCCGGCGGCCATCGAGGCGCTGGCCCGCCGGGTCGACGGCGGCGAGAAGGACGTCGTGCTGCTCGGCGCGACCGGCACCGGCAAGTCGGCGACGACGGCCTGGCTGGTCGAGCGGCTGCAGCGGCCGACCCTGGTCATGGCGCCCAACAAGACGCTGGCCGCCCAGCTGGCCAACGAGTTCCGCGAGCTGCTGCCCAACAACGCGGTCGAGTACTTCGTGTCGTACTACGACTACTACCAGCCCGAGGCCTACATCCCGCAGACGGACACCTACATCGAGAAGGACTCGTCGATCAACGACGAGGTGGAGCGGCTGCGCCACTCGGCGACCAACAGCCTGCTCACCCGGCGCGACGTCATCGTCGTGGCGTCGGTGTCCTGCATCTACGGTCTCGGCACCCCGCAGGAGTACGTCGACCGCATGGTCCGGCTGCGCGTCGGCATGGAGATCGAGCGCGACCAGCTGCTGCGCCGGTTCGTCGAGGTGCAGTACACCCGCAACGACCTGGCGTTCACCCGCGGCACGTTCCGGGTGCGGGGCGACACGATCGAGATCTTCCCGGTCTACGAGCAGCTCGCGGTGCGCATCGAGATGTTCGGCGACGAGATCGAGCGGCTGATGACGCTGCACCCGCTCACCGGCGAGGTCATCACCGAGGACCAGGAGGTCTACGTCTTCCCGGCCACCCACTACGTCGCCGGGCCGGAGCGGATGGAGAAGGCCATCACCGGCATCGAGCTCGAGCTGGCCGACCGGCTGGCCGAGCTGGAGCGGCAGGGCAAGCTGCTGGAGGCCCAGCGGCTGCGCATGCGCACCACCTACGACATCGAGATGATGCGCCAGGTCGGGTTCTGCTCCGGGATCGAGAACTACTCGCGCCACATCGACGGCCGGGCACCAGGGTCGGCGCCGCACTGCCTGCTCGACTACTTCCCCGAGGACTTCCTCCTCGTCATCGACGAGTCGCACGTGACGGTGCCGCAGATCGGCGGCATGTACGAGGGCGACATGTCGCGCAAGCGCACCCTGGTCGACCACGGCTTCCGGCTGCCCAGCGCGGTAGACAACCGGCCGCTGAAGTGGGAGGAGTTCCTGGAGCGCATCGGCCAGACAGTCTACCTGTCGGCGACGCCGGGGCCCTACGAGCTGGGGCGGGGCAAGGGCTCGCCGGTGGAGCAGATCATCCGGCCGACCGGCCTGGTCGACCCTGAGGTCGTGGTCAAGCCGACCAAGGGCCAGATCGACGACCTGGTCCACGAGATCAAGGAGCGCGCCGAGCGCGACGAGCGGGTCCTGGTCACGACGCTGACCAAGAAGATGGCCGAGGACCTCACCGACTACCTGCTGGAGCTGGGCATGCGGGTGCGCTACCTGCACTCCGAGGTCGACACCCTGCGCCGGGTCGAGCTGCTGCGCGAGCTGCGGCTGGGCCACTACGACGTGCTGGTCGGCATCAACCTGCTGCGCGAGGGCCTCGACCTCCCCGAGGTGTCGCTGGTGTCGATCCTCGACGCCGACAAGGAGGGCTTCCTGCGGTCCGGCACGTCACTGATCCAGACGATCGGCCGCGCGGCGCGCAACGTGTCCGGCCAGGTGCACATGTACGCCGACACGGTGACCGACTCGATGGCCAAGGCGATCGACGAGACCAACCGGCGCCGGGCCAAGCAGGTCGCCTACAACCACGCGCAGGGCGTCGACCCCAAGCCGCTGCTGAAGAAGATCAGCGACATCACCGAGCTGCTCGCCCGCGAGGACGCCGACACCGAGGAGCTGCTCGGCGGCGGCGGCCGGCAGCAGTCGCGCGGGAAGGCACCTGTGCCTGGCATGTGGTCCAAGGACAGCACCATCTCCGCTTCCCCGGGCGTCCAGGACCTTCCGGCGGCCGACCTGGGCGACCTGATCCAGCAGCTCACCGACCAGATGCACACGGCCGCCCGCGAGCTGCAGTTCGAGCTCGCGGCCCGGCTGCGTGACGAGATCGGCGAGCTGAAGAAGGAGCTGCGCGGCATGCGTGCGGCGGGTACCGCCTAGGCAAGGAGGAGCACCGGTGGCCACCCAGCTGCAGGTCGTGATCGACGCCGCCCGACCGGCGGCGGTCGCCGAGTTCTGGGCGGCGGCCCTCGGGTACGTCGTCCAGCCCCCGCCGCCGGGCTACGACTCGTGGCCGGCCTTGCTCCGCGAGCTGGGCGTCCCGGAGGACCAGTGGGAGTCCCGCTCGGCGGTCGTCGACCCCGAGGGCCGCGGGCCGCGTATCTACATCCAGCAGGTGCCGGAGCCCAAGACGGTGAAGAACCGGGTGCACCTGGACGTGCAGGTCGGCGCAGCGGTCGAGCCGGCGGAGCGGCAGGCTGTCGTGGCCCGTGAGGTCGAGCGGCTGACGCAGCTCGGTGCGAGCCACCTCCGGACGTACGACGAGATGGGTGAGCACTGGGTGGTCATGGCCGACCCCGAGGGCAACGAGTTCTGCGTGTCCTGAAACAGCCCCTGGGGTGCGGCGACTGGCCTCGTCAACCAGCCTGCGACCGCGGGGTAGGGGACGAGCTGCACGCACAATGAAGCAGCCCTGCCGGCTCTGCTGCCCGCCTGGCGGTGCCAACGACGAGCGGCACGATCGTCGGGACGGTGGCGGGCATCCGGGTGTGGGTCAGGGTGTCGAGCTCCAAAGGAGAGCCGGAGAGCAGGGTCTCGAAGTTCCTGTTGGCGTGACATCCGTCCGCGATCCAGCGCTGCAGCGGAGTCAACAGGTCCTGTAGGACCGCCCGGAGGCCGCTGCCACGGACGTGCTCGTGGAAGAGGAACTGGCCGCCTGGCTTCAGCACGCGGTGGATCTCTGCAAGGGCCTGGCGGGGATCACTGACCGAGCAGAGCACCAACGACGCAGTAACGGTGTCGAACGTGGCGTCGGGGTAGTCAAGGGTGTGCACGTCTCCGTCGGCCAGGACGACGTCAGTGAGTGCAGCGTCGCTGACCCGACCCGCCAACAGCTCACGAAGGTGTGGGTTCGGTTCGATGAGTGTCAGCTGGTCGACCTGACCGGTGTAGTAGGGGATGGAGAAGCCGTTTCCGGCTCCGATCTCCAACGTCTTCCCCCGCGCCTTGCTGAGCTGGATGCGCCTGATGTCACTTTGCCCGGCCCGTTCGGCGCGTGCCATCAGCCACGGGTAGCAACGCGCGAAGAGCCGTTGCCGCAGCGAGATCTGGCTACTGGTCATGCACCGAGTGTTCATCTGCGAGGTTCGACACGCATGGCCGCTTCCGGCCATCCGGACATGGCCGGTTTCGGTGACGGCGGTTCCCGGACGAGGTGCGCGAGCGGGCGATCCGGCTCGTGGCCGACATCGACGGTGAAGGCGGGCGCGTGACGGCGGCCTGCCGGGGCCTCCGTGGGTACAGCCGATCTGCCGCACGCTTTCCGAAGGGGGGAGGGGTGCGGGTCGCCCCCGAGCACCTGCCACGCAACCCCACTCTCGGCGCCGCCGGCGCGCGCTCACGGCGCAGATCCTCGTTCAGGGCCGACGCTGTGACGGATGTCGGGCGCTGTGCCCGACCCTGGTCGTGACCGGCAGAGGCGCTCACTCGGGAGCAGCGCTGGGATTCCCTCGAACGATGCCTTGAGCGCATCAACCGTGATCGTGCGTTCCTTGACGGCGAACCGCCGCGAGATCGGGGTGCCCAGGCGCCACACTCCGTAGGACACCAGGGTGCCGCGATCGCGGACCAAGGTCTCCCTGCCACCGTGAGGCTGCAGGTGGTAGCTCGGCCAGCCCTCGAACTTTAGCTTTCCCGACTTCGACTTCTCCCACCAGTGGCAGACGATCGTGTGCGCCTCCATCTCGGCGATCTCCCCCGGCATCAACCCCTGGCTCGTCTCGGTCGACGAAAGTGGTCCCGACGGTGGGCTCGCCGGAGGAGGTCTGCCGAGTGCGTTTGAGCAGCTGCCCGTGTCGGCCATCCAGTCGTTGTGCCCCTCGATATCAGCGAGCCGCGCGAACACCTGGTCGATCGATGCCCGGATCGTGCGCTCGAGCTCGAACTCGATCGGCTTCATGCGAGCCATCATCGTTTCGCGACGAACGCATCTGCAAGACAGCGCGAAGGACTCCGGGACGGCGGCGTGAGGCGCGCTCACGTGGCACGAGAGTGCGTTGATCCACTAGGGGGTCCCAGACCGCATGGCCCGGCCGTCGAGCGCACGACGGCCGCGCCTCCTGCTTCGGCTAAGGCCTCCCCCTGTGACTGCCTTCCGCCCCGCAGCAGAGGCCTGCGCGGACGCGAGGAGGTCTCCACAGCCACGTGTGGCGAGCTACTGGAGCGTTCGTAGCGTTCAGCGACCGCGGTGTCACGCGATTGGGGCTGTTGGCCAAGACCCCGAAGACCGTACATTCGTGACTATTCGCCGACAATCGCCGCCCTGGGCGGCTCGGCAACCTCGGAAGGGGCTCGCATGCGAGAACGTGTTGCTCGCCTGGTCATGGCGCCGATCACGCTCGTCCTGGCGACCATGGGGCTGACTGCCTCTCCGGTCGGAGCGGTCACCGGACCACATATTGAAGAGGACTTCGTCCACACCTACGTCGGCCTGGTGGCCTTCTACGACGAAGAGGGCGAGTTCATCCACCGCTGCTCGGGCAGCCTGCTCTCCGACTCCGTCTTCCTCACCGCTGGACACTGCGTGGAGCGCGGCGACGGGACGGGTGAGGTCGCGGCCTACGCGCGCATCTGGTTCGAGCAGGACGCCGGCGCCGACTACGACCCGGTCACCGACACCCCCGCCACGAGTGGCTATCCCTACACCGGTGGCGTCACCTCGGACATGCTGTACAACTACGGGTTCACTGACCTGTCCAAGGCCAACATCCCGCAGACCTACGACGTCGGCTTGATCGTCCTCGACCCCCTCGAGCTGGCCGCCGTCTACCCCGATGTGATCGGCAGCTACGCCGAGCTGCCCGCCCCCGACTACTCCCTGACCCTGGGCACCGGGCTCGGCGCGGTCGTGGATGTCTCCGGGTACGGCGTGTCCCGTATCAACGGCCCTAATGGCAGGAACACGCTGTCCTACCGCGAGCGGTTGATGGGCTCCGCCTTCATCATTCGCGCCAACGGCACCCGGTTCACCGGGGACTACAACCTGCAGATCTCCAGCAACCCGGGAGGTGGCCGGGTCGGCACCTGCTTCGGGGACTCCGGAGGACCGATTCTGGCCGGCGGCACTGACACTGTTCTGGCGGTCAACTCCTTTGTGCAGAACTGGTCGTGTGGCGGGCAGGGCTTCGCCTACCGGGTCGACACCGCCGAGGTGCAGGCATGGATGGAACAAACGCTGGACGCGATCGACCCCGCTCTCTGGGATGAGATCGCACCCGCCTGAGAACCGAAGTGCTCCTGACCACTGCCCTTGCGGCGAATCCCCCGGCCCCCCGGGCCGGGGGATTCGTCGTCCGCCACCAGGTGGCGTTCGTGAGCCCGCGCCGCCGCTCTCACCTGAGCACCGAGCCCTGGCCTCGACGGGACCGGAGTTCGTCTGCCATACGTCGCGTGCTCTGTGGTCCGAGCAGAACCAGTCCGAGGGAATGGTCAACTGCAACGGCCGCGGGTACAACGGCGACATGGCCGATGCAACACAGGGGGCGAAGGCCCTAGGAGCCTGGGAGGAGACGCTGATCCCTTACGTGGATGCGGC
>Ga0126307_10003785_pt1 | contig 10417 bp, 14 predicted proteins | sample Plot28_FD_89955 | JGI IMG/M metagenome (GOLD analysis project Ga0126307, IMG submission 89955) | Serpentine soil microbial communities from UC McLaughlin Reserve, CA, USA - Plot28 | ecosystem: Environmental > Terrestrial > Soil > Grasslands | place: USA: UC McLaughlin Reserve, Lake County...
ATTAACGGGGTTTTGAGCCGATTGTTGCACCCACTGACGGTCTGCTGCTAATCTGTCTGCATCCGGGACAACGGGGAGGGGCTGACGGGTCTCGCGCACGATCCAGCACAGCACAAGCGTGCTACGGTGAGGAAAGGGATGTAGATGGCGGAGGCACCGGACAGGTATTGCGGCAACTGCGGGCATGAGTTAAGCCCGGAGGATCAGTTCTGTCGAAACTGCGGACAACCAGTACATCAGGCGGCGAGGGTCCCTACGCCTGAGGCAGATGTACCTGTTCCTCCGCCGCCTCAGTTTGGAGGTGCCGTAGGAGGCGATGCAGCGGCAGTGCAAGCGCCACCCCCGGTGGGCGGAGGTAGGCGCCGCACGCTGGTGGGATGGCTCACCATCATCGGAGTATTTGCCTTCTTGATTTTATTCGGTGGTTGCCTAGCAGGCCTAGCAGCATTAGCAGGGAGCGGAGGAGAGAACAAAGTAGCGAACGGAGGAGAGAAGAACAAGGGAAGTGGAAAAGGGAAGGACACTACCCCTAAACCAGAGCTTGCTATTAGCTCGCCGTCCGGGTCGCCTACAGTAACTAAGGACACTATTGAGGTGAAAGGTAGGGTTACGCCGGCGAGCTCGAAAGTCACAGTGAATGGACAGGATGCAACCATCGACGACGATGGCTCTTTTAGTGTTCCCGTTTACCTGAACGTCGGAGAGAACCCCATCAAGATCACCGCAGAGAAGGGCTCAGAGCAAGCCGAGGCTTCTCGATGGGTTACGCGAAAGTATACTAAGAAAGAGATCGCTGCTCAGGAGGCTGCCGCCGAAAAAGAAGCGGCAAAGAAGGCTGCCGAAGAAGCGGCTGCTAGAAAGGCCGCCAGGGAGGCCGCGAAGAATGCCGCTATAGGAGAAACGGTCAGAGTCGGGGACGTCCAGTGGAAGGTATCTGACGCCTTCCTCACGAATCAGCTCAAGAGCTCGTTTGGGACTCAGAAGCAAGGAAGGTTCGTAGTGGTCGACTTCACTTTCACCAACAACCGCAGCGAGGAGGTCACGCTCGATCCGGAGCTGCACATGATCCTCAAGGACTCCAAGGGCAGGGAGTTCGGTACTGACCCCGACGCCTATGAGTTCATGCCGGTGGACCTCGACATATTTCTCGAGCCGGTCAACCCCGGCGTAAGCACGAACGGGCGCGTGATCTACCAGGTGCCCGCCGACGCTGAGGGCTTCACACTCAAACTAGACGACGTGGAGTTTTTTGAAGACAAGTCTGCCGTGTTCGACCTTAGCAACATCCCGCTACGGGCCTAAGAAGACCCCGCGAGCGCGTCGGCTAGCGCGTCGGCGTCTCCAGGACCGTAAGCTAGAAAAGTAGTCACCTGCCTCCTAGGAGGGTGTACCAGGATGAAGAAGTCAGTTCTACTTTTGGCCATGGTGGCGGCAGCATTGCTCATGGCAGGTTGCAGTGAGCCAAAGGTGCAAGAAGACAAAGCCGCGCGGCAAAACGCCTCCAAGAAGCAGCAAGAGAAGACGGTCGTAGTAAACAAGGGAATGAGCAAGAAGGAAGAAAAGAAACTTGAGAAACGCTTGGCTGACCTAGAAGAGAAGGTCGACGACAAGGCCCAGCAGGAGACCGCGAACCAGGAGGTAAGCGAGCCCCAGCAGGATGCCGAGGGTACCGAAGAGCAAGCCTTGGAGGCGGCCCAAGACTACTACGAGGCCGCCGCCGCAGGCAACTACACCTACACGTACGACGCGCTCTCCTCTGCCTCCCAGAGCCAGTTCACTGAAGAGGAGTGGGTAGCCGCCAATACCGCCTTAGTTACTGACGTGGGCATCTATAACATTGACGCAACGAATGTAGTGGACGACTCGACGGTGGTGGTCTATCTGACCATTACCTCAGCGGACGGTTCTAGCGCCGAGCGCACTACGCGGTTTGTCTTGGAGAACGGTATCTGGAAGCACGATCTTACCCAGACCGAGTACGAGCTCTTTGCTGGTGCTACCGCCACCGCTACCGCCACTGCCGACGCTTCGGACTCCGGGAGCGCTGGCGCGTCGGCTACAGGCGGCGATACCAAACATGTCAGGATCGTCATCACCTCGTCCAAGCCCGCCGACGTTTCTATCAACGACGACAGTCTCAACTGGTTTATCACGGAGGAGATAACCGGAACGGAGACCTACGAGAAGGATATAGCCGCGAACTCGGGTCTTTCGGTCAGCGCTACTACAAACGCTTACCACGCCCAGACCACCATAGAGGTGTACGAGGACGGCGAACTGGTCGCCCAAGACACCGACCCTAATGGTTTTGCCATGGTGGACTACTAATGTCCACAACCAACACCCGACTCCAGCGGGTCGTACCAGATAACCGACATGAGAAGGCGGCCATCTTCATGCCCTTATTCACCCTGGCGCGTGGAAAAAGTATTCTGCGAACTTCCGCATTACGGAGTTCTAGGAAGTTCGTATGCATCGGGTGCATAGGCCCAGACCGCAAAACCCATTTCACCCGATGCCACGGCATGCAAGATTGGTAGCTTTCGGCTACCATGTACGCGAGGCGTGCAAAGGCACCTTCGTACGGGTGTTGCGGGAGAAAAGGGGAGAAGTATGGCTGAGGCACCTGCTCGTTACTGTAGCAATTGCGGAAATGAGCTTGGGCCCGAAGATCAGTTCTGTCAAAACTGCGGGACGCCGGTACACCAGGCAGCAACGGTCCCCACGCCTGAAGCGGATGTACCCATTCCACCACCTTCGCAAGCCGGAGGTGGCGATGCAGCGGCTGCGCAAGCGACACCACAGGAGCAGAACCAAATAGTGGTCGTGAGGCAACCGAAATCGATGGGGATAGCCTATGCTCTCTGGTTCTTTTTGGGTCAGCTTGGCTTGCACCGATTTTATCTAGGCCGTGTTGGCAGCGGAGCCGCACAATTGCTTTTGGGCATTGTCGGGTGGGCTACCGTTTGGGTTGTAATTGGTTTTGTCCCGCTTGCTGTCTTATGGATCTGGCTTCTCGTTGATCTGTTTCTTACGGCAAGCATGGTGCGAGAAGCCAATCGAAGCATAGCTGCGGCAGTGCGGTAGCGACAGGGCCACACAGAGGGACGAGGTGCCACGCCCTCTCTTACCCTCTATTCTCCGGAGTGCGTGGAAGGCAAATTCTCCGAACTTCACATACCGGATTCTGAATACCCCCACTCCGATTAGGCCAAGGCCAAGCCAAAACGCGCCAATTGGCGCGGTAATTCAACACATCTTGTAACGCCGTTGGGTAGATATGCACCGTGGCGCATAAGAGATAACCGATTCAGGAATCAGGGATCTGTGTGTCAGCCTTCCGGCGTAGCTCGCACTCGTCCGCGCGATGCTCCATACTACTACTCGTAAGGGGGAGCGCTGGGTGGATCGACACGAACAGGACCGCCAACAGCATCAGTCTGGCAGACCCCCTGCCAGAACTAGGAGGCAGATTCTTCTGTGGACTTGTGGCCTCCTCGTAGCCCTCGCGTTCTTGGGCCTCGTGATCTGCGGCTACCTCTTTAGCTGGAAGTGGACGGGTCTTGTTGCAGACGCCAAATACCCTAAGAGGACGTTTTGGGATTGGTTGGGCCTATTGATCGTGCCCGTCGTGCTGGCGCTAGGGGGATATCTGTTCTCCCGCTCAGAGAGCGAGAGAAACCGCCAAATCTCAGATCAACGTATGCAAGAAGATAGGAAAATCGCTCATGAGCGTGCTGAGACAGATCGCCAGATCGCTGACCAAAGCAGACAAGACGACACTCTTCAGGCCTATCTCGATCAGATGGGTGCCCTGCTGCTCGAGAGCGACCTGCGCGACTCGAAAGAAGGTAGCAACGTTCGCACACTTGCTCGGGCGCAGACGCTGACGGTGCTACCGAGGCTGAATGACAGTCGTAAAGGAAACGTTCTGCAGTTCTTGTACGAGTCTGATCTGATTAGTAAGAATCATCTCATTGTTGATCTCGGGGGCGCCGACCTGAGCAACGCCGCCTTAAGAGGCGCTATCCTGCACAAGGCCGACCTTAGCGAGTCAGACCTTAGCGGGGCTAACCTTTCCAAGGCCGACCTTAGCGGAGCGAATCTTTCCAAGGCCGATCTTAGGATAGCCGATCTGGGCGGAGCCAATCTAAGAGGCGCCGACATGAGAGGCGCCCTCCTGTACGAAGCCAACATGAGAGGAGCTGACCTGAACAGGAGGACTAACCTTGATAAGGTCGACTTTAGCGAGGTTGACCTGAGAGGCGCCAACCTTGGCGGAGCTAATCTAAGCAGGGCGAACCTAAGCGGGGCCTACCTAAGCGGGGCCTACATGAAAGGTGTCGACCTTAGTGACACCAAGCTTGGTGGCGTCTACTTGGGCGGGGTCTACCTGCATGGAGCTAACCTTAGTAGAGCCGACCTTAGCGGGCTACACGACGAGGACGTGAGGAGGATTGATGACTGGTGGCAGTTGTGGCAGGACCCGGCCCCACTATTCGCGGCCAGCGCCGACAGACTCAACATAAATCGAGCCCAACAAATAGCTGCCCTCCCGGCTCTCAAGGAGCGCGGGGCCCAACTGCTGAAGACCAACTTGACGAACGCTGACTTGACCGAGGCAGTAGTCGCCCTGCACCAGCTAAAGTTTTGCAACTTGGCAGGCGCCACTTTGCCCAACGGCCAGAAGTACGAAGACTGGCTCAGAGATAGGGGTGACGTATAGTAGCCGCCGCAGCGCTTGAAAGATTTTTGGCCTCTAGGGTAGGCACTGCCCCCACGGACCAGGGCTATGGGACCCATCCGCTTGTAATCCTGATCGCCGCAACAGCTGAGGCTAATAAGGTGAGCCTGTTAGGCAAGGCAAAAGGTTAGGGTCAAGATCGTGCCTACCGACTGTGGAGTACGCTCTGGCAATAGTCCGTACGTCCTCGGTAGTACGGCTCGCGCTCGGGATCGCCAGCGTTAATCTCGTGGAGGGCGTCGGCCAGTAAGAGCATCACGGCGGGATCCGCTCCATCCTCGTGGTCCTGCTCGGCGCTGAGATAGCCTTCGAGGTACGGATCGAACAAATAGTCCTCGGGGAACATCACGCCAGGCCCCCGAGCGCCAGAGCTATGCGCTCCGCACTGGACCGGGGCATGAGTCTGGCGTGCGCAAACCTGGCGACACGGTGGCTGCCCACGTAGAGCGCGTAGGCGTTCTCACTGTCGGCGTGGACGGCGGCAGTTCCCGCGCACCATCCGCTCCCGAAGTCGGGATGCTCCGACACGGCTGTTTCGCCTCCGTCAGGGCGCACGCAGCGCAGGACGTAGACTCCGTCCAGGGCTCGGGGTACAGTTAACTCGTCCACAGTTCCTCCTTTAGTGGCTGTGGTCCAGGCTCCGGGGTGTTCCAGCACCGCCGGGGCCGTTTATATGTGGGGCTCTCGCCTGTAAAGTAATAGTATCATATCTTAGTCATTTCTTATACATTTTTGTGTTAAACTTCGGTTATGGACTACACTGCGAGCATGCCGGAGGTGAACATGCACAGGTTGCGTGAGCTACGGAAGCAAAAGGTACTCAGTCTGCACGAGCTTGAGGAGAAGTCCGGCATCAGCTATGCCACTATCCATAGGCTGGAGCACGCTAAGACCTCGGCGCACCCCAAGACCATCCGTAAACTAGCGGAGGCTTTGGGTGTAGATCCCTCCGAGCTTCTCAAGTAGAGGCAGCCATGACAAGAGCCAACGGCCACAAGAAGGCCATCCTCTACGCCCGCGTGTCCACCGATGAGCAGGCCCGTAGCGGCTACTCGCTCGCTCAACAGCTTGAAGCATTGCGGGAGCGCGCTAGCCGCGAAGGGTACGCTGTGCTGGAGGAGGTACAGGACCCTGGCCAGAGCGGAGCGAGCCTCGAGCGGCCCGGAATGGATCGCGTACGGGACCTCGTGGCGGGTGGTGATGTATCGGTGGTGCTGGCCCAGGATCGGGACCGCTTCGCCCGCGAGCCAGCGTATCACTACCTGCTCCGGCGGGAGTTCGAGGAGCATGGTACGAAGATCCGCGCCCTCAACGATAGGGGAGACGACACCCCGGAGGGCGAGCTGACGGACGGCATACTCGACCAGCTAGGGAAGTACGAACGCGCGAAGATAGCCGAGCGTTCGAGGCGAGGGAAGCTCCGCAAGGCCCGCGAGGGCAAGTTAATCGCCATCCATACTCCCAACTACGGCTTCCGGTACAACGCCACCCGCGATGGCTACGAGGTGGACGAAGAAGCTATGCGGGTGGTGCGGCGCATCTTCCGCATGATGGGCTCCGAGCACTGTACCCTCTATGCTGTGAAGCGAACCTTCGAGAGGGAGGGCGTCCCGACGCCAGGTGGAGCGAGGTTTTGGCACGCCAAGGTTATCCGCACCTACCTCTTAGAAGACGTGTACAAACCACACGCTCGCGACGAGATCACAGCGATGGTGGACGCAGGTCAGATGTCAGCTGCTGTGGCAGCCGGCCTCGACCCGAACAAGAGCTACGGTACATGGTGGTTCAACCGGAGACGCACGAGGCGCACCCAGGTCTCCGAGCTAGGATCTAACGGAGAGCGCACCTACAGGAAAAGGGGCCATCATGTACAGCGGCCCAAGGAGGAGTGGGTAGCCGTTCCCGTACCGGACTCCGGTATACCGCGCGAGTGGGTCGAGGTCGCTCGTGAAGCGCTGAAAAGCAATCGCGTTCCCTCGGCAGCGGGTCGGCGCATCTGGGAACTCTCCGGCGGGATCTGCAAGTGCGGCGAGTGTAGCCGCAACATGATGATCCATAGTGTCTTGGACCCTCGCGCCAAGGCCCGCCGCTTCTACTACCGTTGCCGCACACGTAACCGGGACGGCCCGGAGGCCTGCAGCCACCGGAAGTGCCACCGAGCCGACGAGGTGGAGCGGCGCGTGTGGAACCTTATCTCCGGGTTGCTCAAGGACCCGGAGCGCCTGAAGGCCGGACTCGAAGAGATGATCGAACACGAACGCGCCAGGCTACGCGGGGACCCCGACCAAGAAGCGAAATCGTGGCTCGAACGGCTCGCCGAGGTTGACCAGGAGCGACGGGGCTACCTGCGGCTCGCTGCCAAGGGCCGCCTAAGAGACGAGGAGTTGGACGAGGTCCTCGCGGAACTCGAGGACGCCCGTGAGACGGCCGAGAAGGAACTCAGGTCTGTACGTGCCCGCCGGGATGCCCTAGAGGATCTGGAGCGGGATAAGGACGCGCTGCTGGAATCCTACGCCAGCATGAGCCCCACCGCTCTGGATGCCCTAAGCCCCGAGGAGCGTCACCACGTCTACAAGATGCTCAGACTCACGGTTGAGATGTCCCCCGACGGCTCCCTGGATGTTACCGGCGTCCTTGGGGATAGCTTTGTTTCTGAGTACCAACATGATGGCGTCGTTCTGGCGCACGATCAGGGCGATCTCCCCGCGCCGGGTCCTGTAGTTACGTTCGACTAGCTCGTAACCGTGCCGGATCAGGTAGCGCAGCGCGAGGTCCTCACCCCAAGCCCCGGGGACTTGTCTTTCAGTCTCCCACTCCGGCGTAGCTGAGACGGTGAACCCGGCAGGGACCGAGTTCGGAGAGGGCGAGCCGGTGCTCGGAGGTCCCGTAGCCGCTATTGCGCCCGAAGCCATAGCCTGCGTGGGTCTCGGAGAGGGCGCGCATCGCGTCGTCGCGGACGACCTTGGCGACGACGCTCGCGGCAGCGACCGCCGCGCTTTTCGAGTCGGCCCTCGGCAGGCACTCGACCTCGGGACCGAGCGCAAGGTTGCCGTCCGCGAGGCCGCACCCGGCGCGAGACTTCAGGGAGGCGAGGGCCATGCACAGGGCCTCTCGATTCGCAAGGCCAACGCCGTGACGGTCGATCCACCAGGCTGGGAACGCCACGATGGAGACGGCCTCGGCCCGGCGAAGCAGCGCGCCGAAGATCCTCTCCCTGAGGTCGGGCCGCAGCAACTTTGAGTCGTTGATGCCGGAGATCTCCCCTTCGCCGAGAACGACGGCCGCGGCCACCAGCGGCCCTGCCAGCGCGCCACGGCCGGCCTCATCGGCCCCGGCTATCGGCCCGCTGCGAGAGAGCACCCAGGCCGCGTCGAAGGCGTAGAGCGAACTCTCCTCCGGCGGAGTGCCGGTCGAGCGAGTCCTAGGCAAGCCGGTGCTGGTTTACCTGGCCTTCTTGACCCTGGCTTTCTTGCCGACTTTGTCGCGGATGTAGTAGAGCTTAGCCCGCCGCACGGCGCCGCGGGAGGCGACTTCGATTTTGGCGATCTTCGGGGAGTGGAGCGGGAAAATCCTCTCCACGTTCACCCCGAAGGAGTTCTTCCTTACCGTGAACGTCTCGCTGATACCGCTGCCCCTGCGCGAGATACACAAACCCTCGAAGACCTGCACGCGCTCCCTGTTGCCCTCGATGACGCGGTAGTGAACACGCACCGTGTCACCCGGCTTGAACGTCACGTCGCGCTGCTGCAAGTTCTCGCTCGTTATCATGTTCTTCTCCTCCCGTGGGTCTTCTCCGGATGGCTAGGACGACCTCCTACCGGTCGTCCTAGCCCGCGCACGCGCTCGCGCCTCGCGCTCGCGCCAGGCGCGGACTTTTGCATGATCGCCCGATAATAGCACGCCTGGCACCTCCTCTCCATCCCAGAGCGCCGGCCTGGTATACGCTGGAGGACCGACCACATCACCGGCCGAGAACGACTCGCCCACCAGGCTCTCGGCGTTCCCGAGGACGCCACCCAGGCGCCGGATCGCGGCGTCAGCGAGCGCGGCCGCGACGATCTCGCCCCCTGAGAGTACGAAGTCGCCGAGCGAGACGGCCTCGGTGGCGAGCCCGGTCCAGACCCGCTCGTCTACCCCGCCGTAGCGTCCGCAGATAACGGTCAGGTCGGGCCCCGAGGCCACCTCCTCGACGTAGTCCTGGCAGAGTCTTCGCCCGGCTGGCTCCGTGAGCACTACTCGCCGCTCGGTTCTCACGTCTCTCGCCGGAACGCCGTAGACTTTTTCGAGCGCCCTCGCCACGACGTCGACCCGTATGACCATCCCGGCGCCGCCGCCGTATGGCATATCGTCGATGCGGCCGTCCGCAGAGTAGTCGCGCAGATCGAAGCTGCGGTAGCCGACCGTGCCGTTCTCTATCGCCCTGCCGACGACCCCGACGCCGACGGCGGCGTCGACTGCTTCGGGGAAAACGCAGAAGACGTCTATGCTTCTCATGAACCTAGCTCTCAGGCGGCCGGATTACGATCCGCCCCTTCTGCAAATCCAGCTCGGGGACGTGCTCCAGGGTAAAGGGCAGATAAAGATCCTGACGGTCTCGCTCTTCACGGACAACGAGAACTTCGTGGGCAGCGGTCTCGAATGTTTCCACTACTGCCCCCACGACCTCACCCGCTTCGTCAACGGCCGTCAGGCCGACTAAATCAGCCACGTAGACCTCGCCCTCTTCGGGCGTGTCCAACTCTTCGCGGTCGAGCAGGAGCTCTTCGCCTCCCAGGAGCTGTGCGTCGAACCTGTTCTCGATGCCATCGAGGTCGAGCAAGAAGCCTTTCGGGGTTTGCCTGGCGGCAGAGATACGGCGCCTCACGCCCGCGAGCACCGGTTCCGTGCCTTTCCTGAGGTGCTTGCCCGCGCCGATGGCCCGTACCCTCAATGTGCCGCGCACCCCATGCGGTGCGAGCACGACCCCGATTACGACCGGATCGGAGAGCTCGTCCACGGTCTCTAGTCCGGGACCTCCACTGTGACCCGCTTCCCAGCCTTCACCGAAGCGGCCTTCACGACCGTGCGGATCGCCCGAATCGTCCGTCCCTGGCGTCCGATCACACGCCCCATATCCTCGGGCGCCACCCTGAGTTCCAGATCCACCCGCGAGTCCGACTCGGTCCCCGAGACCTCGACCCTATCTGGCTCGTCGACGAGCGAGCGGGCGAGGACCAGCAAGAGGTTCTCCAACTGCGCCATGGCTGCCTAGAGGACCCCGGAGATCTTCAGCAGGTTACGCACTTGGTCGGTAGGCTGCGCTCCCTTGCCGAGCCACTCCTTTACTCTCTCCTCGTCGACCTTTATGTCGGAAGGCTCCTGCTGCGGATCGTAGGTCCCTATCCGCTCTATAAAGCGGCCGTCGCGGGGGCTCCGGGAATCTGCAACCACGATCCTGTAGAAGGGATTGCCCTTGGAACCGTGCCTCGCGAGCCTTATCTTTACCGCCATGCCATCTCCTCTCGAAACTATCTGCGCCCCGACAGACCGGGTATGCGCGGCATCCCGCCACCCTTGCCCATCTGGGCCATCATCTTCTGCATCTCCTTGAACTGCTTGACGAGCTTCTGGACGTCCTGCTGGGTCGCGCCCGAGCCCCGCGCAATCCTACGCGCCCGGCTCGGGTTCTGCAAC
>Ga0126307_10003787_pt1 | contig 10416 bp, 11 predicted proteins | sample Plot28_FD_89955 | JGI IMG/M metagenome (GOLD analysis project Ga0126307, IMG submission 89955) | Serpentine soil microbial communities from UC McLaughlin Reserve, CA, USA - Plot28 | ecosystem: Environmental > Terrestrial > Soil > Grasslands | place: USA: UC McLaughlin Reserve, Lake County...
CCGGCGAGACCGCCCGGCGCCTCGCCGACCTCGCGGTCCGGATGGGGGCCGACCGCGTCATCCCGCTCGCCACGAGCGCCCTGCGGGACAGCCCCGATCGCGACGCGCTGGCATCGCTGCTCGAGGGCGCGATCGGGACGCGGGTGCGGTTCATCGACGGGCGCGAAGAGGCCCGCCTCACCTTCGCCGGCGTGACGGCGAGCGTCGCGCTCGGCGAGGGTCCGACGCTGCTGCTCGACCTGGGCGGGGGGAGCCTCGAGGTCGCGCTCGCCGGGCCCGAGGGCCTGCGGTGGGGAAGGAGCCTCCCGATCGGCGCCGGTCGGATCACCGGCCTGCTCGTCGCCCACGACCCGCCGACGCGGGACGAACGCAGGGCGGTGCGGGCCGCGGTCGAGGAGGCCGTTGCGCCGCTCGTGGAGGAGGTCGCGGCGGCCGAGCCGGCCCGGTGCGTGGCGAGCGGCGGCACGGCGGGCGCCCTCGCGCGGGTCATCGCGGCGCGGCGGTGGGGGACCCCACCGGCCTCGCTCAACCAGTACGAGGTCACCGTGTCCGAGATCCGCGACCTGACCCGGGAGCTCGCCTCCCTGTCGCTCGCCGAGCGCCTGCGCGTGCCGGCGGTGGACGAGCGTCGTGCGGGGCTCCTGCCGGCCGGCGGCTGGATCCTGACGAGCGCAGCCACCGAGCTCGGCGCGAAGCGTCTCGTGCACTCCGAATGGGGGCTGCGCGAAGGGGCGGTGCTCGACGCGCTGGGGCTCGCCGACCGCCCGACCCCGACGCCCGCCGAGCTCCGGCGCCGATCGGTCGACCGGCTGGTCCGCGCGTGGGGTGAGGACCGGGGACACGTGGACGTCGTCGCCCGGATCGCCCGGCGGTTGTTCGACGACACCGCCCGGCTGCACGGTCTGGGGGTTCCCGAGCGCGAGCTCCTCGAGCACGCCGCGCGGCTGCACGAGATCGGTGCACGGATCTCGCCGGCCCGGTTGCACAAGCACGGTGCCTACCTGGTCGAGAACGCCGGCCTACGCGGGTTCACGCCCGACGAGATCGCGATGATCGCCTCGGTCGTTCGGTTCCACCGAGGCAAGGACCCGCGGCCGCTGTACCCGCCGTTCGCGGCACTGTCCGATCCGGAGCGCGAGACCGTCGTGGTGTTGGTGGGCATGCTGCGGATCGCGCACGCGATCGGGCGCGGGCCCGAGGGCGACCGGCTCGAGGTCGCGACCGACCTGCGCGACGGCGTGGTCCACGTCCTGATCTCGGGCTCGGGCAACCCGGACGCCGCGGTCGCGGAGGCCCGCTCGGCGGCTGCCCTGCTGGGGCGGACGCTCCGGGGCACGATCGAGATCGGGGTCGGCATCGCGGGTCGCCGCTGACGCGCACGACGGGCGTCCGGTCACGGGTCCCGCGGCGACAGCCAGCTCGCGAGATGCCCGACGCGTTCGAACCCGATCCGGTCGTAGATGCGGACCGCGCCGCCGTCGGGCTCGGCGAGCAGGTAGACGCGGTCCGCGCCCATCGCGGCGGCTTCCCAGACGCACCGGCGCGTGAGCAGGTCCGCGTGCCCGCGGCGCCGTGCGGTGGGGAACGTGACGACGTGATCGACGAACCCCGTACCCTCGAGCACCAGGAGCGCCGCGAGCGCGACCCGACGGCCGCCGTCGATCACCGAGAACCAGCGGCGGCCGGCTGGGATCTGCACGTCGCGCTCCATCGCCTGCAGCTGGTCGAGCGTGTCCGCGTCCGAGATGTCGAACAGCCGCGCCGAGTCACGGTGGTCGGACCAGAACGGCCCGTCGAACGCCGAGACCTCCTGGACCTCCCCCATGGGCTCGACGCCGCGATCGGCGGTCACCATCACCAGGTCCCACACGATCCGTTCGCCGCGGGTGCTCGCGGCGGCGATGAGGTCCGTCTGGTCCTCGGGGTGGAAGATCACGACGTGGGAACGCTCGACGCCGCTCGCGAGCATCGCGGGGAGCAGCGATCCCTCGATCTCCTCGAGCCGGACCGGCTGCCGCGTCTCGACCCTCGCGTAGTTCGGCTCCTGGATCGCCGGGAACCGAGCGTCCGACACGACGGCCCCCCACCACCGCGCCTCGGTTCGCTCGAACAGGGCGTCCTGAGCCCGCCAGAAGCGGAGGAGCGGCTCGAGGTCGGGCACGCGGCCATCTTCGCAGTCGATGCGCCGCCCAGCCGTCCTCGAACGCTCGTGCGACGGAGGCGCTGCGATAGGCTCGCCCCGCCGTGATCACCTGTCGCGTCTACCACGACGGCTCGCTCAAGCGCGAGATGCCGTTCGAAGCGCGGACCATCGAGGAGGCGCGCGAAGGCGATCGGCGCGTGTGGATCGACGTCGTCGACCCCACCGACGACGAGCTCACCGAGCTGCAGGCCAGGCTCGGCCTGCACGAGCTCGCGATCGACGACAGCCGCCATTGGGAGCAGCGCGCGAAGGTCGACTTCTACCCGCAGCACCTGTTCCTCGTCGCGCACGGCATCGACCTGGACGAGCAGGGCGAGCTCGTCGATCGCGAGGTGCACCTGTTCGCGGGCCAGGGCCTGTACGTCGCCACGGTCCGCCGCGAGCCGACGTTCGACTTCGCCAAGGTGGCGGCGAGGCTCGAGAGCTCACCGGAACTCTCCAAGGAGGGGATCGGGTTCCTCCTGTATCTGATGCTCGACGAGATCGTCGACGGCTACCTCGATGTGATCGAGCGGTTCGAAGACGGGGCCGACGACATCGAGGACGATGTGGCGACCGAGGAGGAGGGTGCGGAAGGCGAGGCCACGCGAACGCTCGCGCGACGCATCTTCCGCCTCCGCCAGCAGGTCGTTCGGTTCCGGCGGCTGGCGGCGCCGATGCGCGAGGTCGTCGACCTGCTGATCGAGACGCCGGCGACCGTGACCCCCGCCCTCACGCCGTACTTCCGCGACGTCTTGGATCACGTCATCCGGATGACGGAGCTGAGCGACAACGTCCGCGATCTGCTCACCTCGGCGCGGGAGCTTCAGCTCGCCCAGGTCGCCAACCGGCAGAACGTCGTGATGAAGCAGCTCACCGCCTGGGCCGCGATCATCCTGATACCGACGCTGATCGCCGGCATCTACGGGATGAACTTCCGCCACATGCCCGAGCTCGACTGGGCGCTGGGCTACCCGTTCGCGCTCGCGGTGATGGGCGGGGCTGCCTTCCTGCTGTACCGGAGCTTCCGCAAGCGCGAGTGGCTGTGACATGTGCCGAGCCCTCAAGGTCCTGTGCGTGGCCGGTGATCGATCCGCCCTCGCCGAGCTGAAGCGAGCGACCGTCTCGGCCGAGTGGGAGCTCGCGCCCGGCTCGACGACCGAGGATGACGCGATCCGCCAGCTCCATGCCGAGCGTCCGCAGGTCCTCGTCGTGTTCGGATCCTTCCCGACCCTGGTCGAGCGCGCGCTCGAGGCGTACCCGTCCCTGCGCGTGATCACGGACCGTCCCCTCCCGGGGGCGGTGGCGGTCGGCTCGCTCGAGCAGGTCCGCGTGGCCGTCAAGCCGTCGAACGGTCCCGGCGGCCCGGTCCTCGCCTAGCCGCCGCCAGCTTTGGCTACGCAAGCTGACTCTCGAACAGGAGGCATACCTCTACGAGCATCCGGCCTCAGGGCGCACAGAGATCGTTCCGCGCAAAAGAACATATGGGCGAGTTGGACGGTCCCTGGCAGCGCGGCCCTACTCAGCTGCTGAATTCTGGGCGCCTTCGTCTTCGTTGGAGCGCGAGGTGGCGCTCGACTTCACCGAGGATGAATTGCCAGGTGCCTGCCTGCGTGCCCGAACTTGGCGAGGTGGTTGCACTCCCTTCGCGCCAAAGTGCCTTTGCTCCGTCGGGGTTCGCCAAGCGCCAAGCCTTAGCCTTCTCACGCGTCTTCTCTCGATGTCGCGCCGCCCACCTACGGTTTCGGGCTCTCACGCGCTCTGGGTTGTCTTGCGCCCATTTCCGGTAGGCCATTGCGCACGTGTGAGTGTTTTTCTGTCGGTATCGACGCCATTTCTCACGGGAAGCTTGACGGAACACTCGATCATGGAGCCATCGTTCTTTGTGTCGTTCACGTTCGTTCGCGCGGTGCCGCTCAGGATGGTGTTTCTTCTCATTCGGCAACGCGGAGGCGCACGCGTTCCAACCGTTCAGGCTCGGCATGAGTCCATTGCCGCACGTCTGCTGCGTGGCAAGGTTTGCAACGGGATCGATAACCATCGGATGAGTGTCGATTCCGCGGAAACAGGCTAACGGGTTTGATGAGGCCACACTTGTGGCATCTCTTCGTAGGTTGGCTCCCCGGGGTCATCCTGTCAGGGTGGCACGAGCCAACGACATGCCCTTGAAACTCCAGTCTCCGTTATGGCGGCTACCATGGGGACGTGCCGGCCAAGGTCCTGCTCGCCGCCCCCAGGGGCTACTGCGCGGGGGTCGAGCGCGCCGTCGAGGCGGTCGAGCGGGCGCTCGAGACGCACGGCCGTCCCGTCTACGTCCGCAAGCAGATCGTTCACAACGCGCACGTGGTCCGCGATCTCGAGGCCAAGGGTGCGGTCTTCGTCGAGGAGGAGACCGAGGTGCCCGAGGGTGCCGTGGTCGTCCTGTCGGCGCACGGGGTCGCGCCGCAGGTGTACGCGAACGCCGAACGCCGGCGGCTCACGGTCCTGGACGCGACGTGCCCTCTGGTCACGAAGGTGCATCTGGAGGCGCGGCGGTTCGCCGACCACGGACGAACGATCGTGCTGATCGGTCACGCCGGTCATGAGGAGGTCATCGGCACGACGGGTCAGGCCCCGGCCGGCACGGTCCTGGTTCAGAACGTCGACGAGGTGCGCTCCGTGGAGGTGCTCGATCCAGAGAACCTCTCGTATCTCACGCAGACCACGCTGTCGGTGGATGAGACCAACGAGATCGTCGAGGCGCTCCGCGAGCGGTTCCCCTCGATCCAGGGGCCGCCGCGCGAAGACATCTGCTACGCGACCCAGAACCGCCAGGATGCGATCAAGGAGGTGGCGCGTCGCTCCGACGTGGTGCTCGTCATCGGCTCGGACAACTCGTCGAATTCCAACCGTCTCGCCGAGGTCGCGCGCGACCTCGGGACCCCGGCCTACCTCGTCGACGACGAGACCGAGGTCGACCCGGCGTGGCTCGAAGGCGCTCGGGTGGTCGGCCTGACGAGCGGGGCCTCGGCACCGGAGCGACTCGTGGATCGGCTGCTCGCCTGGCTCGCGGATCAGGGCGCGACCGAGGTCGAGGAGCTCCGCCTCACCGAGGAACACCTGCGATTCTCCGACGTTCGCGTCTGAGTGAACCTCGGCGGCCGATCGGGCGGAGAAGGGGCGGATCAGCGGGGAAGGACCGGCGCGCGTCTCAGGAGGCGGTGGGAGCCGAGACCCGGCACAGGGCGTCGAGCGCCTCGGCGCCCTCCTCGGGTCCGACTGCGATCAACCGGTCGTCGGCGCGCAGGACGAACGGTCCCCGCGGCCGGTAGATCCACCGGGCCCCGCGCTGCACCGCGAGCACGAACATCCCCGTCTCGGTCTCGAGCCGGAGATCCTTCAGGCTCCGGTCGGCGGCCGGCGTCCCGGCTTCGACCACCGTCTCCGCAGAGGTCTCCTCGGTCTCCTCGAGCGCGATCTGTACGACGGGATGCAGCGGCTCGCCGTGCTCCACGTACCAGGTGAGGTCGCGCGCCGCGTCGCACATCGACTCGCTCGCGCTCCCGAGCCGGAGCAGCCCTCGCAGCTCGTCCGGGTTCCGAGCCTCCGGCGCCGCGCGGAGCACCCAGGACTCGAGCTCGTCGTGGAGCGTGTCGCTCCGGGCCTCGAGCGCCCCGACCTCGGCGGCCAGCGCACGGTTGTTGAACAGGATCGAGGAGTAGGCCAGGCCGACAGCCGCCTCGGACAGGTCCTTCAGTTCCACCAGGATGTCGACCGCGCGGTCGAGCTCGGACAGCGGTGGGGCGTCGTCGTCCCCGGGGTCGGGTCGCCCCGGCGCGCCGGCGAGCTCGCGGAGCAGCGTGACGCCCTCCTCCGGGCCCCGCACGAGCAGGACGTCGCCCTCCGAGAGCACGTCGTCGGGGCCGGGGTCGAACTGCCACTCGATCCCGCTGCGGATCGCCATCACCCACATGCCCGTCTCGGTCGGCAGCGAGAGCTCTCGCAGCGCTCGACCGACGACCGGGGCAGAGGCTCGGACCTTCACCCGTGCGGTCATCTCGTCGGCGTGCCGGAGATCTCGCCGAAGCGCGTCCGGGATCCCGAGGCGAGCCTCGACGACCCGCCCGATGTCCGAGGCGGCGTCCCCGATCTTCTCGACGGCGCCCGCGATCCACAGGACGCCGGCCATCGCCTCCGCGTCCTCGGGGCTGCGGGCGGCGAGCATCGCCACCTCGCGCAGCCGGCGGAGATGGCCGTTCATCCGCTCCTCGAGGCGCTCGACCTCTCGAGCGAGCTTGTCCTCGTTGAAGAACACCGCCGCGTACGCGAGGTCCACCATCAGCTCGGAGGCATCCTTCGCCTCGATGAGCAGGTCCTTCACGCTCTTCGGTTGGTCATCCATTCGGGAGCACCCCCAATGATGTCATGACGAACAGAACGACGGCCACGCCCGCGAGATCCATCAGGCTCGTGATGATCGGCACGCTCTGGTCGTCGGGGTCCAGGCCGAACCGGAAGGTCCCGATCGCGAGGTAGTAGCCCGCGACCAGCGTGATCGGGGTCACGATGAGCCCGGCGAGGAAGGTCCCGGCGACCAGGGTCGGGAACGAGGGCATCCCCACGAGATCCGTCGCCGCGCCGAGCACGTACGCCACGGCGCCGACCATCGCGAAGACGGCGATCGACAGCGCCGACACGATCGAGGCGTCGACGAGCGCGGGGTACTCGGGGAGTCCGCGAGCCGTGATGACGCCGATCTGGAGCTTGGAGGCGGTCCGCGACGTGAAGATGCCGCCGAGGGCGCCGGCCTGCGACACGAAGGGTGGTATCAGCGCCAGCAGCACCGGCACCGCGACCAGCTCTTCCTGTCGAGCCCGCAGCAAGCTTCCCGCCAAGATGTCCAGGATCGGCGTCAGCAGGATCACCGCGGTCATCTCGACGACGATCCTGCGGATCACCCGATCGGCGACCGTGTAGGAACGGATCGCCGCGTACACGCCCACCGCGATCGAGATCACGGCGGCCGGGACGGCGACCAGGTCCCAGCGCAGCAGGTACGTCGCGAGGAACAGGCTCGGGAGCGTCGTCATGTCGCCGAGCGCGGTCACCATCGGTGTCGACACCGAGTCCAGATCCCAGCCGCGCCGGTACGACAGGACCGACAGCGTCAGCGTGATCATCAGGATCAGCGCTGACCCGATCGCGCCGCCGACGATCGAGATCGTCGCCAGGCGCCACAGCGAGATCGACGGCTCGCCGAACGCCGCCGAGGCGAGCACCGACAGGACCGCGAGCCACAGGGCGGACGAGAACGTCGTGACGACCGCCACGTAGACGTTCCGCTGCAGGACCCCGCCGGGCCGGAGCGTCGGCTCGAGCAGACCGGCGACGTTCGCGGTGCCGAGCCGAGCGCCGATCGCCCCGAAGATCGTCCCCTTCATCCCGACCGCGGCCGGGATCAGGACGATCAGGCCCGGCAGCTCCTCGAGCGTTCCGGTGATGTGGGCGAGGGTGAGCCCGGCGACGAATCCCGCAAGCGTGCTGAGGGCGAGCGCGACCAGACCCTGTCGCAGGGTCCGTTGCTCCGCGCGCCAGTAGGCCCACAGACGCTGCGCACGACGTGGAAGCGCCATAACGGTTCGCTCATTCGATTCCCTCTTGTCCTGCTTGTCCTGGGGGTTCTCGTTCTTGGCTCGGTTCGGCCGCGGAGTAGGCTCCCGGGCGCCCGAGGCAGTATGCGCTCGACCTCCCTGCGGGACAACCCTTCGCGCGTTCGACCGAGCGGGTTTCAGTCCACCCAGTCGCGCGTTAGGTACAGCCAGAAGGCGAGGCCCGCGTAGGGTCCGTAGCGGCGGAACCGGCGGTCGATGCCGGCGTCGCTCACCTTCGCGCGTCCGGCCTTCTTCGCGTACGTGGGACGGGTCCACGAGTCCAGGATCAACCGGTGATACCTGCCCAGGGTCATCATGATGTGCGCCGCCGCGTACGGCCCGACCCCCGGCAGCGCGAGCAGCCGCTGCTCGAGCTCCTCGTCCGACAGCTCCTCCGCCGTCGCGGTCGCGAACGCCTCCAGGTCGAGCTCTCCGTCGTCGACCGAACGCGCGAGCTGCAGCAGGTACGCGCCTCGGTACCCGGTGCGCGCCACCTGCTTGTAGAAGGACTCCCCGGCCGCCGCCATCGCAGCCGGCGTCGGGAAGGCTCGGCCCCAGGGGCCGTGTGGCTCCGCGCCGGCCGCCGGTTCCCCGAGGTGCTCGACGATGGCGTGGACCATCCGCGTCGTGGCGGACCACGTGCAGTTGGTGGTGCAGATCGTCTTGACCACGTCCTCGAACACGGTCGGGCTCTGGACCATGCGGCCCGCACCACTCGTCACCCACGCGAGATCGGGGTCGCCGGACGCGGCCTCGTAGAACGACGAGAGGTCGGCGTCCAGGCGCAGGACGTGACGGACCGTCGTTGCGAGCCGCGCCGTCGCCCGCTCCGAGGCCGGGGGCCCGAGGATCGAGACCGTCGCGTGTCCCGCGCGACCGGCCTCGATCCGCACCGTCCGCGGGCGCCCGCGACCGGCTGGGAGCGTGAGCTCAACCGAACGGTAGTCGGGCGAGGGCCGCATCGGAGGCAGGTCGACGAACCCGTGGGAGTTGAGCGTCCGCACGAGGTCGACGGGCTCGCCGCCTGGACCGCGCAGACGCAGGTCGAGCGAGGTCACCTGTCCGCTCGCTGGCGCTCCCGCCAGGCGCGAACCTTCGCCCGGTTGCCGCACGTCGACATCGAGCACCACCGCCCCGAGCGGTTCTTCGAACGGTCGTAGAAGACCGAACGGCACGTCTCGTCGGCACAGAGCTTGAGGTGGTCGAAGCTCCCGTCGAAGGCACTCACGAACGCGATCGCGACGATCGCGCCGTACGCCGCCGCCACGCCCGCGCCCCTGGGCTCCAGGGTGGGGGCGTGCGCGGCGTGGAAGTGCGGGTGCAGGCCGGAGGCGAGCCCGATCCGGTCGAGCACCTCGGCGTCCCGCGCCGAGACCGGCTCGTCGTCGCCGGCCAGGATCAGGTTCCGGATCGCATCCCGGAGCCCGAGGTAGGTCTCACGATCGGCGTCGGTGAACCGTTCCTGTTCCGAGAGGAGGTGCCGCTCGACGAGGAAGCCGCGGATCTGCTCGGCCGGGGGTTCGAGGTGCGTCCCCTCGGCGTCGTGGACGTGCAGGTTCAGGAACCGCTGGAGGAGCTCGAGGTCTCCGGGTGCGTCGGGGGTGTCCCCGTGTGGCGAGAAGTCGAACGCAGCCATGATGTCTCGAGTGTACACCGTCGAAATCAGTTGACAAGTTACCCTAACCAATATAGGTTCCGTGACAGGTTACGTTGAGATCGTGGCGTCCGCCGAGAAGCGAGGAAGGGCCGAGAAGTAGGAGGTGCACGGATGCTCACACCGTCGGTGTTCGACGAGATGGGTCGGATCCGGGCCGCGTCCCTGCGCGCCGATGCGCGAGGTGGTCGCCGCGAGCGGCCGAGGCGGCGGCGCCGGGACGCGATCCGGGCGGCCGTCGGCGCCCGGCTCGTGAGCGCCGGCTTCCGGCTGCTGCGAGGGGTGACCTGATGGGATCGGTCGGGATCGTGCTCACGGTCCTCGTCGTGACATTGCTGTGGGTGGCCGCGGTGGCGTTCGGCCGTGACTCCCGCGAGGTCGGCGACCGGCGGTCCGGGAGCGACCGACCCCTGCGGCTGTAGCTACGGTGATGGGGTCCGGGCCTCGTACGATGATCGCGTGACGCTCGAGTTCACCGACTGGGCCATCGAGATCCTGCAACGCACGCACGAGGCCGCCCGCAGGTTCAACGACGCCGCCACCGTTCGGATCCATCGGACGGGCGACCGCGTGGCCTTCGACCTCACGGACGAGCGCGAGGACGGGGACGAGCTGGTGACCGAGCACGGGTTCGAGCTGTGGGTGGGATCGGGGCTCGAGGGCACCGTCGACGTGATCGAACCCCACGATCGGCTGGTCCTGCGACCGCCCGGCGATCCGCAGCGGAGCGATCGATCGGCGCACTGACCCCGAGCATCGAGGCGAACGGACCCATGACCGGCGAGCGCCGGGGGCTACACTTCTTCGCACCGTGACCCCCGTTCCCGAACCCGGATCCGCGTTCCGCGCCCTCGGCGGCGCCGGTCCGGTCATGCTGATCGGGGGCGCCGAGGACAAGGTCCGGGACAAGCTGATCCTGTCGCGGTTCGCGGCCTTCGCCGAAGGGTCCG
>Ga0126307_10003788_pt1 | contig 10416 bp, 12 predicted proteins | sample Plot28_FD_89955 | JGI IMG/M metagenome (GOLD analysis project Ga0126307, IMG submission 89955) | Serpentine soil microbial communities from UC McLaughlin Reserve, CA, USA - Plot28 | ecosystem: Environmental > Terrestrial > Soil > Grasslands | place: USA: UC McLaughlin Reserve, Lake County...
GCCATCGCCGTCGCGCTGTGATGATCCCCGTCCTCACGCCCGAGGAGATGGCGGCCGTCGACGCGGCGGCGCCCGAGCCCGTCGAGGTGCTCATCGAGCGGGCGGGGGCGGCGGTGGCCCGCGAGGTGCTCGACCTCCTCGGCGGCGCCTACGGGCGCCGGGTCGTGGTGGTGGCCGGGAAGGGGAACAACGGGAACGACGGGCGCGCCGCCGCCGCCCGCCTGCGCCGGCGGGGCGTGCGGGTGGCCGTGCTCGATGCCGCCGACGTGCCCGCCCGCCTCCCCCCCTGCGACCTCGTGGTGGACGCCGCCTACGGCACGGGCTTCCGGGGCACGTGGGCGCCGCCCGACCCCGGCGACGCGCCCGTGCTGGCGGTCGACATCCCCTCAGGGCTGGACGGCCGCACCGGCGAGGCCGGGGGGCCCGTGCTGGCCGCCGAGCGCACGGTGACCTTCGCCGCCCTGAAGCCCGGTCTCGTCCTCGGGCAGGGCCCCGAGCTGGCCGGAGAGGTCCACCTGGCCGACATCGGTCTCGACGTGCGCGGGGCCACCACCGCGCTGGTCGAGGACGCCGATGTGGCGGGCTGGCTCCCGGCCCGCCCACGCGACGCCCACAAGTGGCAGGCCGCCGTGTGGGTGGTGGCCGGCAGCCCGGGCATGACGGGCGCGGCCACGCTCGCCGCCCGCGGGGCGCAGCGCATCGGCGCCGGCTACGTGCGCCTCAGCACGCCCGGCGGGGACGTCGGCCACGGCGGCCCCGTGGAGGCGGTGGGGACCCCGCTGCCGGCCGACGGGTGGGCGGCTGAGGTGCTCGAGGGGGTGGAGCGCTTCGCCGCCGTGGTGGTGGGCCCGGGGCTCGGGCGCGACGACGCCACCGGCGCCGAGGTGCGCCGCCTGGTGGCCCGGTGCCCCGTGCCGGTGGTGGTCGACGGCGACGGGCTGGCCGCCCTGGGGGACGACCCCGGCGCGGTGGTGCCCCGCTCGGCCGTGCTCACGCCCCACGACGGGGAGTTCGCCCGGTTGACCGGCGGGCCGCCGGGCCCCGACCGCGTGGCCGCCGCCGCCGGTCTGGCCCGCTCGGCGGGCTGCTTCGTCCTGCTCAAGGGCTCCACCACGGCCGTGGCTGCGCCGGATGCCGGCGTCTTCCTGGTGACGGCCGGCGACGCCCGCCTGGCCACGGCCGGTACCGGCGACGTCCTGTCCGGTGCCATCGGCGGCCTGCTGGCGTCGGGGCTCGATCCCGGCCGGGCGGCGGCGGCCGGCGCCCACCTCCACGGGCGGGCGGCTCGGCTCGGCCCGTCCCGGGGGCTGGTGGCCGGTGACCTGCCCGATCTCCTGCCTGCCGCCGTGGCGTCGGTGGCGGCGCGAGGCTGAAGGCATGCCCCGCACGACGCCCGTCCGCGACGTCATGACCATCGACGTGCTCGCGTTCCGCCCCGACGACCCGATCCAGGAGGCCACCGAGCGCCTCATGGCGAGGGACGTCGACGGCGCCCCCGTGGTCGAGGACGACGGGCGGCTGGTGGGCATGCTCACCACCGACGACCTGCTCGTGCAGGAGACCCGGCTGCACTACCCGACGGTGATCTCCCTGTTCGGCGCCTACCTCGAGCTCCCGTCGTCGCACCGGAAGTTCGAGGAGGACCTCCGCCGGGCGGTGGCCGCCACGGTGCGGGATGTCATGCACACCGATCCCGTGGCCTGCGGGCCCGACGACACCCTCGAGCGGGTGGCCACCGTCATGCACGAGGAGAGGGTGGGACGGCTCCCCGTGGTCGAGGGGGGGCGCCTCGTCGGGATCGTCGCCCGCGGCGACATCCTGCGCTCGATGATGGCGTCGCCGGGGGAATGACGGGCTCGCGGCGGCCGGTCGCCGCAGTCGTCGACCTCGACGCGGTGGCGGCCAACGTGACCGCCCTGGCCGAGGCCACCCGCCCGGCGGCGGTGTGCGCGGTGGTCAAGGCCGACGGCTACGGCCACGGGGCGGTGCCGGTGGCCCGCACCGCGCTGGCCGCCGGGGCCCGCTGGTTGGCCGTGGCCCTGCCGAGCGAGGGGGCGGTGCTGCGGGCGGCCGGCATCGAGGCGCCGGTGCTGCTGCTGTCCGAGCCGGCGACGGACGAGTGGGACGACGTGGTGGCGGCCCGCCTCCGCCCGACGCTCTACACCGACCGGGGCGTGGAGGAGGTGGCCAAGGCGGTGGCCCGGGCCGGCGGCGCGCCGCTGCCCGTGCACGTCAAGGTCGACACGGGCATGCACCGCGTGGGCGCCGCCCCCGAGCGCATCCCCGACCTCCTGGCCGCCGTGGCCGAGCGGCCGGAGCTCACCCTCGAGGGCCTGTGGACCCACTGCGCGGTGGCCGACGAGCCGGGGCACCCCTTCACCGCCGCGCAGCTGCGGCGCTTCCACGAGCTGCTCGGGTCGCTCGCCACGTCGGGCATCCGGCCGCCGGTCGTGCACGCCGCCAACAGCGCCGCCGCTCTCGACCACCCCGAGGCCCGTCACGACCTCGTGCGCTGCGGCATCACCGTCTACGGGCTCGACCCCAGCCCGGAGCTGGCCGGCCGGGTGCCGCTGCAGCCGGCGCTGTCGCTCGTGTCCGAGGTCTCGGCCGTCCGGGTGGTCGCCGCCGGGGAGGCCGTCTCCTACGGGCTCCGGCGGCCGGTGGCCGTCGACTCGGTGGTCGCCACCGTGCCCCTCGGCTACGCCGACGGCGTGCCCCGCCGCCTGTCGGCCGTGGGCGGCGAGGTGCTCGTCGGCGGCCGTCGGCGGCCGCTGGCGGGGACGGTGACCATGGACCAGCTCATGGTGGACTGCGGCCCCGCCGGTGACCCCGGGGCCGACGCCGTGCGCGTGGGCGACGAGGTGGTCCTGCTCGGTCGCCAGGGCGACGGGCGCATCGGGGCCGAGGAGTGGGCGGCCCGACTCGACACCATCGCCTACGAGATCGTCTGCGGCATCTCGGCCCGGGTGCCCCGCCGCTTCACGGGGGGGCCGCCTGCTCCCGGCGTGGCCCCACGGCCCCCGGCGTAGCATCGGCCGGTGCCAGCGAGTGCCTCCCTCGACGGGCTGGGGCAGGAGGCGAGCGGGTGCACGCGCTGCCGGCTGGCGGTGGGCCGCACCCAGGTGGTCTTCGGCACGGGCACGCCCTCGGCCGACCTCCTGTTCGTGGGCGAGGGCCCGGGCGCCGAGGAGGACAAGCAGGGCCTGCCCTTCGTGGGCCGCTCGGGCAAGCTGCTCGATCGGCTGGTGGCCGAGGAGCTCGGTCTTTCCCGGGCGTCGTGCTACATCGCCAACATCGTGAAGTGCCGCCCCCCGGGGAACCGCGACCCCAAGCCGGACGAGATCGAGGCCTGCCGCCCGTGGCTCGAGGGCCAGCTCGAGCTGCTGCGCCCGCGCGTCGTGGTGACCCTCGGGAACACGGCCACCAAGACGCTCCTCGGCACCACCGAGGGCGTGACGCGGGTCCGGGGGCGCACGTACCCGTGGCGCGACATCGTGCTCGTCCCGACCTACCACCCGGCGGCGGTGCTCCGCGGCGGGCCCTCGGCCATGGCCGAGATGCGAGCCGACCTGGTCCGGGCCAAGCTGGCGCTGGCCGGCGCAGGGGCCGCCGGGTGATCGAGATCGGCTCGGGATCGACCACGTCGGTCGACGACACCCGGTCCCTCGGCGCGGCGCTGGCCGAGCTGGCCCGGCCCGGCGACGTGCTCGTCCTGGCCGGCGACCTCGGCACCGGCAAGACGGCCCTGGCGCAGGGCTTCGCCGCCGGCCTCGGCGTCACGGAGCAGGTGACGAGCCCGACGTTCATCCTGGCCCGGTCCTACGAGGGCCGCCTGCGGCTGCACCACCTCGACGTGTACCGGCTGGACCACCTGCAGGAGGCCGAGGACCTGGGGCTGGCCGAGCTGGTCGACGACCGCGGCGTCACCCTCGTCGAGTGGGGCGATGTCATCGCCCCCACGCTGCCGCCCGAGCACCTCGAGGTCCGCCTCGCCTACGGGGAAGGGACCGACGACCGCACCGTGCGCATGGCCGCCGCCGGCCGCTCGTGGGGGGTGCGGGCCGACCCCCTGCGGCGGCTGCTCGGCCGCTGGGCCGGGGTGGCCTGATGCTCATCCTCGGGATCGACACGGCCACGCCGGCGGTGGGGTGCGCCATCGGGGGCCACGAGGGGGTGCTGGCCTCGTTCACCGCCGCGCGCGGTCGTCGCCACGCCGAGACGTTGGTGCCGGCCATCGACCACCTCCGGCGCTCCGTCGGCATCGAGCTCGACGAGCTCGGTGCCATCGCCGTCGACGTGGGGCCGGGCCTGTTCACCGGGCTGCGGGTGGGCGTGGCCACCGCCAAGGCCATGGCGTCCGCCCTGCGCGTCCCGGTGGTGGGCGTGTCGAGCCTCGACCTCGTCGCCTTCCCCGTGCGCTTCAGCCCCCGCCTCATCGCCAGCGTGGTGGACGCCCGCCGGGGTGAGGTGTTCTTCGCCTTCTACCGCCAGGTGCCGGGCGGGCTGCAGCGGGTGAGCGAGCCACAGGTGGGCGCGACCGACGAGCTGACGGCCGAGCTCCTGGCCTCCGGCGAGGAGTGCCTCGCGGTGGGCGACGGTGCCGTCCGCTACGCCCAGGAGCTGCACGAGCTCACCACGGTGGAGGTGGCCGACGCCGGCCTCCAGTACCCGTCGGCCGCCTCCCTCGTGCAGCTGGCCCACGCCCGCGCGCTGCGGGAGGAGTTCGTCAACCCGTGGGAGGTCGAGCCCGTCTACCTCCGCAAGGCCGACGCCGAGATCAACTGGTCCGTGCGGACCGGGGCCGTTCGCTGATGAGGACCGAGCGGGAGGCGCTCGCGGTCTCGATCGTCGGCATGCGTCGGCGGCACCTCCGGTCGGTGCTGCGCATCGAGAGCAGCGTGTACCCGAGGCCGTGGTCGCTCGGGCTGTTCAACTCCGAGCTCTCCATGAAGGGCTCCCGCTCGTACCGGGTGGCCAAGGTGGGGTCGACCGTCGTCGGCTACGGCGGCCTCATGCACGTGGCCGGCGAGGGCCACGTGACCACCCTGGCGGTGGACCCGTCGTGGCACCGCTGCCAGATCGGCACCCGCCTGTTGCTGGCGCTGGCCCAGACGGCCCGGGGCTGGGGGTGCACGGGCCTCACCCTCGAGGTGCGCATGGGCAACGCGCCGGCGCAGGAGCTGTACCGGCGCTTCGGCTTCGCCCCCGCCGGCATGCGCAAGGGCTACTACGCCGAGACCGGCGAGGACGCCCTCGTCATGTGGGCCCACGACGTCGACGCGCCGGCGTACGGCGAGCGGCTCCGGGAGATCGAGGAGGGCATCGTGGGCACGACGGTGGTGGAGTCGTGAGTCGGGGTGACGGGACGCTGCTGGGCATCGAGACCAGCTGCGACGAGACCGCCGCCGCCGTGGTGCGGGAGGGCACGTACGTCCTCTCCTCGGTGGTGTCGAGCCAGATCGACCTCCACGCCCGCTTCGGCGGGGTGGTGCCGGAGGTGGCCAGCAGGGCCCACGTCGAGCTGCTCACGCCCGTGGTGGCCGAGGCCCTCGTCGAGGCCGGGCTCCAGGGGCCGGAGGTCGACGCGGTGGCCTGCACGGTGGGCCCCGGCCTCGTCGGGTCGCTGCTCGTCGGCATCAGCGCCGCCAAGGCCCTGGCCCTCGTGTGGGACGTGCCCTTCGTGGGGGTCAACCACCTCGAGGCGCACGTGTACGCCGCCTTCCTGGAGGAGCCGGACCTACCGCTGCCGATGCTGGTGCTGCTCGTGTCCGGCGCCCACACCATGCTGGTGGAGTTCAGCGACCACGGCCGCTACCGCGTGCTGGGCGGCACGGTGGACGACGCCGCCGGCGAGGCGTTCGACAAGGTGGGCCGCTACCTCGGGCTCGGCTACCCCGGCGGGCCGGCCATCGACCGGGAGGCCATGCAGGGCGACCCCGAGGCCATCCCCTTCCCCCGGCCGATGCTCGACAGCGGGCTCGACTTCAGCTTCTCGGGCCTGAAGACGGCGGTGATCAACCACGTGCGGGCCAACCCCGAGGTGTCGACCGCCGACGTGGCCGCCAGCTTCCAGGCCGCGGTCGTCGACGTGCTCGTGACCAAGGCCAAGCGGGCGGCCGTCGAGGTGGGGGCCACCGGGCTGTGCCTCGCCGGTGGCGTGGCGGCCAACTCGCTCCTGCGCGAGCGCTGGCTCGACGTGTGCACCGAGGACGGGCTGCGCTGCTTCCTGCCGAGCCGGTCCATGTGCACCGACAACGCCGCCATGGTCGCCGCCGCCGGGTGGTGGCGGCTGCAGTCGGACGGCCCCACCGCGCTCGACGTGGGGGCCGACCCGAACCTCAAGCTGTAGGGGGTCAGAGCCCGGCCCGGCCGTGTGCCCAGGTGGCGAGGTCGGGCGGCACGAGGTCGGCCACCCGCCGGCGGTAGCGCTCGAGGTCGTCGCCGTCCAGCAGCTCCCGCCACTGGCCGCTGGTGCCCAGCCGGAAGAACTGCCCGGGGTCGCGCCAGAAGCTGCGCCCCATGCTGGTGGGGGCCAGCGCACCGGCCTGGCGCTTCATGGCGGCGAAGCCGGCGGCCTCCACCAACTCGGGCCAGCAGACCTCGGGCGCGACGATGCCCAGCCGGTCGGCCAACGCCCGCATCTCCCCCTCGAGGTCGGCGGACAGGTCGTCGTAGTGCAGGAGCACGATGCCGGGCTCGGTGCGGACCTCCCAGAACTGCTCCAGGTGCCGGAGCGTCCGCAGCAGCGAGGACGGCGCCTCGGTCGGCGGCGAGACGTCGTCGACCCAGTGCCAGAAGCGCTCCCGCTCGCTGAGGGCCGGTTGCCCGGCAGGCGGCAGCGGCAGCCCCGCTTCACCGTCGACGGTGGCCACCTCGGCCCGGGCCGACCCGAAGCGCTCGATGTCCATGTTGTCGCGGTGCCCGCCCATCGAGATGGCGGTGTCCCGGGGATCGCGGGCGACGCAGATGTAGGTCACGTCCTGGCCTCGGGGGAGCCCGTCGAGGGGCGTGTGCGTCTTGATCACCCGCCGATGGGGCTGGGCCTCGAGGGTGGCGACGACCTCCCCGATGGGGGTCCCGAGCATGTCGACCCACGGCGACAGGACGCTCAGGGGTACCCCGAGGTCGGGCCGCTGGTGGACGAGGAGCACGCAGATCATCTGGGTCCACGTCGTGCCGCACTTCGGCGGGGTGCTGATCACGATGTCGCCGGGCCGCAGGCGGACGGCGCCCCAGCGGGCGCTGTCGTAGACCCAGCTCCGGTAGCGGACCAGCTCCCGTTCCCCCATGAAATCCCCCGCCGGAGTCTGCTCTGTTGCCGCCCTCCGGCGCTCGCTCTATCGTTGGCACTCGACGATCGAGAGTGCTAATCCACCCCACGGAGGCCACCCATGAAGCTCCAGCCCCTCGAGGACCGCATCGTCGTGCGCCCGGGAGAGTCGGAGGAGACCACGGCCAGCGGCCTGGTCATCCCCGACACCGCCAAGGAGAAGCCGCAGCAGGGTGAGGTCCTCGCCGCCGGGCCCGGCCGCCGGTCCGAGCAGTCCGGCGAGGTCATCCCCCTCGGCGTGAGCGTGGGCGACACGGTCGTCTACAGCAAGTACGGCGGCACGGAGATCACGGTCGACGGCGAGGACCTCCTCATCCTGCAGAGCCGCGACGTCCTCGCCATCGTCCAGAAGTAGGAGCGCACATGCCGAAGATCCTGCAGTTCGACGAGCGCGCCCGGCGCAGCCTCGAGGCGGGTGTCGACCGCCTGGCCAACGCCGTCAAGGTCACGCTCGGGCCCAAGGGCCGCAACGTGGTGCTCGAGAAGAAGTTCGGCGCCCCCACCATCACCAACGACGGGGTCTCCATCGCCAAGGAGATCGAGCTGGAGGAGCCCTTCGAGAACATGGGCGCCCAGCTGGTGAAGGAGGTCGCCACCAAGACCAACGACGTCGCCGGTGACGGCACCACCACCGCCACCGTGCTGGCCCAGGCCCTGGTCAAGGAGGGCCTCCGCAACGTGGCCGCCGGCGCCAGCCCCATGGCCCTCAAGCGGGGCATCGACAAGGCCGTCGAGGCCGCCGTGAAGTCGATCGCCGACCTGGCCAAGGAGATCGACGACAAGTCGGAGATCGCCCAGGTGGCGGCCATCTCGGCCGCCGACCCCGCCATCGGCGAGGTCCTGGCCGACGCCATCGACAAGGTCGGCAAGGACGGCGTGGTCACCGTCGAGGAGTCGAACACCTTCGGGATGGAGCTCGACTTCACCGAGGGCATGCAGTTCGACAAGGGCTTCCTGTCGCCCTACTTCGTGACCGACCCCGAGCGCCAGGAGGCCGTCCTCGAGGACGCCTTCATCCTCCTGGTGAACGGCAAGGTCAGCGCCGTGCACGACCTCGTGCCGGTGCTGGAGAAGGTCATGCAGTCGGGCCGCCAGCTGCTGATCGTGGCCGAGGACGTGGAGGGCGAGGCCCTGGCCACCCTCGTGGTCAACAAGATCCGGGGCACGTTCACCTCCGTGGCCGTCAAGGCCCCGGGCTTCGGCGAGCGGCGCAAGGCCATGCTCCAGGACATGGCCATCCTCACCGGTGGCCAGGTCATCTCCGAGGAGGTCGGCCTCAAGCTGGAGAACGCCACGCTCGACCTGCTGGGCCGGGCCCGCAAGGTGGTCGTCACCAAGGACGACACCACCCTGGTCGAGGGCGCCGGATCCGAGGACGAGGTCAAGGGTCGCATCGCCCAGATCAAGCGGGAGATCGACGAGACGGACTCCGACTGGGACCGGGAGAAGCTCCAGGAGCGCCTGGCCAAGCTGGCCGGCGGTGTGGCCGTGGTGAAGGTCGGGGCCGCCACCGAGGTGGAGCTCAAGGAGAAGAAGCACCGCATCGAGGACGCCCTGTCGGCGACCCGGGCCGCCATCGAGGAGGGCGTCGTCCCCGGGGGCGGCACCGCCCTCATCCGGGCCCGCGCCGCGGTGGCCAAGCTGAAGCTGCAGGGCGACGAGGCCACCGGCGCCACCATCGTCCACAAGGCGCTGCTCCAGCCGGCCCACTGGATCGCCGCCAACGCCGGCCTCGAGGGGGCGGTGGCCACCCAGCAGATCGAGCGGGAGACCGGCAACGTCGGCCTCAACGCCGCCACCGGCGAGTACGAGGACCTGCTCAAGGCCGGCGTCATCGACCCGGCCAAGGTGACCCGGGCGGCGCTCCAGAACGCCGCCTCCATCGCCAGCCTGCTCCTCACCACGGAGGCCCTCATCACCGACAAGCCCGAGGAGGAGAAGGCCCCGGCCATGCCTCCCGGCGGCGGTGGCATGGGGGGCATGGGCGGCATGGGGGGCATGGGCTTCTAGCCCGTCCCTCCGTCGAACCGACGGCGGCCGGTCCTGCGGGACCGGCCGCCCCCGCGTTTGCGACGAACGGATGTTCGGTAGGGTTCGGCCATGCGCGAGGAGACCTCCACGCCCAGCGAGGACCCGAAGAGCGAGCCCGTCGGCAACGCCCAGAAGGATCCGGACGACTGGGTCACCGGCGAGGAACCCATGACGGGGGCCCAGGCCTCGTACCTCAAGACCCTGAGCGAGGAGGCTGGCGAGGGCTTCGATCCGGGACTCAGCAAGGCCGACGCCTCCAAGCGGATCGACGAGCTGCAGGCGCGGACCGGCCGGAGCGGCGGAGGGGGCGGCCGGTAGGCTCGCCGACGTGGACCGGCCGCCCCCCGACCCCCGTGCGCTGCTGGCGTACTGGATGGAGTGGGAGAAGGGGGAGACACCGCCGGGGCGGGTCATGAGCAACCTCAAGACCGGCGGCCTGCGGATCCTGCTCGAGGAGTGGGCCGCCGCCGCGCCCGACCCCGTCGGCACCCGGGCCGCGGCTCCGGGTGGGAGCTGAGCTCCCCCGCGGGGGCCCGCAGCTCATCCCCCGTCCGGCCGACGCCCGGCCCGGCACGCCGGCGCCGTGGCGGGACCTGCCCGCCGACGCCCGCCACGTGGACCTGGCCCGCGTGCGGGACGCCTTCGCCCACGAGGCGCAGCGGCGCCCCCGCCCCGCCCGCATCGAGACCCCGGACACCCGCCGGGCGGCGGTGCTCGCCCCGGTCTACGAGCGCGAGGGCCAGGCGTGGGTCGTCCTGACCCGCCGGGCCCAGCACCTGCGGTCCCACAAGGGCGAGGTGAGCTTCCCGGGCGGGCGCCGGGACGGGGACGAGCCGCTGGTGGCCACCGCGCTGCGGGAGGCCGAGGAGGAGATCGCCCTGGACCCCGCCGCCGTCGAGATCGTGGGTGAGCTCGACCATCTCACCACCGCCATCAGCTCGGTGGCGATCGCCCCCTTCGTGGGCGCGCTGACAGCGCCGCCCGACGGTCTGCGCCCGGCCGACGCCGAGGTCGAGCGCATCCTCCACGTCCCGCTGTCCGAGCTGCTGCAGGAC
>Ga0126307_10003789_pt1 | contig 10415 bp, 10 predicted proteins | sample Plot28_FD_89955 | JGI IMG/M metagenome (GOLD analysis project Ga0126307, IMG submission 89955) | Serpentine soil microbial communities from UC McLaughlin Reserve, CA, USA - Plot28 | ecosystem: Environmental > Terrestrial > Soil > Grasslands | place: USA: UC McLaughlin Reserve, Lake County...
GTGCGGGCCGAGGACTGGACGCTGCGGGTCCACGGCATGGTCGACCGCCCCGTCGAGCTGAGCTACGCCGACCTGCTCGACCTGGGCCTCGTCGAGGCCGACGTGACCCTGACCTGCGTCTCCAACCAGGTCGGCGGGGACCTCGTGGGCAACGCCCGCTGGCTGGGTGCCCTCACCCGCGACCTGCTCGACCGGGCCGGCGTGCAGGACGGCGCCGACCAGCTCGTCGGCCGCTCGACCGACGGCTATACGTGCGGCTTCCCCGTCGACCACGCGTACGACCGGGACTGCCTGGTGGCCGTGGGCATGAACGGCGAACCGCTGCCCCTGCGCCACGGCTTCCCCGCCCGCCTCGTCACGCCGGGCATCTACGGCTACGTCGGCTCGACCAAGTGGCTGACCGAACTCGAGCTGACGACGTTCGACGCCTTCGACCAGTACTGGGTGCCCCGGGGCTACGCCGCCCAGGCCCCCATCAAGACGATGGCCCGGATCGACACGCCCCGCTCCCTCGAACGGGTCGCGGCAGGGACCGTGATGGTCGCCGGCGTGGCCTGGGCGCAGACCCGGGGCATCGAGGCGGTCGAGGTCCGGGTCGACGACGGCGAGTTCCGGCCCGCCGAGCTGGCCGACGCCCTCGGCGACGACACCTGGCGCCAGTGGCGCTTCCCCTGGGAGGCGACGCAAGGCCGCCACGACATCACCGTGCGGGCCACCGACGGCACCGGCGACGTGCAGGTCGAGGAGCGCACCGGGGTCGTCCCGGACGGCGCCACCGGCTGGATGTCGCTCGCCGTGACCGTCGAGTGACCCGCTGATCTCGTCCCCTACGGACGGGACGCGCTCCGGCCCACGCGCCCGGGCGCGCCGACACACCAGAAGACACCTCACAGAACCGATCAAGAGAGGCATCACGTGCAGCGAAACCTGAAGTGGAAGGGCGCCCTCGGCCTGTTCCTCGCCCTGTCCCTGACGGCGGCCGCCTGCGGGGGCGATGACGACGACGAGGCCACCGATGCCGGCAACGACACCGCCACGACCGCAGACGCCTCGTCGGAGACGACCATGGCCGGCGACGACACGGCCATGGACTCGGGCAGCGCCTCCGGTGCCGCCGCCAGCTCGGCCGAGACCTGCGACGCCGACGCCATCGTCGAGGCCGTCGAGGGCGGGTCGGAGGAGGGCACCCTCGCCGGCATGACCGACGACCCGGTCGCCACCGCGGCATCCAACAACCCGGTGCTCACCACCCTCACCGCCGCCGTCACCGAGGCCGGCCTGGTGGACACGCTCAACTCGGCCCCGGCCCTGACCGTGTTCGCCCCGACCGACTGCGCCTTCGCCGGCGTCGACACGGCCACCCTCGACGCCGCCATGGCAGACCCGACGGGCCTGCTCACCGATGTGCTCGGTTACCACGTCATCCCGGGCGAGCAGCTCAGCTCCGAGGACCTGGCCGGCAAGGACTCGCTCGAGACCTTCACCGGCGCCACCCTGCCGATCGAGGTCGACGGCGACACCATCAGCCTCAATGGCGGCACGGCCAGCGTGGTCGTGCCCGACATCCAGACGGCCAACGCCACGGTGTACCTGATCGACGAGGTCATGCTCCCGCCGGACGACGCCGCGGCCACGGCGACGACCGCCTCGGGCATGTAGCCCGCCGATTCCCCAGATCGCCCCGTTTCCTGTCACGGGGCATCGCCGGTGGCCGGGCCTCCAGAGCCCGGCCACCGGCGCGTCCGGCCCCCGTCAGTGCGGGAGGCCGGACCGCGTCACCCCGGTCAGACGGGCGTGTTCTTGCCCGTGTGCGTGCGGGCGGGGTCGACGCCGCCCGGCTCGTCGGCGTCCACCGCGTCGTCGACGGGGGCGTCCTTGGGCGGGAGGACCCCCCGCTCGCGATCCCGGTTGTCGGCCCGGAGCGAGGCGACGATCGTCACGGTCAGGACACCGAAGATGATGCCGAGCGACAGCCACGTCGGCATGTGGACCTCGAAGGGCTCGCCGATCAGCAGCATCTTCACGCCGACGAAGGCGAGGATCACGCCGAGGCCGAGGTTCAGGTAGCGGAACTTGCCCTGCATCCCCCCGAGCAGGAAGTAGAGCGACCGCAGGCCGAGGATGGCGAAGGCGTTCGAGGCGAACACGATGAACGGCTCGGTGCTCACGGCCAGGATGGCCGGCACGGAGTCGACGGCGAACACCACGTCGGTGGCCTCGATCAGCACCAGCACGGCGAAGAGCGGCGTGGCCAGCCGCTTGGCGTCGACCCTGGTGAACAGCTTCTGGCCGTCGTACCGGTCGGTCGTCGGCACGAGCCGGCGGACCAGCCGCATGGCGATGTTGTTGTTGTAGTCGACCTCCTTCTCCTCGTCGTGGCGGGCGATCCTGACCGCCGTGTAGAGGAGGAAGGCGCCGAAGATGTAGAGCACCCACTCGAAGTTCTCGATGAGCGACACGCCGGCGAAGATGAAGATCGCACGCATGACCAGGGCGCCGAAGATGCCCCAGAAGAGCACCCGGAACTGATAGGCGCGGGGCACGGCGAAGAACGAGAAGATCACGGCCCACACGAAGACGTTGTCGACCGAGAGGCTCTTCTCGATCAGGAAGCCGGCGTAGTACTCACCGGCCGCCTGGCCGCCCTGCCAGGCCAGCAGCACGAGGCCGAAGGCCAGGCCGATCGAGATCCAGATTGTGGACTCGATGGCCGCTTCCTTGATGCTGATCTCGTGGGCGGTGCGGTGGACCAGCAGCAGGTCCACCACGAGCATGGTGACGATCGCGCCGACGAGCGCCAGCCACACCCAGGGCGGCGTATCGAAGTCGACGAAGTTGCTGTCGCCGCTGGCCTCGGAGGCGACGGCGGAGATGGTGGAGAACAACGGTCCTTCCTGACGTGACGAGGGGGATTGCCGGGTCGGGGAACGCGTGGCGCGGCGCGCGACGCACGTGACGAGCGGTACTGGCTTCCCGGGCGCCGGAGCGCCGCACGAGAATCAGGCCAGCAGCCGGACGGCGACGAGCGGGGGTGGGCGTACGGCACGGGTCCGCCCGGGATGGGCGCGGCCCGAGCGGGGCTCGTCGGTCCGACGGCGCCAGGCCACGAGGACGGCCGCCGCGACGGCCAGTACGACCGCGGGCAGCACGGCGACCCACATCGCCCGAAGGGCCCGATGGCGGGCGGCGGCGTCGCCGCCCAACTCGCCCGGGTCGGCCTCGGCGGGCGCCTCGACGGTCAGGGCCGCCGCGGCCTCGTCGGTTCCCGGCACGGGCAGCGCGGCCGCCGAGTGCAAGGCCCCGGGACCGGCGATGCCCGTCAGCAAGGACACCACGGCGAACGCCAGCGCCAGGGCGATCGTCGCGGCGGCGTGGCGGGCCGGATGGCTTCGGCCGGCGGGCGCAGGGGCGTCGTCAGGTGACACGGGCTCCCGGGCAGGCTAGCTGGCCAGACGGACCTTCCGGCAGGACCGGGCCTGGCCCTCCATCCCGTGCCGCCCGTGATACGCAACGTGCGTGGGGAGTTGGCGTACCTACGTGGCACCGCGGGCTCTGGCCGTCGCGGCGCCGACGCCGGCACGGGCCCGACACCGGCACCGGCTCCCATTCGTCCAAGACGCCCGGCGAGGCGCCCTCGTAACGTCCGAGCCATGTCCGTTCTCGTCCAACCCCTGCTCACCGTCGCCGACGTCGAGGCGGCCAGCGCTTGGTACCAACGGCTGCTCGGCCTGGCCAGCGGCCACGGGGGGCCCGAGTACGAGCGCCTGGTGGACGGCGACCGGTTGGTGCTCCAGCTCCACGCCCGGGACGTCGACCACCACCACGGCCCGATCGCCCCGGGCGACCCTACCGGTGAACCGGGGCGGGGCGTCGCCGTGTGGTTCGAGGTCGACGACCTCGACGACGCCGCCGCCCGCGCCCGGCGGCTCGGCGCCCGCGTCGAGATCGACGTCCATCCCAACCCGAACGCCGGGCACCGCGAGCTGTGGCTACGCGACCTCGACGGCTACCTCGTCGTCCTGGCGAGTCACGCCGGCGACGTGCCGTTCGGCGCTGCCGCCAGCTCCCCGTAGCCGGCGGCGAGCCGGCATCCTCCACGGCCCTCACCCGCTCGGCGTGGTCCGCGCCGCGATGGCCACGCGCGTGACCCGGGCGCCGGGAAAGGCGCCCGCCCTCCCCGCGGCGGGGCGGGGAGGGCGGACTGTGGACGTCGGTGGCGGGAACCGACGTCGTACCTCATGATCTTACAGGTGCCTGCACCGTCCTCCGCGCCGACGGGCCGGGCCCGCACGGGCGGCTAGTTGGCCGAGGCCTGCTCGACCAGGGCGGGGACGGCGCACACCATGCCCTCGCTGAAGCCGGCCGCGCCGACACCGAGGGCATGGTTGAACCGGCCCCGGTGGTTCTCGATGGCGATCAGGTGGGTCAGCTCGACGAGCTGCAGGTCGGACAGGTGGCGGCGCAGGTCGGCGACCAGCGACTCGGGCACGTCGGCCGGTGTGCGGCACATGCCGACGGCGTAGTCCATCACCAGCCGGTCGAGGTCGTCGAAGAGCGGGCTGGTGCGGTAGGTCGGCAGCGCCAGCAGCTCCTCGTCCGTGAGCCCCCAAGTGCGGGATACCTGCGAGCCGAGGTCGATGCAGTACTCGCACTGGACGAGCGTGGCCGCCTTCAGCTCGCCGAGCGCCTGCAGGCGCTTGGGCAGGGACTTCGGCTTGGCGGTCGCCTGCTCGAGGGCGGCGTAGCCCTTGAACAGCTTGGGAGCGTTGGCGTACACCTCGAGGGGCTCGATGGCGTTGTCGAGGTCGCGGCCCGACATCTGCTTCATGCCCTTGCGGGTGAAGTAGAAGGCGAGCCTGGCGTTCAGCCCCGCCTGGCGGGCGGGCACTCGGGGGATGCGGGCCATGGGTCCTCCTCTGTCACATCCGACCGACGGGATCGGTCAAGGTGCTGACACGAGCCGACGGAGGAACGTGACCGATGGACTCCCAGGACTGGCTGGCGACGCACTTCGAGGCCCACCGCCCACACCTGCAGGCGGTGGCGTACCGGATGCTGGGCTCGACGAGCGAGGCCCACGACGCCGTGCAGGAGGCGTGGCTGCGGCTGTCGCGCTCGTCCACCGACACGGAGGCCATCGAGAACCCGGGCGGCTGGCTGACCACGGTGGTGTCCCGCGTGTGCCTCAACATGCTGCGCACCCGCCGGACGCGCCCGGAGGAGCCGCTGCCCCCGGCGGCCACGGGCGCCGGGGCGGGGGTCGACGCCGCCCTCGCGGGCGGGGCGGCCGGGCTCGAGGGCGGGCTCGGCGCTGGGCCCGCCGACACCGCCGCTCCCGACGACCAGGCCGTGCTGTCCGACTCGATCGGCGTGGCCATGCTGGTCGTGCTCGACACGCTGGCGCCGGCGGAGCGGCTGGCGTTCGTCCTCCACGACATGTTCGCCGTGCCCTTCGACGAGATCGCGCCGATCGTCGACCGCTCCCCCGCCGCCGCCCGGCAGCTCGCCAGCCGCGCCCGGCGGCGGGTCCAGGGCGCCCGGGTCGAGTCGCCGGCCGACCCCGCCCGCCACCGCCGGGTGGTCGAGGCCTTCCTGGCCGCGGCCCGTCAGGGCGACTTCGACGGGCTGCTCGCCGTCCTCGACCCCGACGTCGTGCTGCGCTCGGACACCCCGACCCCCGGCGGCCTGCACATCGTCCGCGGCGCCGAGGCGGTGGCCCGGGGCGCCTCGATGTTCTCGGCCCGGGCCCGGATGTCGGAGCCGGCGATCATCGACGGCCTGCCCGGCATGGTCGTGCGCACCGACGGCCGGGTCGTCGGCGCCCTCGCCATGGGCATCACCGCCCACCGCGTCACGACGATCGAGATCATCTCCGACCCCGCCTCGGTCGCGGCCCTCGAGGTCACACCGCTGTAGCCCCCGCTATCGGGCCCCGGACAGGACCGCCTTCATCACCGCCCCGGCGGCGACGGCCTCATCGCCGCCGTGGCCTCGACGAGGGGGAAGACGGTGACGAGGCCGGCACCGGCAGCTCGACCGCCCGGAGGGGCGCGCCGAACTGCTCCAACACCACCGCCCTGGCCGTCCCCTCGCGGCCGTGCCCTCGCCGTCGTCGGTCACGTCACGTCGTCCTACCGCCGACGGCCGGGACGACGACCGGCCGCTCGCCGGCCGGCCGTCGCGCCCCGGCACCGCGCCCGTTCCCCGCCCCCGCCTCCAGGGATCTCCAGGACACCATCACACCGTCTCCAAGGACGCGGCGCCCCGTGGCCTCAGAGTTCGGGTCGTAGTCACACGCCCCCACCCGAGACACGCAGGAGACGACCACGATGGGCACCGCCCTCCGGATTCGACACGACGTCGCCGTCGTCGGCGCCCGAGCCGGCGGCGCCGCCACGGCCATGCTGCTGGCCCGCATGGGCCACGACGTGGTCGTGCTCGACCGGGCGACGTTCCCGAGCGACACGCTCTCGACCCACTCGATCGCCCGCAGCGGCGTGGTCCAGCTCCGGCGCTGGGGCCTGCTGGACGACGTCCTGGCGAGCGGGGCCCCCGCCATCCGCCAGGTCACGTTCCACACGGCGGACGGGCCCGACACCCGCCCCGTCAAGGAGCGGGCCGGCGTCGACCTCCTCGTCGCCCCCCGCCGCCACGTCCTCGACACGATCGTCGCCCGGGCCGCCGTCGACGCCGGCGCCACCCTGCTCGCCGGCACCACCGTCACCGGCCTGCGGCGCGACGTCACCGGCCGGGTGGTCGGGCTCGACGCCCGCGACGCCGGGGGCCGGGCCGTGGAGGCCGACGCCCGGGTCGTGGTGGGCGCCGACGGCCTGCACTCGCCGGTCGCCCGCTGGGTGGGCGCCCCCGTGGTGGACGCCCGGCCGACCGACAGCGCCGCCCATTACGCCTACTTCGCCGGCCCGGCCTGGCCGGGCATCGAGTTCTTCCCCGGGGAGCGGGCGCTGTCCGGCATCTTCCCGACCCACGGGGGCGAGGCCTGCATCTGGGTGTGCGTCCCGGCCGGCGTGTCGCTCGCCGCCCGCCGCGACGCCCCCGACACCGCCACCTGGTTCGAGACCCTGCTCGGCCGGGTCGCCCCGGCCCTGGCCGAGCGCCTGGTCCCGGCCCGGCGGACGTCGCCGGTGCGGGGCTCGGTGCGGCTGCCCAACCAGGTCCGCCAGGCGTGCGGCCCGGGCTGGGCGCTGGTGGGCGACGCCCTCTACCACCGCGACCCGATCACCGGCCACGGCATCAGCGACGCCTACCGCGACGCCGACCTGCTCGCCACCGCACTCGACGAGTCGCTGCGGTCCGGTCGACCGCTGGCCGCCGCCCTCGACGACTACCGGCGCCAGGCCGACGACGCCCGGCGCGAGATCTTCGCCATCACCTCCGCCCTGGCCGCCTACCCGCCGCAGGACGAGTTCACGGCGCTCCAGCGACGCCTCGCCGCCGCCATCGAGGCCGAGGCCGCGGCGCTCGCCGACCGACCCGCCCCCACCGACCGCCGATCGCTGGCGGTCGCCTGACCGGAGACGCCGACCGGGCGTCCGTCATCCATTCCGTCCGTCCATCCCAATGAGTCCCACGACCAAGGAGACACCCATGCAGCACTTCTACTCCCCCGAGCTGGTCCGGGCCCTGGCCACCGACCGGCAGGCCGAGCTCGAGCGGGCGAGTGCCGCCCGCACGCCACGGCGCCACACCCGCTTCGGCCGGCGGGGCCGCCGACAACCGACCGACCGCATCACCTGACCCCCGGGGCGGCCGCGCCGATCGGCCGGCCGTGCCCGTCACCCATCCCGAGACGCAGAACCGACGAGAGGACCTACGACATGACCATCACCCAGACCGACGACGGCACCCGCAACGGCGTCGACACCGCCACCCTCTTCGCCACGCTCGACGCGGTGAAGCAGGCCCCCGAGGCCGCCCACTTCCAGTTCCGGGCGCGCAACGAGTGGGCCCGCGGCACCCACAGCCGCAGCACCATCGGCGACTTCTACGGCGTCGGCGAGGAACGCTCCCACGAACACACCTGGGTCTTCGACGCCGACCACCCCGCCGTCCTCGTCGGCCGGGACAACGGCCCGACGCCGGTCGAGTTCGTGCTCCACGCCCTGGCGTCCTGCCTCACGGCGGGCCTGGCCAACATCGCCGCCGCCCGCGGCGTGACGCTCACCGAGGTTCGCACGACCGTCGAGGGCGACATCGACCTCAACGGCCTGCTCGGCCTCGACCCTGACGTCCGCAACGGCTACCAGGGCATCACCGTGCGCTTCACGGTCCGGGGCGACGCCCCCGCCGACAAGCTGCGCCAGCTCGTCGAGCGCTCCCGCGACCGCTCCGCCGTCTACGACGTCATCACCAACCGGGTGCCGGTGACCATCGAGGTCGACGCCGGTTGACGCCGTCGCCGGTGGCCGGCCCCGTGCCGGCCACCGGCGCGTCGGCGCCCCGACGGAGAAAGGGCCACACGATGACCGACCTCCTCCTCGACGTCACGCCCGCGTCCGCCGTCCCGCGCGGGACGTCCGCTGCGGCGGCCCACCCGGACGGGCCCACGGCCGGGGCCACCCGTCGAGGGGCACGCGTCGAGGCCCGTGGCGTGAGCCAGCGGGCGGGCGGCCGCCGGACCCTCACCGACGTGTCGCTCGCGGTGGAGCCCGGCGAGCTGGTGGCGATCGCCGGCGGCTCCGGGACGGGGAAGACGACGCTGCTCCGGCTGCTCGCCGGCCTGCGGGCCCCCACCGACGGCCGCGTCACCCACGACGGCGTCACGGTCGGCGGCCGGCGCACGCCGGGCATCGGGGTCGGGTACGTCCCCCAGGACGACGTGATCCACCGCGAGCTGCCGCTGCGCCGGACGCTCCGCTACACCGCCGCGCTGCGCCTGCCGGCCGGCACGCCACGCGAGGCCGTTGACGCCGCCGTCGACGGGACGCTGCGCGCTCTCGACCTCGACGGCCGAGCCGAGGTCCCGGTGCGGGCGCTGTCGGGCGGGCAGCGGAAGCGGGCCAGCATCGCCGCCGAGCTGCTCACCCACCCCCGGTCGTTCTTCCTCGACGAGCCCACATCGGGCCTCGATCCCGCCACGTCCGCCGAGGTCGTCGCCCTCCTGCGCCGGCTCGCCGCGGACGGCGTGACGGTCGTGCTCACAACCCACGACCCCGCGGTCGTCGAGCGCTGCGACCGCGTCGTGTTCCTGGCGGCGGACGGGCACCTGGCCTTCGCCGGGCCGGTGGGGGCCGCCCGGACGCACTTCGGCGTCGGCGAACTGGCCGAGGTCTACACGAAAATCGCCGCCAGCCCGGCTCGCGAGCTGGCCGACCGCTTCGCCGCGCACCGGCCCCAGCCCCCGCCGTCCTCGGCGGCCCCGGCCCCGGCACCGGCGCCCGCCGCACCCGAGGTCCCCCGGCCCGGCCCGGTGCGGCAGTGGTGGCTCCTCACCCGCCGCAATGCCGACGTCCTCGTGCGGAACCGCCTGACGCTGGCGGTGCTGCTCGGCTCCCCCGCCCTGGTGACGGCGATGATGGCCATGCTGTTCCGGCCCGGCGCGTTCGCGGGCGGCGACACGGCCGGTACCGGCTCGACCCAGACCGTGTTCTGGGTCGCGTTCGCCGGCTTCTTCTTCGGGCTGACCTACGGGCTGCTGCAGGTCGTGGGCGAGCTGGCCGTGTTCCGGCGGGAACACCTCGCTGGCGCGCGCGTCGGCGCCTACGTGGCGGCCAAGGTGACGGCCCTCCTCCCGGTGCTGGCCTTCGTCACCGCCGTGCTGCTGGGCGTGCTGCGCGCCCTCGACCGGCTCCCGCCGCTGGGCGCCGGCGCCTACCTGACACTCGCCGGGACGCTGCTGCTCGAGTCCACGGCGGCGCTCGCCCTCGGCCTGCTCGCCTCGGCGACCGTCACCGACACCGCCCAGGCTGCCCTGGCCCTGCCGATGCTCTGCTTCCCGCAGGTGCTCTTCGCCGGTGCGATCGTCCCCGTCGACGCCATGGCGACGCCGGGCCGCCTGCTCAGCACCGTGCTGGCCAACCGCCACGCCTTCGAGGCGCTCGGCCGCGTTCTCGGCCTCGACGCCCCGACGGCCCCCGCCGGCGCCTTCGCCGGGAGCCCGGTCCCGTGCTGGCTGGCCCTCGTCGCCCTGGCGGCGGCCGCCCTGGCCGCCACCACCGCCGTCCTCGCCCGCCGCGCCCGCGGCGGCTGACCGGACCCCGCCGACCACCGTCCGGTCCGGGGCGGGGCGGGGCGGAGCCGGGCGGTCAGGCGTCGACGGCCTCGGACGCCTCCTGGCAGCGCTGGGCGTCGAGGGGCTGGCCGGCGGCGGCGAACAGGGCCGCCGCCTCGGTGAGCAGGCGGGCGGCCGCCGACGGGTCGCCCTCGGCCCTGCTGACGTGCGCCCGCGCCTCACGCAC
>Ga0126307_10003791_pt1 | contig 10413 bp, 10 predicted proteins | sample Plot28_FD_89955 | JGI IMG/M metagenome (GOLD analysis project Ga0126307, IMG submission 89955) | Serpentine soil microbial communities from UC McLaughlin Reserve, CA, USA - Plot28 | ecosystem: Environmental > Terrestrial > Soil > Grasslands | place: USA: UC McLaughlin Reserve, Lake County...
GAGCACGTCGTCGGCCAGGAGCTCGAGGACGAGGAGGACTTTCTGATGGCCCTGGACTCGATCGCCGAGCTCGGCGCCCGCAATGTGCACATCACGCTCGAGGGCGGCTGCTATGCGCTCTTCCGGGAGGAGCGTCAGGTGCGCCGCTACAGGGCGTATGCACCGGGCAACGTCGACGCCGTCTCCGTGGTCGGTGCGGGCGACGTCCTGCTCGCGCAGTTCATCGCAGCCCACCTCGCAGGCCGGAGCGCCGAGGAGGCGCTCAAGCTGGCGGTGGCGGCCGGCGCGGCCTCGACGCTCCAGGTGGGTGCCGGCGTCTTCGACCCGCGCGACGCCGGCCGGCTCGTCGCGGCGGTCGACGTCGCGGAGCTGGAGCCGGTCTCCTAGCCCGTCCAGGCACGCTGTTACCCTGTGCTTCTTGGAAGGGCAGGAGCTTTCGTACGACGAGAAGTTCGGCCGTGAGGGCCTCACCTTCGACGACGTCCTGCTCGTGCCCGCCGAGTCGGCCGTGCTGCCGAACGACGTGCGCACCGCCACGCGGCTGACGCGCACGATCGCGCTCGAGATCCCCGTCGTCTCTGCGGCGATGGACACCGTCACGGAGGCGAGGCTCGCGATCGCGATCGCGCGCGAGGGCGGGCTCGGGATCCTCCACCGCAACCTCTCGATCGGCGACCAGGTGGTTGAGGTCGACAAGGTCAAGCGCTCCGAGTCGGGGATGATCGTCGAGCCCGTGACCCTGCGTCCGGACGACTCGGTCGCCGACGCGCTCGCGCTGATGGAGCGCTACCGGATCTCGGGGGTGCCGATCACCGACGAAGAGGGTGTCCTCGTCGGGATCCTGACGAACCGCGACCTCCGCTTGGAGACGAACACGCACCAGCCGGTCTCGGCGTTGATGACGTCGCGCAACCTGGTCACCGCGCCGGTCGGGACGACGCTCGACGAGGCGAACGAGATTCTCCACCGCAACAAGATCGAGAAGCTTCCGGTCGTGGACGCGGACGGCCGGCTCAGGGGGCTGATCACGGTCAAGGACATCCGCAAGCGGATCGAGTTCCCGCTCGCGACGAAGGACGAGCAGGGCCGCCTCCGGGTCGGCGCGGCCGTCGGCGTCGGCGCGGACGCGTTCGAGCGCGCGGGGGCACTGGTCGCGGCCGAGGTGGACGTCCTCGTCGTCGACACGGCGCACGGCCACTCGGCCGCGGTCGTCGAGATGGTCCGGCGGATCAAGAACGAGTGGGACGTCCAGGTGATCGCCGGCAACATCGCCACCGCCGAGGCGGCCGAGGCGCTGGTCGATGCCGGCGCCGACGCGATCAAGGTCGGGATCGGTCCCGGCTCGATCTGCACCACGCGGGTCGTTGCGGGTGTCGGTGTGCCCCAGATCACGGCGGTCTTCGAGTGCGCGGAGTACGCGCTCCGGCAGGGCGTTCCGGTGATCGCCGACGGCGGCATGACCTCGTCGGGCGACATCGCGAAAGCCCTCGCCGCCGGCGCCGACACCGTCATGCTCGGCTCGATGCTCGCCGGCACCGACGAGAGCCCCGGCGACGTGATCCTCGTCCAGGGCGAGCGGTACAAGGAGTACCGCGGCATGGGCTCGCTCGGTGCGATGAAGGCGCGCTCGTTTTCCAAGGACCGCTACTTCCAGGGGGACGTCGAGGACGTGGACAAGCTCGTCCCGGAGGGGATCGAGGGGCGGGTGCCCTACAAGGGCCCGGTGCAGCAGATCCTCTACCAGCTCGTCGGCGGGCTCCGGCAGGCGATGGGCTACACGGGCTCCCCGACGGTCGAGGCGCTGAAGCTGCGCGCCCGCTTCGTGCGCATCACCGGGGCCGGCATGCGCGAGAGCCACCCGCACGACGTCACGATCACGAAGGAAGCGCCGAACTACCGGCGCGCATGAGGTCGGCCGGCGCAGTGGGCTCGATTCACCCGCTTCCCGTTCCCGAGCCGGGGGCCGAGGAGCGGCCGGTGCTCGTCCTCGACCTCGGCGGCCAGTACGCGCAGCTGATCGCTCGTCGCGTCCGCGACGCTCGTGTCTACTCCGAGCTCGTGCCGCACACGCTCTCGGTGGACGAGGTCCGGCGGCGCAACCCCGCCGCGCTGATCCTCTCCGGCGGTCCGGCCTCCGTGTACGCGGAGGGCGCGCCGCGGGTCGACCAGAGCCTCTTCGAGCTCGGGATCCCGACGCTCGGCATCTGCTACGGCGCCCAGCTGCTCGCGCTCGAGCTGGGCGGCGAGGTCGCGCGCACCGGCGCATCGGAGTTCGGCAAGACCGAGCTCGACGGCGGCACCGGCGCACTCTTCGCGGGCCTTCCGGAGCAGCAGGTGGTCTGGATGAGCCACCGGGACACGGTGGTCGCTCCACCCGAGGGCGCGACGGTGACGGGCACGTCCGCCTCCACCCCGGTGGCCGCTTTCGAGGACGAGCGGCGCCGCCTCTACGGCGTCCAGTTCCATCCCGAGGTCGTGCACACGCCGCACGGCCAGGACCTGCTGAAGAACTTCCTGTACGACGTCGCCGGCGCGCCGCCCGCGTGGACGCCCGCCGCGGTGATCGAGGAGCAGGTCGAGCGGATCCGCGCCCAGGTCGGCACCAGCCGCGTCATCTGCGGGCTCTCGGGGGGCGTCGACTCCGCCGTCGCCGCCCTCCTCGTCTACAAGGCCGTCGGCGACCAGCTCAAGTGCGTCTTCGTCGACCACGGGTTCATGCGCTCGAACGAGGCCGAGCAGGTGGCCGAGACCTTCGGCGGCCACTTCAACGTGCCGCTCGTCCACGTGCAGGCGCAGGAGCGCTTCCTCGCGCGGCTCGAGGGCGTCGCCGAGCCCGAGGAGAAGCGGCGCCGGATCGGCGAGGAGTTCATCCGCGTCTTCGAGGAGGAGGCCCGCAAGCTCGGGGACATCAACTTCCTGGTGCAGGGGACGCTCTACTCCGATGTGATCGAGTCGGGCGGCACCGACGGGGTCGCGGCGAAGATCAAGTCGCACCACAACGTGGGCGGGCTGCCCGCGGACATGCAGATGAAGCTCGTCGAGCCGCTGCGCCTCCTCTTCAAGGACGAAGTGCGCCGCGTCGGGGAGGAGCTCGGCATGCCCGAGCGGATGGTCTGGCGGCAACCGTTCCCGGGCCCCGGCCTCGCGATCCGGATCATCGGCGAGGTCACGCGCGAGCGACTCGAGATCCTGCGCGGCGCCGACGCGATCCTGCAGGAGGAGGTGCGCCGCGCCGGTCTCTACCGCGAGCTCTGGCAGAGCTTCGCCGTGCTGCCCGCGATCAAGTCCGTCGGCGTCCAGGGCGACGAGCGCACATACGCCTATCCGATCGTGATCCGCGCGGTCACGTCCGACGACGCGATGACCGCGGACTGGGCGCGATTGCCGTACGACCTGCTCGAGACGATCTCGAGCCGGATCATCAACGAGATTCCCGGCGTCAACCGGGTCGCGCTCGACATCAGCTCGAAGCCGCCGGCGACGATCGAGTGGGAGTGACTACCGCACGTCGAAGCCGCTGAGACCTTCCGGCTCCTCGGCCTCGATGTCGACCCAGTCCACGCGCGCGCCGCGCGGGCCCTCGCGCGCGTAGTCGACGAGCCGCTCGACCTCCCCGCGCTCGCCCTCGAACACCGCCTCGACCCGTCCGTCGGGCAGGTTGCGCACCCAGCCCGCCACGCCCGCGGAGAGCGCGCGCCGCTTCGTCGTCTCGCGGAAGAAGACGCCCTGGACGTGACCCTGCACGACGACGCGCCGACGCTGCATCGGCCTAGGCTAGACAGGGATGGAGTCGGACTTCGTCGCGCGGCTGGCGAGGGCGCGGATCGGCCGCACGTACAACCAGTACGCGGCCTCCCCGCTGCGGCGTGCACGGCTCGCCGCGTACCTCGGCGAGCGCGCCGACGCGCCGATCCTGCTCGTCGCCGAGGCGCCCGGCTATCGCGGCACCCGCGTCTCCGGGATCCCGCTCACCTCGGAGCGCCAGCTGACGGGCGCGGGGCCGGCCGAGGCGACGGCGACGATCGTCCATCGCGTGCTCACCGAGCTCGGGATCGCGGACGACGTCCTGCTCTGGAACGTCGTCCCCACCCATCCCGGGACGAGCACCTCGAACCGGCGGCCGACCCGCGATGAGATCGAGGCCGGCGCGCCGTTTCTCGTCGAGCTCGCCCGGGGCCGCCGCGTGCTCCCGGTCGGCCGGCTCGCTCACGCCAGGCTCGGCGGCCGCTACGTGCGCCATCCGTCCCACGGCGGCGCGTCCGCGTTTCGTGCAGGTCTCGGCGAGGCACTGGCGTAGGCTGCCGCAATGGAGCAGTTCCCGATCCGGCGCAACACGATTCTGCTCGCCGCGACGCTGACGTCGCTCTCCGGGATGGTGCAGCTCGCGGTCGCGGTCGGCACCGTCACGCTCGTCCTGGTCACGAACATCGAAGGGATCCTCGGCCTCGGGCCTGCGATCTTCCTCACCGCCGGCGCCCTCGCCGCGCTCCCGGCCGGGCGCCTGATGGACCGGTACGGCCGGGTCCCGGTGCTCGCTGGCGGCTGCCTCGCCGGGATCGCCGGCTGCCTGACGACGGCGCTCGGCTGCGAGGTCGACTCGGCGGTGCTGGTGATCGCCGGCTTCGCGCTCGTCGGCATGGCGCAGGGGACGATTCTGCTCTCGCGGGCGGCGGCGGCCGACATGTATCCGCCCGCCCGGCGCGCGCGGGGCATCTCGTACGTCCTCTTCGGGGCGCTCTTCGGGGCCGCGCTCGGCCCGCTCGTCTTCCGTCCGCTCTTCGCGGGCAAGGAGCTCGACCTGGAGTCGCTCGTCCTGCCCTGGATCGCCGCCGCCGCGATCATGGTGGTGGGGCTCGTGCTCGTCCTCTGCATCCGGCCGGACCCGCGCACGATCGCCCAGAAGCTCCACTTCGACGCCGGCGGCACCGACGAGGCGGCCGCGCCGCTCCGCGAGATCCTGCGTCGCCCCGGCGTGCTGACCGCGCTCGTCGCGGCGATCTCCAGCTTTGCCGGGATGGTGTCGGTGATGAACCTGACCGGCTACCTGGTGATCGACCACGGTCACCACCAGTCGGACGTCTTCACCGTGATCAGCCTCCACATCGTCGGCATGTACGCGCTCGTGCTCGTGATCGGCCAGGTCGTGGACGCGGTCGGCCGCCGTCCGGGCGAGGTCGCCGGGCTGCTCCTGATGGGCGTCTCCACGCTCGCCCTCACGTGGCTCGAAAGCGTCTTCTGGGTGTCTGCGTCGCTCTTCCTGCTCGGGCTCGGCTGGAACATCTCGTACGTCGCCGCGGTGACCGAGCTCGCCGACCGCGCGCTGCCGGCCGAGCGAGGCAAGCTGATCGGCCTGACCGACCAGCTCTCGAGCTTCACCGGCGCGGCGCTCGTCCTCCTCGGCGGCGTCCTCTACAGCGAGCTCGGAGTCGAGGCTCTGGCGCTCTCGGCGACGGCTTTCGTGGTCCTGCCTGCGGTTTGGATTCTGCTACGATCCGCCGCCGGCGCACCGGATGTGCGCCCTCTTTCTGTGAAATGAAGACTTACAGCGCAAAGCCGGGCGAGGTCGCACGAGAGTGGTACGTCGTCGACGCCGAGGGCAAGACGCTCGGCCGCCTCGCGACCCAGATCGCGGACACGCTTCGGGGCAAGAACAAGCCGGCGTACACGCCGCACGTCGACACGGGTGACTTCGTGATCGTCGTGAACGCGGAGAAGATCGCGGTCACGGGCCAGAAGCTCGACCAGAAGCTGTACCACCGTCACTCCGGCTACCCGGGCGGCCTGCGCACGCGGACGCTGCGCGAGCAGCTCGAGCGGCGGCCGACGGAGGTGCTGCGCAAGGCGGTCAAGGGCATGCTCCCGCGCAACCGGCTTGCGCGCCAGCAGATCACGAAGCTGAAGATCTACGCCGGGCCGGCGCACCCGCACGAGGCCCAGGCGCCGAAGACGTTGGAGGTCTCGTAGTGGCAGAGCAGGCGCAGTACCTCGGCACGGGCAAGCGCAAGACCTCGGTGGCGCGCGTGATCCTGCGGCCCGGCGACGGGAAGACATGGTTCAACGGGCGCACGCTCGAGGACTACTTCCCGCGCGCCACGCACCGGACGCTCGCGCTCGCGCCGCTGAAGACGGCCGGCGTCGAGGGGACGTTCGACATCCGCGTCCGCGTCCACGGCGGTGGCCCGTCCGGGCAGGCCGGCGCGGTGCGCCACGGGATCGCCCGCGCTCTCGTCGAGGCCGACCCGGAGCTGCGCGTGCCGCTCAAGCGCGAGGGGTTCCTAACCCGCGACGCCCGCGTCGTCGAGCGCAAGAAGGCCGGCCTCCACAAGGCGCGCAAGGCGCCGCAGTTCTCGAAGCGCTAGACCGCGCCGTGCGGCGCTACTTCGGGACGGACGGGGTCCGTGGCGTCGTCGGCCAGGATCTGACGGTCGAGCTCGTCGAGCGGCTCGGCAAGGCCTCGACGCTGTGGTCAGGCCGCGGCCGCGTCTTCGTCGGCCGCGACACGCGCGGCTCGGGGCCGGAGCTCGAGGAGGCGTTTGCCCGCGGCGTCGTCGCCGCCGGAGGGAACGCCGTGCTCGCCGGCGTGCTCCCGACCCCGGCGGTCGCGCTGCTGGCGCTCGACCTCGGCGTGGTCATCTCCGCCTCCCACAACCCGCCCGAGTACAACGGCGTCAAGTTCTTCGACCAGCACGGGAGCAAGCTGACCGACGACTCCGAGGAGGAGATCGAGGCGCTCCTCGACGCACCCGCCTCGCGGCAGATCCAGGGCGGCGGCGGCGCGATCGACCGCGTGAGCGTCTACACGGACAGCTATCTCGAGCACGTCGTCGAGCGGTTCGGCACCGACCTGAGCGGCCTCAGGATCGCGGTCGACTGCGCGAACGGTGCCTACGCCGGGATCGGCCCGGAGGCGTTCGAGCGGCTCGGCGCCGAGGTGACGGCGATCGGCAACGACCCGAACGGCGAGAACATCAACCAGGGCTGCGGCGCCACCGATCTCGCGCTGCTGCAGGAGACGGTCCGGCGGGGCGGCCACGACCTCGGCGTCGCCTTCGACGGCGACGGCGACCGGATGCTCGCCGTCGACGGCGACGGCAATGCGATCGACGGCGACCAGATCCTCGCGGTTCTCGCGCTTCACCTGAAAGTGGACGTCGTCGCCGTCACCGTGATGACCAATCTCGGCTTCCATCGCCTGATGGCCGAGCACGGAATCCGCGTGGTCACGACTCCGGTCGGCGACCGCTACGTGCTCGAAGCGCTTCGGCGCGAGAACGGGATCCTGGGCGGCGAGCAGTCCGGACACGTGATCTGCCTCCGCGACCACGTCACGGGCGACGGGCTGGCCGCCGCGCTGCTGCTGTGCGACGCCGTCCGTGGTCGAACGCTGACGGACGCAGCGGCGGTGATGCCGCTCTACGCACAGGCGAAGGAGAACGTCCGCGTGGCGCGCCCCCAGGTCCCGGAAGCCGCGCTTGCGGAGGCCGAGCGCCTGAACGCCGAGCTCGACGGCACGGGCCGCGTCCTCGTCCGCGCGTCGGGCACCGAGCCTCTGATCCGCGTCCTCGGCGAGGCCGAAACGGAGGAGAAAGCCCTGGAATACTGTGCTAGGATCGCAACCCTCGTTCAGAGGGAGCTCGGCTAAGCACTCGCGACGCAGCGGGCGGTACGCCGGGCTCTTACGCATTCTCGGATCGGTTTCGGTTGGAGAAGGGGGCTTGCATGTGCGGCATCATCGGATACGTCGGGCCGAGGGAGTGCAAGCAGCTTCTGCTCGCCGGGCTCGAGCGTCTCGAGTACCGCGGCTACGACTCCGCCGGGATCGCGCTGCGCGAAGCCCACGGGCTCGAGTACGTGCGCGCCGTCGGCAACCTCCAGTACCTGAAGGCGGCCGCCGGTCCGAACGGCTCCACGTCGAACCACGGTCTCGGCCACACCCGCTGGGCGACGCACGGCGGCGTCACCGAGTCGAATGCCCATCCGCTCATCGGCTGCGACGGCTCCAAGCTCTCGATCGTCCTCAACGGGATCGTCGAGAACTACCGTGAGCTGCGCGAAGGGCTGATCGCCGAGGGCCACACCTTCACCTCCGAGACCGACGCCGAGACGGTCACGCACCTGATCGAGCGCCACTACGAGGGCGATCTCACGGAGGCCGTGCGCCGCACCTTCTCCGAACTCGAGGGGCATTTCACCTTCGTCGTGATCCACCACGACCACCCCGACGTGCTCGTTGCCGCGCGTCACCAGACGCCGCTCGTGGTCGGGATCGGGAAGGGCGAGATGTTCCTCGCCTCGAACGCGGCCGCCTTCCTGAAGGAGACCCGGCAGGTGCAGTTTCCGGACGACGGCGACATCGTCACGATCACGCCCGAGGGCTCGGAGTTCACGCGCGTCGACGGCAGGCGCGTCGAGCACGACTCCGTCGAGCTCGACTGGGACGACGAGGGCGCCGAGAAGGGCGGCTACGAGACGTTCATGCTCAAGGAGATCTACGAGCAGTCGGAGGCCGTCGCGGAGACGATCGGCGACCGCGTCCGCCACGGCACGCTCGTGCTCGACGGGCTCGGGCACTCCGAGGAGGAGCTGAGGCAGCTGCGCCGGATCGTGATTTTGGCCTGCGGCACCGCGTACCACGCCGGCGTCGTCGGGCGGTACGTGATCGAGGAGTGGGCGCGGATCCCGGTCGAGCCGGACATCGCGTCCGAGTGGATCTACCGCAACCCGGTCATCGACGAGAACACGCTCGTGATCGGGATCTCACAATCCGGCGAGACACGCGACACGATCGAGGCGATGAAGCTCGCCCGCGAAAAGGGCGCGCGCACGGTCGCGATCACGAACATGATGGGCTCGCAGATCACCCGGGAGGTGGACTCCGTGCTCTACACGCGCTGCGGACTCGAGGTCGGCGTCGCCGCCTCGAAGACGTTCACGGCGCAGGTCTCGCTGCTCTACCTCGTCGCGCTCAAGCTGGCGCAGATCCGCGGGACGATGCCGGCGGGCGAGATCTCGTTCATCCTCGACAAGGTCTACGACCTGCCGAAGCGGATCGACAAGTTCCTCGACGGCGACCACCCGATCGAGGAGATTGCGCAGCGCTTCGCGCACCAGCCGTTCTTCCTCTACCTCGGCCGCCACATCGGTCTCCCGGTCGCGCTCGAGGGCGCGCTGAAGCTGAAGGAGATCAGCTACATCCCGACCGAGGCGTACTCCGCCGGCGAGATGAAGCACGGGCCGATCGCGCTCCTCGACGACGACACGCCGGTCGTCGTCGTGGCGACCGACATCCACGTCTACGACAAGCTCGTCTCGAACATCCAGGAGGTTCGCGCGCGCGGGGCGCACGTGATCGCGATCGCGACCGACGGGAACGAGGACATCCAGCATCACGCGGACGACGTGATCTACGTGCCGAAGACCCCGAACTTCCTCCAGGCGGTCCTCGCGATCATCCCGCTCCAGCTGCTGGCCTACCGGATCGCGCGCCTGCGCGGCCTCAACGTCGACCAGCCGCGCAACCTCGCGAAGACCGTCACGGTCGAATAGGGAACCGGCTGCTTCCTGTGGTGGCCGCACTCGCGTTGAGCGGCTGCGTGGGCGGAGGCGGAGACGATCGTCCCGCCGAGGGCGAGCTCGCGCGTGCCGCTGGCCGCGGCGACCTGGAGGCCGTGAACGTTCTCCTTCGACGGGGCGCCTCGCCCGACGACCGCGGCGAGGGCGACCGGACGGCGGTCACGGCCGCGGCATATGCAGGCGCGCCGGCTGTCGTCCGAGCGCTCGTGGACGCGGGAGCGGACGTCGACCTTCAGGACGAGACCCGCTCGAACGCATTCCTCGCCGTCGGCGAAACCGGCGATGTCGAGGTGCTGCGCGAGGTGCTGCGGGCCGATCCCGACCTCAAGCGCACCAACCGCTTCGGCGGCACCGCACTGATCCCAGCGGCCGACCGCGGCCACGTCGAGATGGTGCGGGCGCTGCTGCAGACCGGTGTCGAGATCGACCACGTCAACGACCTCGGCTGGACGGCGCTGCTCGAGGCGGTGATCCTCGGTGACGGCGGTCCCGCTCATCAGGAGATCGTCCGGCTCCTCGTGGCGGCGGGCGCGCGCACCGACCTCGCCGACGGCGACGGCATGACGCCGCTTGCGCACGCGCGGAGTCGCGGCTACGACGAGATAGCTGAGCTGCTCCGCTAGAAGAAGTCCGGGTCCTCGGGCGGGTCGTGCCGGTCGACGATCCCCGACTCCATCGCCTTCCAGATCGCAAGGGTGATCAGCGGCGGGACGAGGAGGAGGAACGGGTTGAGCAGGGCGACGGCGAGCCAGAGGAACGGGATCGCCGCGTAGGCGCTCCACCGCTGCAGTCGGTCCCCACGGATCCGCTCGATGCGTTCGACCATGAGGGCCTCAGACC
>Ga0126307_10003792_pt1 | contig 10412 bp, 9 predicted proteins | sample Plot28_FD_89955 | JGI IMG/M metagenome (GOLD analysis project Ga0126307, IMG submission 89955) | Serpentine soil microbial communities from UC McLaughlin Reserve, CA, USA - Plot28 | ecosystem: Environmental > Terrestrial > Soil > Grasslands | place: USA: UC McLaughlin Reserve, Lake County...
GACGTGCTCGAACATCCCGATCGAGCTGACCGCGTCGTACGGCCCGTCGCAGATGTCGCGGTAGTCGGCGTGCCGGATCTCGACCAGATCCGCGACGCCCGCCTCGGCGGCGCGGCGCCGGGCGAGAGCCGCCTGCTCCCTGGACAGCGTCACCCCGACCGCGCGCACCCCGTGGTGCCTGGCCGCGTGGATCACCATCCCACCCCAGCCGCAGCCTATGTCGAGCAGTCGCATCCCCCGGGTCAGGCCGAGCTTGGCGGCGACTAGGGCGTGCTTGGCTTCCTGGGCGGCGTCGAGCCCGACGTCCGAGCGCGCCCACACGCCGCACGAGTAGGTCATGGTGGGACCGAGCACCAGCCGGTAGAAGTCGTTCGAGACGTCGTAGTGGTGGCTGATAGCGGCGGCGTCGCGGGTCCTGGAGTGCCGCCGCCCCCGCAGCCGGGCCTCCTCCGGCGGGGGAGCGGGCAGCCGCGCCGGCAGGCCCGCCGCCCGGGCGAGGCGGGTCAGCGCGGCGAACTGCGCCGGCCGCGGCGCCGCCCAGCCCTCGTCCCGAAGCCGCAGCGCCGTGTAAACGTCACCGATAAGGTCCAGCTCACCCGACACGTGCGCGCGGGCGAAGCCCAGTTCCCCGGGGGCGCCGATCATGCGCCGCAGCGCGGCCGGCGACAGCAGCCGCACGGTCACCTCGGCACCTACAGGTCCGGACCGGCTGCCATCGAACGCCTCGACCGCGACCGGGAGCCGTGGCCCGAGGACGCGAGTGAGGTCATCGGCGACCGTCGACGTGGCGGGACGGAACATCGCTCCTCCTCATGGTGGTGCGCCAGCGGGCCGGTTGGGGCGGTCCGCTGACTACCCATCGTCCCGCGAGCAGGTGCCACGGGATCGGAGCCGCCGCACCCGGCCACCGAGCCGGCCTGGCGCCGGCCGGAGGACCGCCTGAAGCCTCGGCCGTCACGCCGGCCCGGGCCGCTCTGCCCTGTCTGCCTATGGCGATGATCCCGAAGATCAACGCGAGCAGCGACGGATCCGGAAGGTGAACCAGGACGCGACGAGCCGACGAGGCCGAGGACGAGGGAGGCGAGCGCCAGGCCGGAGTTGCCGGGTTGAGTCGGCGGCGGGTAGCCGGCTGTGACCGGATGGGACGCAGGTTGGAGACCTCCGACAAGATCGTCCGGCATCTCCATCTGATGCGGCCCGATTCAGCCACGGGCGGCATCGGCGTCCCTCGAGCTGGCGGACTCGGTCGGCGGGAAGGTCCGCGAGCGCTGCCGCCGATCGCCGTCACACGTCCAATCACACGGGGGGCCGGCATGGTCATTGTGACCGCAGGGGGTCCAGAGTGAGGGAGTACGCCATGCCGATGGTCAATGTCCGACTGATCGAGGGGGTCTTCACCCCCGATGAGAAGCGCGAAATGATCCACAAACTCACGGAGACGATGGTGGAGATCGAGGGTGAGAATCTCCGCCCGGTCACGTGGGTGATCATCGAGGAGGTCAAGAGCGGTGATTGGGGCATCGCTGGCAACGGCCTCACGACCGAAGAGGTGCATGCGCTGCAGGGGCAGTCGCGCGTGGCGGTCTCGGGCTGAGGGCCGGGCACGATGACGCGGCGGGTACGGCTGCTCGGGTCGCCTCGGGTGGAGGACGAGAGGCAGCCGTGCCCGCCGCCACGCGGTCTGAAATCGTGGGCGCTGCTCGCGCGGGTCGCGCTGTCGAAGTCCGCGATCGGGCGGCGGGAATTGGCCGGTGAGCTGTTCGGTGAGGCTGACGACCCGCTGGGCGCGGTGCGGTGGAGCCTGGCGGATCTGCGCCGAAGCCTCGGCGGGCCTGGCTTGCTCCGCGGTGATCCGTTGAGGTTGACGCCTGGCGAGCTGTGGTTGGATGTGTGGGCGCTCGAGCAGGGCACGCTACCGGCCGAGGACATCGGCGGCGACCTGCTCAGCGGCGTCGAGCTGCGCAACTGTCCCGCATTCGACGCATGGTTGCTGCTCGCCCGGATGCACCTTCAGGCGCGCAGCCGTCAGGAGCTACGCCGGCAGGCTCTGAGCCTGCTGGCGGCCGGGGACATCGGGGCGGCGACCGCGGCGGCCGGGCGGGGGTCCAGGATGGATCCTCTGGACGACGGCGCGCAGGAACTGTTCCTTCGCTGCCTGGTCGTTGACGGCCGGTCCAGCCTGGCATCGGATCACCTGGCGGCATGCGAGACCCTCTTCGCGCGGGAGGGTCTCGTTCCGTCGTCCGCTCTGCGGTCGGCCGCCCGCGACGCGGCGCTTCCGCCGCGTCCGGGGGTGCGGGCCGGAGCGGTCGCTAGCTCCCTTCTTCAGGCCGGAACCGCCGCCCTGCGGGCCGGTGCGGTGGACGCCGGGATCGAAACGCTGCGCCGCGCGGCCCAGGAGGCCGAGCGAGCCGCGGACGCCGCCACGAATGCCGAAGTGCTCCGCGCCCTGGGCAGCGCGCTGGTGCACGCGGTGCGCGGGGCAGACCGTGAAGGGGCGGTCGTGCTGCACCGTTCTCTGATCGCCGCCCGCGCCGCTGGCCTCGTCGCCGTTGAAGCGGACGCTCTGCGTGAGCTCGCCTTCGTCGACATCCAGGCCGGACGGCACGCCTCGGCCGAGCAGGCCCTCTGTGAGGCCTCGCACCAGGCTGGCGACGAACCAAGCCTGCGCGCGGGCATTCTCGGGCTGCGTGGCATGAATGCGGCCGACCGAGGACGGCACACCGAGGCGGCCCAGCTGCTCGTCGACTCGGCGGAGACGGCGCGAACGGCGGGCGACGCCCACCAGCAGGCATGGTCGCTCGGCGTGCTCGCCCGCTCCTTGCTGCTGGCCGGGAACGTGGCCGCCGCCCGAGCGGCCGCCGAGGAAAGCATCACGGTGGCGCGACGGGAGCGATGGAACGCTTTTCTGCCCTGGCCGCAGGTGCTGCGGGCGCAGTCTCTGGCCGAAACCGGTTCGTGGGAGGAGGCCGGCGATGACGCCGAGCATGCCTTCGCGCTCGCCTGCGAGCTCGGTGACCCCTGCTGGGAGGGCATGGCCGCTCGCATGCTGGGGTTGCTCGCCGTGCGCGCAGGAGATGCCTCCGGTGGGGAGGAATGGCTGACCGACGCACGTCGCCGCTGCGACCGGATGCCGGACAGGTACGTGTGGGTCTCGGCCTATATCGGTCTGGCGCAGCTGGAGGTGGCCGCTCGCCGGCGCCCCGCCCTGGTTAGACCGCTTGCCACCCGGCTCTACCGGCACGCCATCAATTGCGACCTTCCCGAGTTCCTTGCCTGGGCCCTGGTCTTTCAGGCCGAGTCGGGCGATACGACCAAGTCACGGCTGGCTCTGAGAGCGGCCGAGGGTATCGTCAACCCCACCCTGCAGACTCGTGTCCACGCACTCCTCTAACCAGCGATTAGTGAACCGTCCTGGGTTTCGTCGAGGACACCGTGACCTCGTGCCCACCCTGCTGAGCCGCCCGGATCAACGGCAGCATCGGCAGCGGGTGACCGTAGGCCGGCCACGACTCGAACAGAACTCTCATCCGGCACGACTCCTTAGAGCACGAAACTGGCCGGGGCGATCATCCTCCCGACGCGTCGCTGGCCGAGGACGCTCCGCGTGATCGGTTGCGGACGGGCAGGTTGGCGGCCGCCTTCGTGTTGCCTGTGGGGCCGACTCGTTCGAGGCTTGCATGGTGGAGCCTCAGCGAGGGCGATCGGGGAACGAGGGGCTGCCGGGAGAGGAGGTCATCCGGACCCCGGACCAGCGTCTGCGGGTGTTCGTGAGTTCCACGCTGGGCGAGCTGGCGGAGAAGCGGCAGGCGGTGTCGCGGGCCATCGCGGCGTTGCGGTTGACGCCGGTGATGTTCGAGCTCGGGGCGCGACCGCACCCGCCGCAGGAGCTGTATCGGGCGTACCTGGCGCAAAGTGACGTGTTCGTCGGGTTGTACTGGCAGCGGTACGGGTGGGTCGGGCCGGGCATGGAGATCTCGGGTCTGGAGGACGAGTTCGAGCTGTCGCGGGCGTTTCCCCGGCTGCTGTACGTCAAGGTGCCGGCGCCGGACCGCGAGCCGCGCCTCGCCGAGATGCTGGCCCGCATCGAGGCGGAGGGCTCGGTCTCCTACCGTCACTTCCGCACCGCACGCGAGCTCGGCCGGCTGGTACGCGACGACCTGGCCACCCTGCTGAGCGAGCAGTTCGCCGCCGCGCACCGCCTGGCCGCGGTCGCGGCGCCGCCCGGTCCGCGCGGGCCGCGTCCGTTGCCGGTGGACGCGACGTCGCTGGTCGGGCGGGAGCAGGCGATCGATGAGGTGGCCGATCTGGTCGGGCGCGCCGACGTGCGACTGGTGACCCTCACCGGGCTGGGTGGGATCGGCAAGACCCGGCTGGCGGTGGCGGTGGGCGAGCGACTCGTCGACCGCTTCGAGGCGCGGACCGCGTTCGTTCCGCTGGCCACGGTCACCGAGCCTGAGCTGGTGCTGGCGGGCGTCGCCCGGGCGGTGGGGGTGGAGCTGGCCGGGTCGGACTCGCCGCTGGAGGCCCTGGTCGAGTACTTCGGCGACGACCGGTGGCTGCTCATCCTCGACAACCTCGAGCAGGTGATCGACGCGGCCGGCGACATCGACGCGCTGCTGGTTCGCTGTCGGGGCGTGGTGATACTCGCGACCAGCCGTACGGTGCTGTGGCTGCGGGCGGAGCGGGAGTACCAGGTACCGCGGCTGTCGCTGCCCGGTGACCTCGCCGGCGTGCCGATGGCAGAGCTGGCGGCTGCGCCGGCGGTCGCGCTCTTCGTGGACCGGGCCCGCGCCGCTCGCCCCGGCTTCGCCCTCACCGAGAGCAACGCGGCCGCGGTGGCCGAGATCTGCCGGCGGCTGGACGGCCTGCCGCTGGCGATCGAGCTGGCGGCCGCCCGCACCCGGCTACTCGACCCGAACGCCCTGCTCGGCCGGCTGGCCAGGTCGCTTGACGCACTCGGAACGGGCGCGGTGGACCTGCCCGAGCGGCAACGCACCCTACGGGCCACGGTGGAGTGGAGCGTTGAGCTGCTGGAGGACGCCGAGCGGTCGCTGCTGGAGATCGCGGCGGTGTTCGTGGACGGCTGGACCGCCGAGGCCGCCGCCCAGGTGGCCGGCCTGGACGAGGACGAGGCGCTGGATCGGTTCGAAGGGCTGGCCCGACACAGCTTGATCTACCTCGACTCCGCCGGCGACGGCTCCCGGCTGCGGATGCTGGAGACGATCCGCGCGTTCATGGCCGAGCGGCTGGCGGCCCGGCCCGACGCCACCGAGCTCCGCCGGCGGCACGCCGGGTACTACCGGGCGCTGGCCGAGCAGGCCGACCGGCCGCTGCGCGGCGCCGGCCAGCGCGACTGGTGCCAGCGCCTGGACACCGACGAAGGCAATCTGGCCACCGCCGTGCGCTGGTACCTCGACAACGACACGGGGCCGCTGCCGCACCTGTTCCGGGTTCTCTGGCTGTTCTGGTTCCTGCGGGACCATCTGGGCGAGGCCCGCTCCTGGGTCGGCCAGCTGCTGCCCACCGCCGACTCCTTCGACCTCCATGACCAGGTCGAACTGGCGACGGCGGCGGTGGCGACCGCCCTCGAGGTCGGCGACGACCGGATGGCGCTGACGGCCGGCGAGCGCCTGGCGCCGCTGCTGGACGGGATCGGCGACCCTTACTGCGCCCGGTGTCCCGGCTGGTCATGTCGTGGGCCTCGGGGATCGTCGGCGACTTCGACGGTGCCCTCGAGCGGGCGTCGGTCTCCCTGGAACAGCTCCGGGCCCAGGATGAGCTGTTCTGGACCGCGCTCGCCGCTTACACCGCCGGCCTGGTGGAGACGGCCGTCGGCCGGTACGACGACTCGCTGCGCCACCTGACCGAGATGCGCGACCTGGCCGAGGCCCTCGACAACCCCTGGCTCGCCGCCGTCTCCCGGGTGTATATGGGCACCCTGGCCGTTGCGCAAGGCAGGCTGGCGGAGGCCCGAGCGCCGATGGAGGAGGGTTTGGAGCTGAGCCTGGCCGCCCGCAGCACCCGCGGCGTGACGCTGTGCCTCACCGCGTTCGCCCGGCTGGCGTTCGTCGAGGGTGACCCCCGGCGGGCAGCCCTGCTGGCCGGCGCGGTCGACGGCCTGCGCCGGCGGGTCGGCCTGCGGCCCTGGCCGCTGCTCCGCCGGGACGAAGCCGAGCTGGTCGCCCAGGTCCGCCAAGCGCTGGGCGCGGACCAGTTCGACGAACCGCACGCCGCTGGCTCCCGGCTCAGCCAGCAAGAGGCGGTGGCCGCCGTCCGCGATCCGCGCGGCGCCGGCACCGCAGCGCCCTGATCCGTCGCGGCAGCATTCAGCCGACAAGGCAGCCGGCGGCCGGTGGCAGTCTTCAAGTGCTTAGTTGATCGGGCGTGCGCACCGACGCCCGTGGCGCTGACCATCCTGATCAAGGTCGCCGACACGCGTTCACGCCGGCCGAGTGGAGCGTTGAGTCCGCGCATTGGGCGGAGCCTGCGGAATCGCTCGGCCAACCGGTCGAGTTCGGGCAGGAGATGGTCGTAGCCGAAGTCCGGCCCACCGTGCAGCATGGCGATCGAAGGGGCCTCGCCGATGTCGCGGAAATGCAGTCGTGCGGTGCCCGCCGGTATCGACCCGGTGCGCGCTTCCACTCAGGAAGTCTGGTGCGCCGACGCCGACGCCGTGGGGTTCCAGAACTCTGCCACGGCTTGAACTGGGTTTGTGCGGCTGGCTGGTACTCGTTGAGCAGGCCGCCCCGGACGTCTCGCCGTGTGACCCGCTGGGCTGGCAAGGCGGGAGTCGGGCGCTCGGGTCGTGGCGGTCGTAGCAGCCGGCCGCGGTGCGGGCGTTGGCCGTTGTCGTGCCTGGGCGTACTCGTCCAACACGCGGCGCAGGTGGCCTTCGCCGAAGATTGCCGTCCTGCACCGAGTTCTCGGTCGGCTGCGCGGTGGGACGTTCCCCGCGGCCGACTCCGCACCCGTTCCGCGCTCCCGTACGTCCAGAACGAGACCGACGGTGAGACCGGACCGCGCCTGTCACATGGCTGGCACCATCGAGTACGAGATCGGGTCTGCGATCGCTGCTGTGCTAGACGCCGGAGGTGCGGGCCACCAGGTCGACGCTGATCCGCCACAGGCGGGCCGCGGCGGCCTTGTCGTAGGAGGACTTGCTTGAGGTCTTCGATTTGCCGTTGACGAAGTACTTGCCGGTGACGCCTTCGACCTCGGGTGAGGAGGCCAGGTAGATCGAGGTGGTCGCACCCTTCTCGGGGGCCTTCAGCAGCGGCCGGATCAGCGGAAGCAGGACCTTCCACATGGGAGAGGGATCCTCTGCGGCGAATCCGGTGCGTACCACGCCGGGGTGCAGCACGGTGGCGGTCACACCGCTGCCTTCCAGACGGCGGGCGAGCTCGTAGGTGAACATGACGTTGGCCAGTTTCGACTGGTTGTAGGCTCGCTGCCCCGAGTAGCCGCGCTCGCCCTGCAGATCGTCGAAGTTCATCTTGCCGTTGGCTTGGGCGCCGGACGACACGGTGACGATCCGTGCCGGGGCACTGGCCTTGAGCCGATCGAGCAGCAGATCGGTGAGCAGGAAACCCGCGAGGTGGTTGACGGCGAAGGTGTGCTCCAGCCCGTCAGCGGTGACCCGGCGGGTGGCCCAGAACCCGCCCACGTTGTTGACGAGAACCTCCAGGCGCGGATACGTGTCCAGCACCTCGCGGGCCAGCCGGCGTACCTCAGCCTGCGACGACATGTCCGCGCCGAACGCGTCAACCGCCGGGTTCGCGGAGATGCCGGCGATGTCGGCAGCTGCGGCCCGGGTCCGGGTGAGGTCGCGGCCGACGATTCCGACCCGGGCACCCCTCGCGGCGAGTCCGGCGGCCGTGGCCTTGCCGATGCCGCCGGTGCCACCGGTCACCAGCACCGTCTTGCCCGCCATCAGGCCGGTCGTGTCAGCCATCGCTGATTCCTTCATCCACTGCGGGAACGGATGCGAACGGGCGCAGGTCAGCGCTTCTGATCTGGAACCCTCGCCGTGCCCGCAGCTTGCACCCCGAACCGCGCAGCGACCAAGGGGGCATCCGCCACGGCCGCCCCTGCCACGACGCGGAGGTCACGACACGACGCCGGCAGCGGCGATCAGCCGCCCAATGGCGGCCCGCTCGGCGCGGCCCCCGCGTTGCTGGTGAACCTCCGACGGGTGTGGCAGGACGCCACTCCGCCGCCCACCCTTCCTGATCCAGTGCGGTAGCTGCCGCGGCCCAACGGAATCAGGAGCCGGGAGGCCGGGTGAGCCTCGATACGAGGCGTCCCGGCGATCGCATCAGGACAGCAGCCCCATTGCTGCGGCGCCCGGAGGCCGGGCTCTCCCCACCGTCGTCCGCGCTCACCGGCCGGGACCAGCACCAGGTCCGCACCTGAACCTCCTGGCACCGCTGGGCCAGCAGCCGATGGGCCACCTCGTCCAGGTGCGGCTCCGCCCGCGCAACAGCTCCCGGATCCCGTGCGGTGGCAGTGGTGCGTGCCTGCCTCAGGGTTGGAGACCCTTGGGGTGCGCATCCCGGACGACGGTCAGTACAAGGTCGTGTTCGAGTAGCGCCTTCAGGGCGCACAAGACGATGGTGAAGCCGCCGGTGGAGTCGGCGACGCGGGCGAGGACTTCATCACCGCTATCACCGTTGAGCCCCACCTCGGTGACCTCGACGTAGGTGGCGCCGTCCCCCCAAGGGGTAAAGCGCAACTCGACCGTGGTCGGCCTGTCGTCACCCCACTCGAATCGGATCCGACGGTTGGCCTCGACCTCTTTGACCGCGACCTTGGTCGAGACGCCATACATCTCCCAGTCCCATCGAAGGTCGGCGCCGGCGGTCATCTTGCCGGTGCTCTTGGTGAACCAGAACTTGGTCGTGATGGCGGGGTCGACGAAGGCCTGGAAGGCCTCGTGGGACGGCTTGCGGACCAGCATCGCCACCTTCACGGTCGGGATCTGGGTGAGCTGGAGCGCGTCCACGGACATGATCATCCCTTTCTGCGGGAGCCCTCGTGTTGACGCCGTAGGAGGGGAGGCGGCAGCAGCTCCTGGCCTGCGGTGTCCGGGCCGGCGGGGAGGGTGCGGCCGGTCTCCAGCAGGGTCTTGAGGTCGGACAGCAGCCGTGGCCACCCTCCGCTGACCATCTCCAGCACGGTGCTTCCGGGGTCGAAGCCATCGTGGATGACAGTCAACTTCACCAGCTGCCCGAGCGGTTCGATCTGGAAGGTCACCTTGGAGCGGCGCTCGACGGCGATCTTGGCGAAGACCTCCTCGCTCATCCCGTGGGTCTTGGCCCAGGCCGGCGTGAAGGTGTGCCAGGCGTAGGCCAGCCGGCGATAGGGCTCGGACTCGAGCACGACCTGTGCAGGATCGGCGATGGTGACCCCTGACTCCTGCCAGGTCATCGTCGCGCCCACGTTCCAGTCCGAGGCGAAGGTGGCTCCCCAGTAGCGCCGGGTGAAGACCGGGTCGGTCAACGCCTGCCAGAGTCGTTCCGGGGTGGTGTTGATGTAGGTGGTGTAGACGAACTCGGTATCGGCCATCGGTTCGGCCTCCAATGCGGTCTTCAGGTCGGCGAGGGCCTGGGCGCGCTGGTGGTGGTACTGGCCGATCCAGCGTTCGGCGATGGCGTTGATCGGCTCGGCGTTGAGGTAATGCAGCTTCTCCCGGCCACGCCGCAGGGTGGTCACGAGGTTCGCCGCCTCCAGCACGGCCAGGTGCTTGCTGATCGACTGTCGGGCCATGTCCAGCCCGGCGCACAGTTGGCGCAGGCTTTGCCCGTTGCGAGCGTTCAGGCTGTCCAGCAGCCGGCGGCGGGTGGGGTCGGCCAGCGCCTTGAACACCTGGTCCATCCCTCGCCACCCGATATGCAGCCCACAGGCTGCCTGTAGCTTAGGCAGCCTGTCGGCTGCGTGTCAAGCCAGGGGCTCCGCGGCGAGCGCGGCGACGTCCTCGGTGGGCCGGCGACCGGGTCGAGCTGCTGGCCGCGCTGCCGGGAGACCCAGAACACCGGCTTCCGGATGGCCCCGTTCCTGGCCCGCCTGGCGTGCCGCCGTCCTGGCGCCTTCAGGCCGTAGGCGGCAGGCTGCGGGTGACCAGCGGCCAGGGCCGTGGCCGATGCGACGCCGGCTCGTCACCAGGTCGCGGTAACGGATCGCCGGACAAATCTCGAGGCTGTCGGAATGGGGCGTCCGCCGGTCGTCTGAGTGGCGAACCAGTTCTACGGCGATCGGGACGCGTTCGTCATCGACCCCTTCGGGCACGGCTGGACAATCGCCTCGCACGTGGAGGACGTCGGCCCGGAGGAGATGACGCGGCGGATGGCGGAGATGCAGGGCTAGTTGCCGGTCGGAAGAGAGGTTGTGTCGTGAAGTACGGCGGCCGCCTC
>Ga0126307_10003793_pt1 | contig 10411 bp, 10 predicted proteins | sample Plot28_FD_89955 | JGI IMG/M metagenome (GOLD analysis project Ga0126307, IMG submission 89955) | Serpentine soil microbial communities from UC McLaughlin Reserve, CA, USA - Plot28 | ecosystem: Environmental > Terrestrial > Soil > Grasslands | place: USA: UC McLaughlin Reserve, Lake County...
CGCAACCGCCCTCACCGCCCGTCGGCCGCGCGGCGGCCCGATCATCGCCAGATCGACCATCACGCCCTGCCCGCAGGCGATCTCACGCGCCTCCGACACGCGCATCGGTGGATTCAGGCTTAGGCAGCGGCGAGCGCCGCCCGCGCCTCCTCGAGGTCGTCGGGCCGGTTCGCAGCGAGCGCGGCCACGAGCCGCTCGCCGGCGTAGTACAGGACGGCGAAGGCGCCGTCGTCGAAGCTCCCGCGCAGCTCCTCGCGATCCCAGCGCTCGGCGGGGCCGACGTACTCGAGCGTCAGCCAGTCGCCCAGGTCGGTCCAGAAGTACGGGAGCTCGCGATAGGGGTCGCCGTCGCCCAGCATCGCCCGCGCGGCATGGGCGCCCTGGGCACGGGCGACCTCGAAGTGCTCCACCCGCAGCCGCCGGCCGTGGATGACCGAGTCGTACTCGCACGGATCGCCGGCCGCCCACAGCCGGTCGGCGCTCGTGCGCAGCCCCGCGTCGCAGGCCACGCCCCCGGTCTCGCCGAGCGCCAGCCCGGCCGAGCGGGCGAGCATCACGTCGGGGACCGCGCCGGTGCCCATGACCACCATGTCGGCCTCGAGCGACGCGCCGGACGCGGTGACGACGCGCTCCACGCGCGACTCGCCCTCGAAGCGCTCCAGCGGGTCGGCGCCGCGCCACTCGATCCCGTGGTCGCGCAGCAGACCGCCGACGAAGCGCCCGACGGCGTCGCCGAAGCCGGTCGACATCGGCGTCTCCTCCTGCATGATGAGCGTGCACTGCTTGCCGAGCCCGGTCAGCGTGGCCGCGACCTCGCAGGCGATGTAGGACCCCCCGACGAGCACCACGCGCTCGACGTTCTCGGCCTCGGCGCGGATGGCGTCGGCGTTGGCCAGCGCCCGCAGGTAGTGGATGCCGTCGAGCTGGCCGCCGTCCACGCGCAGCCGGCGCACGTTGGCCCCGGTGGCCAGCAGCGCGTGCTCGTAGCTCACCTCGTCGCCGCCGGAGAGCGTCGCCCGGCGCGCGGCCGGGTCGAGCTTCATCACGCTCGTGCGCTCGCGCAGGTCGACGTCGGCCGGGACCGGCAGGTAGGTGCCCGGCCGGTCGAGCGCCCCGCGCATGTAGTCCTTGGACAGGAACGGCCGCTCGTACGGCGGCTCGGGCTCGCGCCCGACGAGCACGACCGAGCCGCCGAACCCCTGCTCGCGCAGCTCCGCCGCGCACGCCGACCCGGCCGCGCCGGCGCCGACGATGAGGACGTCAGCCACCGCCACGCCCGTCGGCGCCGCCCACGAACGCGCGGGTGATGTCCTCCTCGAGCCCCGGGTCGAGCACGACGAGCACCTCGTCGCCCGGCTCGACGACCGTGTCGGCCTTCGGGACGAAGCCCGAGCCGTCGCGCAGGACGGAGATCACGAGCGCCCCGTCGGGCAGCTGGACCTCGGCCACGCGCTGCCCGGCGGCCGGCGCGCCGTCCGCGACGACGAGCTCGATGATCTCCAGCCGCTCCTCGGGCAGGTCGAGCAGGTGCACGAGGCCGTAGCGCGGCACCTCGTGCTCGATCAGCCGCAGGATCAGGTCGGTGGCCGACACCGCGGGCTGGATGCCGAGCAGCTTGAAGTGCTCGAGGTTCCGCGGGTTGTTCACGCGCGCGATGATCCGCTCGACCAGGTACTTCTCCTTCGCGACCTGGCAGATGAGCAGGTTGTCCTCGTCGTCGCCGGTCACCGCGACCACGAGGTCCGCGCGCTGGATGCCCGCGCGCTCGAGCACCCACAGCTCGGTGGCGTCGCCGTACTGGACGGCGTGCTCGAGCTCCTGCTCGACGGTCAGGTAGCGGCGCCGGTCCTGCTCGAGCACCGTGACCTCGACGTCCTTCTCGATCAGCTCCCGCGCGAGGTTCCACCCGACCTTGCCGGCGCCGGCGATGATGGCGTACATCGCGGCCGCCTACCCGCCGTCCGAGAGCGCGGCCTGCTGGAGCTGCTCGATGGCGATCTGGGTCGGGCAGATGGTGTGCACGCCCTGCTCGCGGTACCAGGCGGCGCGCCGCGGGTCGAGCACCCGGGCGACGACGCGCGGGACCTCGAACCGGCGCTGGGCGATCTGCGAGACGACGAGGTTCGTGTTGTCGCCGTTCGTGGACGCGATGAAGACCTGCGCCTGGTCGATGCCGGCCTCGATCAGCGCGTCCATCTCCAGCGCGGTGCCGATCGTGAAGCGCCCGCCGGCCTCCTCCCAGGAGCGCCCGAGCTCGACGTCCAGGCGCTCGTGCGAGAGCGGGTCCTCGTCGAGCACCGAGACGGTGTAGCCCGCACGCAACGCCGACGTCGCCACCGCGGATCCGACCCGGCCCGCACCGACAACCAGGAGAAACACGGCGCGGACTCTAGCGGCCGTCCGCCGCGGGATCGGGCCGGCCGTTGCCGGGCGGCGCGGTGAGGATCACGCGGCACGGCGCCTTCGTGACGACGTAGCGCGTCGTCTCCCCCACGAACGTGTCGCGCAGCCCCTGCTTGCCGCCCAGGACGAGGCCGCCGCGCAGGCGGCTCGGCTCCTCCGCGGCGAGCACGATGGCCTCGACCCCGCGCCGGCGCGCCTCGTGGACGATCGCCTCGCCGGCCCGGCGCGCGCGGACGACCGCGGTCGCCACCTCGACGCCCTCGTACTCCTCCCCCACGGCCTTCGCCCGCGCGAGCGCCGCGCGGGCGCGCTTGAGCTCGCCCTCGGGCACCCGCGCGTCGAGCGGCAGCGCCATCGGCACCTCGAAGATCCACAGCGCCTCGATGACCGCGCCGCCCTCGCCCTCGTCGGGGTTCTCGTCGGCCGCGAGCCGCCCCGCCGTCTGCACGATGTCGTCGTCGAGCGCATGCCCGGAGATCGGCACGAGGATGGAGCCGTACTCGGCGTCGGGGCGCTCGCGGGTCAGGATCTTCTCGGGCACCGTGACGCGGCGCGTGATCGGCTTGCCCTCCGACAGCCGGTAGTAGACGTAGACGAACACCCCGAACGCCATCCATCCGATGCCCATCCAGCGGCTGTTCGGGTGGTAGGCGAGCACCGCCCCCAGCGCCGCCGCCGAGAGCATGGCGCCGAGCGCCGCGGGGACCGGAAGCGAGGCGCCACCCACCGGCACGTTGAACGGCATCCGGTACGGGCGATCGCGCGCCGGCTCGCGCCAGCGCAGCCGGCAGACGCCCAGGCACACGAGCAGGAAGGTGATCGTCGCGCCGAACGCCGAGGACCCGAGCAGGAACTCGAGGTCGGCGGTCAGCAGCAGGGTGACGGCGAGGACCGCTGCCGCCGTGATCACGACGACCGGCGTGTGGTAGCGCTTGTCGAGGTAGCCGACGCGCGACGGGATCTGGCGGTTGAGCGCCAGCGAGTAGCCGAGTCGCGAGAGGCCGAGCATGGCCGCGTTGCACGCGGCAACGAGGATGGCGACGGCGAAGATGGCGACGAGGTAGCGCAGCGGCTCGCGCAGCGCGCCCTGGGAGAAGTCCTCGACCACGCCGAGCATCGGCGCCTCGATCCAGCCCGCCGGCCCGCCCTCGCTCCGGCGCTCGACCGGCAGGGTCGACGAGGCAACGAGCGCGATGCCGACGTACGGGACCACGGCGGCGAGCATGCGCACCGCGACCAGGCGCCGCAGGCCGCGGCGGCCCACGCGAACCTGGCCCGCGAGGCCCGACGAGGCGTCGATGCCGCTGAAGGCCACGAGCACCAGCGGGAAGGCGTAGAGGAGGTCCTTCGCGGCCGGGCTGCCGGCGACCGAAGCCGGGTTGGTCAGGATCTCGGGCTCGAACAGCAGCGCCAGCCCGAGGACCACGATGAGCAGCTGGAGCACGACGTCGGCGACCACGAGCAGGGCCGTGCGCTCGAACCGCCGCGGCCCGGAACCCCGGACGTTCAGCCACGCGACGCCGATCACGATGGCCGAGGCCAGCAGGAACTCGGGGACGCCGGAGTCCAGCGGCTCCCAGAACACCGCGGCGTAGTCGGTGGTCGCGAACGCGGCGATCGCGATCAGGATCAGGTAGTCGAGGCAGATCGCCCAGCCGGCCACGAAGCTCCAGAGCTCGTTGAACGCGTACCGGGCGATCACCGTCGCGCCGCCGCGCTCCTGGTGCAGCGACGCGCCCTCCACATAGGACGGCACGACCGTGGCGAAGAGCAGACCGCCCGCGAGGAAGACCAGCCACGTGAGGCCCAGCGCGCGCACGGCCACGAGGCCGACGGCGAAGTACACGGAGGCCGAGATGAAGCCCTGGACGATCGCGAACAGCGCCGGCGAGCCGACGCCGCGCCGGAGGTTGTCGCTGGTGTGGTCGATGCGCGCGGCCGCCTGGAGCATCCGGCGCCCTTCCGACGGCGCGTGGGGGGCGGGCATCAGCGCCGGCGCTCCGCGTACAGCCGGCCGGCGCCCGCGGCCATGAAGAGGACGCCGACGACGATGCCCACGGCGAGCGCGCCGCCGCCCGCGGCCACCGTACGCACGACGATCGCGAGCCCGACGAGCATCATCAGCGCCGACAGGACGCGCGTGGCCGGGGTCACGCCGGCACCCGCTCGCGCTCCAGCGCGACGCGGCGCACGCCGGTGTCGCCCGGCGGCGTCGACTCGATGACCACGCGGCACGGCCGCTCGGCGAGCACCGTCTCGAGCGTCTTGCCGAACAGCGACGCGCCGGCGATGCGCCGCGGGAGCGGCATGACGATCGCCGCGGCGCGCATGTCGATCGCCTCCTCGACGATCCGCCGGCCCGCCTGGCCGGCACGGACCTTCTCCACGTGCCCGGACACGCGCGTGCCCGCCTGCACCTTCGCCTGCTCGATCACGGACTCCGCGGCCGCCTGGGCGTCGGGCAGGTCGGCGTCGATCGGCAGCGAGTTCGGCACGGTGACCAGCGAGAGGACGTGGATGCCGCGCCGGCGCCGCGCGGCGAGCTTGCTCGCCGTGGCCACGACCAGCTCGTCGTAGGCGCCGTCGGAGAGCGGCACGAGCATCGAGTCGTACTCGGCCTCGTGGTCGACGACGGGCTGCGGGATCGCCACCTTGTGCGTCGATCCCAGGTCGAGCCCCTGCCCGCGGCGGTAGAGCAGGTAGACGACCATGCCGATCACGAGCCAGCCGAAGCCGGCCGCGGCGACGGCGGGGTGCAGCGCGACGGTGACGATGAACGCGATCCCGGTCCCGAGGCCGCCGACGACCGCGAACAGCGGGAGGTCGTAGCCGCGCACGGTGACGTTGCCCGGGCCGCGGTACGGCCGCGGCACGTCGGCCTTCGTGGCCCGCAAGCGGATCACGGCGATGTGCGCGATCGTGAACGACAGCATCGCGCCGAAGGCGTACATGTAGCCCAGGAACGTGGCCTGGCCCGGGATGAGCGTGAGGATCGCCGCGCCGCCGAAGGCGATGATCCCGATCCACGGTGTGCGGAAGCGCGGGTGCAGCTGCCGCAGCCGGTCGGGCAGCTGGCGGTGGATGCCCATCGAGTAGACGAGCCGCGAGACGCCGATCAGCGCCGCATTGGTCGCGATGAAGAGGATCGTCGCCGCGAGCAGGCCGACATAGAGCTCGCCCGCCCCCTGGAACGGCCCGAGGTCGATCTGCTTGACCACGCCGAGGATCGGGTCGCCGGCGAAGCCGCCCTCCTCCTCGGGCAGGCCGAGCTTGGTCTGGTACTCGCCCGCGCGCTCGTTGAAGGTGACCGGGAGCGCCGACAGCGCGACCGCCGGCAGCGTGAAGTAGATGGCGTAGACCGCGATGCGGACGCGGTTGATGGCCTCGGGGATCGTCCGGCGCTCGTCCTTGGCCTCCTCGGCCATATTCGAGATCGTCTCGATGCCCGTGTAGGCGATCATGCCGATCGGGATCGCGAGGATGAAGTTGGTCCACGTCGGCGCCACGCCCAGGTCGATGTTGTCGACGAGCGTCTCGGGTGACAGAACGAGGAACGTGCCGATCAGCACCAGCAGGAGCTGCGTCATGAAGTCGATGACCGCGAGCAGGATGTTCACGCCCGCGGACTCCTTGGCGCCCACGACGTTGATCACCATGAGCACGCCGATCACGAGCGCGCCGGCGATCACGTCCCCGGGCGGCGAGCGCAGCGGGTCCCAGAACAGGCCGCCGATGTAGTGCGGCACGAAGAACGCCGAGATGGCGACCGTGATCACGTAGTTGAGCATCTGCGCCCAGGCCGCGAAGAACGAGATGAACTCGTTGAACGCGCGGCGCGCGAAGCTCGACGAGCCGCCCGCCTCCGGGTACATCGCGGTCGCCTCGGCGTAGGTCGCGGCCGTGCAGAAGAAGAAGACGCCCGTGATGACGAAGACGACCGGCGTCAGGCCGAGCGCGAACGACGCGACGAGGCCGAGGGCGTAGTAGATCGAAGAGCCGACGTTCCCATAGGCGGTCGAGAAGAGAGCGTTGACCCCGAGCACCCGCTCGAGGCCCTCCAGCCGGCGTCTTGCCATCCACAGGCGATAATAGGTCCGTGACCAGCGCACTCGTAGTCGTGGACGTCCAGCGCGCGTTCGACGACGCGGATTACTGGGGACGCCGGAACAACGCCGGGGCGGAGGAGAACATCGGGCGGCTCATCGCCGCCTGGCGCGGGCGGGGCGAGCCGATCGTGTTCGTGCGCCACGACTCCGACGAGCCCGGGTCGCCGCTGCGCCGCGACCAGCCGGGCAACGCCTTCAAGGAGGTGGTCACCGGCGAGCCCGACCGCCTGGTGATCAAGCACGTCAACTCCGCCTTCTACGGCGAGCCGGACCTGCACGCCTGGCTGCGCGAGCGCGGCATCGGCGCGATCGCGCTGTGCGGCGTGCAGACCAACCACTGCGTCGAGACGACGGCCCGCATGGGCGCCAACCTCGGCTACGACGTCGCGTTCGTGCTCGACGCCTGCTGGACCTACGACCGCGAGGGCCCGGACGGCGAGGTCATGAGCGCGGACGAGCTCACCCGCGCGACGGCGACCTCGCTGCACGAGGAGTTCGCGACGATCGTCTCCACGGCGGACCTCGTCGGCGCCACCGCCGCGCCACGCTGAGCGCGCCGTTCGCGACCGCGATCACGATCAGGAACAGGCTGTTCTTGAACGCGAGGTGGCCATTACCGTCGCGGATCGCGATGGCCATGAACAGCGCGGCGTAGCCGCCGGTGACCACGCTCGCCACGCCGAGGATCGTGCCCACCGCGTCGAGCAGCGGCGTGGTGCTCGCGCGCTCGTAATAGCCGTACATCTCGCGCATTCTCGGGAGGCTAGCGCCGCCTCTGGAGCGCATAGACGAAGCCGGCCTCGATCGCCTCGTCCGTGCGGGTGAACCCCGCCTTCTCGAGCACGCGGATCGACGCGGCGTTGTGCGTGGCGACGTGCGCGTACAGCGGGCGCTCGTCGAGCTCGGCGAGCAGTGCGGCGAGGCCGCGGCTCGCGAGCCCCTGGCCCCAGTGGTCGCGGCCGATCCAGTAGCCGACCATCTGGCGGTCGCCGTCGCGCCAGCTGACGGCGCTGCCCGCGACGCGACCGCCGGCGACGATGGCGAGCGTGACGCCCGCCCCATCGGCGAGGATGCGCCGCCAGTGGACCATGAACGCGTCGCGCTCACGGGCGGGGAAGTCCGCCATCCGCACGGCTTCCGGGTCGGCCTGGTGCTCGTAGAGCGCCGGCAGGTCGGCGAGCTCGACCGGGCGGATCACCACGTCGTCGCGTGCCGTCACATGACCGACGGTAACGGCCGATAGGGACAGGATGCGCCCGCTGCTCGTCGCCCTCGCCCTGCTCGCGCTGCTGCCTGCCACGGCGTCGGCCAGGACGTGGAAGGGCAAGGCCACCGAGGTCAACGACGGCGACACCATCGCCGTCGACGTCCGCGGCGACGGCACGCGCCGCCCCCGCGACATCCGCTTCATCGGCGTCCAGGCCATGGAGCTCACGCGGTACTCGTCGCATCCGTCCAAGTGGCGCGGCGAGTGTCACGCGCTGGAGGCGGCGCAGCGCGTGCTCGAGCTCGTCCGCCGAAGCCACTGGAAGGTCCGCCTCTCCGCCCGCCACGCCTCCAGCCACGCCGGGCGCCGGCTGCGCCGCTACGTCGGGGTGCGCTCGGGCGGCCGCTGGGTGGACCTCGGCGAGGTGCTCATGGCCGAGGGCCACACGCTGTTCATGGGCTCCGAGGACGAGCCCGACCGCAACCGCGTCTACAACACGCTCGGCCAGCAGGCCGCGCTCGCCGGCATCCGCATCTGGGACCCGGCGACGTGCGGCCACGGGCCGTCGCAGGATCTCCCGCTGCGCCTGTGGGCGAACTGGGACCCGCCGGGCGTCGACAACGTCGATGTCAACGGCGAGTGGATCAAGGTCCAGAACCGCAGCCCGGACCGCTCATTGGCGCTGGGCGGCTGGTGGGTGCGCGACTCGATGCTGCGCCGCTACACGTTCCCGGGCGGCACGGTCCTCGGCCCCGGCCAGACCGTCACCGTGCACGCCGGTCACGGCGCTGACGCTAGCGGCGTCCTCCACTGGGGCCTCGACGTGACGCTGTTCCCGAACAACGCGGGCGACGGCGCCTACCTGTTCGACCCCGACGGCGACCTGCGCGCCTCGATGGCCTACCCCTGCGTCGTGGCCTGCGCGGACCCGAATCAGGGCGCGCTCGCGCTCGACGCGGACCCGCGGCACGAGTCGGTCCGGATCCGCAACGTCTCCGGGCATCCCGTCGACCTCTACGGCTACGCGCTCGCCCAGCACGGCTCCGCGTGGCCGTTCGAGCCCGGCACGGTGCTCGATCCGGGCGCGAGCCTGACGGTCGATCACCCGGGCGGCGACCAGCCGGTCATGCGCGACTCCGGCGGCAGCATCAGCGTCAGCACCTTCACCGCCGTCCCGCTCGCCTGCGCCGCCTGGGGCAGCGGAAGCTGCTGAGAGAGGTACGGCCCCCCGCCGCTCCGAGCCGGGGGCGGGGGGCCGAACCGCGCAGCCTACGCGACCAGGGGGATGATGAGCAAGGCGACGATGTTGGCCACCTTGATCATCGGGTTGATCGCGGGACCCGCGGTGTCCTTGAACGGGTCGCCGACGGTGTCGCCGGTGACCGACGCGGCGTGGGCCGCGGAGCCCTTGCCGCCGTGCGCGCCGTCCTCGATCAGCTTCTTGGCGTTGTCCCACGCGCCGCCGCCGGACGTCATCAGCACCGCGAAGAACAGCCCGACGACGATGACGCCGATCAGCAGGCCGCCGAGCATCTGCTCGGAGAGGATGCCGACGATGACCGTGAAGACGATCGGGATCAGCGACGGGATGATCATCTCGCGCTGGGCCGCCCGGGTGACGATGTCGACCGAGCGCGCGTAGTCCGGCCGGTCGGTGCCGTCCATGATCCCGGGCTTCTCCCGGAACTGGCGGCGAACCTCCTCGACCACGGCCCCGCCGGCGCGCCCGACCGCCTCCATCGAGAGCGCGGCGAACAGGCAGACCATCAGCCCGCCGATGAGCAGCCCCATGAGCACGTCCGGGTCGTCGATGCCGAACGTCACCCGGTGGCCGATCTCCTCCTCGAGCTCGATCTTGAACGCCGCGAAGAGCACCAGCGCGGCCAGCGCCGCCGAGCCGATCGCGTAGCCCTTGGTCACCGCCTTGGTCGTGTTGCCGACGGCGTCCAGGGGGTCGGTGACGTTGCGGACGTCGTCGGGCAGCTCGGCCATCTCGGCGATGCCGCCGGCGTTGTCGGTGATCGGCCCGAACGCGTCGAGCGCCACGATGACGCCGCACAGCGACAGCTGGGCCATGACGGCGACGCCGACGCCGAACGTCCCGGCCAGCTTGTACGAGAGGTAGATGCCGACGATGATCACCAGCGCCGGCAGCGCGGTGGCCTGGAGGCCCTGCGCGAGACCCTGGATGATGTTCGTCGCGTGCCCGGTTTCCGACGCCCGCGCCGTCTTCTTGACCGGCGAGAAGCGGGTCGACGTGTAGTAGTCGGTGATGACGAACAGCAGCGCCGTCACGCCGAGGCCGATCAGCGCGCAGAAGTAGATGTCCCACGCGCCGGGGTCCTCACCGCCGCGCAGGTCGTCCATCATCCACTGGGTGACCGGGATGAACAGCAGCGCGGCGATCAGGCCGGCCACGATCAGGCCCTGGTAGAGCGCGCGCTCGACGTTGCCGGTGCGCGACTTCACGGCGAAGGTGCCGATGATCGAGCCGATGATCGAGACGCCGCCGAGCACGAGCGGGAAGAGCACGACCTGGTCGGCGTTCTCGCCCGAGAAGGTGAGGATGCCGAGGAGCATCACCGCCACCGCGGTGACGGCGTAGGTCTCGAACAGGTCGGCGGCCATGCCGGCGCAGTCGCCGACGTTGTCGCCCACGTTGTCGGCGATCACGGCCGGGTTGCGCGGGTCGTCC
>Ga0126307_10003794_pt1 | contig 10410 bp, 10 predicted proteins | sample Plot28_FD_89955 | JGI IMG/M metagenome (GOLD analysis project Ga0126307, IMG submission 89955) | Serpentine soil microbial communities from UC McLaughlin Reserve, CA, USA - Plot28 | ecosystem: Environmental > Terrestrial > Soil > Grasslands | place: USA: UC McLaughlin Reserve, Lake County...
CGCTTACCTTAACCCCCCAGGGGTCGGTCTGCTCATCGATAATGGCCTGCAACTCTTCGTTTATCTCTTCGCGGTTGGTCAAAAGCTGATCGAGGTCTTTCTGCCCCAGCACGCTCCTTAGAGTAGTCTGGGAGATCTGGCTGGTTGCCAGGACGTGGTTTTCGACCTCGATGACGCTCCTGTTGGGATCTACGACGCGGAAGTAGACTACGGCGTTGACGCGGGCTGGGACGTTGTCGCGGGTTATGACGTCCTGTGGGGGGACGTCCATGGTCACGGTCCTGAGGTCTATCTTGACCATCTTGTCCACCATAGGCAGAAGGATGAAGAGCCCCGGTCCCTTTGGTCCTCCCTGTACCCGCCCGAGTCTGAAGATGACGCCCCGCTCGTATTCCTTGACGACCTTGATGGCGCTGAGTATGACCGAGACGACGAATATCGCGACGACTACCACCACGATAGCCCCAATTCCTACGCCGATGGACTGCAACAAACCTAAGGTTGCGTACACGAGAGATCCTCCTTTATCCTGGTCTTCCGAAATCCCGGTTACGACCGGGCAATTCGATCGGCACTACCTGCATTACCCCTCCCTCACCGAAGCCCACCACTCTCACCTTGCGTCCCACCCCTATCATAGGCTCACCGTCTTGCGGATCGTTCTCCTCTGGGGCGAACGCCAACACGGCTTGCCACCGCTCGCCGTGCACGAAAACCCACCCTGCGGAGCTCGCCTTCACGGGGCTCCTTACGGTTCCTACCTCGCCGATCATCCCCTCCTTGCCCGTAAGAGCTTTGCTCCCTCTGAGGGAGCGCAAAGAACCCAAGACCCCGAAGAGCATGCCCCCCATTAGCATAGCGACCACCACGAGGGCGCCTAGCAACACGCCCGAGTACGGTACGCCAGCCCCGAAGAGCGCCAGGCCCCCGGCAAGGAGCGTCACGATGCCCCCCGCGGCGAGCAGGCCGTGGTTGGTTACGCTCAGGTCTACGATGAAGAGTACGATCCCAACGAGGATCAGAACCACCCCTATCGCCGGGGGTATCACCATCATCGCAGCAGTGCCGTGTCGTCGGTCGACAGGTATACGATTGAAGGTAGCATCGTCGCTCGAAAGTGATTGTACCGCACAGCGCTGTGACAGCTTCAGGTAATCCTATGGTTCACGATCCTTGCTGCATCGCGTGTCCGCCCACAGGATCACGGGACCACTTATAGGAGACCGACTCTTTAATTCCGTTGGTTATGCGTGCATTATGGATCGCAGGCAACCTGACCCTTGCCGGCAAACGTACCGAATCAGTTGGCCAGTGATACGGATTGCATAGAGGAAGAACGAAGAAGAGGCTGCGCGAACCCGTAAACGGGCTCACTCACTTGGCGGGAGGGTTGCTCGCCTGTGTGGGACTGCTCGTGCTGCTGGCGAGAGCGGCGAGTGCAGGGAGGACTGACCAGATCGTGGCCTTCGGCATCTTCGGCTTTAGCTTGATCGCCTTGTACTCAGTGAGCGCGCTCTACCACCTCTTGCCGCTCTCTGCGGCCGGCATAGCGCGGCTGCGCCGGGTGGATCACATGATGATCTTCGTGCTCATAGCGGGCACCTACACCCCCTTCTGCTTGCTCGCGCTGGACGGCGCCTGGCGGGTGGGATTGCTTGGCATGATCTGGGGCCTTGCTCTGTGCGGCATCCTACTCAAGCTCTTCTGGATGGAGGCCCCGCGTTGGCTCTCAGTGGCGCTCTACCTGGGAATGGGTTGGATAGGTGTGATCGCGGCTCCCGCCCTCTTCCTGGCGGTTCCACCCGGCGGGATGACCTGGGTGTTGGGCGGGGGCCTACTCTACACCGTGGGAGCGCTTATCTACGGGCTGAAACGCCCGAACCTAATGCCTGGAGTATTCGGGTTCCACGAGCTGTGGCACCTCTTCGTCGTGGCAGGAAGCGCCTGCCATTTCTGGGCAGTGCTGCACTACGTCGCGCCGCTCGCCTAGAGCGGTTTGCAGAAGGACTGCGCCCTCTGTGCAAACCGCGGCTTCAGGAAAAGCCCGGAGAATCCCGCTGCTAGGCGAGAGGACGCCCTGATTCCTCCAAGCTCACTCGATATGGAAACCGCTGTATGAGCTCAGGCTGGTTGCCAGGAACTTGATACCCGGCACATTGAACACATGCGTGGGACTCGCCAGCGCGAGTGTGCTACAGGTGGCCTTCCCCTCGGGAGCCTCCCCCGTAATCGAGCCACCCGTCCCGGCGCTCCTTGAGCCACGCCGTCCGCAACCTATCCGCAGCGATCCTGGCCGCCATGTCCCCTTCTGTGAGCTCCTCCACGAGCTTGTAGTACATCTTGCCGTTGCTCGTGAGCGCCACCAGCCCTTCTTCGGCCTGTCTCTGGTCCTCGCGGGCCAGCCGCCGCAAGGCCGCCGCTGACTCCCCCGCCAACGCTTCGCCCAGCAACTCGGCCAGCTGGCCGTCCTTGCGCAGCTCGAGCTCCCGCCGCTCCTTACGCAAGAAGGATTCCCAGGCGGCTTGGCGGGCTCGGTTACGTTCTTCTTCTCGGAGTCGGCCACGCTCCTGTAGTCGGCCTTGTCTACGCTCCTCGGCCCGTTCCCGCGGTAGGTTCGACTGCCACAGGTCTGCCCCCTTGTCACGATTTTCCCCATCGCGCAACTCCCCGAGGCGCCGCCCGGCTTCGGTTCCGAGAATGGCATTGAGCGCTTCTTCAAACGGTTGCCCGGTCCGTTTGGCGCGGGCACCCGCCTGGCGCGCCAGGACCTCGGTTGCCATATCGGAAACGCTCTGGTTCTCTTGCATAAGCCAGCCCTTCCCAGAAATATTCGGGCCGGCGAAGCTACTCCTGTCGGGAGTCGGCGATCGCCAGCCCGTGCGACAAACGCTGGTCGTGCCATAACGCCAGCGCCTGCGGCTAGCTGTAGACCTTCCTCTTCATCGCTTCTTTACCTCCTATTCGAGGTACAACGACACACCAATATTGTAGCACACATTACTAAAATCGATCGTGCTGCTGGTGACGCCTGCCCCTGTTCTGTTCTACCCTTACAGATTATAAGGCAACCGAAAAGTAGAAGGAGCCATGATGGACAGGGAGAGGCCGAGTGGGGCGGAAGGAAAGATCCCGGAGGCGTGGATCGGGCAAGAGGTGATGCTCGAGACCACGGAAGCCCTCTCGAGCGATCTGCGCGCTGCAGCCCCCGTGTACCTGGAGGACGTCAACGATAGGGGCATCGTCATGCTGGTGACGCGCCACAAAGACCAAAGCCAGTTCTCTCGCTACTTCTACCCCTGGAGCGTGGTTGGCTGGATACGCCTGGCGGAGGAAGACGAGCGGTCTGGGTCGTAATCCAGGGGCAACTAAGCGGGAAGCCCACTGCCCGAAGCGTACCCTCTCCCGACTACTTGGCTTCTGTGCTAAAAAGCCCGGCTTGCTCGAACAGATGGTCTCGCGACTCTCCCGCCAGTCGCCGCACCCGCTCCGCATCGACGTCCACCAACTTGCCGTCTCGCTTGAGCGCCTTGCCGCTCACGAAGATCGAGTCCACATGACCCGCGTGTGCAGCGAGCACTGTCGCTCTCCTCTTCCTCAGGGCCTCGCGGCATCGAGGGAAGTCATAAGCCTTGTTGTCGGCGTGCAGCTTCTTCGGGCGCTTGCGTAGTCGCCCACCAGAAGGCTTGCGGATCGGAGAGATGGCGTCGACTGCCTCTTCCAATACCTTGGAGTCGTGAACGTTGGCCGTCGAGTGGATCGCCACCAAAGGGATGCGCTACCATCTTGTGATCGCCAAACGACAGCAAAGATACTCCATTTGGGGGATGTGCTGACCTTGCTAAGAGGCGTAGGCTGGACGGGTTGCGCAATGGGGCTGGGTTAACCTCTTTGGCCCAGCCCCACCAATAATAGAGATAGATCTTGACGCCCGGTAGACAAACGCTGGTTGGCAAGGAGGAATCGGCTGTGTCGTCGGAGGAGAAGAACAAGGCCCTGGTCCGCAAGTTCTTAGAGGAGGCCTGGAGTAAAGGCAACGTAGCCGTCGTGGATGAACTCCTAGCTCTAGACTTCGTCGACCGCGGCTTGCTGCCTGGTCAAGTGCCCAGCCGGGAAGGCTACAAGCGCTCGATAACCGAATTCCGTGCCGCCTTCTCCTTCGATGACCTCATCATCGAGAACCAGATAGCCGAGGGAGACATGGTAGTCACCAAGTTTTCGACGAGATGCATCCACCGGGGTGAGTTCCTAGGCGTACCTCCAAGCGGCGAGGAAGCAACTTATTCGACCATCCGCATCCATCGCATGGTGGGGGGCAAGATCACCGACGAGTGGAGCGAGGGGAACCTGGTGGAATGGATAATGCCCTCTTTTGAGCGAGCGATCCGTACGCGCGAGCGTATCGAGCAAGACCTCAGGGTGGCCCGTAGCATCCAGCAGGCCTCATTGCCCAAGGAGGTGCCAGAACTGGAGGGCTGGCACCTCGCTCCGTACTACCGCTCCGCCAAGGAGGTGGGAGGTGACTTCTACGACTTCCACCTACTTTCTGAGGGAAAACTGGGGCTTGCGGTAGGAGACGCCACAGGCAAGGGCGTCCCAGCGGCTTTGGTCATGTCCACCACCTGCGGGATGTTGCGCCTCGCAGCCCAGAGCCTCTCCTCACCAGGCGAGATGCTCCAAAGAGTCAACGAAGCGCTTCATCCCAGCATACCACCCAACATGTTCGTAACATGCTTCTACGCCATCCTCGACACCGAGAGCGGCACCTTGAGCTACGCCAATGCAGGTCATGACCTACCCTACCTGTGGCAAAGTGGCGAATGCGAGGAGCTAAGAGCTAGGGGGATGCCCCTGGGGCTCATGCCGGGGATGGGCTACGAGGAAAAGGAGATCGTGCTCAAGGAGGGCGAGGCGGCACTTTTCTACAGCGATGGCCTGGTAGAGGCTCACGACCCCAGGGGTGAGATGTTCGGCTTCCCCAGGTTGCGGGAGCTAGTCGCCGAGCACGGCGAGAAGAGATCGCTGGGGGCCTTCCTCTTGGAGCATCTCTACTCCTTCACCGGAGAGGGCTGGGAGCAGGAGGATGACATCACCCTCCTTACGCTACGACGTTCCGCATCCCTAGGCTGAACCTCCAAGAACGCCCCTTCCACAGGGTTGGGTGAACAGGGCTTCGTTGGATTAGGGATTCAACGTGCGCCACCAGAAGACTACGTGATGGAGATGCCCCAATCCTGGGGGCGCTTCCGGGGCCGAGATAACATGCGGGCGTTCCAGGAAGCCACCCCACTGTCGTCTCTGCAGGTACGCCAGGTGCTGGTCAAGGAGGGAATGTGGGTCGTAGGAGATCATCGACTACGGCGACGGACGGCTATTCGACTTCGTGGGAGGCCGCCGTGAGCAGCTGGACGAATTCGTCCGCATCGGGACGGAGAATTTCGAAGGGTCCTTAATACTTGCCAACCGCTGGAGCGGCGGGATAGTGGCGGTATCCCTTTGGGAGAGTGCGGAAGCGATGCGCGCTACCGAGGGCGCCTCTTACTGGCTACGCGCCTTCGGCGCCGAGGCCGCCGGTGGAGAAGTAACTGGCTTGGATAGATACGAGGTCGTCTTCTCAGAGGTGTGGCGAGCGCATCCTTAGCCGGGCTTTAGGGCTTCACTCGTTGTTCACCAACAGCGTAAACACAGATGATCTGCGAAGCTCGCTCCAGGCTAGAATCGGTGGCATCATGCACAGAGACTATTGGCTACGAGAAATCCATCGGGTACGAGAAGACTGCGGTTGTTGGCCGCGATCCTGCTCATAGGAGGACCGATCCTGGCGCTGATCCTCAGGTCGTAGGGCGTGGGCAGCTTCGCGTTCGGCCTCGGAGCGATCTTGCTGGGTACTCGCCAGGTCCGGCTCGGAGACAATCGCAGCGAACGCTTTATTGGGATTGCACTCTTGCTTGGCGGCGCTTTCACCGCGATAGAGGGCTTGGTACGCCTGCTGTCAGGAGCGGCACCTTAGCGTATGGGGTCAGCTATCCGCCTAGAGTGAAACTGTCTAGAAACCGTGGGAAGCAAAGGAGGTTGCCATAGATGCGCTGCACCACCTAGTGTACGCGGGAGCTACCGGAGTGGCCCATTCCTTGCTCGACAGGTGAAGCAGGTCAACGAACAGGGGCGCGAGAGCGCGGTTTCTCGTGCCCACCCACATCTCCACGGTGGCTCGGTCTAGCCGCTTCTAGGTAGCGCCTCCTATCCTGGCACGGGACCCTCCGGTAGGGTGCACGCTCCCCGAGGCCGTAGCTCGAGAAGCATACGTTTAGCAGATGGCTTCTGGAGAGTGCCTTCTCATGGAGGTCCGCATCGTGCATAGGTTGCAGAGTAAGCTGTGAGTGACCCGGGTATGATAATTCTGTGGGTTACGTGCAGCGAGGAGGGTGAGTATGAACGTCACCATCATCGGAGCAGGGAACATGGGGCATGGGATCGGGCACCGGCTGGTAGCTGGCGGACACGACGTGACAGTAGTGGACAGGGACCCGGAGGAGGCTGAACAGCTGGTAGAGGAACTGCGCGACGGGGGCTTGCGGGCCATCGACGTCGGTCCTTTGGAGCGTGCTAGGCAGCTAGAGGGTCTTGGGTTCCTCGGGATCACGCTCCAGCAGCCGCTGGGGTTGAACTTCCGGAGCGCCTGGAAGCTCATAAGCTAGGCGGTACTCGAAGATTTCGGACCTGGCGACGAGGAGTAATATGATGCCCTATGTCCCTCCTGCTGATGTAGACGAGCGTCCGGTGGTCATCGACGGCGCGGGTACTCTCGGGCGTCGGATCGCCTCGGTGTACGCGGCAGGCGGCAGCGAAGTGCGCGTCTTCGACCTCTCGGCGGAGCAGCGCGAGACGGCCCGCGACTACGTCGAAGAGCACCTCGCCCAGACGCAGCAGATGCTCGGGCTGCACCCCGCCCGGCGCGGGCGTGTCGAACTCTACGACGACCTGCAGGAGGCTGTCGCTGGCGCATGGATGGTGATCGAGGCAGTGCCCGAGAGCATTGACGTCAAGACCGAGGTCTTCGGCAACCTGGACCGGTTCGCCGAGCCCGACGCGATTTTGTGCAGCAACTCCTCCTCGATCCCCACCAGCCGGATGATCGGCAAGGTCGAGCACCCCGAGCGCGTGCTGAACACACACTACCAGCAGCCACCAGAACTCAACGCGGTCGAGCTCATGTCGTGCGGCGAGACCGACGAGGCGGTCATCGAGGTGCTCATGGAGAAGATCCCCCACTACGGGCTTGTGCCCTTCTGGGTGCGGCGCGAGAGCGACGGGTTCATCTTCAACCGCATCTGGGCCGCGATCAAGCGCGAGTGCCTGATGGTCGTCGAGGAAGGAGTCGCGTCTCCGGAGGACGTCGACGCCATGTGGGAGATCTTCACCCGCGCCGGCGTGCCCCCCTTTAGGCTCATGGACCGCGTCGGCCTGGACGTCGTGCTGGCCATAGAGGAGCACTACGCCGCCGTGCGCGATGGCATCCCGGAAGGCCCCCGTAAGCTGGTACGCGAGTACATCGATCAAGATCGGCTCGGGGTCAAGAGCGGGCGCGGTTTCTACGAGTACACCGACTGAGCGGAGCGCACTGGGCGTTGGAAGTGAGGAGAACGTCATTGCCCTCACTGTGGAGAACCACTCGAGGCCGATGGCCGTGCCCTCCTGCGATTTTCCTTTTGGGCTCGGCGCGGTCGACGGCGGCGTCGAAACGCCGCGCATTCGGATGCCCCTCACGAGTTGCATCCTCGAGGAGCGCTGCCGCGGCGCGTAGACCTAGGGCACGCGCCATCGCGCGAGCGATTCGTGGAGGTGGACAGGACGCGAGAAGATGACCAATGAGAGCAAACCAGAGCGGTAAGAAGACAGGCCGAAAGTTGGTAAGGTGGGAGACTCTGAGAGTAGCAATCCGCCGTCGGCATCTTCGGCGGCCCACGGAAAGGATCATGAGATGGAAGGAAGGACAAACCGGATCGAGGGCGTGCTGCAGAGGATCGAGGAGCGTATCGGACGGTGGCGAGCCGAAAAGCAAGCTCGCGAGGAGGAGGTCGAAGCAGATCGAGATGCGCTGTGGGCGGAAGCTGTCGAGCGGGAGGAGCTCCTGGCCGAAACCGTAGAGGGCGAAGAGTCCCGACGGCGGTCCGCGGGAGAGATCTGCCAGGAGGAGAAGGCCGTGTTCGTCGTCCACTCCCGGGAAACCAGGGAAGCACTGGAGGGGCTTAGCGGGGAGAGCGTGCGTCTTGTCCGGATGGTTCCGGCGGAGGGCGTCTCCGCCCGGAGCGTCGGATTGGAGGGCTCATGGCTCATTTTCGAGTGACCCGCACCAGGGGCACAAGAGTTCTTGCCAACGGCGGAGGAGAAGCCGGCGCGAATGGCGCGCGAAGCTCGCAGGACGCTCGACGAACAGGTGGGGCTGATCGGGGCCGCCGGGGGGAGGGTCGCGGAGGCCCACCTCAGGCTGGGAGGGACGGCGGAGGAGATCGTGGTCCTCGCCGAGGACGTGGACGCCGGCCTGGTAGCGATGGGCAGCAGGGGTCGCGGCGGGATAAGACGAGCGTTGATGGACAGCGTCTCCGAAAGCGTCGTGCGCCACGCTCACGGCCCGGTCATGGTAATTCGCGGGTAAGGACGCCGTTTGGACGAACGCCGCAGACGCGGATCTCCAGAGTAGCCGCGGGCTAGGGACCGTAGCATGCTTACGCCACCACAGCAAGGAGCGAGGGGATGCCTGGGACGCTCGCCCAGGCGATATGAACCACCAGTCCTGGCCCCGTTCAACCTTCACGCCGGCGGACTCGACCTCGACGGGTTCGGTGGACCGCCGACCGTTCACTCTGTCGTGGCGCATGAAGGCGGGCGGCTCGACCCGGAGGCGCAGCGCGTACTCCACCATCTACACCCACGCTACAGCCGGCATGCAAGACGGTGCCATAGACGCGCTAGAGGAGACATTTTCTCGGACGGGCTGTTGATACGGGGTTCCGGCAGTGCTGCCGAGGTTTTTTCATTTTTCTGCTATTTGCAGGGCTTTTTTGAGTGGCGGGACCCGGATTCGAACCGGGGACACCATGATTTTCAGTCATATTCCGAGGCCTTTAGGTATGCGGTAAATTGCTATAGGTAAGCGGATTTTTGTCCATAGAGTATCGTTAAATATCGCCTGATGTTGCGGCTACTGTTGCCCTACTGTTGCCAAGTGCCGGCAGGAGCACCGGAAGCTTTTCTGCGGGAGTACCCTCTTCATCTATGGGCATAAGGAGAGCCGACGAGAGGACTCGAACCGCTGACCTGCTCCAGCTACGAGTGATAACGGGACGTGGCACGGGTTGCGTATTTCCCTTGCGCAAGCCGTTTTCACTTCTCCGATTTGTTGTGTGTTGCACTGTATTGCGCTCCCGGTGGTATCAGAGTGGTATCAGGAGCCCGTCGATTAGGCGTCGCCGGTTCGTTCGCGCTCGTTGCGCGATTGGAATATTCGCTGATCACTCGATGCGCGGTTAGGGATGGCGACGGGCTGTCCGGAACCGGTTGCGTTTACCCCCAACAGCTTCCACCATTTGCGCTACAGCGGAAATGTATATCTTCATTAACTTGGCGCTGAGGCGATTAGACTTTCTGATCTCCGGCGTGCAAAGAGAACACCATATAATCGCTCGCATTCGCTGCAGTTAAGAGCCACTAAAGGCATCTGTTACAATCTGAACGAGGTGCCGATATGAACTGCCCTAACTGCCAGTTCGCCAATCCCGAGGGCGCAAGATTCTGCCTGAACTGCGCTGCGCCCCTCAAGTCTCCACGTACTGTGGCAGGCGAGCGAAAATTCGTGACCGTTCTTTTCGCAGATATGGTCGACTCGACCATAATGGGAGAGCAGCTTGATCCTGAACAGGTTGCGGAGATCATGAACGGCGCGTTCGCCTTCCTCAACGCTTCGGTAACAAAATACGGTGGGACGGTCGCGAGGTTGCTGGGCGATGCAATCATCGCCTTTTTCGGTGCGCCTGTTGCACACGAAGACGACGCAGAACGAGCTGTACGTGCGGGTCTTGATATCCAGGCAGCGGCAAGAGAGTACGCTGAAGCGGTCAAGCGCGACTATAGTGTTGACTTCAAGGTGCGCATCGGCATCAATACCGGGCTCGCGGTGCTTGCCGCTGTCGGTGATGAGATCAAGACGGAATACACGGCAATGGGCGACACTACAAACGTCGCCGCCCGGATGCAAAGCGCCGCCAAGCCCGGTAGCGTGCTGATCAGCGCCGATACCTATCACCTTGTAAAGCAGCTCTTCGAGGTCAAGCCGCGTGGAGCAACAAAGGTCAAAGGCAAATCCACACCCATCGAGACCTATGAGGTACTGGCGCCGAAGACTGTGCCAGGCCG
>Ga0126307_10003795_pt1 | contig 10410 bp, 8 predicted proteins | sample Plot28_FD_89955 | JGI IMG/M metagenome (GOLD analysis project Ga0126307, IMG submission 89955) | Serpentine soil microbial communities from UC McLaughlin Reserve, CA, USA - Plot28 | ecosystem: Environmental > Terrestrial > Soil > Grasslands | place: USA: UC McLaughlin Reserve, Lake County...
CACGTCAGGCTGCACGATGTCCAGTGCCCTGGCCTTGATCCACGGCTGAAAGGACTGACGCCGGGTGAGCACCTCACCGCCGGCGATCGGCAAGGGAGCAGCCTTGCGCAGAGAGACATAATCGTCCAGGGCATCGGGATCGAGGGGCTCTTCGAACCAGGTCACATCGTACTCAGCCAACATGTGAGACGTGCGCAGGGCCCACGTGTAGTCGCCCCTCCAGAACGGGTCGCTGCCACCAGCGTCCACCATCAGCAGGGCGTTAGGTCCGACGGCATGGCGTGCCGCCTCTACGATCGCTTCGTCGAGCTCGGCGCTCTCCCGCCCAAAGGGTCCCCAGCCGATCTTGAACGCCTGGAAGCCATCGGCCTTGAGATCCGAGAGTTTCTCGGATAGCGTCTCGGGATCTTGCATCAACACGGACGCATAGGCCCGCACACTCTCCCTGTACCTCCCCCCCAACAGTCGGCCGACGGGCTGACCTGTCGCCTGACCCAGAAGATCCCACAGGGCTATGTCGATGCCGCTTATGGTGTGGGTGACCGAGCCACCCCGTCCGAACCAGAACGTGCTCTGGTGTAGTTTTTCGCTGACTCTCTCTGGTTCCAGGGCATTCTCTCCGACGTAGAGTGGTTCCAGTACTGACAGCGCCCCGCGTACGAGGTGTTCGTTGGTGAAGACGCTGCCGACACCAACCAGTCCTTCGTCGGTGTGGACCGTCACGAGCGTGTGCAAACCGTCGTCGGGCTCGACTTCGTTGCTCCATCCCGATCTGGGGGTGGCGCCCCGAAGCCCGGTCGCTCGAACTTCCCTTATCTTCAATTCCTACTCCCCTTCGGCAGATCGTGCCGTAGCGGCCCTGGCGATGATGCTTTCGATGACCTCGGTCTTGGCCTCGGCGTAGTGTTGCATGCTCGGCCAGTCCCTTCTCGCCAGTTCGCGCTTGGTCCCTACGTAGAGTTCGCGCTCCTCGCCGTTCTCGCGAAGGCGGTCGCGCAGCAGGAGGTAGCGTTTGATCTCGGGCGATCCCGCCGAGTAGACGTGCAGATGCACGTCCTTCTCCGGGGTCCGGAACATGCGGTGCTCGTGGAAGTCGGGCTCGCGCACGCGCAGGACGTAGCCAGCCTCTTCCAGGGCAGGCAGATAGGAAGCCTCCTCGCCGGAGTCTTCGACTACGAGGAGGATGTCCACGATGGGCTTGGCGGCGAGTCCTGGTACGGAGGTGGACCCGATATGCTCCACCGAGAGGGCCGCCTCCCCTAGAGTCGCCTGTATCTTCGTCTCCTCCCTGCGGAAACGCCCTGGCCAGGCGGGATCGTAGTCCACCACGACGATGGCTTGCGGTTCGACCTCACCGATGATGATCTCTCGTCGGCGCTCCTCGATGGGATCGTTCGACACGCTGTCCTCCCGACCTCGCTCTTGCCGGACGTCACAGCGCCAAATTAGCTCTTCCAGCCGCAGCGCGCAAACAAGCGAGAGAGCTCATCTCACGGTGCGCGAGGGCTTTGGTCAGGCGCCGACGTAGGCCGCTAGGTGCTCGCCGGTGAGGGTGGAGCGGTCGGCGACGAGGTCGGCGGGTGTGCCTTCGAAGACGATCCGGCCGCCGTCGTGGCCAGCGCCGGGGCCGAGGTCGATGATCCAGTCGGCGTGCGCCATAACCGCCTGGTGGTGCTCGATGACGATGACCGACTTGCCGTCCTCGACGAGCCGGTCGAGAAGGCCGAGCAGCTGCTCGACATCGGCGAGGTGCAGGCCGGTGGTCGGCTCGTCGAGGACGTAGACGCCGCCCTTCTGGCCCATGTGGGTGGCCAGCTTGAGCCGCTGCCGCTCGCCGCCGGACAGCGACGTGAGCGGCTGGCCGAGGCTGAGGTAGCCTAGCCCGACGTCGGCGAGGCGGTCGAGGATGCGGTGCGCACCCGGTATGCGCGCCTCGCCGGCACCGAAGAATTCCTCGGCTTCGGTCACCGACATCGCGAGCACCTCGCTGATGTCTCGGCCGCCGAACTTGTACTCGAGCACCTCAGCCTGGAAGCGCTTCCCCTCGCACACCTCGCAGGTAGTGGCGACGCCGGCCATCATCGCCAGGTCGGTGTAGATGACGCCGGCGCCGTTGCAGTTGGGGCAGGCGCCCTCGGAGTTGGCGCTGAACAGCGCAGGCTTCACGCCGTTGGCCTTCGCGAACGCCTTGCGGATCGGGTCGAGCACTTTGGTGTAGGTCGCCGGGTTGCTCCGTCGCGAGCCCTTGATCGCTGCCTGGTCGACCGTCACCACCTCATCCCGCCCTGATACTGAGCCGTCGGTCAGCGAGCTCTTGCCCGAGCCTGCCACCCCGGTGAGGACGACCAGCACCCCGAGCGGGATGTCGACATCGACGTCCTGCAGGTTGTGGGTGCTGGCTCCGCGCACCTCCAGCACCCCTGACGGCGTCCGTGCCGACGGCTTCAAGGAGGTCCGGTCGTCCAGGTGCCGCCCGGTCAGCGTGGGGCCAGCCCGCAGCCCCTCGACGGTGCCCTCGAACACCACCTCGCCGCCGGTGGTGCCCGCGCCGGGACCGAGGTCGACGACGTGGTCGGCGATCGCGATCGTCTCCGGCTCATGCTCCACGACGAGCACGGTGTTGCCCTTGTCGCGCAGCCGCAACAGCAGGTCGTTCATCCGCTGGATGTCGTGCGGGTGCAGCCCGATCGTCGGCTCATCGAAGACGTAGGTGACGTCGGTGAGCGACGAGCCGAGGTGGCGGATCATCTTGGTGCGCTGAGCCTCGCCACCAGAGAGCGTGCCCGACGGGCGGTCGAGCGAGAGGTATCCCAACCCGATCTCCGCGAACGAGTCGAGGAGGTGTTGCAGTCCGGTGAGCAGGGGGGCTACCGACGGCTCGTCGAGGTCCCTGACCCAGTCGCCCAGGTCGCTGATCTGCATCGAGCAGACGTCGGCGATGTTCTTGCCCTTGATCTTCGAGGACCGCGCCTCCGGACTGAGCCGGGTGCCGTCGCACTCCGGACAGGTCTGAAACGTCACCGCCCGCTCCACGAAGCGGCGGACGTGGGGCTGAAGGGCATCGACGTCTTTGGTGAGCATCGACTTCTGGATCTTGGGGATCACGCCCTCGTAGGTGAGGTTGATCCCCTCCACCTTGATCTTGGTCGGTTCCCCGTAGAGCAGCTTCTGGAGCTCCTTCTTGGTGAACTTCGCGATCGGCTTGTCCATGTCGAAACCGGCGCCACTGAAGATGCGGCCGTACCAACCGTCCATGCTGTAACCCGGGATCGTCAGAGCACCCTCGCTAAGCGACTTACTGTCATCGTACAGCGCGGACAGGTCGAAGTCGGTGACCGAGCCCATACCCTCACACCGGGGGCACATGCCGCCGAGACGGTTGAAGGTGACCTTCTCGGCCTTCGTCTTGCCTTCGCCGCGCTCGACGGTTATCCCGCCGCTGGCCTTCACCGAGGGGACGTTGAACGAGTACGCGTTGGGCGGGCCGATGTGCGGCTGACCGAGCCGGCTGAAGAGGATGCGCAGCATCGCGTTGGCGTCGGTGGCGGTGCCGACGGTGGAGCGGGGGTTGGCGCCCATCCGCTCCTGGTCGACGATGATCGCCGTCGTCAGGCCCTCCAGTACGTCGACCTCGGGCCGCGCCAGCGTCGGCATGAATCCCTGCAGGAAGGCGCTGTAGGTCTCGTTGATCAGCCGCTGCGACTCCGCGGCGATGGTGCCGAACACCAGCGAGCTCTTTCCCGAGCCGGAGACGCCGGTGAACGCCGTCAGCCGGCGCTTCGGGATCTCGACCCTGACGTCCTTGAGGTTGTTCACGCGCGCGCCATGCACGCGGATCAGATCGTGACTGTCGGCAACGTGCAGCGCGGGCGACGGCGTGTTCTTCTTCGTCATGCTCATCGTGTCTCCCTCTGTTAGCGTTGCTCCTGGATGCGGACCATGTTGCCCGCGGGATCGCGGAAGGCGCAGTCGCGAACGCCGTAAGGCTGCTCGGTCGGCTCCTGGACGACCTCGGCGCCGCTGGCCTGCACCCGCTCGAAGGTGCCGTCGAGCCCGGCGGTGGCCAGGAGGATGCCTGCATAGGTGCCCTTGGCCATCATCTCGGCGATAGTGCGGCGCTCGTCGTCGGTGATGCCGGGGGTTGCGTCCGGCGGGTACAGGACGATGGACGTTCCGGGCTGGTCGGCGGGGCCGACCGTGATCCAGCGCATCCCGCCGTACCCGACGTCGCCCCTGACCTCGAAGCCGAGCGTGTCGCGGTAGAAGGCCAATGAGGCGTCCGGGTCGTCTTGCGGGAGGAAGCTCGCGTGAATGGCGATGTCCATGGCAGTCATTCTCCTCTCTAGAATGGTGTCCATGACAGTCATTCTACGTGCAGCCCGGTCCTACACTTCTCGATTCCTGATCGGTCTGGTCACCTGTTTCGCCACGCAGGACGGCATTCCCGCCGTCGTGCGCATCGCCTGGCGCCGATAGACGCTGGGCGGCACACCGACCAGCTCGGTGAAGCGAGTGCTGAAGGTGCCCAGCGACGAGCACCCGACCTCGAAGCAGACCTCGGTGACGCTGAGGTCGCCACGGCGCAGCAGCGCCATCGCGCGCTCTATGCGCCGCGTCATCAGGTAGGCGTACGGCGACTCGCCGTAGGCGCGCCGGAACTGGCGGCTGAGGTGCCCGGCCGACATGTTCACGCCGCGGGCGAGCGCCTCGACGTCAAGCGGCTGCGCGTACTCCCGGTCGATCCGGTCGCGAACGCGGCGCAGCCGCGCGAGGTCGCGCAGGTGCTGCGCTGCGGCGGGTCTGGTGGTCACCTGCGCAGTCATACCACGTCGCCCCTGAGTGCTCAAGTCCGTAGAGATACCAACACTCCGCTTTCGACCCTAGCGGCGTGTCACGAGAATCTCTGGCGCCGCTTTACAATCCTTCGCGAAACCTAGTAACGTGCACATTATGAAGTCCTTTCTTGGTTACGAGAAGTCGTGGGCGTACCGTTCGATGTTGCTTGTAAGCGTCTGCACTCTGGCGCTCGGGGTGTGGGCCAGGCTCTACCACCTTGGTTTCCCTGCCAGCATCCTCTGGGACGAGAAGTACTTCCCGGCCATGGCCAACAAGTACTTGCATGGCGTCTACCAGTTCGACCTTCATCCGCCCCTGGGAAAGTTCATCATAGCCGTCGGCATCTCCATCCTTGGCAACGAGTCCCTGGGGTGGAGGATCATGCCCACCCTGTTCGGCCTGGCCCTCTTGCCGCTCGCGGCGGTTCTCGGCTGGTACTGCCTCAGGGAGAGGGTCGGCGCTATGCTGCTGGCCACCTTCGTCGCCGCCGAGACGATATTCATAGTCCACTCCAGGGTAGGGGTCATGGACATCTTCCTCGTTTTCTTCGTGCTCGCGACTTTCCTTGCGGCGCTACGCGCCGAGAATAGTAGGCAGGTGATCTGGGCCTCCGTGCTGCTGGGCCTCGCCATCGCGGTCAAATGGGCCGCATTTCCCGTTGCCGTGCCCGTCGGCTATGTACTCTGGCGCAAGGGACTCTTGCGACCGTTTCTGGGGGGGCTCTGGTTCTCGGCGATCATCTACGTCGCCGTCGTCTATGTCGGGGCGCTCCTTACCATAACCACCAACCCCATAGAGGCCTGGGTGTGGACCTGGGACTGGCACGTCAAGGCGGCGCACAAGATCACCGCCTCCATACCCCACACCTGGGGCTCGCCCTGGTGGAGCTGGCCGATCATGTTGCGGCCGATTCGCTTTTACTACGGGACCAACGCGGTGGGCCTGTTTAAGGTGGTCCTCGCCATCGGCAACCCCCTGATCTGGTGGAGCAGCACGCTGGCCATAGTGGTGAGCGTCTTCGAGATAGCCCGCCAGGCCGTCTCCAGAAAGCTCTCGGCGGACGACCCGATCATACCGATCGTGCTCGGCTACGTGTTCCTGCTGGCGCCCTGGGTGGCCGGCACCAGGATACCCTACATCTACAATTACCTGCCCATCTACCCCTTCGCCATCCTGGCGCTGGCCTACTGGCTGTGCAAGATCTGGAACCGCCCGCGGTGGGGTCCCTGGGTGGTCGTCGGCTTCACCGTCTGCGCCGTGGCCTTTACCGTGTTCTTCCTCCCACTGGCCGTGGCCCTGCCCATTAGCGAAGACGACCTCATGCGCCGGGTCTGGACCGACTACTGGTTCTACTACGAGAAACCGGTCCCGGGAAGCGGCTGCCTCGTCAAGAACCCCACCGACCTTTGCCCCCAGTGAAAGCTACTCTGTTTCGATCGTGTCTTGCACCTTGATGCTGCCGGCCTGGACGACCCTGGCGCAGATACCGCCCCGACGCTTGAGGGCCCGTGTCATGCCCGGCTCGCTCAGGTCCTGCACGTGCCTGCACGGTGGGCGCGGGCGGTCGTACTCGAGCACGGCTTCCCCGATGCGAAACCTCTTCCTGCGCAAATCGCCGAGTTTTATACCGCGGGTGATGATGTTGCGCCTGTGCTCGCCGTTTTTGACGCCGATGCCAAGCTCGTTCTCGATGTAGTCGAGGTCCTCGCCTTCGATCAGGGTGACTTCGCAGACGTCCCCGTAGCGCGTCCAGAATCCCGTACCCTCGCAGTAGCGATCCCCCTCGATGCCACACCCCTCGACGGTACGGACCTCACCAACACTTTCCATGGCCGCGCTGCCTTTCCCCGTAACGAAGATCTCCTCGACGACACCCTTCATTATTCTTGCTCCTTCCGGAAAATCGTGCCGTTCAGCATGTCAGCCTTTTGCATCGAATCCGGGTAGAGCTTAGCAGTTACTGACTCTCATCGATGCGCCCGTAACCGCCGCCGCCGGGTGTCTCGACGGTGACGATGTCCCCCCCCTCCATCTCCCTGCTGACCTTGGGCGCCAGCTCCTCATCGTTCAGCAGGTTGTGGCCAACCCTGCCAGGCTCGCCTCCATCGACGCCCCGCGGACCGTGACACCTGCGGTCGGTGAGCAGGGAGAGGCTGGCCGGGTCGAGGACTCGCACGGCGCGGACGATGCCGTCACCGCCGCGGTGCTCGCCCTCTCCACCCGAGCCGTAGAGTAGTTCGTAGCTCTCGACCCGCATGGGATACTCCATCTCGAAGGCCTCGATGGGGGTGTTGAGAGTGTTGCTCATACCGACGTGTACGCCGGAGGGACCAGGACCCCTGTTGCTCGCCCCCTGACCGCCGCCGATGGTCTCATAGTAGGTCCAACCAGGACCGCCTATGAGCAGGTTGTTCATCGTCCCCTGGCCCTGCGCAGGTATCCGTTCGGGAGCGAAGCCGGCGAGCGCGGCGAGCACGGTGTCTGCGATGCGGTTGGAGGTCTCGACGTTCCCGGCCACGACCGCAGAGGGGTAGGATGCGTTGACCAGGCTCCCCTGCGAGGCCTCTATGGTGAGCGTGGCGTAGGTGCCGGCGTTGGCGAGTATGTCCCCGGGGAGCAGTACGCGCAGGGCGAAGTAGCTTGCGGAGCGGGTGACGGGGAGAGGGCAATTTATGTTGCCGCTGACGGCATCTGCGGTGCCTGAGAAATCTATCCTCATCGAGTCACCCTCGACGGTTACGGTAGCCCTTATGTTGATGTCTTCGTCCGTGATGCCGTCACCCTCCATGCAATCCTCTGCGGAGTGCTCGCCGTCAGGGAGGTCACGGATAGCCTCACGGGTGCGTTTCTCGGCGTAGGAGATCACCTCCTCGAAAGCGGCGAGGATGGTGTCTTTGCCGCGGCGTTCTATCAGCTCCCCGAGACGTTCTTCGGCGATGTTATTCGCGGCGATCTGGGCGCGCAGGTCGCCGCGCCTGAGGTCGGGGGTGCGGACATTGGCGAGGACCAAATCGAGCACATCCTCGACGTAAGCGCCGGAGCGCACCAGACGGACCGGCGGGATGATTAGGCCCTCCTGGTAGATCTCACGCGAGTCGCTGGGCATGGAGCCAGGACGCATGCCCCCGACGTCGGAATGATGGGCCCGCGTGACCGCGTACCCGATGATCTCACGCTCGTAGGCGACAGGAGAGACGAGCGTTACGTCAGGCAGGTGGGTTCCGCCGGAGTAGGGATCGTTTATGGCGAAGACGTCGCCCGGCTCGGGATCACGGTCCCTTATGGCGGCGACGGCCTCGGGCATCGCGCCGAGGTGGACCGGAATGTGTTCGGCCTGGGCGACCATACAGCCCTCTGCATCGAAGAGCGCCGTCGAGCAGTCGCGCCTCTCCTTGATATTCGAAGAGTAGGAGCCCCGGATCAGGACAGCCCCCATCTCTTCGGCGATCCCGGCCAGGGCGCTGGACAAAACCGAGAGGGTTACGGGATCCAACCTATCCATCGTCCTTCTCCAGTACGAGCGTTCCTACACCATCGACCACGCCTCGCCACCCCGGCCTGACTACGCATGTGGACTCCCTGAACTCGACTATGGCAGGACCCTCAACCTCGGAACCCTCGCCCATCTCCTCGCGGTCGAGCACGGGCACCTCCATCCACTCCCCGTCGAAGTTGGCCTCCCGCTCTCCGGCCCCGGCGTCGCCCCTCGCCTCGGGCTCCGTGAGCTCGGGTTTCTCGACCGGGACTGTGGAGATGAGGCGCGCGTTCACGAGCTCGACGGCCTCGTCCTCCATGCGGTAGCCGTAGCGCTGCTCGTGCGCGGCGTGGAAGCGATGCTCCAGCTTCTCTAGCGAGTCAGCTTCCACGGTCAACTCGAAGGACTGTCCCTTGTAGCGGAGGTCGGCCCTGCGCGTGTGTTCCGGAGCATCGAGGTCTTCTTCTGCTGCGTTCTCCATCTGCGCGAAGCTGCGCTCGAGCTCTCCGGCGTCCACTTCGTCGAGGGGGGAGAGGTAAGGGCTCACGTAGTCGCGGCGGATGTCCGAGATGGCGAGTCCGAGGGCGGAGAGAACGCCACCGGCACGCGGGACGAGGACCGTATGCATGCCCAACTCCTCGGCGAGGGCGCAGGCGTGCATCCCGCCAGCCCCCCCGAAAGCGAGCAGGGCGAACTCACGCGGGTCCAGACCGCGCTCGACGCTGATGATCCTGAGCGCGCGCGTCATCTCCGCGTTCGCCACACGCACGGTGCCAAGGGCGACCTCCTCTGCCGCGAGGCTCAACTTCTCCCCGAGCGCGGCGAGGGCCTTCTCCGAGAGTTCGCGCCGCAGCACCACCTCACCGCCAAGCTCGGTGCCGTCGGCGAGGTAGCCGAGGAAGAGGTTGGCGTCGGTCACCGCCGGCGCATCGCCGCCCATGTCGTAGGCAGCGGGACCCGGCTCGGCACCCGCGGAATGGGGGCCGACGCGCAGTGCGCCGCCGGCGTCGGCCCAGGCTATAGAGCCGCCGCCGGCGCTGACTGTATGGACGTCGACCATGGGGAGTTTTATGGGGACTCCTGCAACCACCGTCTCCGTGGTCGTCTGGGCTTCGCCGGCCAGTATCGGGGCGACGTCCGTGCTCGTACCGCCCATGTCGAAGGTGAGGAGGTCCTTGTAACCGCCGAGGGAGCCCACATAAGCTGCACCGACGACTCCTCCCGCAGGGCCCGAGAGGACACAGCCGGCGGCGTCGGAGACGGCATCGTCCACCCTGGTTACGCCGCCCGAAGACTGCATTATGAGCGGAGATGGCCCCCCGGATTCGTCTACCCGCTCTGCCAACCTCCCCAGGTAGGCGGCGAGCTTCGGCGCCAGGTAAGCATCGGCGGTCGTCGTGGAGAACCGCTCGTACTCGCGGAACTCGGGCAGGACCTCGCTGCTGAGGGAGACGTACACCTCGGGGAGCGCCTCTCGCAGCGCCTCGCCGACACGCCGTTCGTGTTCTGGATGGGCGAAGGCGAACAGCAGGCACACGGCGACTGCCTCTACCTCCGCCTCTTCCACGGTGGTGATGGCGGCTTTGAGGCTCGCGTCATCGAGCGGCGCCAGCTCTCCGTCAGGACCCATCCGTTCCTCTACGGTGAAGCGCAGCCCTCGTGGGACGAGGGCGGGAGGACGGTCCTGCGCCAGGTCGTAGAGCGAGGGACGGTTCTGGCGGGCTATCTCCAGTACGTCCCTGAAGCCGGCGGTCGTAACGAGGGCCGTGCGGGCGCCGCGGCGTTCGAGGAGGGCGTTCGTCGCGACCGTCATGCCGTGGGCCAGGGCGATGACCGCGCCCGCCTCGACTTGTGAGGCTTCGATGGCGTTCATCACGCCTTCTGACTGGTCGCGAGACGTGGAGGGGACCTTGGCGGTCACGATTCCTCCGCCTCCGAGCGCGACGAGGTCGGTGAAAGTGCCGCCCACGTCGACCCCTAGACGGAGGTCTTTCACAGGGTCATCCTTGCTGCTCGGCTACCAGCCGCCGTTCCGCGGACTCCTCCTCGTAGATGTCCTTACGGTAGGTCAGAGGGATTATACCGGCCCGGCCTGCCCC
>Ga0126307_10003796_pt1 | contig 10409 bp, 13 predicted proteins | sample Plot28_FD_89955 | JGI IMG/M metagenome (GOLD analysis project Ga0126307, IMG submission 89955) | Serpentine soil microbial communities from UC McLaughlin Reserve, CA, USA - Plot28 | ecosystem: Environmental > Terrestrial > Soil > Grasslands | place: USA: UC McLaughlin Reserve, Lake County...
CGGCGCAAGAAGCCGCTACCCGTTCTCCTCGCCAGCTTCCTGTATATCCTCCTGAGGCCGACTTCGATCGTCTCCCACCTGATGGGTAGGAGCTGCTCGTTCCATACCCCCATATCCTGCCCGACCGCGACCCCTCGGGGAACTCCTCGGGCTTGGCCAGGTAGCGCTCCGCGTAGCTCGTCGCCTGCTTCCACCTCTTCGCGGCTTCGACGCGGGTGCCCGTGCGCAGATGCCCCTCGGAGACCTTCCCGGTGACCTCGTACCAAGCGGTAGAGATGAAGCGGCGCAACTCTCCCACCGTCCCGAAGGACGGACCCACGAACAGCAGCAAGTGGAAGTGCCATGCGCCTCTCTGCTGGATGCCCAGCCTCCAGAAGGCTGCGAACGGACCGTGCTGCCTGTGATGGTGCTTGCGGAGCGCCTTGAGGTGACGTTTGCACGATTCTGGATCCTCGGGGTATTCACGGGGGTAGGTCACCGTCACGAAGACCATCCTCCCCCTTGCAGTCCTGAACGCTCGTCTATTGATGCTCGCCAGCTGCCTCAGGGGATTCCAGCGGCTTTGTCTGGAGAAACCCCTCACCCTACCCCTGATGCCTCCACCACGACGCTTATGAGAACTCCGGTGCTTACTGGTGGTGTCCTCGAAGGAGAGCGTGGATACAGATCCTCCTACGGCGGTGGAGACGCCAGGAGGGAGAGATTGCTGGCCGCTAGTGAGGGGCTGCCTACCATCCTGTGGGACGTGCTAATAGGCGGTTCGGTCATCACGATAGCCTTCACCTACCTGTTCGGCTTGGATAGTACTATGGTTCACACCCTCATGGTAGCGGCATTGGCCGTGGTCCTCTCCTTGTCACTCTTCACTATCGCTGCCCTGGATTACCCTTTCAGGGGCGACGTGAGTATCCACCCGGACGCCTTCGAGCAGGTGCTGGAGAGGTTTCACGAGAGCAAGCTCAGCGACCTTTGGGGTCTAAAGCGGTGCGTCGGAAAGTGTGAACCTGAGGTGAGTCAGGGCATCAGGTATCAGGTCTTTTATGCTGAAGCCTGATACCTGATGCCTGAAGCCCCGAAGGGGACCGTGCCGGCATTCTCGTGCGCCGAGTCTCGGCTCGGTCCCGGAAGGCCAGGGCGTGGGGCGACTTGCCCGATCTTACCTACTGGCCCGCTTTTCTCCTCTTCCTGTAGCGCCGGACCTTGGAGATCGTGCCGCACGCCCTGCCTCCCTCGTCCGCGTACATGCCGCACCATACCCGCGTACGGCTGCGGCTCTTGTCGTAGAACACCCACCGGCAGTCCGGACAGGCCTTCAGCCGTGAGAAGGCGCCCTCCCTTACACCTCCCGCCACGGCAGCCAGGACCCGTCCAGCGAAATCCTCCTCCGCCGCGGGTTCGTACTTTACCGAAGCTCCTCCGTCCTCCACCACCACGCGGGCCACCAGCGGGTACCCCGAAAGCCACCCGTTTAGTACCTCCGACCAGCCGCCCGGGGCGCCGAGCGCACCTCGCAGGTCGCCCCTTAGCCTCCTCAAGAGGTCCTTATCGTCCCCCGGGCCAGGCGACCATCCCGGGAACCGTCGCTCCCACGCCCCCCGGTCGCCGAGCAGTCCGCCCAGCTCGTCGGCCGGCTCGCCCGAGCCGTCGGCGATCCTCCAGGTGTTCAAGAACCGCCTTACCAACTCCAGGTCGCCAGGCGCCGGCGTGTTCCAGTTGGCCCGGCTATCCCACCTGCTCTCGTCCACGTCGTTTACCACCTTTCATAAAAAGACGGTTGCATAAGCATTTTGTTTAGTTTACCGTTGTTTCGGTAAAGGCGGTTAGCCGATCGAACCGGCCCACCCAGGCGCGGTTCGATCGGTGGTAGGGATGGATCTGTGGGTTTGCGCAAGGACTTGAAGCTCTGGGCGGCGGGGGCGGCGGCTGTGGTCTTCGCGGCCTCGGGGTTCACTGGCGTCTCGGTCGGGCTCGAGGCCTACTCGCCCGGCCACCTCGCCCTTCTGCGCTTTTTGGGCGCCTCCTCGGCGCTGGTCCTCTATGCCGTGATCGCGGGGGTATCGGTGCCGAGGGCGAGGGACCTCCCGGCCATCGCCCTGATGGGTTTTCTGGCATTTAGCGTCTACACGGTTCTCCTTGGCTACGGGCAGCTTAGCGTTCCGGCGGGGACGGCGAGCCTTTTGATCGCCACCATCCCGGCCTTCACCGCGCTTTGGGCGGCGGCCTTCCTGGGGGAGCGGATGGGGACCTGGAGCTGGCTGGGTGTGGCGGTCAGTATCGTGGGCATAGCCCTGATCTCTTTCGGAGAGGGGCGGGGCTTCGGGGTCGAGCCGGGGGCGCTGCTGGTCTTGCTGGCTGCCCTCTCGACCAGCGCCTACTTCGTCCTGCAGAAGCCGTATCTGAAGCGCTACGGTTCCTTCGAGCTCACCGCCTACGCTGTTTGGGCGGGTACGCTCTTCCTCTTGCCCTTCTCCGGCGGGCTCATCGGGGAGGTGATGCGGGCGCCGCCCGGCGCTACGCTGGCTGCCCTCTACCTCGGCGTGTTCGCGACCGTTGCGGCCTACGGCGGCATCGCCTACGCCTTCGCGAGGCTCCCTGCCTCGAGGGCGGTCACCCTGGAGTCGTTGATGCCGCCGGTAGCGATACTCGTCGCCTACCTCTGGCTAGGGGAGGTGCCCACGCTCCTCTCCCTGGTGGGCGGCGCGGCGGCGGTGCTCGGCGTAGTGCTGGTCAACACTAGTGGCGGGAAGGTGAGGGAGAAGGGATCACCAGCGACACCCCCTCGCGGAGCCCGCCGCGAAACCGTATGACCAAGGCGCCCTGACTCGGGAGACTGACTCTATCGTACGGAAACCGTGTTACGGTGCCGTGGCTATGGAGACGGACAATGCGTACGAACCTCTGGACGACTGTCGAGGGAAGTTCATGCCTTGCCCCAGCGGGTTGAAGAAGCCGTCGTCGTAGCGAACTCCCGGCGTGAGGCGAGACCGAAGTGCCTCCCATCGGCCGGATTGTATCGAGAGAACGCCGCGCGGTAGACTGGTCCCGACGTGGGCGAGACGCTTCCCAAAGCGGCGCTGCTGTTGTCGTGCTTTTTCTCCCTCGCGCTCATGGCTTGCTCTAAGGAGCCTCCTGGCGAGCCGGACCGAGCGGAGACGCGCAACGCGCCGCGAGGGACGCTGGTGGAAGGTGCGGGCGATCCTGACGTCTCGAGCGAGGCTCCTCGCCAGCCGACTATCCAAGGGGCCAGGCTGCAAACCGGGGAGGAGGGCGAGGAGATCATCGTGGTGGTCGGGCACGAGGGGTTCTTCCCGCACTGCATCCTCATGGAGGCCAGGGCCATGCGGGGGGCCGGGAGGGAGGGCATCTATTGTCGCAGGGCCGAGAGCCGCTGGCCGAAAGAGGGCGCGACCGAGACGGTCCAGATGGGCGAATCCTACGTCGTCGTCTTCCACGAGGATCCCCACCCGAGCGCCAATGTTGCCGATCCCAGGAAGACGCCCTACTCGGTGTTGTGCGTGGAGGCGATCACGGTGCGCGCGGTGGAGGCACATGTCGAGGGCACCCCCAAACCGTCACCTTAGCCTTACTCGCCCGTTCGCTGGGGCTCGTGGGGAAGACCGGCTCACCGAGGTCGGCTCGTCCAAACCTCGCCATGAATTCCCCGGCGTATAGCCGGAACAAGGGCGGCAGGAAACGGCCCGTCAGGGCAGCGCGTCGGCGACCGTCGGGGCGGTACCTTTGACCATGAGATGCATCCTACGCCAGCGGTGGCTTCGTTGCTCGGACGCGGTCGGGATATTACGGTCAGGCTATGTCCCGCCATGCGTCACACGCATCACGGCGAGGCCTCTCTGATCGATGTAGGCTTGCAACGCCGCGTCTTGCGCACACTTTTCCTCTGCGTCCTGCTGACCGAGGTATTGCGCCCTGCTGACATAAGGCCCAGACACGGGCAAAGATATCCTACTACTGGCCCTCTTATAGTGCTATCGCTATCGGCACGCTCCGAGGCCATCGCCATGACGTAGATGGGCCGCCTGCGCCGAGGCACCGACCGTGAGGGTGCTCTTGCCTTTGTGGCAGAGAGTAATCTTTTCCTGACCTCCGCTACCGTCGCTCTCGCCGTTTTTCGCTGCTTCTGGCCCCATCGTTTCTGCGGAGGGTGCGGGACCCGAACCCTCGATATGGCAGGCACCCTGGGTGTCACCATGACGCAGATGGGCAGGTAGCGCGGGTGTACCTATCGTGAGAGTGGTCTTGTCCTTGTGGCAGAGAGTGACCTTTCGCTGGCTCCCGCTGCGTCCATGCTCTTTTTTATTCTCAAGCTCTTCGGGCTTGCCTTTGCCGGGATGCTCGATGTCGTTGGGGGGGTTACCGATACTGGGGACCTTACGGGCATGCTCGGGCTTACCAACGTAGTTCGAGCCAGGGGCACGCGTCTCCTCGACGCCCCGGGCGTCCACAGTCGTCTGCTCGGTCTCCTCTACCGTGGGTTCGGTAACGACCGTAGCTTCGGGGGCATCCTCGCCGTCTTCTGACTCGGAAGACGCGCTGGGTGGCGCGCTCGTCTGTGGATCCTCCGTGACGGTAGCTCCCACGGACGTCCTCTCCGGCTCGGACGATCCGGGCGAGTCGTCGTTGTTCGACCCGTCGGCGAAGATTCGGCCTTCCTGGGCGACGGACACGCCGGCTATCGCCAACAAGAGGAGTACGAGGGTTGTTAGGACGACCGCGCGGTACATAGATATGGCCCCTGTCTATACGGCTGACGCTGCACACCCCTTATAGGCACACAGCCCGAAGCACTTTGGATTCCTCGGATGCGGCAGGAGACCCATAGAGTTGCTTGCCGCGCCCACGTGTACCTTAGGCATTCGCGTAGCTAGACGCATCTGCCAGGTGGCCATACTTTCGGAACACACAACCTACGCAAAACGCCGTTAGGGCGAAGGTCCGAGAATCTACCTCCCTCGCACTCCGGTGAATAGCGGTCCTCAGGAGCGATGTAACCATCCTCGGACCGCATCGACGAATGCCTCCGGTTCCTCCACGTGCGTGAAGTGGCCGCTGTTCTCGAAGACGGCCAACTCCGAGTTAGGGATGTCCTCATGCGTGATCTTCGATTGGCGCCTGTCTGCCGAACGGGATGAATGTCGCACCTCGGACGGCCTGCTGCACCGCAACAGCACTGCAGAGGTACACTACGGGCTATGAGAGAGCCGGTGCGAGTGCCCAAGAACGTGCTGGAGGAACTGGAATCCGTTCGGCGCTACACCCGCGTAGGAGTACTGGACATACCGACCCTGCGCTACGTCGCGATGGAGACGCACAAGCCCGCGCTGGTTACCTGGATAGACGGGCACGAAGGTGACTACGCCCGAGGCCTGCTCGACGGCTTTCAGGAGGAAGATCAAGCCCCCGCATAAAGAGACCTATCACCCTTAGTTTTCAGCTTTCAGCAATTTGTTTTGGCTGAGAGCTGATTGCTGAAAGCTTGCACCATGGCTCATTTCCATCGCAATCAGCTGTGACCCGGTTGGGGTCAAACAGCATGATCGAACCGCCCGCTCGCGAGAGCCCGGTCGAGGATGCCGGAGGGCTCTACCGTAGGAAGAGCCAGACGGCGGCGACGACGCCGTAGGCCACTATCCCGCCGCGCAGCACCCTGTCACTCACCCGCTTGGCCAGGCGCGCTCCGACCAGACCTCCCGCGAGCGATGCGGGTCCGACGATGGCCACTGCGCCCCACGCCACCGGCGTCAGCAGGACGAAACCGAGCGCCGCCGTTACACCGATCACGAGCTGGAGCAGCGCCTTGAGCGCGTTCAGCCGTTGCAGCGTGTCGTCGAGGAAGGTGCCGAGGAGAGCCAGGACGGCCACGCCCAGGGCGGCGCCGAAGTAGCCGCCGTAGACGGCGGCCAGCGTCTGGCCGACCAGCGCGACGATGCCGGGGCGTTCGCCCTCCCCGGTGCGCTCCCCGATCTTGCGTCCGATCGCGGGCTGGGCCGCCAGGAGGGCGCAGGCGGCGAGGACGAGGAACGGAACGACGCCGTCGAAGGCCTGCTGCGAACTCACCAGGATCAGACCGACGCCCACGAGGCTGCCGAACGCGCTGACCGCCGCGAGCGGCACGATCCGCCCACGCTGGCCGCGGAGCTCCGCGCGGTAGCCCCAGGCGCCCGTGGCGTAGCCGGGGGAGACGGCCACGTTGTTGGTAACGTTGGCGACCAGGGGCGGATAGCCGACCGCGATCAGCGCGGGAAACGTGACGAGCGAGCCGCCCCCGGCAGCGGCGTTGATGGCCCCGGCCGCAAAACCCGCGAGGGCGAGCAGCACCCCGCCGCTCAAATCCATCACAGGCGGCTGCTGGTCATTGTGGCCGGGATAACCATGGGTCGTATATTAGCCTGCCAGGTTCATCTAGTGTTGCGGGTTCGTGGCTCGTCAACGTAACCGATGTGAATATGATCCTCGTGCAGCCTGAGCTGATCGGGCGCCAGAACCCAACCTTCCTCGCGCCCGTAGCCCAGGGCCCTGGACCATTCGGGCGGCCCTATTATCTGGTCGGGCCTCTCCCCGGGCGGGATGCCAGCGAGGAGCTTGCCCACCTTCAAGACTTCCTGGTCCGTGGCGTTGCCTTCCACGGGCTTGCCGTCCACCCACCAGACGTCGGCCGCCCTGCCAAAATAATGGGTGTTGGGCAGACCGCCCGCCTCGCCGTAGCCCTCGGGGATGCGCGGACCGTCCGGGACGCCCGGCAGGAAGTAGTGACCCTTCTTGAAGGCCTGGACGCAGATGCGATGCTTCTCTGTTAGCACGCCGAGGGCGGCTACGAGGCGCCTGTCGACGACCCCCCGCTCGAGGTCTCCCGCCGCTTGTGGCGTCGCCCCGAAGTTGGGACTCTTTAACAACTCGCGCGCCTCGCCTTTCGGGGCATCGGGGCTCCATATTCCCCTTCCGACTCCCGGTGGGCACGCCGGGCTGGGATCTACGGCCTCCAGGTTTCCGCACGAGACGAGCAGGAGCACGGTGCCGAGGAGCAGAGTCGCCCTCTTGGCCATCCACAGAAGCCACGGAAGGATAACGTTTCGCCGCACCCCACCATGTTATGACGTCGGACGGAAAACGCACCGTATCCCGCCCCGCCACGAATGTCGAGGAAGTCGAGTAACGCAAACGCCGTAATTCCATTCATGGCCTATACCACGACCGTATATCCAGATCACTTAATTGGTGTTGGACATATGACTGGAAACTGGTAAGAATGCCACCCAAGGGGAGGAAACCAAGCGAAGGACAAGGAAGGACTCGTGAAAAAGCAGGCCCTCGGGCGTAGTCGAATTGCCGCGGGATGAGCGGAGCCTGGGGTCCAGTAATCGGGATGGGATCATGAGGGACGGCTTGAACGGTTCTCCAGAGGTGGGCATAGAGCATCTCACGATGCTGGACGTTTCGCCCCCTGATCTGGTGAGCGTTGCCAGGGAGGCTGGGTTCGACCTGGTTGGCCTTCGGGTGGTACCCGCTACCCCGGTCGAAGCGCCCTGGCCCATGTCCGCCAGCGGGCCGATGGTGGAAGAGACCGCGCCGTCTGGACGACACAGGTGTCGGGATGCTCAGCGTGGAGGTCGTCCGCATCGGTCCTGGCACGAGGCGAGAGGACTACGAGCAGGCACTCGAGGTGGGCTCCCGGCTGCAGGCGCGCTACGTCACGGTCAACGTCGATGACCCCGACATCGAGCGGGCTTGCGAGGCGTTCGCGACGCTGACCGACGACGCGCGTCCCTACGGCCCCTCGTCGAGCCGATACCTTACACCGAAATATCGAACCTTGGGGAGGCGATCCACATCGCCAGGCGTTCGGACGGCGGTGGGATCCTCCTCGACACGCTCCTTTTCCAACGCTACGGTGGCCACATCGACCAGCTACGTTCTCTGGACTGGGACTTTCTCGCCTATGTGCAGCTTTGCGATGGACCTCTGGCTCCGCCGAGCGAAGTACCGCATCCCCCGAAGCTGCCCCGCGGGCAATCCACGGACGGCACCGACCTGCAATTGGAGAGCCGCGCCATGCGTTTACTGCCTGGGGACGGCGAACTGCCCCTTAGGGCGTTTCTCGCCGCGCTGCCCGCGGGGATCCCCGTCAGCGTAGAAGCCCCGGTTCTCTCGTTACAGAAGTCCTTGAGTCCCGTCGAGTTTGCCAGGCGCGCCCGCGCGGCGGTGGCGAACGTCGTGCCGGAAAATGGCGGCAACCCGGGCCGTTGATGCCCTCCTCTAATCGTCCTTGTGGTCGCCGGAGTGGCTCTTCACGAGATCGACGAGCCGTTGCCTGAGGCCCGACTCGAGGGCTCGCACCATCCCGGGGGCCGAGCCGCAAATGACCATGCCAGGCGGGATAGCGACGGCCAGGAGCGGGGTTCCCGTCGCTTCGTGGTACATGTAGCCCGCTTCGCCGTGGACCTGCGCCGTCAGGATGTTGCCCAGGGAATCGGCCGAGAGCGAGGGCTGCTCGAAAGGGAGGACCCTCGCGAAGGTCAGGTACTCGGCGAACACAAAGGGCGCCGGCAGTCGTGTGCTGGAGTGGCTCGTCTCTTCTTCGAACCCCTGGTGGAACCTCCGTTGGAACTCTTCCGCATCGTCGGAGACCAGGCACGCGGCCAGGCTGCGGGCCACGCCGCCGAACGGCACGTCCGCGATGCGCAAAAGCCCAAGCGTTTCGAGGGGGCCGTCCGAGCCCCGGAACAGGTAGGATCCCCCTCCCAGCGAGCGTGCTGGTACCGTGACGAAGTGGGCGGAGAGGTCGGACGCGGAGTCCGCGATCGTCGTCTCGTATATCTGCGCGACGTTGCGCGCCGTCTCGAAACCATGCCAGTCTTCCATGGCAGCTGATTATCCCTCATCCACGTACCACGCGCCGGTGGCACACAGCCAGGGTATATTGGGGATACCCAGTTGGTATTGGACATACCTGGTGAAAGCAACCAGAATGACGGAAGATAACGGAAGGAGGGCACGGCGGGGATGCGGGTAAGGGCTCCACATGGCTGAGTCAGTAGAGTTGTGCAAGGCGGTCGCCGGTCTGGTGAACGACGGTGACACGGTTGCACTGGAAGGTTTTACGCACCTGATACCGTGAGAACCGACCCCGAGACGAGGGAATTCACGCTGGTCTCGCTGCACCCCGGGGCCACCGTCGAGCAGACCAGAGAAGCGACGGGCTGGGACCTCGAGGTGGCCAAGAGACTCGACGAGACCGAGCCGCCTACGGGAGAGGAACTCGAGATCCTGCGCGACCTGCGGGCGAGAACCGAGGCCTCGCGCCAGAGGCCGAAGTCGTGAAGCCGCCCGCACCATCATGTTCGGCACCCGGGGTTTCGCGACGGTCATCGAGAAGGTAGCCTGATGGCGAAAGGAGCGAGAGTGAGAGAGCAGGGTTCGGACAGAATCTTCCATGCGACGCAGGAGACACAACCGCCGTACCTGTATCGCGATTACGTGGCTACGCGTCTCAGAGCACCGAAGAAGCCCCTGATAATTTTGCCCAGAACGCTTTCTGACACGACCGGTCCAGCCTTCGGACGCGGACCGATAGGGGAGCTGGACAACGATCTCACCCGCCAGCACGAAGGCGAGCCCCTGGGCGAGCGCATCATCGTTACGGGGCGGGTGCTTGACGGCGACGGGCGGCCGGTCAGGAACAGCCTGATCGAGATCTGGCAGGCCAACGCCGCCGGACGCTATATCCACAAGAACGACCGGCATCCCGCCCCGCTTGACCCGAATTTTTCTGGCGCGGGCCGCTGCCTGACCGACGACGAAGGAAGATACCGCTTCGTCGCGATCAAGCCTGGGGCCTACCCCTGGAAGAACCACGACAATGCCTGGCGTCCGGCCCACATACACCTCTCCCTGTTCGGGGAGGCTTTCAGGAGCCGCCTCATAACCCAGATGTACTTCCCCGGAGACCCGCTCTTCGAGCACGACCCCATATTCCAGTCGGTTCGCGACCCGAAGGCGCAGCAACGCATGATCTCCACCTTCGATCTCGAGACGACGCAACCAGAATGGGCCCTGGGCTATCGCTTCGACATCGTGCTCGAAGGAAGGAACGCGACTCCCATGGAGAACCACGGGTGACCCCCGAGCCCACGCCATCCCAGACGGTCGGCCCCTTCTTCCACGACGCGCTCCTGGGCGAGGACCGCTCCGAGCTGGTTCCGCCGGACCATCCCCGGGCTGTGAGGATCGAGGGGACGGTCTACGACGGCGCCGGAGAGCCCGTGCCCGACGCCATGGTCGAGATCTGGCAGGCCAACGAGGCGGGCCGCTACACCGACCTTACCCTAGACCGTGAGAACCCGCCGCACGACTCCGAATCCTTCTCGGGCTTCGGGCGCTCGGGAACCGACGCC
>Ga0126307_10003797_pt1 | contig 10407 bp, 12 predicted proteins | sample Plot28_FD_89955 | JGI IMG/M metagenome (GOLD analysis project Ga0126307, IMG submission 89955) | Serpentine soil microbial communities from UC McLaughlin Reserve, CA, USA - Plot28 | ecosystem: Environmental > Terrestrial > Soil > Grasslands | place: USA: UC McLaughlin Reserve, Lake County...
AGGACGTCGCTCTCCATCTCCTCCTCGAGGTTCTGCAACGCTTCCCCCGAGATCGTGTGGAAGGCCCCCACCATCCGGATGGGGTGCACCTGCTCGAGGATGGCCTTGGCTTGCTCGGCGGCCGAGCCGTGCCAGGGCCGAATCACCTGCCAAGCTCGCCCGCCCACCGCGGTCGCGAGCGGACTCGTGCAGTCGACGACGATCGTGTCCGCCTTCACGTGGTCCTTGATCGAGCGGTAGATCTCGGCCTGGCCACCGAACGGCACGGTGACGATGACGACGTCCGCGGTGGCTGCCTCCTCGTTGGCCGCGCCGTCGACGTTCGCGCCGGCGCCGAGCATCTCGCGGGCCGTGTCCGCGACGGCCGAACCCTTCTCGGCGATCCGCGAGCCGATCGTGACCCGATTGCCTGCCCTGGCGAGCCGGAGCGTGAGGCCGAACCCCTCATCGCCGGTCCCACCGATGATCGAGATGTGCATGGCGGCAGAGCCTACCCTGCACCGCGATGGGCCAATCTCTCATCTACGTCACCGAGCTCGCGGTCGGGCTCGGCTGCGTGGTCGCGGCCGTCGCGACGGCTCGCAGCCGGCGCCTGCTGTGGCTGGCGGTCGTCCTCGCGGTCGCCGGCGCCGCGGCGATCGTGCACGCGGTCGTCGAGCTCGCGGCCCGGTGAGGCGGCCGTGGGCGCGGTCTCGGACCGGCTCAGCGGGGGTGATACTCGCCGAAGACGCCGCGGAGCACGTCGGAGACCTCGCCGAGGGTCGCCCGCGCGCGCAGGGCGACCTTCATGGGTGGGAGCAGGTTGCCGGTGCCACGGGCCCCCGCCTCGACCTCCTCGAGCGCCCGGTCCACCGCACCCTGATCGCGCCAGGCTCGGAGCGCCCGGAGCCGCTCGACCTGTCCCGCGGCCTCCTCCTCACCGATCGTCTGGATCCGGACCGGTTGCTCCTGCGGATCCTCGAACCCGTTCACCCCGACGACCACGCGTTCGCCGGACTCGATCCCCTGCTGGATCCGGAACGCTGCCTCGGCGATCTCGTCCTGGTAGAACCCGGCCTCGATCGCCTCGACCGCGCCTCCCATCGCGTCGATCCGCTCCAGGTAGTCCCACGCGCGGGCCTCGACCTCGCTCGTGAGCGCCTCGACGTAGTACGAGCCCCCGATGGGATCCACAGTGTGCGTCACGCCCGTCTCGTGCCCGATCACCTGCTGGGTTCGAAGGGCGATCTTCGCGGCCTGCTCCGTCGGCAGCGCGAGGGCCTCGTCGAACGAGTTCGTGTGCAGCGACTGCGTCCCGCCGAGGACCGCGGCGAGCGCCTCGAGGGCGGTCCGCACGATGTTGTTCCGCGGCTGCTGGGCCGTGAGCGTCGCGCCGCCGGTCTGCGTGTGGAACCGCAGCATCAGGCTCCGCGGGTCCTTCGCGCCGAACCGCTCGGCCATGATCGTGGCCCACATCCGACGGGCGGCCCGGAACTTGGCGATCTCCTCGAAGAAGTTCATGTGGCACGCGAAGAAGAACGAGACCCGCGGCGCGAACCCGTCCACCTCCAGCCCCGCGTCGATCGCCGCCTCGACATAGGCGATGCCGTCCGCGAGCGTGAAGGCGACCTCCTGCACCGCGGTCGCGCCCGCCTCGCGCATGTGATAGCCGCTCACCGAGATCGTGTTCCACCGGGGGATCGTCCGGCCGCAGTACGCGAACAGATCGGTGATCAGGCGCATCGAGGGCCTCGGCGGGTAGATGTACGTCCCGCGGGCCGCGTACTCCTTCAGCAGGTCGTTCTGCACGGTCCCGTTCAGCGCCGACGCCTCGATCCCTCGCTCTTCGGCGACGAGCTCGTACAGCAGGAGCAGGATCGGCGCGGTCGCGTTGATCGTCATCGACGTCGAGACCGCGTCGAGCGGGATCCGGTCCAGCAACCGGCCCATGTCCTCGATCGAGTCGATCGCGACGCCGGTCTTGCCCACCTCGCCCTCGGCCCGAGGGTGATCCGAGTCCAACCCCATCTGCGTCGGCAGGTCGAAGGCGACCGAGAGCCCCGTCTGCCCGTGATCGAGCAGGTATCGGAACCGGCGGTTGGTCTCTTCGGCCGTGGCCATCCCGGCGTACTGGCGCATCGTCCACAGGCGGCCGACGTACATCGAGGGGTACACGCCGCGGGTGAACGGCGGTTCGCCGGGGAGGCCGAGGTCCCGTGCGGGGTCGAAGCCGCCGAGATCGTCCGGCTCGTACACGGGCTCGAGGTCGATCCCGGAGTCCGTCGACCGTGGTCCGGCGTCGCTCATCCTCAAGCCAGGGTAGCCGGTAGCATCGGGACCGTGGACATCGTCGATCCACGCGTCGAGGATTACATGCGCTCGCTGCTCACCCGCTACGACGAACCCGTCCTGCTCGAGATGGAGGCGGAGGGCGCGGAGCGCGACTTCCCGATCATCGGCCGACTCGTCGGGGTCGCGGTCGAACTGCTCGCGCGTTCGGTCGTCGCGGAGCGGGTGTTCGAGCTCGGGTCGGGGTTCGGGTACTCGGCCTACTGGTTCGCGCGGGCGGTGGGCCCCGGCGGCGAGGTCCACGCGACGGACGGCGACGCGGCGAACGAGCCGAAGGCGCTCGACTACCTCTCTCGCGCGGGCCTCGCGGACCCGATCCGCTGGCACGTCGGCGACGCGGTCCAGAACCTCGGCGCCGTCGAGGGCGAGTTCGACGTCGTCTACAACGACATCGACAAGCAGGGGTATCCCGACGCGTGGCGAGCGGCTCGCGAACGTATCCGCCTCGGCGGCCTCTACCTCTGCGACAACGTGCTGTGGTCCGGCGCGGTCGCCGACCCGGAGGGCGACCACGGGCGGGACCCGAAGACCACGAGCGCGATCCTCGAGCACAACCGGATGATCGCGGAGGACGAGCGCTTCGCCTCCTCGATCGTCCCGACCCGCGACGGCGTGTTCGTCGCCCTTCGCGTGGCGTAGACTCCGCGCGGCTCCGGGCAGGCGTTCGGCGGGGCCGCGTCTAGGCTAGGTGTCGAGGGCTGATGGCGAAGCGGAAGTCCGACGTCGGGACCCTGTACAAGGGCAGTCCGGGACAGTGGTCCTGGCTGCTGCACCGCATCACCGGCGTCGCGGTCATCCTGTTCCTGTTCGCGCACGTGGTCGACACGGCCGTGGTCGGGTGGGGTCCGGAGGCCTACAACCGCGTCGTCGGCGTGTACCACAACTGGGTGGTCAGGCTGCTGGAGCTCGGGCTGGTCGCCGCTGTGCTGTACCACGCGATCAACGGCGTGAAGATCATGGTCTTCGACTTCTGGCCGTCGAGCGCACGCCACATGAAGGGGATCGCGCTCGCGTCGACGATCATGTTCGTCCTCAGCATGATCCCGATCACGATCATCATCGGCCGCGGGATCCTTGACTCCGCGGGGGTCATCTGATGTCCGTCGAGGCGCCCCAACGCCCGACGCCGTCTCCACGCGGCGGGTCCCCGGGGATCCGGGGCCGCGAGCGCCCCGTCGGCGGCTTCGAGCTGTGGTCCTGGCTGTTCATGCGGATCAGCGGACTCGTGCTGCTGATCCTCGCCGTCGGGCACGTCCTGATCATGCACGTGTGGGACGACGGGGTGGACCGCGTGGACTTCGGCTTCGTCGCCGCGCGGTGGCAGAGCCCGTTCTGGCGGACCTGGGACTGGGCGCTGCTGGTCCTCGCGCTGATCCACGGGATCAACGGGTTGCGCATCATCATCCAGGACTACGTCCGGTGGCCCGCCGCCCGGTTCGCCATCGACATGGCCTTCCTCGTGATCGGGTTCGCGCTGTTCGTCCTCGGCACGGTCGTCGTGTTCACGTTCGACCCCAGCCAGTGGCCGGGGACCGTCTAGCAGATGACGACCTTCCACACGTACGACGCGGTGATCGTCGGCGCCGGGGGCGCCGGCCTGCGTGCGGCGATCGAGGCGTCGGACCGGGTGAAGACCGCCGTGATCTCCAAGCTGTACCCCACGCGCTCGCACACCGGGACCGCGCAGGGAGGCGTCTGCGCCGCGCTCGCGAACGTCGAGGAGGACTCGCCCGAGTGGCACGCGTTCGACACGGTCAAGGGCGGCGACTACCTGGTCGACCAGCCCGCCGCGCAGCTGATGTGCGAGGAGGCCGTCGACGCGATCTATCAGCTCGAGCACTGGGGGCTGCCGTTCAACCGCACGCCGGAGGGCAAGATCGACCAGCGGCGGTTCGGCGGGCACACGCGCAACCACGGGGAGGCCCCCGTCAAGCGCGCGTGCTTCGCGGCGGACCGGACTGGTCACATGATCCTGCAGACGCTGTACCAGCAGTGCGTGAAGCGCAACGTGCGGTTCTTCAACGAGTTCTACGTGCTCGACCAGCTGATGACCGAGGGCGCGTGCGCCGGAGTCGTCGCGTACGAGCTCGCGACGGGCGAGATCCACGTGTTCCGCTCCAAGGCCGTCCTGTACGCGACCGGCGGGTACGGACGGATGTTCAAGGTCTCCTCGAACGCGCACACGCTGACCGGCGACGGCCCCGCGGTGTTGTTCCGCCGGGGGCTGCCGCTCGCGGACATGGAGTTCTTCCAGTTCCATCCGACCGGCGTGTACAAGATGGGCATCCTGCTCTCGGAGGCGGTCCGTGGCGAGGGCGGCATCCTGCTGAACCGCGAGGGCGAGCGCTTCATGGAGCGATACGCCCCCACGGTCAAGGACCTCGCCCCGCGCGACATGGTGAGCCGCGCGATCTTCCAGGAGATCAGGGAGGGGCGCGGCGACGGCCCCAACCGCGATGCCGTGTGGCTCGACGTGCGACACCTGCCTCGCGACGTGATCGAGGAGAAGCTGCCCGACGTGACCGAGTTCGCCCGCGTGTACCTCGGCGTCGAGCCGACCACGGAGCTCGTCCCGATCCAGCCGACCGCGCACTACGCGATGGGCGGCATCCCCACCAACGTCGACGGGCAGGTCGTCGTCGGCGAGGACGAGACGCCGGTCCCCGGCCTGTACGCCGCCGGCGAGTGCGCGTGCGTCTCGGTGCACGGCGCGAACCGCCTGGGAACCAACTCTCTGCTGGACATCGTCGTGTTCGGCCGCCGCGGCGGCGCGCACGCCGCCGGGTTCTGCGGGGACGCCGACCTGCCCGAGCTTCCCGAACGCCCCGAGGGAGCGGTCCGCGACATGGTGGACGGCCTGTTGAACCGCCCCGAGGGCGCGAACGCTGCGGACATCCGGAACGAGCTCCAGGACTCGATGCAGGAGCTCGCGTTCGTGGTCCGGACCGAGGAGAGCCTGCGGAAGATGCAGGAGATCCTCGGCTCCCTGCGCGAACGGCTCGAGCGCGTCTACGTGCAGGACAGCGGCAGGATGTTCAACACCGAGCTGATGGAGGTCGTCGAGCTCGGGTTCCTGCTCGAGTGCGCCGACGCGCTGGTGGCGGGCGCGCTCGCGCGCGACGAGAGCCGCGGCGGCCACTACCGGGAGGACCACCCGCTGCGCGACGACGCGAACTGGCTCAAGCACTCGCTCGCGTACCGTCAGGACGACGGTTCGATCCGGCTCGAGTACAAGCCGGTCAAGCTGGGACCCTACGTGCCCATGGAACGGAAGTACTGATGGCCGCCACCGCATCCGAAGGCCTGGGCGAGATCCTCGAGGGCTCGGACCGCCGCGCCGCCGGCGCGGCGCACAAGGTCACGCTCACCCTCAAGATCCGCCGCTACAACCCGGAGCTCCGCGGCGAGGAGTCGTGGTGGGACGAGTTCGAGATCCAGGTCGACCCCGACGACCGGCTGCTCGATGCGCTGCACCAGGTCAAGTGGTACCAGGACGGGACGCTCGCGCTTCGGCGTTCGTGCGCGCACGGCATCTGCGGCTCGGACGCGATGATGATCGACGGGAAGAACGCGCTCGCGTGTAAGGTCATCGTTCGCGACGTCGCGCCGAAGGTAACGGTGGAGCCGATCCGCGGCCTGCCGGTCCTGAAGGACCTCATCGTCGACATGGAGCCGTTCTTCGCCGGCTACCGTTCGGTCCTGCCGTACCTGATCAACGACTCGGGCGAGCCCGACACCGAACGCCTCCAGTCGCCCGAGGAGCGTCACCGGTTCGACGACACGACCAAGTGCATCCTGTGCGCCGCGTGTACGACCTCGTGCCCGATCTTCTGGGGGGACGAGGAGTACGTCGGGCCGGCGGCGATCGTGAATGCCCACCGGTTTGTCTACGACTCGCGCGACGAGGCCGGCCAGGAGCGACTGAAGATCCTGTCTGAGAAGACCGGCGTGTTCCGCTGTCGGACGACGTTCAACTGCACGGACGCGTGCCCCAGGGGCATCGAGGTCACGAAGGCGATCCAGGAGGTGAAGCGCTCGATCCTGTTCGACCGCTTCTGACACGTCGGCCGCCACGTCTGCAGATCGTTCGACGCCGATCGCCCGCTAAGGTTCGGCCGTGGCGCACCTGGTAACCCTCATCCCCGGCGACGGCATCGGCCCCGAGGTCTCCCTGGCGGCCCGGCGCGTGCTCGACGCAACGGGCATCCCGATCGAATGGGTGGTCGAGGAGGCGGGCGCCGACGTCCTGGCACGCGAGGGCACCACCCTCCCCGGACGGGTCCTCGACCAGATCCGCTCCTCGCGCGTGGCGATTAAGGGCCCGATCACCACGCCGGTCGGGTCGGGGTTCAGGAGCGTGAACGTCGAGCTCCGCCAGGCGCTCGACCTGTTCGCGGCGGTGCGGCCCTCGCGTTCGCTCCCCGGGCTGCCGACGCGGCACCCGGACGTCGACCTCGTCGTGATCCGCGAGAACACCGAGGACCTGTACCAGGGCATCGAATTCGAGCGGGGGACGCCCGAGGCCCTCGAGCTCCGCGGAGAGCTCCTGCGGCTTTCGCGGCACGAGCTGCGCGAAGATTCCGGGTTCACGGTGAAGCCGATCTCGGTGACCGGCGCGCGGCGGATCGTGCGGTTCGCGCTCAAGTTCGTGGGGGGGCATGGACGGCGCAAGGTCACGCTCGGGCACAAGGCGAACATCATGCGGTTCTCCGACGGGTTGTTCCTGTCGATCGGACAGATCGAGGCCGAGGGGCATCCGGAGGTCTGGTTCGAGGAGATGGAGATCGATCAGCTCTCGATGCGGCTGGTGCGCGAACCCGCCGAGTTCGACGTCCTGCTGCTGCCGAACCTGTACGGCGACATCATCTCGGACCTGTGTGCCGGGCTGGTGGGCGGGCTGGGGCTCGCGGCGGGCGCGAACCTGGGATGGGAGTACGCGGTGTTCGAGCCCGTGCACGGCAGTGCCCCGGACATCGCCGGCAGGGGCATCGCGAATCCGATCGCGATGATCCTGTCGGGAGCGATGCTGCTCCGCCACCTGCACGAGGCCGCCGCGGCGACCGCCGTCGAACGCGCGGTCGACCGGGTGCTCGAACGCGGTGACGTGCGCACGCCCGACCTGGGCGGCACGTCGTCGACCGACGCGGTCGCCTCGGCGATCGAGGGGTCGCTGCGGGGGTGAGCGGGCGCGTCGTTCGCCGAAGGACCGACGTCCTCGTCGCGCTCGCCGGGCTCGCGCTGTTCGTCCCGTGCGCGGTCATCGCGTCGGACGGCACGGTCGAGCCCGTGGAGCTCGCGGTGTTCCACGCGATCAACGGGCTGCCCGAAGCGCTGTCGCCGGTGATGCAGTGGGTGCAGTGGCTGGGCGTCCTCGCGGTCGGCCCGGTCGTCGCCCTCGGGGCTGCGCTCTTCGGTCGGTGGCGCCTCGCGATCGCCTGCCTGCTGGTCACGGTCGAGAAACTGGTGTTCGAGCGGATCGTCTGGCGGCTCGTCGAGCGCTCCCGCCCTGGCACGACCATCGCGGACGCGATCATCCGCGGAGACACGCCGACGGCCGGGGCATCGTTCGTCTCCGGCCACGTGGTCCTGCTCACGGGGCTCGCATGGGTCCTCACGCCGTACCTCCGCGGCGCGTGGCGCGTGGTCCCCTGGGCGGTCGTCGCGCTGGTCGCCTTCGCCCGGATCTACCTGGGGGCACACGCGCCGCTCGACGTGCTCGGCGGGTTCGGGGTCGGTCTCCTGGTGGGTGGCACCGCGAACCTCATCGCGGGTCTGGGCTCGCGGACGAGCTCGGCGACGGCGTAGTCACCTCGGGTGCGAGTGCTGTTCGGAGCCCGGACCGGGCTCCCCGGGAGGGAGCTGTCAGCAGCCGGGTTCGCCGTGATGGCCGCAGCACTGCGCGCGCGAGAACGTCGCATGCAAGCGGTTGCGGAAGGTGAGCCGAAGCTTGGTCGTCACGGGCGCGTCGTACTCGTGCCAGTTGGTGAAGAAGTTCCCAACGTGCACCCTGACCTCGTGGAGGAACCGGCGCATCAGCCTCCGCCGTTCTTGCCCGCCCACTCGTCGGTCGGGACGCGCAGCGCCTCCGGGAGCAGGTCGTTCTTGCGCCAGGGCTTGATCGTCTCGGCGTAGAAGTCGCGTCCGCGACAGTCGTTCACGACCCAGACCGGGAAGTCCTCGAGCTCCATCCGCCGGATCGCCTCCGTCTGCAGGTCCTCGAACGCGATGACCTCCTGCCCCCGAACGGTGAGCGCCGACAGCGCACCGCCGCCGCCGAGCGCCGCCATGTAGACGGCGGTGTGCTTCTCGAGCTCGGCGCGGATCGCCGGGCCGCGCCCGCCCTTGCCCATGATGCCCTTCAGGCCGAGCTCGAGCAGCCTCGGCGTCCACCTGTCCATGCGGCTCGCCGTGGTCGGACCGGCCGAGCCGGTCACGTTCCCGGGCCGCTCGGGGGTGGGGCCGACGTAGTAGACGACCTGCCCTCGGATGTCGAACGGCAGCGCCTCGCCCCGGTCGAGCATCTCGACCATCCGCTTGTGCGCGGCGTCGCGTGCGGCGTAGACCGTCCCGTTCACCAGGACGACGTCGCCGATCTCGAGCGCGCGGACGTCGTCGTCGGACAGCGGCGCAGAGATGCGCTTGCGACCGTCGTCCACGACCTCGACCGTCACCTCAGATCACCCTCGAACCCGTTCGATGCGCGTGGCACTCGATGTTGACGGCGACGGGCAGCGACGCGATGTGGGTCGGCATCGTCTCGACGTGGACGGCGAGCACCGTCTGCGTGCCGCCCAGCGCCTCGGGTCCGAGTCCGAGCGCGTTGCACTTCTCGTAGAGCTCGGCCTCGAGCTCGGCGATCCGGGGGTCTGGGTGGGGTTGACCGACCTTGCGCATCAATGCCCGCTTGGCGATGACGGCCGACATCTCGAAGTTGCCACCGATGCCGACCCCGATGATCCCGGGCGGGCAGGCGTTCGGGCCGGAGTCGGCCACGGCCTGCAGGACGAACTCCTTGGCGCCCTCGAGCCCGTCGGCGGGCTTGAGCATCGCGTGCTTGCCCATGTTCTCCGAGCCGGCCCCCTTCGCGTCCACCTGGATCCGCACCTGGTCGCCGGGGACGATGCGCGTGTGGATGAACGCGGGCGTGTTGTCCCCGGTGTTCCTGCGGTCGAGCAACGGGTCTCGGACGATCGAACCGCGAAGGTACCCGTCCCCGTACCCCTGACGAACGCCCTCGTTGATCGCGTCGTACAGATCGGCCCCGATGACGTGCGCGTCCTGGCCGAGGTCGAGGAAGATCACGGTGTAACCGGTGTCCTGGCAGTAGGGGTACTCACCCTCGGCGGCGAGCTCCTGATTGCGGATCAGCAGGTCGAGCACCTGCCGTCCGAGCGGCGACTCCTCGAGCTCGCGGGCTCGCTTGACCAGCCGGACCATCTCTTCGGGGACCTCGTAGTTGATCTCGATGCACAGATCCCGAACGACGCGGGTGAGCTCCGCCGCATCGATCTCGCGCGGTTCCGCCATCACCAGGCCATGCTACCGCGGTGCCTCCGGGCGTCCGGTGGGTGAGAGGATGCCGCGATGGCCTCGGAGATCACGTCGATGGCTCGCCCAACCGGCATTCGGCTCACCGGGACGGCGTGCGTCGCGCTCGGTGCGATCGCCGCGGGGGTGGGTGCGACGCGCGAGTGGGCCGCCATCGGGTTCACGGCCGACGTCGAACACGCGGCGGACGTCTCGTTCCACGGGATCGACGTGTGGGAGGGCAAGGTCGTGCTGTTCGCGGCCGTGGCCTCGCTCCTCGTGATGCTGGCGATGCGGATCTCGGGCTCCCGAAGTACACGGCTCGGTCTCGCGATCGCCCTGATCGTCCTCGGGGCGCTCTGCCTCGGGCTGCCGGTGACGGACGCGGTCCGCGCCAAGGACCGTTTCGGCGGGGTCGAGGGCGTCGAACGTTTGACGGGGATACTCTCGGTGCAGCTCGGACTTCCCGAAGACGTGGTGCGCGAGCCGATCTCCGATCTGCTCGACCAGGGCCTTCGCGTCGAGATCTCGCCGGGACTGTGGATCACCGCC
>Ga0126307_10003798_pt1 | contig 10403 bp, 8 predicted proteins | sample Plot28_FD_89955 | JGI IMG/M metagenome (GOLD analysis project Ga0126307, IMG submission 89955) | Serpentine soil microbial communities from UC McLaughlin Reserve, CA, USA - Plot28 | ecosystem: Environmental > Terrestrial > Soil > Grasslands | place: USA: UC McLaughlin Reserve, Lake County...
GGACGAAGCGTTTCCACACAGACCCGTACTCCTCCATCCACGAACTCTAGCAGAGAGTAGGTTATGAATGCTCCCCGCGTTTCTTCCCCTTTGTATGTCCTCTTGCTGGATGTCGGATACTAGGTCCTGGGCGAGATGGAAAGGGAATCACGAAACGATACCGGGCGCCTGATGCCTTCTCAGAATCGTGTCAGCCCTGCTATCCCGCCGAATTCGTCGCGCAGAACATCCGTGTTCTCGTTTTCGCCGAGCATGAAATCGAGTCGGGCGCCGCGGGCGGCGGCGAGGTCGACCAGGACATCGGTGAGCGGCCTTACGCGGGTCTTCTGGCTGCAGAATGGGCACTCTTCGGCGGTGGCGTCGCGTATGGCGAGCTGGTCGTTGTCGCACCAGCGGATCTCGGCCTCCATCTCCCAGAGGGCGGCCAGGTGGTAGACGCGGTTCTCCTCCTGCAGCGCTACTATGGTCTCGTCGGGACCCCTGACGCCACGTTCCCGGATCTCATCCAGCAACTCCTTCTCGCGCTCGTGCTCCGCGCGTTCCCTGATGGTCTCGAGGTCGTCGAGCAACTCGCCCTCGGACTCTCCGATGTTCACGTGCTCCTCGGCGACCACCCGCTCCTTGAGCTCGTTGGGGAGGGTACGACGAAACTCGGCCGTCCTCTCTTTGGGGCCGGCGAGTATCAGGCGTCGCACCCCCTCCTGGAAGCTGATGTCGCGGGTCATCTCCCCCAGGTCCTTGTAGAACTGGTGGATGTTGGCCTCGTGTTTGCGGCCTGCCGGGTCGAGATCGGTCGAACCGCCGCCCCTGGGGTAGGGCTCGCTGGGACGGAGGTCTACCTCCCTGAAACCGTTGGCCTTGACCTCCTCTTCTCCGTAGGCGCTGCTCAGCGGAGAGACCACGAAGTACCTGAACCTCTCGGCGTCGAGCACCGCCGCCCCGTACGGCTCGTACTCGTCCAACACGAGCGTCAGGGGGGCCACGTTAGGGTCACCCCAGCGGAACGACTCGGGAACATCTACCTGCAAGCGGTAGACCTCGAAAAGGCCGTCCTCGTCAGCGAAGATGGCGAGCGTCCGTGCTGAGGGATGCGCCTCCCCTTCCAGGTAGTCCCTGATCCGCTGTTGCAGATCTTCCGGTACCCCCTCGTCATTCATGGCATCGCGCAGGCGGACAAGATACGTCCTCCCCTGGTTCTCAGGGATGTCGGCGTTGACGCTCAAGTACGCCGAGAGGACCGGTCCCCGCCGGTCCGCCACCGAGGTTATCGCCTGCCTTATTTCCTGAGCCTGGGCCATGCCTGAAACACCTCTTGCCAGTATCTTATAGAGAACGGCCCTACTAAGGTCCCCGCGCTCAGGGTCACGTAAACACGCCATGTCGAACTCAGCGCCCACGAAAGAAAGGCCGCGGATGAAACCCACAAGCTGAAATGCTGACCAGGGTTGGCAAAGAGGTCCTCGACCTCTTTGCCAACCCTTAGCAGTCCCTGTCTATGTCGTCGCAGGCTTCGAGGTGCTCCAGGTTATCCTGCAGGAGCTCCTCGCCGAGCTCGAGCATCTGGATGACCCGTTCGTCGGACACGGAGTAGTAGGCGTTACGGCCCTCGCGGCGCACCTGCACGTAACCGCACCAGGCCAGGCAACGCAGGTGGTCGGAGACCCTCGGCTGGGGCGCGCCCAGCTCGTCCACCAGCTCCCCGACCTTCATCTCGCCCCGCTGCACGAGAAGCAGCAGGATAGAAAGCCTCGTCGAGTTGGCGAACCCGTTGAACAGTTGGGCGAGCGTGCACATCTGTTCGCTCTCGCGCCCAACCTCGATGCCGGATAGATGCCGGGTCCTGATCAGATCTTTTTGCACAGGGATCTCCTTCCGCGTTCGTTCCTACTATACACCGCTCATCAAAAAGTGTGTACCCTATTACAATTGGCCGGCCAAGCGCGGCCGCGAGGGGTTAGAAGCCTCCTCCGCCGAAGTCTCCTCCGCCACCCCAGTCACCACCGCCGAAGTCTCCGCCACCCCAGTCTCCGCCGCCCCAATCTCCACCGGCGTCGAAGGAGGAAGGGTCGCCCATGTACATGTAGTCGTTATCCAGGGCCTCGAAGAGCAGGATGGCGGCGAGCCAGTCGCCGCCGAAGAAACCGTAGCGGGCGTTCTGTAGCTGGTACTCGTAATCCCTCAGCCTACGGCGCTGGTAGGGTCCCATGAGGTGCTCGTTCGCTTTCGCGTTGGCCAGGCGGGCTTCGAGCTCCTCGAGCTTCTCCTCGCCCTCCCGCTTCTTGCGGTCGGCCTCCGCGGTCGCCTCCTTGAGCCGGCCAGGGGCATGCGTGGTCTCCCCGGCGAGGTCGGCGGCCTCCCGCAGCAGAGAGCGGGCTTCGACGAAACGCCCGGCAGACGCGGCGCGATCTGCGCGTTCCACTAGCCCTTCGGCATCGAGCAGGCTGGAGGAGAGCTCGCCCGGATTCGGAACCCCTCCGAGCGCGGCCTGTCCGAACTCGCCGAGCGCCTTCTCGTGGGCCCCGCGGTACTCCCCAAGGGCCGTCTGCGCCCGGCCGATTGTTCCTTGCGCGGCGTGGCGTTCGTCTGGTAGGGAGTCGCGGGCGGCGATACCATCCCGCATCGCCCCTTCGTGCTCGCGGGCCCTCCGTGAGAGATCCTCGACCGCTGCGAGGCTCTGCCTGGGATCGAACGCGTCCCGGTGGGAGGTGCGTACCTTCACCTCCCGTGCCAGTCGCTCGAGCTCGGGACGCAACTCTAGATATTCGGCGGCGACGCCCTCGGCCCGCGCGGCCTTCTCGGCCTCTTCGGCCGCCAGGACCCGTCTCTGCGCCGCACGTAGCTTCTCGTCCAGGGCTTCGTCGGCGGCCCTGTAATCGTCCATGGTCTTTTCGGCCTCGTCGAGGTCTTGCAGGGCCTCTGTGAGCAGGTCGCGCCCGCGCTCCATCCGCTCTCGCGCCTGGATAGGATCCGAGACAAGACGGGCAGCCGCCTCGTTGAACTCCTGGGCGAAACCCGTGGCTTTGGCGTCGGAGATCCTCGCGCCTATCCACTCCTCGGTGCGCCGGTCCAACAGCGGGCGCTGGGCCTCCAGGTAGCCGGAGACGAGCCGCTCCTTCTCGTCGAACTCCTCAAGGCTCGTGGTGAGGCCGGCGAACTCCTCCTCGACGATCCGGCGCTGTTCCTCGAGGCGATTCCTTTTTACCCGCCGGTTTCTGAGCAGAGCCGCCGTCCCGGCTCCGCCTACGAGGAGAAGCAGGAGCAGCCCTCCCCACGGCAGGGCGCCGCCATCAGGGTTGCCTTGTGGCGCCACGGGATCCCCCCTTATCTCGGCGGCACCCGCGATGAGACCTGACGCGAAGTCCCCGTCCTCGAAGTCCTGCTTCATCGCGTTCGCGACGGCGTCTTCGGAGACCCCGTCCAGGTTCGCGGCCACGTCCCAGCGGTCCTTGGGGGCCACCACGATCACGCCGGCGTCCTGCGGTACATCTGCCTCGCCGGCCTCCCGCGTCAGGAGATTTTGCCGGGCTTGCGTAGTTTCTACTCCCGTGTCCGGCACCAGGAAGGCGTAGATGGGCTGCCCCGACTCCTGTTCGGTCGCGTCGAAAGCCTTTTGAACCTTCTGCTCCTGGGAGCCCGTGAGGACGCCGGCTTCGTCGTAGACCGTGTCCCCGGTCTGTCCCAGAGCGGCGGAGGAGGCGCCGACCATCAATGCCAGCGAGACCAGCCACAGCGCGATGAACCTTGACGCTACCATCAGCTCTGTTTCGTACCTACGGTATAGGATACAAAAGGTTTCCCGCTGCGGTCGTTCTCCGACCATCCCTACTGGCTTTCGCTCTCAGCCCTGTCCGCGAAAGCCGTCCTTGCGGCGGCGAGGTCCCACAGGGCGTGGCCAACGCTCTCGAACACGACCGTGTCGTCGGGGGGTTCGGAGAGACGGAGCGCTTCTTCGAGTGACGTCGCCTCTTCCCAGCCGAAAACACCCGCTTGCTCGGCCTGGATCAGGTCCCCCGCCTCGTCCCTCGCTCCTTCCACCGTATCCACGAAAACTCGTGAAGCGGAGACCAGGGCCGGCGGTAACTCGGCTGCCTCGGGCTCGAAAGACCCGACCGCGGCCACGAAGACACCCGCGGGGATCTCCTCGGGAAGTACTGGCTTCTGGCTCGTCGTGGCCGTGACCACGAGGCTCACCTCGTCGAGTACTTCTTCCGGCCCCTCCACTTCTTCTGCCTCCATGCCGAGGCTTCTGGCGTGGCCCGCGAGCGACACGGCGCTATTCGTGCTCCGGGAGGAGATAAACGCTCTGGAGACGCCGGGGCCTGCGTGGAAGGCCTCGAGGTGCGCGCGTCCCTGCGTACCCGCGCCCACGATCAGAAGAGGTCCTCCGGGTTGCGGGGCCAGCTCGCGGGCGGCGAGCATGGAGAGGGCCGCGGTACGTCTGGCGGTGACGACGCCGCCTTCGAGGAGGCCGAGCCGCTCACCCGTCGACGCGTCCATCACCACGACCTCGCCCTGTATGGTGGGCAGGTCGCGGTCGGGGTTCTCCGGGTGGACCGTGACCAGCTTGGTGATGGAGATGTCCCGGTCCGTCGCTGGCATGACGAGGAGAACCCCACCCTCCTGAAGGGGCAGGGCGAACCGTGGCGGGGCCTGCACGTCACCCGAGTTCGTGGCGAGCGCGACCTCCCGGATGGAGTCTGCCAGTTCCGGGTAGGGCAACCGCTCTGCGGTCGTGTTCGCGTCCAGTATCTCCATGGCTAACCGCCGGTTCTGCCCGCCAGGCGGACGGGGGAGAAGAGACCTATGGGATGGGAGGTCTCGCCCTGCGTAACGAGGTCGGCCAGGATCTCGCCTACCACGCCGCAGAACTTGAAACCGTGCCCTGAGAACCCCGCGGCGATTGCGACCTGAGGGTACTTGGGATACGTGGAGATCACGAAGTGCTCGTCTGGGGTGTTCGTGTACATGCAGATCCTGGCGTAGAGGAGTTCGCCGTCGAGGGCGGGCACGTATCTCGCCAGATAGCTGCGGATGAACTCGACCTCGTCGTCGTGGACCGTGCGGTCTATGGTCTCGGGATCAGCGGGCCTGCCGTCGGCCCTGAAAAAGGCGACCTTGACCCCGCCTTGCGGCCCGTCGTGGGCCGGTATGGCGTAGAAGGTGTTGCCGTCCTCGGGCTCCCAGATAAAGATGGGGAAGCGTTCGGGGAAGAATGGTCCGGCGCCGCCTTTCGGGTCGAACCAGAACAGGATCTGGCGCGTAACCTCCAGCGGAAGACCGAGGTTGGCGAGCAGATTGGGCGCCCACGCGCCCGCCGTGACGACGAGCCGCTCCGCCTCGTAGGTCCCCGACGCCGTCTCGACCCGCACCCCGGAAGAGGTTGGTTCCCAGGAGACTATCTCCTCCCCGAACCTGAGGTCGGCGCCGAGGGCCTCCGCCCTGCTCAGGTGGGCCTTTACGGCGGCCTCGGGACGGACGAACCCGGCCTTCTCCTCGAACAGGGCGACCGTGTCCTCGGGCGGTTCGAACATGGGGTAACGGCGCTTCAGCTCGGGGGCGTCGAAGATTTCGTAGGGGAGGCCGTGCTCGTCGGCGCTCGCTTTGCTTCCCTCGAAGGTGGGGCTGTCGGGGGAGCCGATCATGAGCCCTCCCGTGAGCGTCATCAAGTCCTCGCCCGTCTCCCGTTCCAACCTTTCCCACAGCTCATAGGCCCGCAGGAGAAGGGGAACATAAGCGGGGTCCTCGAAGTAAGCCTGGCGGATGATCCTGGACTGCCCGTGGCTCGATCCTTTGTCGTGCGCCGGGGTGTACCGTTCGAGCCCGAGCACCCGCTCCCCCCGTGCGGCGAGGTGGTAGGCAGCTGCGCTCCCCATCCCCCCGAGCCCGGCGACGATAACGTCGTGCATCAGAGGCCTTTTTCTTCCTCCGGCAGGGTGAAGTCGAGGTCGGCGGGCAGGTCGGCTATGTCCATCTGGGCCTTCTGAAGCTTGCCAGCGTAGTCCCAGTTCATGGACTGCCAGCGGGTGAACTGGTCCAGGACCCAGATCCCCGAGAGGCGGCTCCCGTTGCCGCTCTTGCCGTTGCCCCCGAACGGCAGGTGCGCCTCGGCGCCGCTGGTCGAGTTGTTGACGGAGAGCATCCCTGCGCCGTTTCTTTCCCTGAAGCGCAGGGCGTTCGTCGCGTCGGTGGTGTAGATGGCGGCCGAGAGCCCGTAGCCGTGGCCGCCTGCGAGGGCCACCGCCTCATCGAAGTCGGAGAAGGTGGCCACGCCCACCAGCGGGCCGAAGGTCTCGGTGCGGTAGATCTCATCCTCCATCGTCACGCCGCCCACGACGGTCGGATGGCAATAGATGCCGGCCTCCGGGTCGCCTACGAAACCTTCTCTGGGGTTGTCCTTCGCAATAGTTCCCATCCCCGTGGAGCCATGTAGCGTGTGGTGGTCCTCTATCATCTCCAGAAAGCCGATAAAACGGTCGTGGAAGCGCTCGCTCAGCATCGGGCCGTAGAGCACGTCCTCCGCCGGGTCCCCTATCCTCGCTTCCGACACAGCGCTGGAGAACTTCTTCAAGAACTCATCGTGGACGGACTCGTGCACGATCACGGTCCCTAGCGAGGTGCACCTCTGGCCCGCCGTCCCGAACCCGGAGAAAAGGGCTCCCTCGACCGCGAGGTCCAGGTCAGCATCCGGCATGACGACGAGGGGGTTCTTGCCCCCGAGCTCCAGACAAGGCGACTGCATGTGCCTGCCACACAGCTCGCCTATCGTCCTGCCTACCTCGGAGGAGCCCGTAAAGCCGACCTTGTCCACGAGGCCTTCGTCCAGGGCCCGCTCCAGGCCCTCGAAGGCCGCGGCTCCCTCCGCCTGCACCACATCGAGGACGCCGTCGGGGAGGCCGCCGGCGATGAATAGCTTCGCCAACGCGTCACCGATTGTGGGGGAGTACTCGGCCGGTTTCCAGACCACTGCGTTGCCGCACGTCAGGGCCGGGATCATGTACCACGAAGGCACCGCCACAGGGAAGTTGCCGGCCGTGATAATGGCGGCGACGCCCACGGGGTTGCGGAAGGTGAAGAGCTGCTTGTCCGGCATCTCCGAAGGTACCGTCTGGCCGTAGAGGCGGCGTCCCTCGCCGGTGAAGAAGTCGCAGGTGTCTACGACCTCCTGCACCTCGCCGAGGGATTCGGCGTACGGTTTGCCGATCTCGCGCGTCACCAGGCGCGCGAGCGCCTCCTTGTTGTTTTCGACGATGCGCCCGATCTTCTTTATAACCTGCGACCGCACCGGGGCGGGAACTGCGGCCCACTCCCGCTGCGCTTTACGGGCAACCCTGCACGCCTCCACGAACGTGTTCGCGTCACCGAGTAGCACCTCGGCCACCGTCTCCGAAGTGCGTGCCGGGTTGGTCGAGGTCATGCGTCCGCCTGGGGCGTCTTCTTGCGGGTTTCCCCCTATCAGGGAGGTTATGGTGCGGGTCTTCGAAGCCGTTCCTTTGCCGGTGTCGGTGGTGTGCAATCTCTACCTCCAGCGTCTCTCGTTGGGCTTGCTTGCCACTATCGTACACCAAAGCCCCGCTGCGCTCCTTGAAGTAGAATCAGGGTTGGATCCAGGGTAATAACGACATCCGTACGGGGTAATCGAATATGGGTATAGTGGACAAGGCCATAGCAAACTCGGTGCCCGTCATACCTCGGCCCATCGTCAAGAAGATCTCCAGCCGCTACATCGCGGGCGACACGCTGGAGGAGGCCGTAGACACCATCAGGGACCTCAACAAGGAGGGCTGCGTCGCTACCATCGACCTCCTCGGCGAGAGCACCGAGAACAAGGCCGACGCCGCATCGAAGCTCAAAGACTACAAGAAGGTCCTCGACGCCCTCGACGAGCACGACTTGAGGAGCAGCATCTCCGTCAAGCTGACCGGCCTTGGCCTTGCATTGAACGAGGAACTCTGTCGGGCGAACCTGGAGGAGATCATCGAGTACGCCGCCGCGCGGGGCCGCTTCGTGCGGGTGGACATGGAAGATTCCCCGTACACGGAAGCCACGTTGGACATGGTCCGCGCCGTGTACAAACGGCACGAGAACACGGGCGCCGTTTTGCAGGCCTACATGCGCCGCTCCATCGAGGACGTGCAGAACATCATCGAGGCCGGCTTCTCCGTGCGCCTGTGCAAGGGTATCTACGACGAACCCAGGTCCATCGCCTACAAGGACTTCGATACCGTCCGCCAGAACTATATCTTCCTGCTCGACGAGCTCTTGAAGGGGGGCGTCTACGTCGGCATAGCCACGCATGATGAGTTCCTGATCTGGCACGCTCTCAGGTTGATCCACCAGCTCGAAGTTCCCGAGGACCGCTACGAGTTCCAGATGCTCCTCGGGGTAGACGAGGAACTCAGGAGCATCCTCGTGGATTCTGGGCACAAGTTGAGGGTCTACGTGCCTTTCGGAGAGGATTGGTACGAGTACTCGACGAGGCGTCTCAAGGAGAACCCCAGGATCGCCGGCTACGTCACGAAGGACGTGATCGGCAGCATGACCGGCAGGCTAAAGAGATAGGAGCGTCACGTGGGCCTGATCCCGTACAAAAACGAAGAGTACCTGGACTGGTCGGATGAGAAGAACGTCGAGGCCATGCGGGCCGCATTGAAAGTTGTAGGCTCCCGGCTGGGAAATAGTTACCCTGCGATCATCGGCGGCAGGCGCGTCGAGACGGACGGCGAGATCACATCCTCGAACCCGGCCAACCCCTCTCAGGTCGTGGGCCGCACGGCCAGCGCCACCGAGCGCGAGGCGGATATGGCCCTGGAGACGGCGACCTCGACCTTCGAGACCTGGAGCCGCACCCCGGCGGAGGCGCGGGCGCGCATACTGCTGCGGGCTTCGGCCATCATGAAGCGCAGGCGGTTCGAGCTTCTGGCCTTCGAGGCCTACGAGGGTGGCAAGCCCTGGGCCGAGGCTGACGCGCAGGTGGCCGAGGCTATAGACTTTCTGGAGTACTACGCGCGTGAGATGCTCAGGCTCAAGGACGGCGTGGAGATCTACGCCATCCCCGGCGAGGAGAGCCGCTACTCCTACCAGGCGATGGGCGTAGGCGTCATCATCGCGCCCTGGAACTTCCCCACCGCTATTTTGACGGGCATGTCGAGCGCGGCCATCGTCACGGGCAACACCATCGTGATGAAGCCCTCCGAGTTCACGCCGGTCATAGGCGCCGTCGTCGCGGAGATCTTCGAGGAAGCCGGCCTACCCGAGGGCGTCCTCAACTACCTGCCCGGCTACGGCTCCGAGGTCGGGGACTACCTGGTGCAGGACGCGAGGACCCGCTTTATCTCCTTTACGGGTTCGATGACGACGGGCCTCAGGATCAACGAGCTCGCGGCCAGGCAGATAGAGAACCAGCGCTGGGTCAAGCGGGTCATAGCCGAGATGGGCGGCAAGGACGCCATGGTCATAGACGACTCCGCCGACCTCGACTCGGCCGCGGCCGACATCGTCAAGAGCGCCTACGGCTACTCGGGCCAGAAGTGCAGCGCCGCCAGCCGCGCCATCCTGCACGCCGACGTCTACGATGAGGTCTTGAGCAAGGTCGTACAGAACGCGAAGGCGCTGAGGATCGGCGGTCCGGAGAGCGCCGAAGTGAACGTCGGCCCGGTCATCAGCGAGCCGCAGTTCGAGAAGGTGTCGGCTTACGTCGACGCGGGCAAGCAGGAAGGCGAGCGTGTGCTCGGCGAGGACCCTGGGGACCCCGAAGACGGCTACTTCGTCAGCCCGACCATCTTCGAGGTCGAGCGGGACGCCACGGTGGCGCGCGAGGAGATCTTCGGCCCCGTCCTCTCCGTCATAAAGGCCCGCGATTTCGACGAAGCCCTCCGCGTCGCCAACGACAGCCCCTACGGCCTCACCGGCGGCGTCTACTCCAAAAACCGCGACCACCTCGAGCGAGCCCGGCAGGAGTTCGAGGCCGGCAACGTCTACTTTAACCGCGGCATCACCGGAGCCCTCGTCGGCGTCCAACCCTTCGGCGGCTTCGGCATGAGCGGCACCGACTCCAAGGCCGGTGGCCCCGATTACCTGCCGCTGCACATGCTCGCCAGGACGGTTGTCGAGCGGTTCTGAGAGCAGTCAGCAAGAGAAGCCAAGAGCTAATGGCCGAAAGCCAGCCGTGCCCCCGGGACGACGCTACTCTGTGGCTCTCACGCCTTCTCTGGCGCGGTCGAACTTGCCGGAGAGGATGGTGGCCGCCTGTATGACGGGGCTGAGGGCGGGACCGTAGGGCGGCGCGTAGGCGAGGTCTATGTTGACGAGGTCGGGGTAGGACAGCCCTCCCCAGAGGGCCGTGGCGCAGATGTCGATAAGTTTGTCGGCGCCTGAGCCGGCGGCCTCCGCGCCGAGCAACCGCC
>Ga0126307_10003799_pt1 | contig 10399 bp, 10 predicted proteins | sample Plot28_FD_89955 | JGI IMG/M metagenome (GOLD analysis project Ga0126307, IMG submission 89955) | Serpentine soil microbial communities from UC McLaughlin Reserve, CA, USA - Plot28 | ecosystem: Environmental > Terrestrial > Soil > Grasslands | place: USA: UC McLaughlin Reserve, Lake County...
CGAGCAGCTGGTCGCGTACTCGGGCACGGCCGTGACGCTCGACGACGTGCTCGCGGTGCTCGGCGCCGCCGACGCCGACCTGCTGTTCGGCGCGGTCGACGCGGTCGCCGGCGGCGACGCCCGCGCCGCGCTGCTCGCCGCCGCGCGGCTGGCCGACTCGGGCCGCGACGTCGGCCGCTTCTTCGGCGACCTCGAGGCGCACCTGCGCGCCCTGATGGTCGTGCAGACGCTCGGCGAGCTGCCCGCCGAGCTCGCGGTCACGGCCGAGCAGGACGCGCGCCTGGCCGAGCAGGGGGCGCGCGTCGGCGAGGCCGCGGTGCTGCGGCTGCTCGAGCTCGTCGCCGACGCGCTGCGCGCGGTGAAGGACGGCGCCGACCCGCGGACCCAGCTCGAACTCGCGCTGATCAAGGCCGCGCGGCCGGAGCACGACCCGTCGCTGCGCGCGCTGACGACGCGGCTGGAGCGGCTCGAGGGCCGCGCGGCGCCGCCCGCGCCGGTCCACCGCCCGGACGTCCCCGCCACCGCCGCCGGCCGGGCGGCGAAGCAGGAGCCGGCCGAGCCGGCCAAGCGCCCCTCGCCCGCCGCCGTGGCTCCCGCCGTGGTCGCGGCGTCGGTCGAGATCGACGGCGGTCCGCCCGTGACGTCCGTCGCCGTCGTCGAACCCGGCGGGAAGATCGGCGAGGCCGAGGTGCGCGTCGGCCTCGAGCTCGACCTGCCCGGCGTCACGGAGCTGTGGCCGGCCGTGCTCGCCGACGTGCAGGAGCGCAGCCCGATGCTGCACGCGCTGATGGAGAACGCGCGTCCGTCGGCGCTCGACGGCGGCGAGCTGACGCTCAGCTGGGCCGAGTCGGCCGCCTTCTACAAGCGCAAGGCGGAGGACCCGGCCTGCCGCGAGCAGATCGCGACCGCGATCCGCAGCGTCACCGGCAGCTCGCTGCGCCTCGCGTACGCGCTCGCGGACGACGACGACGCCGTGCACCGCGCGCAGGCCGCTCCCGCGCTGTCGGACGACGAGCTCGTCGACGCCTTCATGCGAGAGTTCGACGCCGAGGAGCTTCCAGCACAAGAGGAGTCGTGATGCCCCAACCGCCCAACCTCGGAGCGCTGCTGCAGCAGGCGCAGAAGATGCAGGAAGAGATGCTGGCCGCTCAGGAGAAGCTCAAGGACGAGCTCGTCGAGGCTTCGGCCGGCGGCGGCATGGTCAAGGTCACGATGTCCGGCGATCTCGAGCTCAAGTCGCTCGCGATCGACCCCGACGCCGTCGACCCCGAGGACGTCGAGATGCTGCAGGACATGGTGATGGCCGCGATCAACGAGGCGCTGCGCCAGGCGATGGAGCTGCAGAGCAAGCTGACCGGCGCCGGCGGCATGGACCCGGCCGCGGCGCTCGACGCGCTCGGCGGCCTGGGCGGGCTCGGCGGCGGGCTCCCCGGCGGCGGCGCGGCTCCCAACCGGGCCGCGCGGCGCAAGCAGAGGTAGGCAGCTGCTCGCGCCGCCCGTCCAGCGCCTCGTCACCGAGCTCGGCAGGCTCCCCGGCATCGGCAACCGCACGGCCCAGCGCCTCGCGTTCCACCTGCTGCGCGCCTCCCGCGAGGATGCGCACGCGCTCGCCGACGCGATCCGCGACGTCAAGGACCGGATCAGCCTGTGCGAGATCTGCTTCAACCTCGCCGAGGGCCCGCTCTGCACGATCTGCCAGGACGAGCGCCGTGACCCGGCGCTGATCTGCGTAGTCGAGGAGCCGGGCGACGTGATCCCGGTCGAGCGCACGCACGAGTACCGCGGCCGCTATCACGTGCTCGGCGGCGCGCTCTCGCCGATCGACGGCATCGAGCCCGACGACCTCAAGATCGCGGAGCTCTACGCGCGCATCGGGCGCGCCGACCCGCCCGTGCGCGAGGTCGTGCTCGCCACCAACCCGACGACCACCGGAGAGGCGACGGCGCTGCACATCGCCGACGGATTGCGCGCCCGCGCGCCGGAGGTGGCGGTAACGCGGCTCGCGTCCGGGCTGCCCGTCGGCGGCGACCTGGAGTACGCGGACGAGGTCACGCTCGGCCGCGCATTCGCAGGTCGCCGCGCGGTCTGACACAGCTGGCGACGCCTGGACGCCCGTCACGCGTCGCGCGGCAGACGATGGGGTAGGTCTGGGCTGTGTTCCTCTTCTTCTCGAACCGGCTCGGGTGCCTCGGCTCCCTCCTCGTCTCCGTGATCGCGACCGTGATCCTGCTGATCCTGCTAGGCGTCCTATGAGCACCGACGGCGTGCACGATCCGGACTACGACGACGCACCCGAGGCGCCGCCCCAGAGCCCCGGCGAGCGCTGTCCCGAATGTGGCGGAACCGGTGAGCGCGAAGGCCGCGAGTGCCCGGCGTGCGAGGGCACCGGCAACGTGATGCGCGGCCTCGGCGGCGGCTGAGCCGCGCTCAGCGCGCGGGCTCGGCTTCGGCGCGCGTCGGCGGCGGGGCGGCCGGCAGCGACGGCAGCGCCACGTCGGGCGTGCGCGCGATGTTGAGTGCGAACACGAGGTGGCGCAGTGCCGCCGGAAAGCGCTGCCCCGGCGGTGGCGGCGCCAGCGTCGCCTCGAAGCGGTCGAGCTGCTCGAGCACCGCCGCGTGCACGTCGGCGCGCGGCCCGTCGGTCCCGACGGCACACGACAGGCGCGCGAGCGCGATCGGCTCGCTCGCGTCGGCGGCGGCCGTCATGCGGCCGAACGCGCTGCACAGGTTCGCCACGGCGCGCTCGAGCAGGACGTCGAGTGGACGCCCCGGCGCGCCCGGCGGCGGTCCGAGGTCATCCGGCGCCTCGCCGGCGAGCACGCGAGCGATCGATCCGCCGGCGATCCCGCGCAGCTGCGCCGGCGTGCAGCCCGCCTGCAGCGCGCAGCGCAGGGCCCAGACGGCGGACGGCAGCGGGCGGCCGTAGGGCGAGTCGCTCGCCCAGACGACGTTCGCGGGCGGCGCGAGCGCGAGCAGCGCGACGAGGTCGACCGGGTTCCACCACGCCGTGTCGATCAGCACGTTGGGATGCGACGGCAGCAAGCGCCACAGCCACGCGAGGTCGGAGATCGCCGCGTGGGCGAGGATCAGCGTCGCGTGCGGGTAGCGCTCCGCCAGCCGGACCGTGTTCTGCCCGAGCGCGGGGATCCCGCGGCCTGCGTGGATCAGCACCGGCATACGGTGCTCGTGCGCGAGCGCGACCAGGTCGGCGACGGCCGGCTCGTCCATCCCGAACCGCTCCGCGCGCGGGTGCAGCTTGATCCCGCGCGCGCCGGCGGCGAGCGCGCGGTGCGCCTCGGTCAGCGCATCGTCGTGCGGGCTGACGCGGCAGAACGCGACGAGCCGGTCGGGATGTGCGGCTGCGACGGCGAGCACGGCGTCGTTCGCCGTGCGGTAGCCGTCGGGCTCGTGCATCGGGAAGACGACGCCCCGCCCGCCGGCGGAGGCGAGCGCCGCGAGCAGCTCGTCGGGCGTCTGCCTGTAGCCGTCGGGATCGTTGCGCCCGATGTGCGTGTGCGCGTCGTACAGCTCGAGCGGCCCGGCGTCTTGGACGATCCGGTCCAGCCACGGCCGCATTGCCTCGTCGATCTCGGACACCGTTGGGCACGGACCCTATAGCGCGGCGGCGCGGTGCCCGATAATCAGCGAATGCACTTCCGCCGCCTGCGCGTACGGCTCGAGACGGAGCGCCACGTGATCGAGGGCACGCTCCAGCTGCCGAACGAGGGATACCGCTCGCGCATGACGGACTTCCTCAACTCGCACGACTCGGACTTCCTGCCGATCACCGACGCGCAGGTCACGTGGCCGGGCGGAGAGCGCGCGCCCGAGACGCGGGAGTACCTCGCCGTGTCGGTCCGCCACATCGTCCTCGGCGTCGAGCTCGAGTCGCTCGGGACGTTCGACCAGACGGGCGAGCCGCCGTCGGAGACGCGCTTCGTCGTCTCGACGCCGCCGCCGTCCTGACGCCGCACCACGCCCGGGATACGCTTCGCGAATGGTCCTTCGCAGCCCCTATCCCGACGTGCAGGTCCCGGACCTATCGCTGACCGACTACGTGATCGGCGGAGCGGCGGAGCGTGGCGACAAGCCGGCGCTGATCGACGGCACGAGCGGCGCCGTCACGACGTACGCCGAGCTGGCCGAGCGCGTCGTGGCAGTGGCGGGCGGGCTGGCGGCGGCGGGAATCGAACCGGGCGACGCGGTCGGGCTGCTCGCGCCGAACAGCCCCAGCTGGCCCGTCGCCTTCCACGCGGTCGTGTCGCTCGGTGCGACCGTCACGTCGCTCAACCCGATCCTGACGCCGGAGGAGATCGCCACGCAGCTGCGCAGCGCGCGCGTGAAGGCCGTGATCGTCGCCGGCTCGCTGCGAGACGCGGTCGCCGAGGCAGGCGTGGAGCGGGTGTTCACGCTGGAGTCGCTGCCGCGCGGGAACGGCGCTCCCGGCGCGCCGTCCGTCGACCCCGCGACCGACCTCGCGGCGCTGCCGTTCTCGAGCGGCACGACCGGGCTGTCGAAGGGCGTGATGCTCACGCACCGCAACCTCGTCGCGAACATGGAGCAGATCCGCGCGATCCACCGGATCGGGCCGGACGACGTGCTGATCGGCGTGCTGCCGTTCTTCCACATCTACGGCCAGAGCGTCGTGATCAACCTGGGCCTGTCGCAAGGCGCGACGATCGTCACGATGCCGCGCTTCGACATGGACCTGTTCCTCGACCTGCTCGAGCGCCATCGCGTCACGCGCGCGCACATCGCTCCGCCGGTCGTGCTCGGACTGGCCAAGGCGCCCGGCGTGGAGGGCCGCGATCTCGCGCTGCGGGTCGTGATCTCCGGCGCCGCGCCGCTCGACGCCGACACCGCCAACCGGGCGTCGGAGCGGATCGGCGCGCCGGTGCGCCAGGGCTACGGGATGACGGAGGCCAGCCCGGTGACGCACTTCGCGGCCGACGATGAGCTCGAGGCTCAGGACCCGGGCGCGATCGGCCGGCTGGTCGGCAGCACCGAGGGGCGCCTGGTCGACCCCGAGACCGGCGAGGACAGCGGCGAGGCGGGCGAGATCTGGATCCGCGGCCCGCAGGTGATGCGCGGCTACCTCGGCGACGACGAGGCGACCGCCGCGACGCTGACCGAGGACGGCTGGCTCAAGACCGGCGACGTCGCGCGGATCGACGACGGCGAGGTCTGGCGGATCGTCGATCGCGTCAAGGAGCTGATCAAGTACAAGGGCTACCAGGTCCCGCCGGCCGAGCTGGAGGCGCTGCTGATCGGCCACCCGGACGTCGCCGACGCCGCCGTGATCCCGGTCCCCGACGAGGCGGGCGGCGAGGCGCCGAAGGCGTGCGTCGTGCCGGCCGGCGAGCAGCTCGACGGCGCGGCGCTGATGGCCTTCGTGGCCGAGCGCGTCGCGCCCTACAAGCGGATCCGCGCGGTCGAGATCGTCGACGAGATCCCGAGGTCGCCCTCGGGCAAGATCCTGCGCCGGCTGCTGCGCGACCGCGTCTAGGCCACTCCCTGCACGGCCTCCTCGGCGAGCTCGGCGACGGCCCCGCGCGGGACGACCACCACCGGCACGGGCGAGTGGCGGACGATCTTCGAAGCGCGCGAGCCGAGGAACACGCGTGCGACCGGCCCGATCGAGCTCGACCCGACGACGAGCACGTCGCCGTCATCCCACTCGACGTCCTCGAGCGCCTCGTCCCAGCTCTCGCCGTGGCCGACGACCGCCTCGACGTCCGCCGGCGGGACCGGCAGGTCGCCGACCTGCTCCAGCGCGGCGCGGGCGGCGTCGCGGATCTCCAGCGTCCACTGCTGGATCATCGCCCCCTCGGCGCTGCTGCCGACGCCCGACGTGTACGGCGGCCGCGACCGCACGGCGAACGAGGCGAGGCGCAGGCCGGCGCCGACGCGGCCGGCGACGGCGCCCGCAGCGACGACTAGGTCGTCGTCGCCGCCGCCGTACGCGGCGGTCACCCGCTCGACCCGCGCCTCGGGCTTGCTGCGGAAGCCGCGCGGCGCGAGCGCGACCGGGATCGGCGAGCTGTGCAGCAGTCGCGAGGTGGCGCTGCCGAGCGACACGTGGCCGGAGCCGCCCGCCGCCGAGGAGCCGGTGACGATCAGGCCGGCGCCGTGCCTCTGGGCGATCTCGAGCATCCCCGCCGGCGCCGAGCGCGCGTGGTGGACCACGTACGTCGCCGGGAGGTCCGACGGGAGCCGCGCGCGGGCGTGGCCGAGCGCGTCGTTCGCGGCCGCCTCGAGGTAGGCGCGGTACTCCGCGTCCACGCGTGCCGGGCTCGGCGGCCACGGCAGCGGCACGACCGCGCAGACGACCAGGTCGTCTCCCGCCGAGCGCGCCAGCATCGCGGCGAGGTGCAGCACAGCACGCCCGCGCCCGTCGGGCGCGAACCCGACGACCATCGTCATCGCGGAGCCTCCCCCGCCGGCTGCGGTCGCCCGAGCATCGAGTGGCGCCTCCCGTAGAAGAAGTACCAGAGCAGCGCCACGGCGGACCAGCCGAAGAAGACGTAGATCGTGACCGCGCGCAGGTCCTGGATGATCCAGATGCAGCCGGCGATCGACAGGATCGGCGTGACCGGATAGCCCGGCACCCGAAACCCGCGCGGCAGGTCGGGCGCCGTCTGGCGCAGCACCATCACGCCGACCGAGACGACGAGGAACGCGACGAGCGTGCCGATGCTCGTCATCTCCGCGAGGAAGTCGATCGGCAGGACGCCGGCCAGGATCGAGATCACGATCGCGACGACGACGGTGGCCGGCACGGGCGTGAGCGTGCGCGGGTTCAGCCGGTGGAAGAACGGCGGGATCATGCCGTCGCGGCTCATCGCGAACAGGATCCGCGTCTGGCCGTAGATGACGACCAGCGTCACGCTGAAGATCGAGATCACCGCCCCCGCCGCCAGCACGCTCGCGGGCCAGCTCGAGCCGGTGACGCTCTCGAGGATCGCCGACAGCCCCGCGTCCTGCCCCTCGAAGTCCGCGAGCGGCTGAGCCGCGACGGCGACCAGCGCCACCAGGACGTAGATCGACGTCACCGTGATCAGCGCGAAGATGATCGCCAGCGGCAGGTTGCGGCGTGGATTGTGCACCTCCTCGCCCGCGGTCGAGACGGCGTCGAGCCCGATGTAGGAGAAGAAGATGATGCCCGCGGCCGACGTGACGCCGTCGAAGCCGAACGGCGTGAAGTCGGACAGGTTGTCGGAGTCCCAGCCGGTGACGCCGACGACGATGAACAGCACGAGCACGCCGAGCTTGATCAGCACCATGATCGCGTTGACCTTCGCGGACTCGCTGGCCCCGCGGAGCAGCAGCAACGTGCAGAGCACGACGAGGATCACCGCCGGCAGGTTGAAGATGCCGTCCTGCTCGGGCGCGTTCGCCAGGTTCTCGGGGATCGTGAAGCCGAACAGGTTGTCGAACAGCTCGTTGAGGTACTGCGACCAGCCGACCGCAACGGCCGCGGCCGAGACGCCGTACTCGAGCAGCAGGCACGCCGCGACGACCATCGCGACGCCCTCGCCGAGCGTGGCGTACGCGTACGAGTACGACGACCCCGACACCGGCACGGCGCTCGCCAGCTCGGCGTAGCAGATCGCCGTCAACCCGGCCACGACGCCGGCGAAGATGAACGCGAAGACGACGGACGGGCCGCTGATCGGCACCGCCTGGGTCAGCACGATGAAGATGCCGGTTCCGATCGTCGCGCCGATGCCGAACAGCGACAGCTGGAACAGGCTGATCGTCCGCGCCAGCTCGCCGCCCTCGGTGTCCGCGCCGGTCTCCTCCGCGTACGCCGCGACCGGCTTGCGCCGCAGGATCTGCTCTCGCAGTGATGCCATTCGCTCCCCCTCGTATCAGTCGACGTCGCGCGCGAGCAGGTCCGCCCACGTCTCGCGCCGCACCACCAGCCGGGCCGCCCCGTCGGCGGCGAACGCGACCGGGATCCTCCGGTTGCCGTTGTAGTTGTTGGCCATCGTGTGGCAGTACGCGCCGGTCGCCGGAACGGCGATCAGGTCGCCGACGCGCGGGGCGTCGAGCCGCACGCCGTCGACCAGCACGTCCCCGCTCTCGCAGTGGCGGCCAACCAGGGTCACGGTCTCGCCGTCCGTCGCGTCCATCCGGTCGGCGACCGCCGCCTCGAAGCGCTGGCCGAACAGCGCGACCTCGAGGTTGTCGCCCATGCCGCCGTCGACCGCGACGAACGTCACGCTCCCGCGCTTCACCGTGACGACCCGATAGATCGTCGCCGCCGCCGAGGCGACCATGCTGCGGCCCGGCTCGACGATCAGCTCGGCGTCGCCGGGCAGGTGCTCGCGCGCCGCGCCGGTCAGCGCGTCGAGGTACTCCGGGACCGACGGCGGTCGGTCCTCGTAGCTGTAGCGGGCGCCGAGCCCGCCGCCGAGGTCGTAGACCGGGAACTCGCCCAGCGCCGCGATCGGCGCGACCGACTTGGCGAACGGCTCGACGTCGAGGATCTGCGAGCCGACGTGCACGTGCAGCCCCTGCAAGCGCAGCCGCGGGCTGCGCTCGATCCGCCCGATCAGCTCGGCCGCGGCGGACGGTGCCAGCCCGAACTTCGAGCCCTCGTGGCCGGTCAGCACGCTCGCGTGGGTGTCGGCCTGCACGCCGGGGATGACGCGCACGAGCACGTCCTGCGCTCGGCCCGCCGGGACGGTCGCCTCGAGCCGGTCGACGTCGTCGGAGTTGTCGACGACGACGAGGCCGATTCCGTGCTCGACCGCCATCGCGATCTCCTCGTCGCTCTTCGCGTTGCCGTGCAGCACCAGCAGCGCCGGGTCCGCGCCGGCCGCGAGCGCCGTGACGATCTCGCCGCCGCCCGCGACGTCGAGCCCGAGCCCCTCCTCCACCATCACGCGCTGGACGGCGGTGCACGGGAACGCCTTCGAGGCGAACACGACGCGCGAGCGCGGCCAGCGCGCCGCGAGCTCGTCCGCGTACTCGCGCGCCCGCGACCGCAGCGCGCGCTCGGAGACGACCAGCACCGGCGTCCCGAACTCGTCGGCCAAGGCGTCCGCGCGGCAGCCGCCGATCAGGAGCATCCCGTCGTCGCCCCGCTCGCTGCCGGGCGGGAACAGGGACAGCAGAGCGTCCACGCCGTGAACCTACTGCCGGGCGGCGGCGCCGCACCACCGTCCGGGCTCCAATCCGCGGGGCCCCGCTTCGTCTCCGCGACGGTTGCCTCGCGGCGCGCGATGACGGAGCATGCGCAGATTCGCCCAGCCGGAACGCCGCACCCGCTCGACCCGCTCAGCGCCGAGGAGATCCGCAGCGCCGCGGCGATCCTGCGTCGCGACCGCGGCGTCGGCGAGAGCTGGCGGTTCGCGTCGATCGAGCTGCGCGAGCCGTCGAAGCAGACGGTGCGCGAGTTCGGCCCGGGCGACCCGATCGCGCGCGAGGCGGTCGTGATCTGCTGGAACCGCGACGACGGGCAGGCCTACAAGGCGGTCGTCGCGCTCGGCGAGGACCGCGTGCTGGGGTGGGAGCACCGCCCGGGCGAGCAGCCGAACATGACGGTCGACGAGTTCTACGAGTGCGACGCCGCGCTGCGGCGCGACCCGCGCGTGATCGCGGCGCTCGCCGAGCGTGGGATCACCGAGCTCGAGCGCGTCCTGATCGATACCTGGGCGTACGGCGCGCACCTGCTGCCCGAGCCGTACGACGACCGGCGGCTCGGCTGGGCCGACGTCTGGTACCGCACCGAGGAGGGCTCGAGCCCGTACGCAAACCCGGTCACGGGGCTGCACTTCATCGTCGACCTCAACCGCATGGAGCTGCTCGAGGTCGAGGACGCCTACAGCGTCGAGGAGCCGCGGACGATGGGCGAGTACGTGCCGCGCTTCGTGCCGGGACAGCGGCTGCGCGACGACCTGAAGCCGCTCGAGATAACGCAGCCCGAGGGCGCGTCGTTCACGCTCGACGGCAACCTGCTGCGGTGGCAGAAGTGGTCGCTGCGGGTCGGCTTCAACCACCGCGAGGGCATGCTCCTGCACACCGTCGGCTACGACGACGGCGGCCGCACCCGCCCGGTCGCCCACCGCCTGTCGTTCGCCGAGATGGTCGTCCCCTACCGCGACCCGACGCCCGACCACTACCGGCGCACGGCGTTCGACATCGGCGAGTGGGGGCTCGGATTCATGACGACGTCGCTCGAGCTCGGCTGCGACTGCCTGGGCGAGATCACCTACCTCGACGCCGTCCTGCACGACACGCGCGGCGAGCCGTACGGGATCCGCAACGCGATCTGCATCCACGAGGAGGACAACGCGGTGCTCTGGAAGCACGTCGACGCCCAGCACGGCGCCGAGGTGCGGCGCCAGCGCCGGCTCGTGCTCTCCTTCCACGTGACCGTGGCCAACTACGA
>Ga0126307_10003800_pt1 | contig 10398 bp, 6 predicted proteins | sample Plot28_FD_89955 | JGI IMG/M metagenome (GOLD analysis project Ga0126307, IMG submission 89955) | Serpentine soil microbial communities from UC McLaughlin Reserve, CA, USA - Plot28 | ecosystem: Environmental > Terrestrial > Soil > Grasslands | place: USA: UC McLaughlin Reserve, Lake County...
AAGGCATGCGGCCGCCGAGGCGGCCAGGGCGGCTGCCCCCGCGATCGGCACACCGCGGCGCCATCCCCAGCGGAGAACGCCCAATCGCTCGGCCCGCCGGGCAAGCAGCGTGGCCACCTCCGCCGGCACGAGAACGAGCTGGGTCGGCAGAACGGCGGCGACGCTGAAGGCGCTGAAGAACAGCGCGTAGGTGCCGAAATCGGCGGGGGCCAGGGAACGGGCCGCGTAGACGCCGACCCCGAGTGTCGCCAGCGAGCTGAGCCCCGCATCCACCAGCCCGGCAGGAAGAGCATAGCGCAGACGCATTGCCCCACTGCCCCCAGTTCGGCGTACCTTCGGCCCGGCAAACGGTTGGAGCGTAACCTACCCCGAAGCGCTAGAGTTGGTCGCCATGCGCATCGCCGTCTTTGATTACCGGGTTGTGGGCACGAACCCATCTGGGAGTTGCCACCGTGCACTGCTCGACGGTTTGTGCAGGGAGCACGACTTCACGGTGTTCGCCGCCGAGTTCGACAATCCTTGTCCCGAGCGCATCAACTGGGTCCGGGTCCCGGTTCCGCGTCGGCCGCAGGCGCTGCTCTTCGTCGCCTACCATCTGGTGGCGCCGCTACGCTACCTGTTCGAGCGGTTGCGAGGACGTGGCGGCTACGACCTCGTCCAGATGATCGAGAGCAATCTGTCGTTTGGCGACCTGTCCTATGTTCACTTCTGCCACAGTGCCTTCCTCCGTCGGAGAGCCTCCCGGCGGTCAACCCTCCGAGCTTGGCTTCGCTGGCTCGACCATCGTCTTCACGCCGCGGTCGAGCCTTCGACTTACCGCCGGGTGCGCAGCATCGTCGTTCCCTCTGAAGGGCTTGCGCAGGAGCTGCGCCACGAGTACCCCGTCACAAAGGGGAAGCTGCATGTCATCCCCAACGCGGTCGACGTGCAGCGGATGGACCCACCGGCGGATTTCGACCGTCACAGGTGGCGGTCGTCGCTCAGGCTCGACGATCGGGATATCGCCGTCGTGTTCACCGCACTCGGGCATTTCGAACGCAAAGGTCTGCCGGTGCTCCTCGAGGCGCTGCGCCAGGTCGATGACCGCTTCAAGCTCCTCGTCATCGGAGGACAGCCGGGCCTCGTCAAGGCATACCGGTCGGACGCGGCCAGGATGAACCTGGATGGCAAGGTGACCTTCGTCGGCATGCGTGACGACATACGGCCCTATCTGTGGTCTGGTGACGTGTTCGCGCTTCCCTCCTCCTACGAGGCGTTCCCGCTCGCCGCGCTCGAGGCGGCGGCCGCCGGGCTGCCGCTGCTGGCGACCGAGCTGCATGGGCTTCGGGACCTCCTCGTCGACGGCGGCAACGGGTTCATGTTCCAGCCAACGCTGGCGAGCGTCGCGGCGGGGCTGCAGAGGTTCGGCCGCTTGGACGAGGAGGAGCGGCGGGCCATGGGCCGGTCGGCCCGGGCCGCCGCCCAGCGGTACGGGGTCGACGCCTTCGTCGCCAACTGGGGAAAGCTGTACGCAGCCCTCGCGGCGGGACATGCGACCTCCGGCGAAGCAGCCGAGGTCGACATGTCCCGCCCTGACAACGACGCGTGACGGGTCCCGCGGGCGAATTGCCCCGGGGGCTCGATTGATGATAGAAGCTCCCTGAAGCGTCGGTTTCCCCCCAGGCCGACCCGAACCTGCTCCCGGCGGAGACGACCCTCAATTTCGTTCCGCCCGGTGCCAGGAGGATGTCCTATGGCAGGAACGCATCGTGGTCGTCACGCCAGCCGTCATCCCGCCTCAACGGTCCGCAGAGGACAGCACGCTCGGCGCCGCGAACGCCACCTGCGAACGCGTGCCAGCCGACGCCTCGCCGTCGTCTTGGCGTGCGCGGCCGTCCTGACCGGTTTGGTGGCATCGATGCCGTATGCGCCGGCGACCACGGTGACGTCCCGCTTCACTGCGGTCGCCGACGCCTATGTGAGCCGGGCAAAGGAAGACCGCAACTTCGGTGGCAGCCCTGCGTTGCGTACCAGCTCCAGTCCGAGGCTTGAGCGCAGCTACCTGCGCTTCGCCGTCACCCAGCTCCCCGGCGAGGTCACCTCGGCCAGGCTGCGGCTCTACGCCGAGACGGCAAGCCGGCGCGGCTACTCCGTCCGCACAGTCGCAGGCGGGAGCTGGACCGAGGCGACGATCACCTATGCCACGGCACCGGCACCCGGACGGGTCGTTGCCAGCTCGGGTCCTGTCGCGCGCGACGCCTGGACCAGCGTCGACATCACCGGGCTGGTCCACGGCGAGGGGGTGCTCGACATCGTGCTCACCGCTGACGACAGGTCCGCCGCCCTGTACGCCAGTCGGGAGACCGGCGACACCACCCCCCAGCTGCTGGTCGAGACGGCCGGGGCCGCGATCTCGAACCAGACCACCACCGCGCCGTCCTCCTCCTCCACCACCACCGCCACGACACTCCCGTCGTCGTCGACGACCACCACCAAGGCGCCCTCGACGAGCACGACGACGAGCACGACGGGTCCGCCATCACCTTCCCAGACGGTCGGGTATGGAACCGCGGGACGCCCGTTCTCGGCATCCTCGGCCTGGAACCGGGCCATCCCCGCCAACGCCTCGCTGGCTGCCAACTCGGCCGGCATGGTCCGTCATCTGTCCAGCGGAGGCCACTACAATGTGACGAACGGAGCCTGGGGGCAGATGGGGGCACCGGTGTTCTACGCGGATGCCAGCACACCGCGGTACACCTGGGGTTCGCACTGCGGCGCGATCAGCGGCAAGCAGGTGCCGATCCCGCCCGGCTCGCACGAGGCCCAGGGCCCAGGTGCGAACCTCGACCACAAGTACATTGTGATCGACACGAGCACCAAGCTCGTCTACGACATCTGGGGCGCCGACGTCCTGGGACGCGACTGCCTCAAGTGGGGCTACCAGGGGGCCGGGGTCATCGAGTCCTTGACGACCGCGAACGACGGGGCCCCTGGCGTCAACGGCGAACAGGCACCGACCGGCGCCGGGACCAGCTCCCTTGCCGGCTTGCTGCGCGCGTACGACGCCACCCACCTCGACGAGGACGGAACCTACGGTCATGCCCTCCAGGGCGCGTCGATGTACAGCGCCAAGGGGCGGTGGGTGAGCCCGGCCACCAAGACCGATGGTCCGGACACCAGTCCAGACGCCATCCCCCAGGGATCGCGACTCCAGTTGAACCCTTCGTTCAACTGTGGGGCCATCTCGACATCCGGCATACGCGCCTACTGCAGGACCGCCCAGAAGTACGGGATCATCCTGATGGACACGACGCCCGTGCATGCCTTGACCATCTATCAGGAGGACGTCAAGGACAACACGCCGGCCGACGGAAATCCCCTTGCCGGAGGATACTGGGGCACCGATGCCGACTGGCCCTCGCTGGCGAAGGTTCCACTGGACCAGTTCCGCGTCGTCGCTCCCTTCTAAGGCGTCGAAGGCTGACCGCACGAACGGCGGCTGCGGCCATCATGGCGCAGACCCGGCTCGGCGGCTCCGCGCCCGTTCGTAGACTTCCTCCAGCGCGTGAACCGCCGTCGCGGTGCTGTACGACTGCTCATAGAGCTCACGGGCTCGTGCGCTCGCCACCTCGACCCGCTCTGGCTGGGCCAGTGCCCGCAATGCGGCGACCCAGGACGCCACCTCACCGGGAGCGACCAGCCATTCCCGACCAAGGGGAGCAAGAAGCTCGGACACGCCGCCGATCCGGGAGCCCAGCACCGGCAGCCCCGCCGCCAGCGCTTCCAGCACCACCATCGGCTGCCCCTCGTACCAGACCGAGGGCAGGACCAGCGCCCGGGCAGCCAGCATCTGCCGTCGGACCTCCTCGGTCGGTAACCGGCCCGCGAACCGCAGCCGGGGCGCGGGCCGTCGCTCCAGCCGCTCCTGCAGCGGGCCGTCGCCAACGACCACAAGCTCCAGCGGTCCTTCGCCGACCTGCCGCCAGGCCTCCACGAGCGGCTCCACGCCCTTCTCCGGTGAGAGCCGGCCAACGTACAGGACGGTCCCTGAAGAAGCGGCGGGGCAGGAACGCGGCCCCGGGTCCGGGACGAAGTTCGGCTTCACCTCGATGCGGTCGGCTGGAAGCCCCCCGCGAACGAGTCGATCCCGCGCGAACTCGTTGAGCACGAGATAGCGATCGACCGCTCGAACCCAGGTTCGGAGCCGGTCGTGCAGCGCGATGGTCCCAGCCGCCGGCACCGAGAGCACGACCGAATCCCGGTAGCAACCGTGCTGCACGCCATGCCAAGGAGAGGCGCCGACACAGTCCTCGCACGGGGCGCCGTCGCGGAACAGCTGGCCGTTCGCGCATACCAACCGGTAGTTGTGCAGTGTCATGACCGTGGGGACGCCGCAGCGGTGCAGAGCCCACACGACGGCCGGCGACAAGGCGTACCAGGTGTTGTGCACATGTGCGACGTCCGGCCGGAACCGGCTGGCAAGGCTCTGCACCGTGCGCGCCTGCAGCGGGTTCCAGGGAGACAGGATCAGCGAGCCGATCGCGCCGGCGGCCCGCGGCGGGTTTTGCACCTGGTGCTGGACGACCTCGTGCCCAGAGCGCCGCAGCAGTTCCGCTTCGGCCCGGACGACCGCATCCTCGCCGCCTGGCTGCCGGTAGTGCGTATGCACCTGCAGGATCCGCACGGCGCTACGACGCCTGCGGTCGCACTGTCGTGCGCCGGCATGGATTGTCGTTCACGGCTTCCCCATGTCGCTGGCCCTGACGCCTGGTACCGTAGCACCGAAACTCGCCCCGGCCGGGAGCGTCGACTGACCGTCATGCGAATCGCGCAGGTCGTTCCAGCCGGGGCGCATCCGTATTCCGGGGTGCCGACCGTCATCGTGCAGCTGGCGGTGCATCTCGCTGGCCGCGGCCATCAGGTGGAGGTGTGGCTGCTGCGGACCTGGACCGAGCAGGAGATGGCGGTCCATGCCGCTGCGCTGGACCACGCCGGTGTGTTGCTCGTCTCGCCGACGGTGACGGGGCGACGCAGGCTTGCCGCCCTCGCCGAACGCGACGTTGACGTCGTCCAGCTGCACAGCGTGTTCACACCACCGAACGCACTGCTGGCGCGGCAGCTGCGGGTCCCGTACGTGGTGTCCCCACACGGCGGCTACGCGCCGGCCTCCCTGGTCCGCAACGCCCGACGAAAGGCGGTGTACCGGCAGCTGGTGGAGCTGCCGATGCTGCGTCGGGCCGCGCTGCGAGTCGCCCTCACCGAGGTCGAAGCCAGCGACCTGGACGCGTTCGGCGCCGGCGAGCCGATCGCGATCATCCCGAACGGCGTCGCCCCCGTGGTCGAGCCGGTGGACCGGACCGCCTTCCGCCGGGAGCTCGGCCTCGGCCCTGCCGAGCGACTCCTGCTGTTCGTGGGCCGGCTCGACGTCCTCCACAAGGGGCTCGATGTGTTGCTCGCTGGCGTGGCGCAGGCACCAGGCTGGCATGTGGCGCTGGTCGGATCGGACTTCCGCGACGGCCGTGCCCGGCTCGTGCTCCAAGCCAGGGAGTTGCGCATGCTGCCCCGTCTGACCATCACCGGTCCACGGCACGGACGGCAGCTGCATGAGGCGTTCGCCGCCGCCGACTGCTTTGCCCTCACCTCCCGGTGGGAGGGCCTGCCGGTCGCGTTGCTCGAAGCCCTTGCGCATGGGGTGCCGTCAGTGGTGAGCCCCGCGGTCGAGCGGCTGGTCGGCGTGAGCGACGCCGGTGCGGGATGGGTCGTCGAGCCGCCGGAGGTGGGGGTCCTCCTACGACGACTGGAATCGCTCCCCTCTGGCGAGCGGGCCATCCGCGCCCACGCAGCGCGCGCCCTTTCGGCGCGGTTCGACTGGGCTGCCGTCACGGCGCAGTACGAGGCCGCGTTCACCACGGTGATGTCCACCCCGCGGATCGCGGGATCTGGACATCAAGAGCATGCACACTAGCCTGAGCCGGCCGAGCGTCTGGTGCGTTCTCCAGGATCAGGGGACGCGTCGTCGATCGACCTCAGCGGCCTGCGGAGCCGGCCAAGCAACAGCAGCGCCTGAAGCGTTGGCGCGATCTCCATGGCGAAGAGGATGATGCGCTCGATCTCCTGATCGCTGAACAGGGCAACGCGGTGACCGTTGTCGGAGTGCTGCCGGCCGACGAGCAGCGCACCAAGCCAGGACGAGGCCTCCACCAGCGGCACCACCACCAGTGCCTCAGCGGTTCGGGTGCCGGGGACGCTGACCGCTGCCGGCAGCGGATTGGTGTCCTGGAAGACGCTAGCGCCGTGCCCAAGGGCTTCGCGCAGGATGTCGTTGTCGACGTCGACCGCGACGCCCTGCTCCTCCGCGGTCAGGCCGATGCTGCCAGCCACTTCAAAGAGCCCACCGGCCTTGTCCAGCAACAGCGTCACGACGTCAGCGTGGACGCGCTTGGTCAGCTGCTCGGCCATGCGCTGCGGCAGGTTGTCGAGGTACCAGTCGACCGGCTCGTCACCAAGCGTTGCCGCAACACGGGCGAACAGAGCACGCAGGTCGTTCCCGCCCGCCTCCACCGATCCCTTCACCGGTCCCTGGCTACCGTTGCCCGCGGCGTCGTCGAGGCCCGCAGGACGCTGCGCTGTCAACCAGCCGTCCAGCGCATCATCGACGTGGCCGCGCTGGGCTCCGTGGCCGTTGCCGGCGACGGGCCCTGTGTCCGTCCACGCGCCGGCCATCGGCCCGTTCGGTGCAGGCTGCCGCTCCGCCGACCGGCCCCTGTCGACGTCGGCGGGCTCTCGGTTCCAGGCCGCCCGTCCGGGCTGGGCTATGCCCCGGCTGTTCAGCCACCAGGCAAAGGCGGAGGATCCGACGAGCCCGAGGAGGAGGCCGGCCGCCGCCCCGCGGCTCGGGGTCGGCTGGGCTGGCTGGAGGGGAGGGGCGCCGTCCTGCTGTCGGACAACGTGGCTGATGCCGAGCCTGGCCTGGGTCGTCAGCTGTTGGCTACGGGTCGCGGTGGCGTCCAGCTGTGCCTCGACAGCACGCTGCTTCGCCAGGAGGCTGCGGTCGCCGGGCGAAGCCTGGATGGCTGCTTCCAGCTTGTTGAGCGAGTCACTCAGCGAGCGCGATGCGGCATCGAGCTCCCTGACCTCGGCCTTGGCCGCGTCCCGGGACGACTTCTTGACGAACTGGTCGTAGGCCGTCCCGACCGAGTTGGCCAGCTTGGCCGCGTCCCCAGCGGTGGGGGCCAGGACGCGGATCGTGATGACATCGGCATCCTTTGAGACCTCGGTGGTCATCTGCTGGGCGAGCAGCGCCGGAGACGCCCCGGGAACCTCCTTGGCGGCGGCCTCCAGGACCGGCCAGGAGCCGATCAGCTCCACCTGGTTGCTGAGGAAACGCTGCGGGTCCTCCCTGGGCAGCTGCGCGTCGCCGGGCAACTGGTTCCCATCGGAGGACAGGAGCAGACGGGTGACGCCCTCATACAGGGTCGGCTGGCGAGCCTCCCAGGCGTAGCCGAGGAGCGCTCCGACCAGCGCCGCGATGGCGACCAGCCACTTGTAGCGCCATGCGGACTGGACAATGCCAGGGCCTTCGTCCAGGTTCATGGCCTGCCCATCGAACGTATCCATATGATCCAATCCTTCCGTTGCCCGTGTCTCGAGGCGTCTCGACGGTGCAACGGCCCCCTTCGCTCTCCAAGAGCGAACCACAATTGTATCGGCAAGCTGCCTTCTGGGCCGCATGGATGGCGACAGCCGTGACCAGGCTGCAAGCTACCGGTGACCTTGCCCCCGGACTTGACAGCCGGTCCCCCATGGCTAGGCTGCAGGCCATGCCGCAGACCTCTCCGGCGCCGGTTCCCTTGGCGTGTCCTGACAGGGAGCCCCGATCTCCCAGCGAGCGCCGCTTCCTGCTCTGGCTCTTCCTGGCCACTGCCGGCGCCCTGCTGCTGGTCCAGGAGGGGGCGATCACCGGCTACGACGGGCAGACCATGTACGAGGTCACTAAGGCCATGGTCGAGCGGGGCGACCTGGCCGTGGACCGTCAATGGAACGCGCTGCCCGGGTCCGACGGACGCTTCTACGGCAGGCACGGGATCGGCATGACGCTCATCGGCCTGGTTCCCTATGCGGGCACGCACGCCGTCGCCGGGACCGGCGACCGGGCCGACGCGCTGGGAGAGGCGCTGGTGTCGGCCACCATGCCGCTGATCGCGGCCGCCCTCGTGGTTGCCACCTACCTGCTGGCCAGGCGGCTGGGCGCCCGCGCTGGACCGGCGCTGCTGGTGGCGGTCGGCTCGGTGGTGGGGACCTTCCTCCTGCCCTACACCAAGGAGTTCTTCTCGGAACCGCTGGCGGCGCTCGGGATCGTGGTCGCCGTCGAACGCGCGCTCGCCAGGCGGCCGGCGGCGGCGGGGGTAGGCGCGGCGGTGGCGATCCTGGCCCGTCCCCAGTCGCTGCTGTTCGCGCCGTTGCTGCTCCTGGTCCTGCTGCGCCGCCAGGGGGTCCGCACGGCCCTGGCCGCGGCGGGACCGATCGGGGCCGGCGTGCTGGTAACGGTCGGCTACAACCTGGCCCGGTTCGACAACCCGCTCGACTTCGGCTACCAGGACCAGGGGTTCACCACACCCCTCCTGGAGGGAACCGCCGGGCTGCTGCTGCACCCGGCCAAGAGCGTGCTGCTGTTCGCGCCGCTAGTCCTGCTGGTGCCCTTTGCGCTGGCGCGGCTGTGGCGGACGGAGCGCGACGCCCTGGTGTTGATCGCCGGCAACCTGGTGATCACCTTCCTCATCACTGCCACCTGGTTCTCCTGGATAGGCGGATGGGCCTGGGGTCCACGGCTGCTCATCCCCGGCCTGGTCCCGGCCTTCGCCGCCATCGGGCCGTGGCTGTCGAGCCGGCGCCGGCGGCAGGCCACAGCGACGCTGCTGGCGGTCGGGTTCCTGGTGTCGGCGCCGGCCCTGGTCGTCTCGACCCAGGCCCAGCAGCTCGACACCCCCCAGCCGCCGGTCGGACCCGGGGTCCTGCGCCAGGCCGAGCTGCTCGGGCCGGTCACGGCCCACACCGTCGAGCACCTCTACGAGGCGGATGGGGACGGACGCAACTACCTGCGCTATCTCAGCGTCTGGCAGGCGGGCGCGGCCAGGGTGTTCCAGCGTCCAGGACTCCTCCTCTCGCTCGTCGGCACCCTCGCCCTGCTGGCGGCGGTGCTGTGGAGCGGCCGCCAGGCCGTCCGCTGCTTCAGGGAGGCGGCTGGCCCGGCGTGACGTCGTCGCGGCGCAGCAGCAGGACCGAGGTTGGCCCGCGGGACAGCAGCGACGGATAGGACTGCCGGCGCACGACCGAGTACCCGGGCCGGGGTTCCCCTGACACCACGTAGGTCGAGTCGACGGCCCGGGCCCAGGCGTTGATCCACCATGGCGCTCCAGGCTGCCTTGGGCCACGCCGTTCGAAGGCGTGGTAGCCGGTCCAGGCGGCGCCCGCGTCGAGCTGCTCGTAGCCAACGCCCTGCTGGTGCGCCTCCCGGGCGACCTGCCAGATGGCACCCTCGAAGCGCAGGAAGTCGTGGGTTCCCAGCAGACCGACGACCGCAAGCGCGGCGGTGGCGAGCCAGGCCGCGGCCGGCCCCTCCAGCAGGTCCCGGAGGGCCCAGAGAGCGAGGACCAGGCAGAGCGGCAGCAGGGGCAGCAGATAGCGGTCGAGCGGCCCGCCGAAGTAGAAGGACGGCAGCACGGCCGCAGCCATCTGCCCGCCGAGCAACGCCAGCACCAGGCCGGCACCGCCGGACGGCCCCGACCGGTCGGTCGGCAGGACCGCCCGGGTGACGACCAGGATCAGCAGGAGCGACGACAGGAGGCAGACCACGGTGACGGCCAGCAGCGCGCCGCCGCCCAGCAGCACCGGCCGTCCGCTGGCGACCAGGTCGTCCGGCCCCAAGCCGCGCGGGGTCAGCCACGACTCGGCATAGGGCATCCGGGCCCCGCGCCAGGGCAGGACAACGGCGAAGCCCACGGCCAACGCACCCGTCACGGCGACGGCGGCGAGGCGGCCGCGGGCCGACAGCGACCTGAGCGCCCTCGGCAGCGCGGTCACGGCGCCGAACGCCAGCGGGGCCACGAACAGCCCCATGTACATGGCCTCGGCGAACCAGGTGCGACCTACGATCCGTACGCTGCCCCCCACGCCGGCGGCCGCGATCCCACCGGTGAACGCCCCCTGCACACCGGGCTGGGCGGTGCCGGTGGTGAGCTTCAGCCAGGCGAGGTACCCGACCGCCATCAGCACTGGCCCGGCGGCCACACGCGCGACCACGACGACGCTCCGGCGGTCGAGCCGGAGCTGGCGGCTGAGCAGCAGGTGGCCGAGCACGGCCAGCACGATGAAGGCGGCGCCCTGCCGCTCCCAGAAGGCCAGTCCGGCGACCACCGACCC
>Ga0126307_10003801_pt1 | contig 10397 bp, 13 predicted proteins | sample Plot28_FD_89955 | JGI IMG/M metagenome (GOLD analysis project Ga0126307, IMG submission 89955) | Serpentine soil microbial communities from UC McLaughlin Reserve, CA, USA - Plot28 | ecosystem: Environmental > Terrestrial > Soil > Grasslands | place: USA: UC McLaughlin Reserve, Lake County...
ACTGGCGGCCACGCCGTGGAACCAGGCCGCCCCGCTCGCTCCCGCCGGCGCCGTGGTCAGCGCCGGCGGGGGGTGAGGGCGACCAGGACCTCGTCCACAGCCGGCCCGTTGCGGTCGTTGCCCGCGTCCCGGTCCCCGGCCCCGGCCTCGGCCGAGCGGCGGAACGCCTGGGCCGCCTCGATGGCGAGGACGGCGACCTGCGTCGGGGTGGCGGGCGCCGCGTCGGGCGGGAGGTCGGCCCCGTGCGCGGCCAGCCAGCCGGCGGCGGCGCGCACGGCGTCGTGGGCGGCCCGGTCGGCGCCGGTCGGGTGGGCGAAGCGCCAGCGGCGGGACCGCTCGGCGATCAGTGGCTTGTCGTCGCCCGGCCCGTCGAGGCCGGCGGCCGGGAAGACCCGGCAGTCGTAGGTCCGGCAGGTGCGGGGCCGGTGGGCGTAGATCGAGCAGGCCCCGTCCCGCAGCATCGGGCAGTGGCCGCGCTCGTCGTAGCCCATGAGCACGTGGCCGGCCGGCAGCCGAGGGGCCGGGAACAGGAGGGCTTTCGGGATGTGGGCGAGCGTGTCGCGCTCGTCCGGGGCGATGTGCACGAACTGCGACGCCGTGCAGCAGGCGGTGCACGTCCCGCACGGGACGTCGGCGTCGGCCGTGCCCTCGAGCGCCGCCCGCATGCCGGCCAGCCAGGGCGCGAAGTCGCCGGCGGCCAGCTCGCCGTCGTCTCGTCCGTCGTCGCTCGTCGCGGGGTCGGTCACCGGTTGTCCTCGCCGTCACCCAGGGCTACGAGCAGGGTACGGAGCAATCCGGCCAGCTGCGCCCGCTCGGGCCCGGACAGGGCGGCGAGCGCCTCCCGCTCCGTGGCCATGTGGCTGGCCACGACGTCGTCGACCAGCGCCTTGCCGGAGGGGGTCAGGCGCACGAGGACCTTGCGCCGGTCGGCGGTCCTCGCCCGCTCGACCAGGCCCCGCTGCTCGAGCCGGTCGATCCGGTTGGTGATGGCACCGGTCGTCACCATCGACTGGCGGACCAGTTCGCCCGCGGTCAGCTCGTGCGGCTCGCCGATGCGGCGGAGGGTGGCGAGGACGTCGTACATCCAGTTCTCGATGCCGCGGCGGGCGAAGTTCTCCGCCAGGACGCGGTCGAGGACGCGGGACAGCCGCGATACCCGTCCGACGACGCCGATCGGCGACGAGTCGACGTCCGGCCGCACGTCGGCCCACTGGCCGAGGATGCGGTCGACGTGGTCGCGGTCTTCGCCTGCCGCCATGGTGCCATCCTACCGCAAGCCACTTGACGTTCGTTAGCTCAATATTAAGATAACGAACGTGAAGACGACCGTCGCTGCCACGCTCCTCGCTCCCATCTCGTGGGGCACGACCTACGTGGTCATCACCGAACTGCTGCCCGCCGGCCGCCCGCTGCTCGTGGGGGCGGTGCGCGTGGCGCCGTCGGGGCTCGTCCTAGTGGCGGCGGGGCTGCTGGCCTCGCGCTGGCGTCCCCGCGGGGCCGACTGGTGGCGCACGGCGGTGCTGGCGCTGTGCAACTTCGGGCTGTTCTTCCCGCTCCTGGCCGTGGCGGTGTACCGGATGCCCGGCGGCGTGGCGGCGGCGGTCGGCGGGGTGCAGCCCCTGCTCGTGGCCGGGGTGTCCCGGCTCGTGATCGGCACCCGGCCGCGGCGGCTCGACCTCGCCGTCGGGGTGGTCGCCGCGCTCGGGGTGGCGCTCGTGGTCCTGCGGCCGGGTGCGGGCCTCGGCGGCGTCGACGGCGTCGGCGTGCTGGCCGCCCTCGGCGCCAACGTGGCGTTCTCGGTGGGCGTGGTCCTGACGAAGCGGTTCCCGACGCCGCCCAACCGCATCGCCGCCGCCGGCTGGCAGCTGCTGCTCGGCGCCGCGGTGCTCGTGCCGCTCACGCTCGTCGTCGAGGGCCTGCCGCCGGCGCCGACCGGCCGCACCCTGGCGGGCGTCGCCTACCTGAGCCTGGCCGCCACCGCGTTGGCGTTCGTGCTGTGGTTCGCGGGCATCCGCCGGCTGCCGACCCAAGCGCCGCCGCTGCTCGGCCTCGCCTCGCCGGTCACGGGCGCGGCGATGGGGTGGCTCGTCCTCGGCCAGGCGCTGTCGCCGGTGCAGCTCACGGGCTTCGTGGTCACGGTCGGGGCGATCGCCTACGGCGCTCTGCTGCCGGGGACCGGCGGAGAACGCGGTGTGGCTCCTGGCCGCTCGACCCGGCTGGGGATCGGGGAGCGAGACGCAGGAGCCACACCCGAACTCGGCGATCGGCGGGGGGAGTCACCGAGTCCTGCACTTGACTCTAGGGGGTACCGGCGCCGACACCACCCGTATCGCGTCGGAAAACTAGATGTTTCCGGAAGGGGCCCTCGCCGGGGCCGGCGCCAGCTCCGCCCGCACGCCCAGCAGGCGGACCGGGCGTGAGTGGCGGAAGCGGGTGAGCACCTCCAGCGCTGCCCGCTCGATGGCCCCGGGGTCGCTCGTCGGTGCGTCCAGCGTGACGCTGCGGGTCTGCGTCACGAACGGCACGAAGCGCACCTTCACGCCGATGCGCACGGCCGGGCGGCCCTCCTCGGCCACGTCCTCGGCGACCCGGCGCGCCAGGCGGGCGACCTCGGCGTCCATCCGGGCGCGGTCGCTCACGTCCTCCTGGAACGTGACCTCGCGGCTGCGCCCCTTGGCCAGGTAGGGGGCGTCGGACACCTCGGTGCCGCCGACGCCGAGCGCCATCATCCGGTACCACGGGCCCATCGTCGGGCCGAAGCGGGCGGCCAGGACCGCCGGGTCGGTCCGGGCCAGGGCGATCACGGTCGTGATGCCCATGTCCCGCAGCTTGGCGGCGGTCCGTGCCCCGACGCCCCACAGCTCCTCGGGCCGGCGGTCGCCCATGACGGCGACCCAGTTGTGCTTGGTGAGGCGGAACGTCCCGGCGGGCTTGGCGAAGCCGGTGGCGACCTTGGCCCGCAGGCGGTTGTCGCCGATGCCGACCGAGCACACGAGCCCGGTGCCCTCCTCGACCGCTCGGCGGATGTCGTCGGCCAGGGCCTCGGGCACCGCGGTGCAGGCGGCGAGGAACGCCTCGTCCCAGCCCAGGACCTCGACCACGCCGAACCGCCGCAGCACGGCCATGACCTGCTCGGACGCCACGTCGTAGGCGGGCGGGTCCGACGGGAGGAACACGGCCTCCGGGCAGCGCCGGGCGGCCGTCCGCAACGCCATCCCGGACCGGACGCCGAACGCCCGGGCGGCGTACGACGCCGTGGCCACCACGCCCCGGCGCGTCGGGTCGCCGTCCCCGCCCACGACGACCGGGCGCCCCTTCAGCTCCGGCCGCCGGGCCACCTCGACCGCGGCCAGGAACTCGTCGAGGTCGACGTGAAGCACCCAGTCGGCGGGCGGGGACGGCTCGGCCGGCGGCATCCCCGCAAGTATCCAGCCCGCGGCGCGGTACGCCTCGCCGGCCGCCGTCGGCGTGGTGGGGGAGGAGTAGAGCGCCTGGGCTGCGACGCACCTCAGGCGTCGAGCCTGGCGATGAGCTTGGTGAGGGAGGTCATGTTGCGGCTGGTGGTGAGGCTGGTGCCGAGGGCCTCCTTCCACTGGCGGGGGCCGATGGTGGTGTCGGTGGACTTGCCGTGCATGCGCCAGTGGACGTCCCGGCCGGCGACGACCAGGGTGTCGAAGTCGTTGGACAGCGACTCCAGCGCCCGGGCCGCGGCGGCGGGCAGGGGTGCCCGGAGGAACGTGACGAAGTAGGTGTCGCCGGCTCCCACCTCGAACGGGCGGGCGTCCCGCAGGCGGCGCAGCTCGGCGGCGGTCCGGACGAACGTCGTGACCTCGAAGCCGTACTCGGCCTCCAGCGCCTCGCCGATGGCCCGCTCGAGCGCCTCCCGGCGGCCCGGCGCGGTGAAGACGACGTTGCCGCTGTTCACGTACGTCCAGACGTCCTCGTAACGCAGCCCCTCCAGCAGATGGACCACGCGAGCGTTGGCCACCGTCCGCTTCCCGACGTTCACGGCCCGCAGGAAGGCGACCCGGGTGGTCATGGGCGCCAGCTCGGGGGCCGGCGGGCCAGGAAGGCGGCGATGCCCTCAGTGGCCTCCCGCGTGGCGAACACCTCGGCCGACAGGGACGACGCAGCGGCCATGTCGGCGGCGATCGGGGGCTGGAGGGACCGCAGGAGCGACTTCGTGGCTGCGACGGCGTGCGGGCCGGCGGTCGTGAGCTCGTCCACCACGGACGCCGTCGTGGAGGCGACCTCGCCCGGCTCCACCACGACCGTGACCAGGCCGGCGTCGCGAGCGGCGTCCGCCGTGAAGGGCTCGCCCGTGAGCGTGTAGCGCGACAGGGACCGCGGCGTCATGCGGCGGGCGCAGACGACCGCCACGACGGCCGGCACCACGCCGATGCGGACCTCGGCGAAGGCGAACGTGGCCGTCGCCGGCGCCACCACGACGTCGGCCGCCGCCACGATGCCCAGGCCGCCGGCCCGGACGTGGCCGTTGAGGGCAACCACCACCGGGGCGGGCAGCGCCCACAGCTTCTCGATCACCTCGGCGACCGCCGGCGGGGTCGCGGCGACGGCGTCCGGGCCCGCCTTGAGGTCGGCACCGGACGAGAACGCCGGCCCCGTCCCCGTGATCACCACCGCCCGCGGCGGCCCGGCCGCCAGAGTCTCCAGGTGCGACGACAGCTCGCCCAGCAGCGGCAGGGACAGGGCGTTCCGGTTCGTCGGCGAGTCGAGGGTGAGAGTCGTCGCCGCGCCGTCGGTGTCGCGGCGGACGAGCGGGCCGGCGTCCATGGCCCCATGCCTACAGCAGGCCGGCGGCACGGGTCGGAACAGCCCACCTGCGCCGTCCGGCCCGCGAGCCGGTACCGTCCCTGCGACGCCCACCCACGCCCTGGCTTGGGGATTGCCGGGGAACGGAGACAGGAGACGCAGGTGAGCGCCAAGCAGTCGCCGACGCGTGCGGCCAGGAACCAAGGGCCGTCGACGGCCCAGCTCGCGGTCCTCGGGACCGCCGCGGTCGTCATCCTCGTGGCCATCGTGCTGCTGGTGTCCGGCGGGGGCGGCGACGAGGACGAGGCGGCCACGACGGCGACCTCGGCGCCGACCACGACGACGCTGGTCCCGGGCATGGAGGTGCTCCTGCCGCAGACCCATGAGCACGTCAGCGGGACGATCGACTACGACCCGCTCCCGCCCGTCGGCGGCGACCACAGCCGGGACTGGCTGAACTGCGGCGTCTACCGGGAGCCGGTCGAGAACGAGTACGCCGTCCACTCGCTGGAGCACGGCGCGGTCTGGATCACCTACGACCCCGACCTGCCCGCCGACCAGGTCGAGCGGCTCGAGCTGTACGGCGCCGAGCCCTACATGCTGCTCTCGCCGTGGGAGGAGACCGAGCTGCCGGCGCCGATCGTGGCGTCGGGCTGGGGCCTGCAGCTCCAGGTGGAGGACGCCGAGGACGTCCGGCTGACCGACTTCATGCAGTACTACCGGCAGGCGCCGACGGCGCCCGAGCCCTCCGCTCCCTGCACCGGCGGGGTCGGGGACCCGATCGCGGAATGACCCTGTAGAACACGACCACATGACGTCCTCGTCCCCCGCCGACGCCCGGCTCCGGGCCGTTCGGCATCGCCGAGGGGCCGGACGGGGCGATGTGGTTCACGGGGATGAACACCGACACGGTCGGCCGCGTGGCGCCCGACGGGACGGTCACCGAGTTCCCGATCGGCACGACCGGGGCGTTCGCCTCGGCCCTGGCGTGCGGTCACGACGGCGCCCTGTGGTTCACGATGAACCAGGCCAACGCCGTCGGCCGCATCGCCACCGACGGTGCCGTGACGACGTTCCCCCTGCCCACCGAGGACGCCGCCCCGGTCGGCCTGACGCTGGGGCCGGACGGCGCGCTGTGGTTCGTCGAGATCGGCGCCGGCCAGGTGGGGCGCCTCACGGTCGGCGGCGAGGTCGTCGAGTTCCCCCTGCCGGACCGCGACGCCCGCCCGCATGCCATCACCACCGGCCCGGACGGGCGCCTGTGGTTCACCGAGTGGGGCAGCGCCCGCGTCGGCGCCATCGACGTCAACGGCAAGGTCGAGCACGCCGACCTGCCGTCCGGCTCCGAGCCGCACGGCATCGCCGTCGGCCCGGACGACGCGGTCTGGGTGGCGCTGGAGGCGGGCAGCCTCGTCCGTCTCCAGCCGGCAGCCGACGAGGCGCTCTAGCCGGTCGGGGTCAGTCGTCGTCGTCGAGCGACGCCATCTCGTCGGTACCGGCGCGGTCGGGCGACGAGCCGTCATCATCGGCGCCCCGGGCGAGCCGGGTGGCCAGCATGGCCTTTGCGCGCGCCGCGATGTCCCTGTCGGAGTCCGCCAGCTCGGTGAAGAAGGTGACCAGCTCCTGGTCGCCCCGCTCCGCGGCGTCGGCGGCGAAATGCTGGTACCGGAAGCAGTCCTCGAGGGCCTGCTGAAGGACCAGGACCAGGTCGTAGTCGGGGTCGTCGACGCCGGTGGTCACCGGCGTCCCGGTGTCGGTCGTGCTCACGCGTGGACCTCCTGGACGGCCCAGCGTGCCGCGGTCGCCGGGTCGTGCTCGATGTCGAGCAGGTCGGGCAGGTTCGTCATCGACAGCACCCGCATGGCCGCCGGGCTGGGGTGCTTGAGCACGACCGACTCCCGCAGGCGGCCCTGGAGACGGTAGGCCCGGAGCAGCAGGGCCGCCGCCGCCGAGTCCATGAACGAGACCTCGGACAGGTCGATGACGAGCGGTCGGCTGCTGTGCCTCGCCTGTTCGATGCACCGCCACACGTCGTCGACGGCTGCCAGGTCCAGGTCGCCTCGGCACACGACGACGGGCCGCCCGCCGACGTGGTCGACGCGTGCCTGGTGGTGGGTGGCGAAGTGGGCGTGATGCGTCGGCACGCCGACCTCCGTGGTCGGAACGGAACGGATGCGAGGAGCTTCCCGGGGCGAACGGAACGCAACCAGGTGTTCAGTTGTCGCGCACGGATGGGCACGAGCCCGTAGTTACGCCGGGTTCCATCCGCCCGAGCCCTTCACCGGCGACCTGGCCACGCTGGACGGCCGCCTGTCGCTCCAGGCACACGCCGGCCATCCGGCGCCCTGCAGTCCGTTGGACGGGACCGGTGGCCCGATTGACTACGTTGCGGATTGAGTCCCGCGCGTTCCGCGCAGTATGGTCGTGCTCAGGACGTCGTGGCTCGTTGATCCGACTGGGCGGATCGGCTCGAGCACCCGGCCGTGGCGGGCCAGTGCAAGTGCAGTTGTCCCGAACGCGCACGACACCTGGGGGAACAGATGAAGACGCGCGCACTCGTTCGTTGCGCGGTGGCCTCGGCCGCCGCAGCCGTCGCCGTGGCGGTGGGGACGCTCCCCGCCTCCGCGGCGACGGCCGCCTCCTCGGCGGAGGTCGCGACGTCCCGCTACATCGTCACGCTCGAGGCCGGCACCGCCGGCCCGTCCACGGTCGCCTCGGTGGCGGGCACCCAACTGGGTCGGTCCGCCCCGGGCGAGCGCCCCCTGCGGGTGTTCAAGAACGTGGGCGCCTACACCGCCGACCTGACGGCCGCCGAGGCCGCCACCCTGGCCGGGGCTCCCGGCGTCGCCGCCGTCGAGGCGGACGCCGTCGTGACCACGCAGGTCACGCAGTCCAACGCCCCGTGGGGCCTCGACCGCATCGATCAGCGCAACCGGCCCTTGTCGACCACCTACTCCTACGCCCGCACCGGTGCCGGCGTGCGGGCCTACGTCATCGACACCGGCATCCGCTTCGGCCACAGCGACTTCGGCGGGCGGGCCGTCACCGGCTACGACGCCGTCGACGGCGGCGGCGCCGACGACTGCAACGGCCACGGCACGCACGTGGCGTCGACCCTGGGCGGCGCCACCTACGGCGTCGCCAAGGGCGTGACCCTGGTCGGCGTGCGGGTGCTCAACTGCTCCGGCAGCGGCACCACGTCCGGCGTCGTCGCCGGCATCGACTGGGCGACCAGCAACCACTCCGCCGGCACGCCGGCCGTGGCCAACCTGAGCCTCGGCGGCGGTGCCTCGACCGCCATCGACTCGGCCATCAACCGTCTGATCAGCGACGGGGTGACGGTGGTCGTGGCGGCCGGCAACTCCAGCGCCAGCGCCTGCAACAGCTCGCCGGCCCGGGTGCCCGCGGCGCTCACGGTGGCGGCCAGCGACCGCAGCGACCGGTTCGCCTCGTTCTCGAACCGGGGGGCCTGCGTCGACATCATCGCCCCGGGCGTGAGCATCGCGGGGGCCTGGTACACGAGCAACACGGCGACCGCCACGATCAGCGGTACCTCGATGGCGTCCCCCCACGCCGCCGGGGCGGCGGCCAAGGTCCTGCAGGGCTCGCCGTCGGCCTCTCCGGCGTCGGTGAACGGCACGATCGTCTCGTCGGCCACGACGGGCGTGATCACCGGGGTCCCGACGGGCACCCCGAACCGCCTGCTCTACAGCAACCTGTAGGCCGGGCTCGCCCGTGGCCCCGCCCCGTCGCCCGGGGCGGGGCCACCAGGGTTGTGGCTGGGGCGCTCCGGCGGCATGTTGGTCGCCCGCCACCCCCGAGGAGCGAGCATGAGCCTGACCTTCGGCCCCGGACCGCTGTCCCGCGAGCCGGCGAGCACCAACTACGAGATCGACGGGCCCGCCCACCGCATCTATTTCCACCCCTTCGGCCGGCGGCTACGCATCGAGTTGGGCGGCGTGACCGTGGTCGACACGACCGACGCCCACCTCCTGCACGAGACCAACATCCTGCCCCGGGTCTACGTGCCGCTGGCGGACATCGACGCCTCCGCGCTCCAGCCGAGCGATACGACGAGCCACTGCCCGTTCAAGGGCGACGCCACCTACCGGACCGTGCGGGTGGGCGACCGCGTGGCCGAGGACGGGTTCTGGCTCTACGAGCACCCGCTGCCGGCGGCGCCGTGGCTGGCCGGGTTCGCCGGGGTCTACGAGGACCGCTTCGACCGCATCCTCGACGAAGACGAAGAGGTCGCCGGTCACGTGCGCGACCCGTACCACCGGGTCGACGTCCGCCGGAGCAGCCGCCACGTGCGGGTGACGACCTCCGACGGCACCGTGCTGGCCGAGTCCACCGCGCCGCTGCTCGTCGCCGAGACCGGGCTGCCCAACCGCTTCTACCTGCCCCGGGCCGACGTCCGGGTCGACCTGGACCCGAGCGACACGCCGTCGGCCTGCCCCTACAAGGGCACGGCGACCTACTGGCACGCGGGGGGACTCAAGGACGCCGCCTGGTCCTACGAGGAGCCGTTCGACGGCGTCACGCCGATCGCCGGCCACGTGAGCTTCCTCGGCGACGACATCACGGTCGAAGAGGTCTGACCGCACCTGTGTAGGCACGCTTCATATCCGTCACCCGTGCCAGCATCGGGTGCGTGACTGGACCGTCCCCTTCCGACGTCGCCGACGCCGTCGGCCGGCGGACTCGCGAGCTGGTAACGACGCTGGAGCGGCTGGACGCCGCCGCCCTGGCAGCTCCGAGCCGCCTGCCGGGATGGAGCCGGCTGACGATCGCCTGCCACCTGCGCTACGGCGCCATCACGCTGCGGCGCATGACGGCCGACGCCGTCGCCGGCCGTCCGACCGCCTATTACCCCGGCGGCCGGGAGGCGCAGCGCCCCTTCACGCTGGTCCCGGCCCCGGGGGAGTCACCGGCCGACGTCGTCCACTCCCTCGCCAGCGAGGGCGAGGGCCTGGCGGCGGCTTGGGCGGTGCTCGGGCCCGACGACTGGTCGACGCCCGTGGCCCCGCCCCGGCCGGCGGACGGTGGTGACACGGCCGGCCCGCCGCCGGGGGAGGAGCCGACGGTCGACCTGGCCTTCCACGGTGTGCTGCGGCTGACGGAGGTCGAGGTCCACGGTTCCGACCTCGATGTCGGGCTCGACCGGTGGAGCGACACCTTCGTGGAGGTCGGCCTGCCGTTCCGCCTGGCCGGCCTCGCCGCCCGTCGCCGTCGTCCCGACGCCGCCCCGGACGTCCACGCCCGGTGGCTCCTACGCGACACAGGTGGCCCGTCCCACCTCGTCACGATCGCCGGCCCCGACGTCACGGTGACCACGTCGCCGACCGGGCCCGACGCTCCGGCCCCGCCCCAGGGGCCCGCCGGTGCCGCCGACCGGATCGACGCCACGGCCGAGGGCAGCGCCCACGACCTGCTTGCGTTCCTCCTCGGGCGGCCGGCCCCCGCGCTGGTCCTCAGCGATCCGTCGTTGCCGGCCCGCTTCGGGGCCACGTTTCCCGGACCCTGAGTCCGGGCGGCCGGCGCTGAGGCAAAACCAGGCCCGGCGGCCGACGAATCCGTCCTGTCACGCGGGGCGAAGCGTCGACATGACCGCGACCTCGGCG
>Ga0126307_10003802_pt1 | contig 10397 bp, 7 predicted proteins | sample Plot28_FD_89955 | JGI IMG/M metagenome (GOLD analysis project Ga0126307, IMG submission 89955) | Serpentine soil microbial communities from UC McLaughlin Reserve, CA, USA - Plot28 | ecosystem: Environmental > Terrestrial > Soil > Grasslands | place: USA: UC McLaughlin Reserve, Lake County...
GAGCTCGTGCCGTTCGAGCAGCTCGCGCAGCGTGCGGAGCCGCTGCAGCTCGGCCGGGCCGTACAGTCGGTAGCCGGCGCCGGAGCGCTCGGGCTCGACGAGCCCCACGCGCTCGACGTAGCGCAGCATGCGCGGCGACCACCCGGTGGTCCCGGCGGCCTCGTGGATCGTCAGGGCGTCCATACGGTGCTCAGAGTAGCGCACCCTGACACACCTGTGTCAAGGTTTTGGCGGTGTAGCGTGCCCGCATGGCGACCGGCGCGCAGGTCATCGTGGGACAACTCGAAGACGCGGGCGTGGAGGTCTGCTTCGGGCTCCCCGGCGTCCACAACCTGGCGCTGTGGGACGCGCTGCGCACGTCGCCGATCCGGCTCGTCGGCGTCCGCCACGAGCAGGCCGCCGCCTACGCGGCCGACGGGTACGCGCGCGCGACCGGCCGGCTCGGCGTGGCGCTGACCACGACGGGCCCGGGAGCGGCCAACACGCTCGGCGCGGTCGGGGAGGCGTGGGCGTCGCGGTCGCCGGTCCTCGTGATCGCCACCGACATCCCGACGACGTTGCGGCGGAAGGGCGTGTACCGCGGCGTGCTGCACGAGATGACCGGCCAGCATCAGCTCTTCGACCCGCTGACGGTGGCGGGCGCGGTGGTCGGCGCGGCCGACGAGATCCGTCACGGCGCGGCGTTCGTCACCGAGCCGCGGCGCGGGCCGGTCTACCTCGAGGTCCCGACCGACCTGCTGAGCGCGGAGGCGAACGGGCCGGAGTCGCCCGGACCGCCGCCGCTCGAGCTCCCGGGCGACGACGCGGCGGCCTACGACCTGATCGAGGCGGCCGAGCGCCCGCTGATCTGGGCCGGCGCCGGGGCGCGCGACCGCGCGGACGAGGTCGTGGCGCTCGCGGAGCAGCTGACCGCGCCCGTCCTGACCACCTACGGGGCGCGCGGGGTGATCCCGCCCGAGCACCCGTGCTGCGTGGGCATGCCGCCGCACGTCGAGCCCGCCGGCCGGCTGTGGGACGAGGCCGACCTCGTCATCGCGTTCGGCTCGGACCTGGACGGGTTGAACACGCAGAACTGGCTGCAGCCGCAGCCGCCGCGGATCGTCGCGGTCAACGTCGACGCGGAGGACGCGGCGAAGAACTACGACGTCGACGTCGTCGTGGGCCGGCTCGACGCGACGCGGCTGCGGCGGCGCGCCGCCGACGTCGCCGCGCTGACCCGGGCGGTCCGCGCGGAGGCCTGCCGCGACCTGGACGGCCGCGCCCTGCGCTTCCTGGACGCCATCTCCTACGCGGTGCCCGACGACGCCAACCTCGTGTGCGACATGTGCATCCCCGGCTACTGGATCTCCGGCTTCCACGGCTTCCACGCGCCGCGCAAGCTGCAGTACCCGATGGGCTGGGGGACGCTCGGCTTCGCGTTCCCCGCCGCCCTCGGCGCATCGCTGGCCGGCACAGGCCCGACGGTCAGCATCTCCGGTGACGGCGGCTTCCTGTTCGCGTGCGGGGAGCTGGCCACGATGGCGCAGGAGCAACTCCCGTTCACGGCCGTGATCGTCGACGACGGCGGCTACGGCATGCTGCGCTACGACCAGCAGCTCGCCGGCGAGGCGTCGTACGGCGTCGACCTCGCCACGCCGGACTTCGCCGCGCTGGCGGAGAGCTTCGGCGTCCGCGCCCAGACGGTCGACGGCCTCGACGACGACTTCGGGGTGGCCCTCGCCGAGCACGTCGCCGCCGGCGGGCCCAGCGTCCTGGTCGCGAAGGCGGACGCGCTCGTCCCCCCGCCCACGACCTCGCCGAACTGGTACCGCAAGCCCGCCTAACGCGGTCCGGGCACGCCCCGGAACGCGAACTCGACCGGCTGCCGCCCGGGCTGGATGACGACGCACGCGCCGCTCGCGTCGCCGGCGAACAGCTCGACCACGGCGGCGGCGACCGCCTCCGGCGCGATCAGGTCGAGCCCGCTCGCCAGCAGCGTGTCGCGGATCTCGCCGATGATCGCCGTCTCCGCGAAGCCGGGGCAGACCGCGTTGACGCGGATCCCGGCGTCGGCGAGCCCCGGCGCCAGCGAGCGCACGAGCCCGATCACGCCGTGCTTGTTCGCCGCGTAGAGCGGGTCGTAGGGGACGCCGGTGAGCCCGGCGAGCGACGCCGTGGCGACGATCGCGCCGCCGTCCCCGAGAGCGGGCAGCGCTGCATGCACGCCGAACACGACGCCGTCGAGGTTCGCGCCCATCGCGCGCCGGTAGCGCGCGAGGTCGAAGTCCTCACCCACGCCGCAGCCGGTCGCCACACCCGCGTTGAGGTGCACGAGGTCGAGTCGTCCGCAGGTCGCGACGGCGAAGTCGACCAGCGCCCGGTTCGCCTCGAGATCCGACACGTCGCAGGCGAAGGCGTGGCCGCCCGTCGCCGCGGCGACCGCCTCTGCGCCCGCCGCGTCGAGGTCGGCGGCGACGACCACGGCGCCCTCGGCCGCGAGCGCGAGCGCGGTCGCCCGGCCCAGGCCCGCGGCGGCGCCGGTGACCAGCGCGACCTTCGCTTCGAGGCGCCCCATCGCGGCGCGACGCTAGCAGCGCCCTGTAGCGTCATGCGCGTGCCCACGGTCCTCGCCCTCTACGCTGGCCGCGCGGGCACATTGCGGACGGCCACGGGCATCGTCCCGACCGCGATCGCCAAGCTGCCGGTGACCGGGCGCGTGCGCGTCGGGCACGACGGCGTCCCCGGCGACGAGCAGGTGTTCCACTCGCACGGCGGCCCCGACCGCGCCGTGTGCGTGTACCCGTCGGAGCACTACGAGCGCTGGGGCGCCCGCGTGCATCCTGCCTTCGGCGAGAACCTGACCTCCCAGGGCGTCCTCGAGACCGCCACCCGGATCGGCGACGTCTGGCGGATCGGCGGCGCGCTACTCCAGGTCAGCCAGCCGCGGTCGCCCTGCGCCAAGGTGGCCGCCCGCCTGGGGGTGCCCGGCCTGGTCGTGCAGGCGCGCCGCAGCCGGTCGACCGGCCTGCACCTGCGGGTGCTGGAGCCGGGCGAGCTGGGCGCCGGCGACGCGATCGAGCTCGTCGAGCCCGCGACGCACGCCATCACCGTCGCCGACGCCGTCGCGGCGCGCTTCGACCCCGCGCCGGATCCCGGGCTGGTACGCGCGGTCCTCGACCTGCCCGAGCTCGCGCTCGAGTGGCGCACGAAGACCGCGCCGCGCGGCGCGCAGGCCGCCTAGTCGCTCAACCGGAAGTCGGGCTGGGCCTCGATCTCGACGAGGTCCATCTGCGCCTTCTGCAGCTTGCCGGCGTAGTCCCAGTTCATCGACTGCCAGCGGGTGAACTGGTCGAGCACCCAGATGCCGGACTGGCGCGATCCGTTGCCCGACTTGCCGTTGCCGCCGAACGGCAGGTGGGCCTCGGCGCCTGACGTCGAGTTGTTGATCGACACCATGCCCGCGCTGATGCGCTCGCGGAACCGGAACGCGTGGGTCGGCGAGGTGGTGTAGATCGCCGACGACAGCCCGTAGCCGTGCCCGTTGGCCAGCTCCATCGCCTCGTCGAACGTCGAGAACCGCGCGACGCCGACCAGCGGGCCGAACGTCTCGGTCCGGTAGATCTCGTCCTCGGCGGTCACGCCGGTCACGAACGTCGGGTGGTAGAAGATGCCGGCCTCGGGTTCGCCCACGAACCCGTCGCGCGGCGCGTCCGCCGTGATCCGCCCGCGCGCGGTTGAGCCGTACGCGGTGTGGTGGGGCTGGATGAACTCGAGCCACTCCTCGAAGCGGTCGGCGAACCGCTCGTGCAGCATCGGCCCGTAGAGCACGTCCCGCGTCGGGTCGCCGACCGCCGAGCCGCGCAGCCGCTCGTCGAGCCGGCGCACGAACTCGTCGTGGATCGACTCGTGGACGATCGCGGTGCCGAGCGAAGTGCAGCGCTGGCCCGCCGTGCCGAAGCCCGCGAACAGGGCGCCCTCGACCGCGAGGTCCAGGTCGGCGTCGTCCATCACGACCATCGGGTTCTTGCCGCCCAGCTCGAGGCACGGCGACTGGAGATGGCGCCCGCAGAGCGCCCCGATCTCCGCGCCCACCGTGGAGGAGCCGGTGAACCCGACCTTGTCCACGAGGGCGCCGTCGAGCGCCCGCTCGAGCCCGCCGAAGGTCTGCTCGCCGTCGGCGAGCACGAGGTTGAGCACGCCGCCCGGGACGCCGCCGGCGTGGAAGATCTCGGTCATCGCGGACGCGATCGCCGAGGCGTACTCGGCCGGCTTCCACACGACCGCGTTGCCGCACAGGATCGCCGGCACCAGGTACCACGACGGCACGGCGCCCGGGAAGTTGCCCGCGGTGATGATCGCCGCGACGCCGACCGGGGTGCGGAAAGTGAACAGCTGCTTGTCGGGCATCTCCGACGGGACCGTCTGCCCGTACAGGCGCCGGCCCTCGCCGAGGAAGAAGTCGCAGGTGTCGATGATCTCCTGGACCTCGCCGAGCGCCTCGGGGTACGGCTTGCCGATCTCGCGCGTGACGAGCCGCGACAGCGCCTCCTTGTTGGCCTCGAACAGCCGCCCGACCTCGGCGATCACGCGGCCGCGCGCGGGTGCGGGCACGGAGGCCCATTCGCGCTGCCCGGCGCGGGCGACGCGGCAGGCGTCCTCGAAGCCTTGGGCGTCGGTCAGCGAGACCTGCGCGACGACGTCGGACAACTGCGCGGGATTGGTCGATTCGAGCGTGCCGCCGGGCGCGCCGGCGGCCGCGCGGCCGTCGACGATCGAGGCGACCGTGCGGGTGGCGATGGCGGTGTCGGACATGCCTTCACCCTAGCCGCAGCGCCATAATCGCGGCATGGAGTCGCCGCATCGTTCCCTTTGGCTGCGCGAGGCGCTCGGCGACGTCCCGGCCGCGCCGCCGCTCGCGGGCGGCGCGACGGCGGACGTCGTGATCCTCGGCGGCGGGTTCGTCGGGCTCTGGACCGCGATCGAGCTCAAGCAGCGCGACCCGGCGTGCGACGTCGTGGTGCTCGAGCGCGACGTCTGCGGCGGCGGCGCGTCCGGCCGCAACGGGGGCATGGTCCTGTCCTGGTGGCCCAAGTTGTCGAGCCTGGTGGCACGCTGCGGGCCGGAGGAGGCGGTCCGGCTCGGGCGCGAGTCCGCCGCCGCCGTCGACGCGACTGGCGCGTTCTGCGCCGCGCACGGGATCGACGCGGACTTTCGCAAGGGCGGGTTCCTCTGGACCGCGACGACCCCCGCGCACGTGGGCGTGTGGGACGGCGTCCTGGCCGCGTGCGAGGCGCACGGCGTCGAGGCGTTCGAACGGCTCCCGGCCGACGAGGTCGCGCGCCGCTCCGGCTCGCCGCAGCACCTCGCCGGCGTGTTCGACCCGCAGGCCGCGACCGTCCAGCCGGCCAAGCTGGCGCGCGGGCTGCGGCGGGTGGCGCTCGAGCTCGGCGTCCGGATCCACGAGGGGACGCCGGCGTTGCGCTTCACGCGCGAGCGGCCGCTCCGGGTCGACACGCCGCGCGGGTCCGTGCGGGCGGAGAAGCTCGTCGTCGCGACGAACGCGTGGGCGGCCGAGCTGCCCGAGCTCAAGCGGGCGCTCGTCGTCGTGTCGAGCGACATCGTCGCCACCGCGGCGATCCCCGACCGGCTGGAGGCGACCGGCTGGACCGGTGGGGAGGGCATCACCGACTCGCACATGATGGTGGCGTACTACCGCACCACGGCCGACGGCCGGATCGCGTTCGGCAAGGGCACCGCGTCGGTCAGCTTCCGCGGCCGCGTCGGCACGGCCTTCGACCGCAGCGACGCCCGCGCCGCGATGACCGCGGCCGACTTCCGGCGCTACTACCCCGCGCTCGCCGACGTCCCGCTCGAGCACGCCTGGGGCGGCCCGATCGACCGCACGCCGACGAGCCTGCCAATCCTCGGGCACCTCGCCGGCCGCGACCACCTGCTCTACGGCGTGGGCTGGAGCGGTAACGGCGTCGGGCCGAGCCACGTCGGCGGGAGGATCCTCGCCGGGCTGGCGCTGGGCGACCCCGAGGCCGCCCGCTGCGGGCTGGTCGACCGGGCGCCCGACCCGTTCGTGCCCGAGCCGGTCCGCTACCTCGGTGCGCAGGTCGTCCGCGCCGCGGTGATGCGCAAGGAGCGCGCGGAGGCGGCGGACCGCGCGCCGCGGCGGCTCGCGGTGCGCGTCGCCGCGCTCGCGCCCGCCGGCCTGGAGGACAAGGGCTGAGCGCGCTTACCGTCTGCCGCTCGACGAGTAGGCCGCCAGTCGCTGCTTCAGCAGGTCGATGGCCTGCACGTGGACCGGGTCCACACCGCCGAGCACGGCCAGGTAGAGCGACACCAGGTCGCCGAGCAGCACGAGCGAGACGATCCGCTCCAGCCGCGACTCGCCGCGGGCGGTCACGCGCTCGACGGTCGCGGCGCCCTCGGCCGCGATCTCCGCGGTGATCTCCATCCGGCGGAAGGCGCGCTCGTCGCCGTCCGGATCCTCGAGGAAGACCGCGCCGAGCCGGCGGTCGGCGCCGCCCCAGCCGACGATCTCGTTGTGGTCGTGCTCGGGCAGCTTGCTCGCGAAGGCGGGGAGCTCCGCGTTCTCGTTGATCTGCGTCTTCCACCGGTACGCCACCGAGGCCGTCCCGCCGGCGCCGATGACGACCGGGATGGTGCCGTGCAGCGCGCGGGCGATCCGCTTCGCGTCGCCGTCCTCGTCGCCCGCCGGGCCCCACTCGGCGGCGAGCTCCCCGGCCAGCGCGGCGGCGCGCTCGATGTCGTCGCGCACGGACGGCGCGGCGCCGCACAACGCGGCCGCCTCGAGCGCCGTGACCAGCGAGTAACCGACCGCCGCCCGGGGCTGGAAGCCGCCGGGGAGCGGGATGACGGGAACGCCGTCCTCGCGCGCGCGCTCGGCCAGCGCGCCGCCCGTGGTCGCCACGAGCCGGGGCGCGCCCGCGGCCTTGGCCGCGTCGTAGGTCGCGAGCGTCTCCTCGGTCGTGCCCGAGTAGCTCGCGCAGAGGACGAGCGTCTCGCGCCCGATCCAGGCCGGGATGTCGTAGCCCATGGCCAGCGCGATCGGCCGCCGCAACCGCGGCGCCAGCGCGCCGATGGCGAGCCGCCCGCCGACCGACGAGCCGCCCATGCCGGCCACGATCAGGCCGCCGTGCGCGTCGACCGGCGCGATGTTGGCCGAGTCGACGCGCCAGACGGCGTCGCGCAGATGTTCGGAGAGCCCCTGGACCTCGGCGAACTGGCCGGTGGAGTCGACCGCCCGGCAGGCGGCGGCATCGAGTGCGGGCATCAGAACTGGATCCCTCCGTCGGGGATGATCACGCCCGGGAACAGCCGCGCGCCGTTCGCGACGACGTTGTCGGCGCCCACGGTCACGCCCTCGCCGAGCACGGCGAGGCCCTCGACGTGGGTGTTGTCGCCGACGTGCGCGCCGGCCGCGATGATGCAGCCGCGGAGCGTGCAGTTCGCGCCGATCCGCGCGCCGCGCAGGACGACCGCGCGCTCGATCGACGTGCCGCCGCCGACGTGGACGCCCGCCTCGAGCACGACGCGCCCGCCGATCTGGGCGTCGGGGCCGATCCGGCAGTCGTTCTCGACGAGCGCCGAAGGGACGATCCGGCCCTCGTTCTCGGTGCGGGGGCCGACGACGAGGTAGCCGTCGCCCATCCGCTCGGCGACGGCGGTGCGCACCGCGCCCTCGAGGATGTCGTACGTGCCCTGCAGGTAGCGGGCGGGCGTCCCGATGTCGAGCCAGTAGCCGTGTCCGACGTAGCCGAACAGGCCGTCACCGACGAGCCGCGGGAACACGTCGCGCTCGATCGAGGCCGGCTCGCCGGGCGCGAGCAGCTCGAGCACGGAGCGCTCGAGCACGTAGATGCCGGCCGAGATGTTGCGCGTGTCGATCTCGTCCGGCGCCGGCTTCTCGACGAAGCCCGTCACTGCGCCGTCGTCCGTCGTGCGGACGAGGCCGTAGGCGGAGGGGTCCTCGACGGGCGTCAGCGCGAGCGTCGCGCGCGCGCCGCGGGCCTCGTGCAGCGCGATCTGCGCCCCGACGTCCAGGTCCGTGAGCACATCGCCGTTGAGCATCAGGAAGCGCTCGTCGAGCAGCTCCTCGGCGAACTTCAGGGCGCCGCCGGTGCCCAGCGGCTGCGGCTCCTCCATGTAGCGCAGGCGGATGCCGTAGGCGCTGCCGTCGCCGAGGACGTTGCGCACGCCGGACGCCAGGAAGCCGCACGACATGATCACGTCGTCGACGCCGTGACCGCGCAGCCAGTCGAGCATGAAGGCGATGAACGGCCGGTCGACGAGCGGGACGACCGGCTTCGGGACCGTCGAGGTCAGCGGCCGCAGCCGCGTCCCCTCGCCACCGGCCAGGATCAGCGCCTGCATCAGGCGGGCACGACGCCGTTGACGACGGGACGGCCGATCGCCTCGTAGATCAACCCCGCGGCGCCCGCCGCGACGGGATCGAGGAAGTTGCGCCCGTCGACGAGCAGCGTCCCGCGCATCGACGCGGCCACGGCGGGCAGGTCGAGCGCCTTGAACTCCGGCCACTCCGTCACGAGCACCACCGCGTCGGCACCGGCGACGGCCTCGGCCGCGGTCGGGGCGAACTCCACGCCGGCGATCAGCTTGCGCGCCTCCTCCTCGGCTACCGGGTCGTACGCGCGCACGCGCGCGCCGGCGCCCTGCAGCCGCGAGGAGAGGACGAGTGACGACGCCTCGCGCATGTCGTCCGTGTTCGGCTTGAACGCGAGCCCGAGCAGCGCGATCTCCTTGCCGACGAGCGAGCCGAGGTGCTTCTGCAGCTTCGCGATCACGCGCCGCTTCTGCAGCTCGTTGACCTCGATCACGGAGTTGAGCAGCTGGAAGTGGTAGCCGGAGTTGCCGGCGAGCTGCTTGAGCGCGGTCACGTCCTTGGGGAAGCACTGATGCACCGCGAGACCGTTCGTGGCCACGACCGTGTGCGAGCCGGGCACCTCGAGCGAGAAGACGGGCCCCTCGTAGCGCTCGCGGCGGACGTCGACCACCCGCACCCACGGCGCGCCGCCGCCGAAGCGGCGGAAGCCCGTCGGCTTGATGCGCTTGGTCTGGCGCGCGATCGCCGCCGCGACGCCCGGCCGGTCGCGCTCCGGGACGAGGAACATCGCCCGCTCGACCTGATCGGCGCCGGAGACCCGCAGCCATTGGGTCTCCTTGGTCGACCTCGCGGACATGCCGCGTCGCCGGGCGCACACGATGCCGACGTCGCCCAACAACCGCGCGACGCCCTCGGCGAGCTCGTCGCTGATCGTCCCCCACTCGAGGATCACGCTCGGGCCGCCGTTCACCAGCGACCATGAGCCGTCGCCCTCCCACAGCCCCGAGAGCAGCGCGCGCTTGCGCTCGACCGTCTGCTCCCACGCGAGGTCGGGGATGCGCTGCGTGTAGCTCGTGCGGCCGGCGCCGAGCAGGTGCCGCCACCACGTCGCGAGGATCCGCGACGGGACCACGACGATCCGCGCGGTCTGCGTCCGGTGCACGCGCACCTTGACGTCGTGGCGCTGCCAGTAGCTCACGACCTCGGCGACGAGATGCTCCTCCCGCTCGGGGTGGAACGTCCACTGGATGCGATGGTCGTCGGTCGTGCAATGGCCCTCGGCGACGTAGAGCCCGAGGACGCGCCAGAAGTGCTCGTCGAGGCTGAGCGACGTGGGGTTCCAGCTGCCGTTCGTCACCGTCGCAAGCGAGGCGTCGCGCAGATCGAGGCCGGCGGCGGTCGCCTCGGTGAGCCGCAGCGTGCCGGACCGCCGGATGTCGTGGAGCCGCGCCCGCCCGCGGGGATGGTCGACGTCCTCCACGCGGTCGAGCTCGCCCGGGGCAGGCCGCACGAGGACGTCGGAGGAGACGGCGCCCATGACGGGAGCCAGCGCCGGCGCGAACCCCGACGGCCCACCGAGCGCCAGCGGCAGCCAGTCGCGGGCGTCGAGGTCGCCCGCAGGCTTGAGCGTGAGCAGCTCGTCGCCGTGGCCGTCGCCGACGATGAAGGGGTGGTCGGCGGTCGTCCGGACGCGGCGCCCGGTCTTGGTCCGCACCTCCACGACGTCGCCTGTGTAGTCGCGCCGGGTCAGGACCGACACGGGCATGAACTCGGGCTCGGCCTCCCCGGGAACCCACGAGAGGACCTCCAGCCCGTCGCCGCCGACGGCCTCCTCGTCGCCGCCGCCGAGCTCCGCCCACAGCCGGTCGAAGCGCAGCAGGCGCGCTTGGCCGCGCACGCGCGCCAGCACGGTCTGGTCCGGCGCGAAGCACGAGCCGCCAAAGCCGATCCCGGCCTGGAGGAACTTCGGCCCGATGCGATCGTCGAGCCCCATCCCGCGCGCGACCTCGACGACGTCGGCGCCGGTCTCCTCGCACACGTTGGC
>Ga0126307_10003804_pt1 | contig 10397 bp, 9 predicted proteins | sample Plot28_FD_89955 | JGI IMG/M metagenome (GOLD analysis project Ga0126307, IMG submission 89955) | Serpentine soil microbial communities from UC McLaughlin Reserve, CA, USA - Plot28 | ecosystem: Environmental > Terrestrial > Soil > Grasslands | place: USA: UC McLaughlin Reserve, Lake County...
CACGCATGCTGGGCAGTGTGGCAGTCACCGGGGCTCCCGGGGCCCCCGGGCGGCGCCGCCGAGCCGGCGTGCTCCCCGGTGGGCAGCTTTCGCGAATGACAGAGTGTGCGCTGGTCCATCACCGGAGGGAATCCGTGCCGCTCGTCGAGGTCACCCTGGTGGAAGGCCGCTCGCCGGAGCAGCTGCGCCGGCTGATCACCGCCCTGACCGACGCGGTGGAGGCCGCGGTGGCCGCTGCCCGGCCGTCCATCCGGGTGGTGGTGCGGGAGGTGCCGGCGACGCACTGGGCGGCCGGCGACGTGACCGTCGCGGAGCGGCGGAGGGCCGGCGACGTGACCGTCGCCGAGCGGCGGAGGGCCGGCGATGAGTGACGCCTGGACCGAGATCGGCAACCGGGTCTTCGTCCGGCGGCACCGGTCGATGGACCTCAACGTCACGCTGCTCGTCGGCGAGGGCGCCTGCCTGGTCGTGGACACCCGGGCCGATCTGGTCCAGGGCCGGGAGCTGGTCGACGCGGTCCGCGCGGTGACCCCGCACCCGTGGGTGGTGGTCAACACCCACTTCCACTTCGACCACACGTTCGGCAACGTGGCGTTCCGGCCGGCGCCGATCTGGGGTCACCGCCGGTGTGCCGAGGTGCTGTCCGGGCCGGACGGGGAGCGGATGCGGACGCGGGTCGCCGGCCTCTATCGGGCGGCCGGCGAGGCGACCGGGGCGGAGCGGATCGAGGCGGTGGAGATCGTGCCGCCGACCGAGGTCGTCGACGACGTCGCGACGCTGACCGTCGGTGGCCGTCCGGTGCACCTGCGCCACCCCGGTCGCGGGCACACCGACAGCGACCTGGTCGTGCTGCTGCCGGACGCGGACCTGCTGCTGGCCGGCGACCTGGTCGAGGAGGGGGCGCCGCCGCAGTTCGGCGACGGCTTCCCGCTGGACTGGCCCGGCACGCTGGACGCGCTGCTGGAGCTGGTCACCGGCCCGGTGGTGCCCGGGCACGGCGCCGTCGTGGACCGGGCGTACGTCGCGGCGCAGCGGGCCGAGCTGGCGCTGCTCGCCGAGGCGGCGCGGGTCGGCCACGCCGAGGGCCGGCCGGCCGCGGACGTGGCCGGCGACCTGCCGTACTTCGGCGAGCTGGGCGTGCAGGCGGTCGAACGGGCCTACCTACAGTTGCAGTGACTTGACCTCGAGGAACTCCTCCAGGCCGTACCGGCCGAGCTCCCGCCCGGTGCCGGACTGCTTGTAGCCGCCGAAGGGCGCCAGCGGGTTGAACCGCCCGCCGTTGACGTCGACCTGTCCGGTCCGCATCCGCCGGGCCACCGCGACCGCCCGGTCCTGGTCGGCCGACCAGACCGCGCCGGCCAGCCCGTACGGCGTGCCGTTGGCGATCTCCACCGCCTCGTCCTCGTCCGCGTACGGGATCACCGAGAGCACCGGGCCGAAGATCTCCTCCTGCGCGACGGTGGCGTCCGGCCGGACCCCGGCGAAGACAGTCGGGCGGACGAACCAGCCGCGGTCGAGCCCGTCCGGCGGCTCGGAGCCGCCGGTGGCCAGGGTGGCGCCCTCGGCGACGCCCCGCTCGATGTAGCCGCGGACCCGGTCCCGCTGCGCCGCGGTCACCATCGGGCCGATCCGGGTGCCGGCGGCGAACGGGTCGCCGACCGTGTACTTCTCCGTGCCGGCGACCGCCAGCTCCACCGCCTCGTCGTGCCGGGCGGCCGGAACCAGCATCCTGGTCCACGCCGTGCAGGTCTGGCCGCCGTTGATGAAGCAGTTCGCCAGCCCGACCTTGACCGCGGTGGGCAGGTCGGCGTCGTCGAGCACGACGTTGGCCGACTTGCCGCCCAGCTCCAGGGCGACCCGCTTCACCGTGCCGGCGGCGACCTCGCTCACCCGGCGCCCGGCCCGGGTGGAGCCGGTGAAGGAGACCATGTCGACGTCGGGGTGGGCCGCGATGGCCTCCCCCACCACCGGTCCCGTGCCCGGCACCACGTTGAGCACACCGGCCGGCAGGCCGGCCTCGGCGGCCACCTCGGCGAGCACGTACGCCGACAGCGGGGCGACCTCGCTCGGCTTCAGCACCACCGTGCAGCCGGCGGCCACCGCGGCCGCGACCTTCGCCACCACCTGGTGCAGCGGGTAGTTCCACGGGGTGATCGCGCCGACCACGCCCACCGGCTCGCGGACCACCAGCGAGTTGCCGATCCGCTCCTCGAACGGGTGAGCCGGCAGCAGCTCTGCGTACGAGCGGAGGACCGTCGGCGGCAGCCCGGCCTGCACCGACCGGGCGAATCCCAGCGGCGAGCCGACCTCGGTGGCGATCAGCGCGGCGACCGCCTCGGCCCGGGCGGCCAGGCCGTCGGCGAGCCGGCCGAGCACGGCGGCGCGCTCGGCCGGCGGGGTGGCGGCCCAGGGCGGGAACGCGGCCCGGGCGGCGGCGACGGCACGGTCGACGTCCGCGGGCGTGCCGGCCGGCACGGTGGCCAGCTCCTGCTCGGTGGTGGGGTTGACGACGGTGAGCCGGTCCGGCCCGGAGGGCGCCGGCCAGGTCCCACCGATGAAGAGAGAGTCGAGTGTCGACGGCATCTGCACCGATGTGGTCACGAGGCCAACCTATGTCCTTGACAGCCCTCAGCCGCTGTGCCATCTTCCGGTCACTGGTCTGGACCAGTACGGACCAGTACGGCGTCGCACCAGGGCGGACCAGGAGGATGGCGGGATGCATCGGAACATGCGCACGGCGGCGGTGGCCGGCGTCGCGGCGGCGCTGGTGTTGGGCGTCGCCAGCTGCGGGGACGACGACAGCTCGACTCCGGCAGCGCAGACCCAGGCCAAGGACATCACGGTCTGGCTGATGAACGGCAGCGCCCCCGACTCGGTGGTCAAGGGGGTCAACGCCGACTTCACCGCGGCGCACCCGGGCACCACGGTGAAGATCGAGATCCAGCAGTGGGAAGGCATCCAGGAGAAGATGACGACCGCGCTGGCCGGCAACAACCCGCCGGACGTGCTAGAGATCGGCAACACGCTGGTGTCGAAGTTCGCCGAGTCCGGCGGCCTGAAGGACCTCACCGACAAGAAGGCCGACCTCGGCGGCGACGCCTGGCTGCAGGGCCTGACCGACGCCGGCACGCTGGACGGCAAGCTCTACGGCGTCCCCTACTACGCCGGCGACCGCGCGATGATCTACCGCAAGGACCTGTTCGCCAAGGCCGGCATCACCAGCCCGCCGACCGACCGGGCGTCCTTCGTCGCCGCCGCGGACAAGCTGCAGCGCACCTTCGGCTCGGACCCGAAGTTCTCCGCGCTCTACTTCCCCGGGCAGTACTGGTACGCCGCGCTGCCGTTCGTCTGGGACGAGGGCGGCGACATCGCGGTCAAGGACGGCGAGGCCTGGAAGGGCACGCTGGACTCCCCCGAGTCCCAGGCCGGGCTGAGCTGGCTCAAGGACGTCGTGCAGAAGTACTCGAAAGCCCCGGTCAACGGCAACGAGAACGACAACGACCCCGCCGTCCCGCTGGGCGAGGGCAAGGCCGCCATGATCATCGACCCGGGCTGGAAGGTCGGCGTCGTCACGAAGAACAAGCCGGCGCTGAAGAACCAGATCGCGGTCTTCCCGATCCCGGGCAAGAGCGCCGACAAGACCGCGCCGGTCTTCCTCGGCGGGTCCAACGTGGCCGTGGCCGAGGGCAGCGACGCGCCGGACCTGGCGTACGAGTGGGTGAAGCTGCTGGCCGGCGAGAAGGCGCAGACCCAGCTGGCGACGGTCGGCGGCGTGATCCCGAACAAGACCTCGCTGCTCGACCTGCACGCCAAGGACCCGATCCTGTCGATCTTCGACACCGCGGCGAAGAACTCCAAGTTCACCCCGGCCACGCCGAAGTGGGCGAACGTGGAGAGCAGCACGATCCTGCAGGACATGCTCGTCGCCATCTTCAGCAACAAGAAGTCGGTTGCGGACGCCACGCGCGACGCCAGCAAGGCGATCACCGACGCGCTCAACGAGTAGTCCGCCCGAGTCGCTCCCCGGCCGGCCGCCCGCCGGCCGGGGAGCGACCGCGACCGAGCCGGGACGCCAGGAGGACGAGTGGACACCGACGCCAGGCCGCCCGGCCCCGCGGCGGGCCCGGGAGCGGTGGCCGTGCCGCCGGCCGGGGGTGCCGGTGGTGGGCCGGTGTCGCCGGTCGCGGCCACCGCGCCGTTGCCGGGCGCCGCCCCGGCGCGACCCCGCCGCCGCGGCCGCGCCGTCGGCGTTCTCCCGTACGCGCTGGTGGTGCCGAGCATCGCCCTGCTGGTCGCGCTGCTCGCGTACCCGCTGGTGATCCTGGTCCGCACCTCGTTCCAGAAGCTGGACCTGCGCCAGCTGGTCCGCCGGGAGACCGTCTGGAACGGCTTCGACAACTACTCGACGATCCTCACCGATCGGGTCTTCTGGTCGGTCACCGTCCGCACGCTGATCTTCGCCGCGGTCTGCGTCGGCCTCACCATCGGCGCCGGCACGCTGGTCGCGCTGCTCATGCGCCGGCTGAACCGGCCGATGCGGCTGCTCGTCTCGGCCGGCATGCTGCTGGCCTGGGCCACCCCGCCGGTCAGTGCGGCCACCGTCTTCCGCTGGCTCTTCGACGAGCAGTACGGCGTGGTCAACTGGGCGGTCACCACGCTGACGCCGCTGGACTGGAGCCAGCACTCCTGGTTCGCCGGTCAGTTGCCCGCCTTCACCGTGATCGTGCTGTGCGTCGTCTGGCAGTCGATCCCGTTCGTCGCGCTGACCCTCTACGCCGGTCTGGTCACCATCCCGGAGGACGTCTTCGAGGCGGCCCGCATCGACGGCGCCAACGCCTGGCGGACGTTCTGGTCGGTCACCAGCCCGATGCTCAAGCCGGTCTTCCTCATTCTCACCTCACTGTCGGTGATCTGGGACCTCAAGGTCTTCACCCAGGTGTACGTGATCACCCGCGGCGGCCCGGACCGGCAGACCGTGCTGATCAACCTCTACACCTACAACCAGGGCTTCGGGGTGAGCCGGTTCGGCCTCGCCTCCGCCGCGGCGGTGATCATGGTGCTGCTGACCCTCTCGGTGACCGTCTGGTACGTCCGGACGATGGTCCGCGTCGGGGAGGATGACCTGTGAGCGAGCGACGGGTGAGTGAGCATCGCAGGGCGCCCCAGGCGCCCGAGGAGCGGAGCGAGCCCGGAGCGAGCCGTCGACACAGCGCGCTGACCGCGTCCCGGCGGGCACCGCGCCCGGCCCGGCGGCGGCGCCGGCGCGGCTCGGTCGCCGCGAACGTCGCCGCCCTGCTGGTCCTCGGCTTCTTCGTCTTCCCGGTCTACTGGATGGTCAGCACGGCACTGAAGCCCTCCGGCGAGATCCGCACCTTCGACGTCAAGCTGTTCCCGACCACGCTCACCCTCGAGCATTTCCGGACGGCGGTGTCGACCGCTGGCTTCTGGACCTTCTTCCGCAACAGCACGGTGGTGGCGCTGTCGGTGACGGTGCTGTCCGTCCTGGTCGCGCTGCTGGCCGCCGCCGCGGTGGCGCGCTTCCGCTTCCGCGGCCGGCGGGCGTACCTGGTCGCCATCCTGATCGTGCAGATGGTGCCGCTGGAGGCGCTGGTCATCCCGATGTACCTGACGCTGCGCGACGCCAACCTGCTCAACCTGCTGCCGGTGCTGGTGGCCACGTACATGGCCTTCGTGCTGCCGTTCACGGTGTGGACGCTGCGCGGCTTCGTGGCCGCGCTGCCGGTGGAGCTGGAGGAGGCGGCGATGATCGACGGCTCCTCCCGGTGGGGCGCCTTCTGGCGGATCACCTTCCCGCTGATGGCGCCGGGGCTGGTCGCCACCGCGGTGTTCGCGTTCATCCAGGCGTGGAACGAGTTCATCCTCGCGCTCACGCTGATGGAGCGGGACAACCAGACGCTGCCGGTGTGGCTGGGCACGTTCAAGACTGCACAGGGCACCGACTGGGGCGGGCTGATGGCTGGCTCGACGATCTTCGCGATCCCGGTGGTGATCTTCGCGGTGCTGCTGCAGGGCCGGATCGCGACCGGAGCCGCGGCCGGCGCGGTGAAGGGGTGAGCGGGGGCGAGGGCCGGCAGCGCGACCGGGGAGCGAGGACGGCCGGGTCGCCGGCGCTCGCGCCTGCGGCCCTGTCCGAGGAGCGGAACCCGTGAGTCTGGCCCGGCTGGCCGACGGAGTGCTGCTGCCCGGCGTCGCCGGCACCGCCGCGCCGGACTGGGTGCGCCGGCGAGTCGCCGGCGGCCTCGGCGGGGTGGTGCTGTTCGCCCGCAACTGCGCTTCGGCCGAGCAGGTCGCGGGGGTGACCGCCGCGTTGCGGGCCGAGCGGGACGGGGTGGTGGTCGGCACCGACGAGGAGGGCGGCGACGTCACCCGGCTCGACGCGGCGGTCGGCTCGCCGGTGCCGGCGGCGTACGCGCTCGGCGTTGTGGACGACCCGGCGCTGACCCGGGCGGTGTCCGCTGCGGTGGCGCGGCGGTTGGCTGCGGCCGGGGTGACCCTCAACCTGGCGCCGGTCGCCGACGTGAACAGCGCACCGGACAACCCCGTGATCGGCGTCCGGTCCTTCGGCGCCACGCCGGAGCTGGTGGCCCGACATGTGGTCGCCGCGGTGGCCGGCACGCAGGAGGCCGGCGTGGCCGCCTGCGCCAAGCACTTCCCCGGGCACGGGGACACCACGGTCGACTCGCACGTCGGGCTGCCGACGGTCCGGGAGCTGGCGGTGGAGCCGTTCCGGGCCGCGGTGGGCGCCCGGGTGGCCGCGGTGATGACCGGGCACCTGCTGGTGCCCGGGTACGGCCCGCGGCCGGCGACGCTGAACCCGGAGCTGGTCACCGGCCTGCTCCGCGGCGAGCTCGGCTTCGGCGGCGCGGTGATCTCGGACGCGCTGGAGATGGAGGCGATCGCCGGCACGGTCGGCCTGGGCGAGGGCGCCGTTCTCGCGCTGCTGGCCGGGGTGGACGCGCTCTGCCTGGGCGGGGACGAGGCCGGCGAGCCGATCGCCGACGCCGCCCGGGACGCGCTGGTCGCGGCGGTGCGGTCCGGCCGGCTGCCGGAGCATCGGCTCGCCGAGGCCGCCGGCCGCACCGCGACCCTGGGTCGGCCGGCCGCTGCCGTGGGTGGCGCGGGTGGCGGGGACGGCGCGGGCGGCGGGGACGGCGGGGGCGGCGCGGAGGATCTCGTGGCACTGGGCCGGGACGCCGCCCGGCGGGCGCTGCGGGTGGTCGGCGACGTCGCGGTCGGACCGGCGCCGGTGCTGGTCGAGCTGGACCCAGCGCCGACGATCGCGGTGGGCCGCACGGCGTGGGGGCTGGCCGGGCTGCTGCCCGGCGCGGTCGAGTGCCGGCTGGGGCCGGACGACCCGCTGCCGCCGGTACCCGTGGACCGGCCGCTGGTCGTGGTCGTCCGGGACGCCAGCCGGGTCGGCTGGGTCGGCCGCGCGGTCAGTGCCCTGCTGGTGCGCCGCCCGGACGCCGTGGTCGTCGAGATGGGCCTGCCCGGCACGCCGGCCGCCGCCCGCGGCTGGGTCGCGACGGGCGGCGCTTCCCGGGCCAGCGCCCTCGCCGCCGCGGAGCTCATCACCGGCGGCAGGGACAACCGGGGACAACAGGACAACAGGGACGACGGGACGACGGACGACGGGGACGGCGGATGACCCTGGTCGGGGTGGACGCCGGCGGCAGCGGCAGCCGCGCGGTCGTGGTCCGCGGCGGCGACGTGGTGGAGCGGGTCGACCTCGGCCCGCTGAACCTCATCCTGCACGCCGACGCGGTCGACCGGCTGGCCGGCTTGCTCGCTCGCACCGGGGCCGAGGCCGCCGGGCTGGGCCTGGCCGGGCTGCGGTCCGCCGCGGACGCGGAGCAGGTGGCCGAGGCGCTGACCGCTCGGACCGGCGCCCGGGTCGCGGTCGGCGACGACACCGACGCCGCGCTGGCCGGCGCGTTCCGCGGCGGGCCGGGTGTGGTCGTCATCGCCGGGACCGGCTCGGGCGCCGCCGGCCGGGACGCGACCGGCCGCGGGGTCCGAGTCGGCGGGCACGGCTTCCTGCTCGGCGACGAGGGCGGCGGCTACTGGATCGGTCGGGAGGCGGTGCGGGCGGCGCTGCGCGCCGCGGACGGCACCGGACCGCCGACCGCACTGCAAGACGTCGTCAGGGCCGCCTTCGGGCAGCTGCTCGCCGCCGAGCGGCAGGTGCACGAGCGGCCCACCGACCGGCAGCTGCTGGCCCGGCTGGTGCCGGCGGTGGCGGCCGCCGCCGGCCAGCCGCCGGCTCCCGCCCTCGACCGCGGCCCGGTCGCCACCGCCGGCGGGGACGCGGAGGCCCGGCGGATCCTCGCCGAGGCCGCCGGGCACCTGGTCGATCTCGCCGGGGCCGTGCGGGCCGGGCTCGGCCCCCTGCCGGTTGCCGGGGTCGGGGGCATCTTCCGGTGCGCCCTGGTGCGGTACGCCTTCACCGCAGCCACCGGCGCCGTCGATCCGGCGGAGCCGCCCGAGCTGGGCGCGCTCCGCCTGCTCGACCGCTCACCCGGCCCGACCGCTGAGCCGCCCGACCGCTGAACCGCCGGACCGCTGAGCCAGCCCGGCCGCTCACCCGGCCCGACCGCTGAGCCGCCCGACCGCTGACCCGGCTCGACCGCTGACCCGCCCCGACCGGTGCCAATCATCTGTGCGCGGCGGCTCACCCAGGATCCCGACCGAGCCGGCGGATCCGAACGAGACACCGCGCAGAGCTGACCGCCGCGGACGGTCAGGCCAGCTGCGGGCCCTCGGTCCGGGTCCGCTTGAGCTCGTAGAAGTGCGGGTAGCCGGCCAGCAGCCGGGCCCCGTCCCAGATCCGGGCCGCCTCCTCGCCCTGCGGGATCCGGGACAGCACGGGCCCGAAGAAGGCGGTGCCGTCGACGTGGATCACCGGCGTGCCCACCTCGTACCCGACCGGGTCCATCCCCTGGTGGTGCGACGCCCGCAGGGCCTCGTCGTACTCGGTCGAGTCCATGGCGTCGACCAGCTCGGCCGGCAGTCCGGCATCGGCCAGCGCGGCGACCACCATGTCACGGTCCGCCCCGGTCTTCTCGTGGTGGATCCGGGTGCCCATCGCCGCGTAGAGCGGGGCCAGCACCTCGCTGCCGAACTTCTGCTCCGCCGCGATCGCAACCCGCACCGGGCCCCAGCCAGTCTGCATCAGCTCCTGGTAACGCTCCGGCAGGTCGTCCCGACCCTCGTTGAGCACCGACAGCGACATGACGTGGAAGTGCAGGTCGAGGGGACGGACCTCGGCCACCTGCAGCATCCAGCGGGAGGCGATCCACGCCCAGGGGCACACCGGGTCGAACCAGAAGTCGACCCTCGTCCGCTCGTCCGTCACGCGTCCTCCTCCGATCGGTCCAGTACACCTTCCCGTTCGGACAGCGCGGGCACCGGCACCGGCATTCCCCGTCCGGGCCGCCGGCCCGCCGTGACAAACTCGACGGATGGGCGTCCCCAACCTCACCCGTTCCGCGGCGCGCACCCGCGCCGACCTGCTCGTTGTCAGCGGCTACGAGGTCGAGCTGGACCTGACCGACGGCGGCGGCAAGCCGGGTGACCGGACGTTCGCCTCCCGCACCACCGTCCGATTCACCGCCCGCAGCCCGGGCGAGGGCACCTTCGTCGACATCATCGCCGCCGGCTTCCGCGAGGTGACCCTCAACGGCGAGCCGGTGGACACCTCGGCGTACGCGCCGCAGACCGGGATCGCGCTGCCGGCGCTGGCCGCGGACAACGTGCTGGTCGTCGACGCCCACTGCCTCTACACCAACACCGGCGAGGGGTTGCATCGCTTCGTCGACCCGGTCGACGGCGCGGTCTACCTCTACTCCCAGTTCGAGACCGCCGACGCCAAGCGGATGTTCGCCTGCTTCGACCAGCCGGATCTCAAGGCGCCGTTCACGCTGACGGTGACAGCGCCGTACGACTGGGAGGTGGTCTCCAACGGCCGCGCGGTCGAGCGGGACGAGGGCATCGGCGGCGCTCAGGTGGTCCGGTTCGCCACCACTCCCCCGCTCGCGCCGTACGTGACCGCGCTGGTGGCGGGGCCCTACCACAAGGTCCTCGACACCCACGACGGCATCGACCTCGGCGTCTACTGCCGCGCCTCGCTGGCCGAGCACCTGGACGCGGAGGAGATCCTGCTGGTCACCAAGCAGGGCTTCGACTGGTACCACCGGGCGTTCGACTACCGCTACCCGTTCGACAAGTACGACCAGCTCTTCGTCCCGGAGTTCAACGCCGGCGCGATGGAGAACGCGGCCTGCGTGACCTTCCTGGAGGACTACGTCTTCCGCTCGAAGGTGACCGACTACTCCTACGAGCGGCGCGCCGAGACGATCCTGCACGAGATGGCGCAC
>Ga0126307_10003805_pt1 | contig 10397 bp, 11 predicted proteins | sample Plot28_FD_89955 | JGI IMG/M metagenome (GOLD analysis project Ga0126307, IMG submission 89955) | Serpentine soil microbial communities from UC McLaughlin Reserve, CA, USA - Plot28 | ecosystem: Environmental > Terrestrial > Soil > Grasslands | place: USA: UC McLaughlin Reserve, Lake County...
CGTCGTATTCGGCCTGGCGGCGGCGGTTGACGTACTCGACGACCACGCGCCACTGCTTGAGGTTCCGATCGACCATCCAGTCTATGAGCTCGTCAACCCGCTCGTCCACGAGCTCCTCGGTGTCGGCGACGGCCTCCCGCTTGAAGCGCTCGCTCACCTTCTCCTGCCGAAAGAGCTCGCGGATGTTGGCGAACCGGATGTTCTCCTCCAGCCAGGCGTCGCCCCGCTCGTTCATCCTCAACACTATGTTCTCGAGCTCGGCCATCCGCGCCTCGAAGTCTCTGCCCATGTCGTCTTTGTAAAGTTCGAGCTGCGACTCGACGTTCTCCGCGGTCCTGAAATCCTCCTCGAGGACCGCCAGGCGTTCGTCTACCGCTCCCCTATAACGCCGGTTCAGCTCGTCCATCACCCCGAGCGGGCTCTCCATCTTCAGCCGGACCCTGCCTTCTTCGTCGAGCAACTCCGTGACATAGCTTTCGAGCCTGGCGAAGCCGCTCGCCTTCATCAGGGCGTTACGCTCCATAGCGTTCGTCGCCGCCTTGGCCTTGCGAGCAAGGAGGGCAGAGACGAAGAAGACAGGGGGCGTCAGGCCGAGGGCCGAACGTATGCCGCCCTCTACAAAAGAGCGGACCTCCTCGACCTTCGATTCGTCGGCCAGGAGGTCGGCCTTGTTGATGACGAGCAGGATCTTCTTCCCCCAGTCGCGGATGAGCTCGAGGTAGCCGCGCTCGCTCTCGGTCAGAGGACGCTCCGCCGAAGTGACGAACAACACCAGGTCGCTCCTCGGCACGAAGCCTCTGGATAGCTCCTCGTGGTGGCGGATGATCGCGTTGGTGCCCGGCGTGTCGACGATGGCGATCTCGCGCAAGAACTCGTTGGGATACCCTTTCTCCAGAACCCCGTCCCTCCGCTCTCTCTCGACCGGGTCTTCGGCGTGGCGCAAAACGGTGATGCGGTCCGTCGTAGGCGTGACGCCCTCCTCGGAGATATCCGCGCCGAGCAAAGCGTTTACGAACGCCGACTTGCCCGAGTTGAACTCTCCAACGATGACGAGCAGGAACAGTTCCTCGAGGTCGGAGAGCGCCCGCCTGACGAGTTCCGCATCCTCAGAAGGCGCGCCGAAATCCTTCAGGAAAGAGATCAGACGCTCCAGAAGCCCACGCTCCCTCTCCACCAGTGCCTCGCGGCGCTCGTCGAGGATCCGCACGCTTTAACCCTCCCTCTCCATGCAAGCATTATATACGCCCGTGGGTTTCACGAGGGCACACTCGTGGTAAGGAGACGAGGAACCATCCGGCAAGCTGTATATATGGAGGCTGCGTGAACTACAGAACGCTCGGCAGGACTGGCCTGGAGGTATCCGAGATAGGCTACGGGGCATGGGGCATCGCCGGCGACGCCTGGCTCGGCGCGAAGGACGAGGAGTCGCTGAAGGCCCTGAACAGAGCCGTGGACCTCGGTCTGAACTTCATAGACACGGCCCTGGCCTACGGGGAGGGACACAGTGAGCGGCTCGTAGGGAAGCTGGTCGGGGAGAGGGACGAGACCGTTTACGTAGCCACCAAGGTCCCGCCCAAGAACAGGGTCTGGCCCGCTCCCGAGGGGATCCCGCCAGAAGAAGCGTTCCCTGGAGATTACGTCAGGGAGTGTACTGAGCAGAGCCTCGCCAACCTCGGGCTGGACACCATCGACGTGCAGCAGTTCCACGTCTGGCAGGACGAGTGGGTCGGTCGTGGGGACTGGCTGGAGGCGGTCGAGGACCTGAAGCGGGAAGGTAAGATCCGCGCTTTCGGCGTCTCCATAAACGACCACCAGGCCTCGAACGCTGTGAGGCTTATCGAGACGGGCGCGGTAGATACGGTGCAGGTGATCTACAACGTCTTCGACCAGAGCCCGGAGGATGAGCTCTTGCCAGCCTGCCAGGAGCACGACGTCGGCGTCATAGTCAGGGTGCCTTTTGATGAGGGCTCCCTGACAGGCAGGATCACGCCGGATACCACCTTCGAAGAGGGGGATTTTCGCAACCACTACTTTCGCGGAGAGCGCAAACAGGAGGTCTACGACCGCGTACAGGCCATCGTCTCAGAGCTCGGGGCGAGCGAGGACGAGATAGCCGAGATAGCGCTCCGCTACATACTGAGCCATCCCGCCGTCTCGACCGTCATCCCCGGCATGCGTTCCGTCCGCAACGTCGAGCGCAACATGGCCGTCGGCGACGGCAAAGGACTTCCGGAGGATCAGGTGAACGTACTCAAGAACTACCGCTGGGACCGCAACTTCTACGCCTAGTACCGTGTCGTTGGTGTTCGCTATCTCGAAGAATCTCCTCTCGTCCCCAGCCCGGCCTCGCGGGCGTGGACTATTGCCTGCGAGCGGTCGGATACTTGAAGCTTGGTGAAGATGCTCGAGACGTAATTACGCACGGTCTTGGGGCTCAGATAGAGGCGAGAGGCGATGGCGTTGTTGGTGTAGCCCCGGCCATGAGGGAGAGGATCTCGCGTTCCCGCTCGGTCAGGTTCGAGAAAGCCCGGTTCGGGCTCGTCGTGTGGTCTCGTTCGGGCGTGGCGAAGTATTTCGTCAGGCGCTGCGTGATCGTGGGGCTGAAGATCGCCTCTCCGCTTGCCGCGGCCTGGATCGCCCGTAGCGTCTCGGCCCCGTCTGCGCCCTTGAGGACGTAGCCGTGGGCCCCGGCGCGCATGGCGGCGAAGATCGACTTGTCGTCTTCGAACATCGTGAGCATCAGGATGGCGATATCCGGATGGGCTTCCAGAATACGTTGCGTCGCCTCTATACCAGTCACCCTGGGCATGTTGAGATCTATCAGGATCACATCAGGCCGCAACGCCAGCGCCAGCTCTACCGCCTCTTCTCCGTCCGTCGCCTCCCCGACCAGCTCGGTCTCCGGCTCGGCACCCAGTATGGCGCGCATACCGCGGCGGAAGACCGGGTGGTCGTCGGCTACGAGGACGCGGATGCGTTCGGTCGATCGCTCCATTACTCCTCCTTCGGCAACGGTAGGTTGGCGCGGAGGCGGGTGCCTCCCTCGGGGAGCGCTTCCACGACGAGGCTACCGCCGAGCTCGCTCGCGCGCTCGCGCATCGACGTCAGGCCCACCCCCGCCACAACAGAGGAATCTTTCCTGGGGTCCGGTATCCCGCGGCCGTCGTCGCGGACTTCCACGCACAATACAGTCCCTTCCTCGATCGCAAGGTAGACGGTGCAGGTGTTCGCCCTGGCGTGACGCGCGACGTTGGTGAGAGCCTCCTGGGCTATACGGTAGGCGGCCACCTCGACTGCAGCCGACAGTGGAGGCAAACTCTCCGGCGCTTCTACCGAGACGCTCAGGCCCTTCGCGCTGTACTGGGCGGCGCCCTCGCGTAGCGCGCCGAGGAGGCCGAGGTCGTCGAGCGCTGGCGGCCTGAGTCCGTAGACCAGGCGGCGTATATCCGTGACGGCATCCTGGGCGTCCGCCTTCAGCTCGAGCAGCAGCTCCTCGGCGGCGTCGGGGTCCCGCCTCATGAGCGCAAGGGCGGCGTCGACCGTGAGCGCCTGGCTGGAGAGCTGGGGGCCCAACCCGTCGTGCAGGTCTCGCCTGAGGCGCCGGCGCTCCTCTTCGCGCGCTTCGACGAGCCGCTCGCGCGAGCTCTGAAGGTCGGCGGAGAGCCTGATGGCCTCGTCTGTCATGAGCGCGGCGTGGGCGGACGCTCCGATCTGATGCGCGAGGTAGTCCAGGAGCCGTCGTTCCGTCGGCCCGAAGTTCTCCTCCCCGGCTCGTGGTCCTACCACCAACCGGCCGACCGTCTCGCCTCCGTAGACGAGCGGCAAATGAAGCGCGTTTTCTACCGAATCTCCCGAAGCAGCCGCGGTCTCGAAGCCCTCCTTGCGCTTGAGTTGGATCTCGGCGTAGGGCAGCTTCAGGGCTTCCTGCACGGTTCGGATGACGACAGGCAGCACGGCCTCAGGGGCGAGCCTGGATTCGAGGCGGGATCCCAGGCGCGAGAGCACCGCGTAAGGGTCGTCACGCTCGCCGTACATCAGGCGGTTGACCCCGCGCTGCAGGCGGTCGCGCAGGGGTTGGAACATGACAGCAGCGAGTCCCGTGGCGATCAACGAGACGATTAGGCTCCCCTGCACCTGCAGCAGCGTGCCTAGACCGCCCACGACCAGCACGTAGAGAAGCACGACACTGGCGGTCATGGCGCCGTAGACGAGGGTGCGGTTTATGACGAGGTCGACGTCGAACAGGTGGTGGCGCAGCATGGCGATGCAGATGGAGACCGGGATGAGGAGCAGGGCCGCGGAAACGAGCAGGTACCCGATCAGGCCAGTAGCCACCGCGCCGGGCGACGTAGGAGCCGGGGCGAAAACGCCCAGCGCCAGGTTCATCCCGACGAATACCGAAATTGCCGATGCGATACCGAAGGTTACCCACTTGATCTGCCGCCGCTGCGTCTGGCTGGAGACGCGCCGGTAGCGGTAGGTTTGGGCGTAGAGGGCGGTGCCCAGGGCGGCCGGCCACACCACGGCCTCGGACCAGAGATACCAGGTGTCCGGGTCCAGGTGCCAGTCGGGGAAGAGGTACCTGGGTAGCTGCCAGGCGATCCACGCCAGCGCCACCCAGCGCGTCCATCGGGGCACAAAATGCCCGTCCGGGAATAGGTAGACGAACAGGCCGAAGGAGACCGAACCGAGGAAGTGGAGGAAGTAGAACGGGGTCTCCCAAGCGGGGTGGCGGACCGCCAGCGCCTCCATGGTGAACACGTAGGTCGCCGTTCCGAACGTCAGCAGCGCCAGGGAGACGAGCAGCCCCATCCGGTCGTCGGAACGGCGCCAGAAGATGAGGGCAGCGACCGCAGACCATACGGCGGCAAAGACGGCGTCCGTCGCGACGAAGTAGGCCGCGAAGGAGCTTCGGGAGAGGCCGAGGTTCTCCATGGCGCGCAGACCGGCGGGCGGAAGCTGCCCCGTAGTGCATCGGGCCGTCGGGCACGGCTCGTGCAACAGTGCGAACTCGGCCGGCACGCCCGCGACGAAGAGCGAGACGGCCAGAGCGGCAACAACTACCCACGCAACGCGAGCAAGGACCCGGGAGCGCCCGCGCAGCGGCCTGGCGGGGGCCGTTGGCCGATCTGGCGTCGCCGCGGTCGTTGTGGGAGCGAGCGGGCGGCTCATACTCTGGCTCCTCGTGAAGCCGTCTGGCGTTTGCTGGCCGAGATCTTCTGACGGTCCATCGTTACGTCTCGTTTCCCCTCTATATTGCCATGGCGGTCCATGCTGCGCGCACGAGGTTGATCGTAAGAAGACAGGGCGCGAGCCACCAGAAGGCGCACGTGAAGGAGAAGGCGATCAGGAGAAACCCCGATATCTCGCGGGTTCCGTGGCCCTATGCAGCATCTACCGTATGGCACAACCGGAGGCCTGGAGATTGGTTATCGTGCCCTCGGCTTGGACTCGCCTCCGGCGTCCGCCAATTGCTGCCTGGGACGGCGCGAGAGGTTGGTCGCTCCGTAGACGAGAACCACGGCGACTGCCGCAAACCACAGCACGATGGCTGGCATAAGGTTGATGTGCACGTTGACGGCGACGGCCTCGGCTGCGCTGGCCGGCTCGACCGAGTATTCGGGTATGGTCTTCCACAGCTCCCCGGAGGCGTTCATTACGGCGTGGAAGAATACGGCCATCAGTACGCTTCCCCCCGCGGAGTTGAACACCCAGGTGATCAGGACCGCAAACGGGACCATGTAGGCCAAGAACAGGACGAAGGGCAGGTTGCTGTAGAGGGTATCGGGGTTGAAGAATACCGGCAGGTGCCACAAGGCCCACAGCACCCCCAGGATCAAGGTCGCCAGTAGGGCGCTGTAGCGCGCCTGCAACGCGGGAAGGGCGTACCCCCTCCAGCCTACCTCCTCGCCCAGCGCGACGGTAATCATCATGTAGACGACGACTATCAGCAACGTGGGCAGCGCCCCGATCAGCAACCCGAGGCTTGGCGGCTGCCCGCCCAAGAGCACATGCAGCGAGATCGCGCCAAGCGTGATCAAGAGCGGTCCCAGGATGGCTACTCCGTACCAGATGGGCGCCACGCGCCAGCGCACGACCCGGCTTAGCAGGGAGTGCAGCCCCGCTCGCCCGCCCTCCTGGGCGGTGACCACCACGGCGGCCAACAGCGGACCGAAGGCGCCGAGGAACGTTGCTGGTACGGGTAGTGAGGAGATCAGACCCCGCGCCTCGAGCGCCGCCGGCACCCAGAAGGCCCAGGTGAACGCGAAGGCCAACACAAAGTACTTCAGCGGGAAGGCCCTCGCCGTCGTCGTGGTGCGGGATGGTGTAGCGGTGGTGGTTGCCATTTCGCTTTCTCCTCTCGGACGGGGGTCCCGGACCTGCTGTGCGCACAGGCGCACGGCAGATCCGGAAATGTCGGCTATTGCACCCTCGGTTGGGCCTGAACGCCCACCGGTGCCGCGGAAGGCCGGCGCAGGACGCTCCAGGCTATCCACCCCCCGCTTATCACTACCAGCACCGCACCAAATGGCACCGTCGGCGGGGCGCTCGCCGGGCCTATAGTCTGCCCGTACACCAGGCTCAAGTACATCAGCACGTGCGCCCCGGCCCAGACGGCGCCGGCCCACCTCGGCAACGTCCCGGAGCGCCACACCGCCACGCCAAGGAGTATGTTGCCCACGAACTGGAGCACTATGACAACCAAACCGGTTAGCCCGCTCACGGTATTCGCGAAGTTGGGTGGTAGCTCCTCAAACTCCTCCAGGCCAGCCAGCACCGCCTGTCCCTCCTCTGGCACGGCGAAGGCAGAGACCCCCATCCCCGGCAGGAACAGGGCGCTGCCCAACACCGTGATGACCATGGCCACCAACCCCAGGCGTGGTGCACGGCTCGTCGCCAGGTAGACGCCCAAGGCGAAGACGCCGAAGATGGCGAAGATCAGGCCGAGGATGCTGCCAAGCAGGTGGTCCCACACGTATTGGTTGGTAGTGACGAAGCGAGCCCAGGCCTCGAGCTGGGTGTTGGGGTCGGGCTGGCCTTCTAAGCTTGACCAGAAGGTGAGCGCCCCGTAGAGGGGCAGGCCCAGAAGGCCTATACCTATCCACCTGGTGATGTTCGGTGCGCTCATCAGTAGCTCCTTTCCCTTTGTTGTACGAGCAGCCTATGGCGTGGGGTGTCCCACCGTCACGAAGCAGGTGTCACAATCTGCAGGACAATATGTCCTGCGCGGCTCGCAGCGCAGGTGCTACTGAGTCAAACCTGGTGCGTTTGAAGGGGACCGGGTACGGGCTGCGGGCGGTCACACGTAGGAGGCCGTCCCGCCGTTCCCGCGCAAGCGAGAATCTAGTGAGAAACTTTGCGGTTCACCGGGGCGCGGCACCATCGACCCGTGCGACAACTTCGCCTCGCCCACCTGCTCAGGCTCCGCCCTCCTATGACAGTCTGAATACGAGGAAAGAAGTAGATACCGATCAAGAAGTTTACGAGAGGTATCCAGGACGAGAGCAAGCTCGCGAGAGGCCTTTCGGTTCTGAACTCCATCGATGGGTGGAATACTATCGTAGAGATAGAGGTGGAGGGGCAGCGAACAACCGACCGTAGAGGCTGAAAGGAGGACTACCAAATGCGGCAGATGGGCGACGATCACGAGGTCAGTCCCCCGGTGCCGCCGTTCGACGAGGAGACCGCAGGGCAGAAGGTCAAGGCGGCCCAGGACGTCTGGAACACTCGCGAGCCCGAGAAGGTCTCCCTCGCGTATACAGAGGACTCAGGGACGCGACGCAAAGAGGGATTTCTTGGGGCGCAAGTGGGCTAGGGAGCTAGACTACCGGCTAGAGAAGAACCTGTGGTGCTTCGCGGGCAACCGCATCGCGGTCAGGTTCGAGTACGAGTCGCACGACGCGGAAGGTCGTTGGTGGAGAAGTCATGGGAACGAGTTGTGGGAGTTCGACGAGAACGGTCTGATGAAGCGGCGCGACGTCTCGATAAACGACTACGAGATCGAGGAGTCCGAGCGGCGCGTCTTCTAGCAGCCTTCCTGCTAGACTCCCTACGATACAACCGGGAGCAAGGGGGACAGAGCTTTGGTGGACCATCTCGTGTTTATTGCCGTCCGGGAAGATGCTTCGTCTGAAGAGGTCGAGGATCTCCTCTCGTCTATTCGCGCCTTGAGAGACGAGGTACCGAGCACCGTGGACCTCTCCGTGGGGGAAGACTTCTCGGGGCGCTCCGGAGGGTACACCCACGCCCTCTTCGCCCGCTTCGAGGACACCTCAGGGCTTCAGGAGTACATGGAGCACCCCGCGCACCTGGCCGTCGTCGAGAAGCTCGATGCCACCACAACGGGCCGCATCGTCGTCGACTACGAGTTCTAGAACGATGGACACCTCCGCCTACGAAAACATAACGCCGCGCGGGCTGAAGAGCAGGCTAGATGCTGGAGAACGTCCTGTGCTGCTCGACGTGCGCGAGCCGTGGGAGTTCGAGCTCGCCCGCATAGAGGGCTCGAAGCTTATCCCTATGTCCCGGCTGGAGGAGCGATTTGCCGAGCTCGACCCCGACGCTGAGACCGTGGTGATCTGCCACCACGGCAACCGCAGCGCCTACGTCGCCCAGGCCCTGGGGCGGGCCGGCTTCGAGAACGTCCTCAACCTGGATGGCGGCCTCGACGCCTACTCCTCTGTGGACGAGTCCATCCCCAGGTATTGAACCGAGGTTCCCAAGGGTCCTGGCACGACGCGAAATACCGAATCTCCGCCCGGCCGGATCCCACTATAGATCGCCGGGGCTTGTCTGGAGTGCCTCCTCGATCCGACGGTAGAGCCCGGAGGCCAGACCCTCCGGCTGTGAGGAACGTTCGGCCAGCATCTCGGCAGCGCGGCGAGTCTCAGTCTCGCCTGATATCTCGAAGGTGAGGACCACTGGCTCGGCGTCATCGAGGCCGAGTTCCTCGGCGATGACCCGACGGACTTCGGGGAGGCTGCAACCGGTCTTCGCGGCGATCTCACGGCCCATGGCCTCGGGGTCGACCTCCTGGCAGACCTCGAGGCCGCCTCCCAGGCGCCGCTCCCACCACCATAAAGCGTTCACGCCCGTAAAGCTTTCGCCCACGAGTGCCTTCGCGCCATCGGCGAGTAGTTCGTTGAGATACTCGGGCATGAAAGATTTATACCAGCCCCGGGCTTACTCGTGGCGACCTGCTGCTTTACAATGCGACGAGGGAAGGAGTTGTTCGATGCTTCTGGTAAGAGACTCGATGACCCGCGAGATCGTGACGCTCGCGCCGGATGAGACGGTGGGTACTGCTCTGGCCCTGTGCCGGGAGAGACGCATCAGGCACCTCCCTATCCTCTCGGAGGGGAGGCTCGTCGGAATAGTCTCGGACAGGGACCTGCGTTCGGCAACCCCCGCGTTCGGGGACCAGGAGCGGGCCGCGGCCTTGCAAAAGGTCCTGGTGGAGGACGTGATGGCGAGCGATGTGATCTTCGCCCTCCCCGACGATCCTATAGAGCAGGCGGCGAACACGATGCGGGAGCGCAGGATCGGCTGCCTACCCGTGGTAGAGAGCGGGGAGCTGGTCGGCATCCTCACCGTCTCTGATGTAATGACCGCGCTGGTCTATCTGGTCGGCGCCAACGAGCCGGGGAGTCGCATGGAGGTCGCGGTTCCTGACAGACCCGGGTCCCTGGCCGGCGCGGCCGGCATCTTCGGGATGTGCGGCATAAACATCGTCAGCGCGGCGATGGGACCGATCAGGGAACCCGAGGAGGAGGGAGCCCTCAGGGAGCGCATCGTCGTTTTCAGGGTAGACACCATCGACACCACCGAAGTGGTCGGATACCTGGAGGAAGCCGGATATTCAGTACTGTGGCCGCCGAAGCCTTGAGCGACCGGGCCATCATCGTGCACGACCTCGCCCTGGAGAACTACGGCTTCGGTGGTGACCATCCTTTCAACCCCCTGCGCGTGAGGCTCGCACTCGAACTCTGTGAGGCCACCGGGCTCCTGGAAGATCATCCCTTCGTCTCCACCGGGCCGGCGACGGACGAGGACCTGACTACGGTCCACAGCCTCACCTACGTGCGTATGGTCCAGAAGGCCGGGCGGGGAGCGGCAGACCTATCTGATTTGCTTGACTACGCTCTCGGGACCCCCGACAACCCCATCTTCCCCGACATGCACGAGGCCTGCGCCCGCGTGGTAGGAGGTGTGCTCGCCGCGTGCCGGCTCGTGATGGAAGGGGAGGCGGACCACGCCATGTGCATCTCGGGCGGGCTCCACCACGCCATGCGCTCGAGGGCCAGCGGCTTCTGCGTCTACAACGACGCGGGCGTCGCGATCTCACGCCTCAAAGAGGAGCATCCTGGCATTCGCATCGCCTACGTCGACACCGACGC
>Ga0126307_10003806_pt1 | contig 10396 bp, 7 predicted proteins | sample Plot28_FD_89955 | JGI IMG/M metagenome (GOLD analysis project Ga0126307, IMG submission 89955) | Serpentine soil microbial communities from UC McLaughlin Reserve, CA, USA - Plot28 | ecosystem: Environmental > Terrestrial > Soil > Grasslands | place: USA: UC McLaughlin Reserve, Lake County...
CGTCTCGCTCTACGGTGAGGTCCAGAAAGAGGTCGTCGGGGCGACGCTTGAGGACGACTACGACCTCGATGTCGAGTTCCGTGAAACGACGATGATCTGCGTCGAACGGCCCGCCGGCGTCGGTGAGGCCGTCGAGCTGCTCCCCGACGAACGTTCGCCGATTACTCCGTTCCTCGCCACCATCGGGCTGCGCATCGAGCCGGCCGCGCCCGGCTCGGGGGTGCACTTCGGGCTGGATGTCAAGGCGGGCTCGATACCGCTTCACGTCTACAAGACGGTCGAGGCCTTTCATGAGGCAATGGAGCGTAATGTGCTAGAGACCCTACGACAGGGGATCTACGGATGGGAGGTCACGGACTGCATCGTCACCATGACCGACTGCGATTACCAGGCCCCACCACGACGGTGGCCGGGGACCACCGCCTCTGACTACCGTCTGCTGACCCCGTTGGTACTGATGTGCGCGCTGCAGCAGGCCGGCACCGTGGTGTGCGAGCCGATACATCGCTTCCACCTCGAGATCCCGTCGGACACTTTCGCGGCCACGGTCTCCGCAATGGCGCGGCTGCGCGCAACCTTGCAATCACAAGAGATGCGCGGCTCGTCGTACACGCTGGTGGGTGAGATCCCGGCTGCCCGGGTGCACGAGTTGCAGCAACAGCTACCGGCCCTGACCCGCGGCGAAGGGCTGGGGGAGTTCGAGTTCGACTCCTACAGAGAGGTCCCTGGCAAGAGCCCGACCCGGCTGCGGACGGACTACAACCCGCTCAACCGCAAAGAGTACCTGCTACACGTCGTGCGGCGGATCTAGCGCAATAGGAGGTTTCCATGAAGGACTACGAGCCAACCATGAGTTTTGGCGAGGACGTCGCCAAGACATACGACGACGTGCCCCGCGGCGGCGAGAATGCGGCCGTCGCGTTCCTGGAGAAGCTGGCAGGTGGTGGTCCCGCGCTGGAACTCGCCGTCGGCACCGGTCGGATCGCGCTGCCGCTCGCCGCCCGAGGGATCCGCGTGGACGGAGTCGACATCTCACCCGCGATGGTCGAGCAGCTGCGCGCCAAGCCGGGCGGCGACCGGATCTCGGTCACCATCGGCGACTTCGCCGATGTGCCGGTCCCTGGCACGTACCGTTTGATCTACGTCGTATTCAACACGCTGTTCAACCTGCTGACCCAGGAAGACCAGGTGCGCTGCTTCGAGAACGTCGCCGCCCACCTCACCGACGACGGCTCGTTCGTGATCGAGGCAGGCTCGCCCGCTTTCCTCTACGGGTTGCGTGACGACCAACACGTCGATGCGGAGTCCATCGAAGTCGACGCGGTAAAGCTCGACGTGCTCCGTCACGATCCGGCGAAGCAGATGCTCGACGAGAGCCACGTGTCCATCTCTCGCACGGGCGTGCGCCTGAATCCGATCGTCCAGCGATACGCATGGCCGGCCGAGCTCGACCTCATGGCGCGGATCGCCGGCCTACGCCTGAAGGAGCGGTGGGACGGCTGGAACTGCGAACCGTTCACCGGCAAGCACAACGTCGTCTCAGTCTACGTGAGATGAATTGTGAATTCGGAAGTAGGAGAAGGCATCACACAAGCAGCGATTCCAAACTCTAGATTCACAATTCAAGATCTACGGGAAGCTCGCCGGCTTCTTCGATGCTGCCCGGCGTAGTGAGCCGCTTCAGCATGCGCTGGTGCTCTTCTTCGTGGGCTTCGGTGCTGGGGGCACGTACTGGCGAGCCGGCTACGGTGTAGAGGTCGCGCGCGCCGGCGTATGCCACCCGTGCCTCGATACTGTTCCCGTCCTTGGTGGGGCGGGTGACGAGTTCGAGTTCCCCCGTGATAGCCCCGGCCTCGACGGTCATCACGCCACCGGTCGTGGAGTCGAATGGAGTGCGCAGCTCTGCCCTAGGGTCCTGTCCGGCGCCGCTCACGATGCTGCGCACCCATGTAGCATCTCCTCGAGCGCCGCTTTCTCTTGCGGATTCACCGTAAGGTCCCACTGGTGCTTGACCTGGATCCAACGCCTCCCATACTCGCAGCGGTAGTCGGCGTTGGGTGGTCGCCACGCCTCGGGCCCTTTATCGCCTTTGGTCTGGTTCGCGGAGTCGTCTACCGAGAGCAGCACGCCGGAATCGTTGGCGTAGGCTTCTCTCGCGCTCTCGCCCCAGGCGTCCGCGCCCGAGCGCCAGGCGTTGGCCAGCGGAACGATATGGTCCATGTCCACATCCTCGGATTCCCGCAGTGTCATGCCCGTGTAGGGATCCAACCACGTACCGGCGGTGAACGAACATTCCTCATCGATCTCGATTCCGAGCCCATCGCGCATCAAGGCGTCGTCACGCACGTCACAGCTGCCGTCGGGTTCTTTCCATCCGAACTGCGTGCCGTCCGCTGCCCAGTGCGGGAACTCCTCGCGCGAGTAGCCCGCCATGCCCCCGGCGGGCGCAACCTCCAGCTCCCCGAGCATCGCACGCGCTGCAGCAGCCGAAGGCAGCTCGGGCGCGCCAGGCGCCGTGGACGGGCCGGATCTCCGGGTGCCGGAGTCTCCTCCAAGCACCTCCCCGAGCAGTTGCTCGATGCTGATCGAACCCGTGTAAAGCCCGTAGCCGACTGCGAGAACCACGACCACAAGGCCAACGGCGCCAGTCTTCCTCAGATCGCCTCCTCGACGTCGGACCTGCTTCCGTTATGCTCCCTCCGAGAGAGGAAATATGCCATAAGACGAGAGAGCAGGCGAGCGATCCGTGTGGCGCCAGATAGGTTTACAGTGTAAACTTACGATGTAAGATAATTGTGGTGTAGACGAAGGAGTGAGGCGGTATGGGTTGGAAAGGGTGGGGAACGAGTCTCGGGTCGCCGGCTGGCGGGGGGAAGTGGCGCGGGATTTACGCGCGGCACAGGTTGGATCTCTCGGTGGAGGACATCTCTTTCGGTGTGCTTTCGTGCGGGCGACCCTGGCGGAGGGAGAGGTTGGAGGCCGAGGTCCTCAGACGATGTTCTGTGGAGGACGAAGGGCTCGTTTGTCTCTCCGTGCGGAGTGGATGGGATCTGTGGCTCGGGGCGCAGGGTCTACGGCCCGGGGATGAGGTTCTCGTCTCGGCCATCACGCATCCTGACATGGTCAGGATCGTAAGCGAGCACGGCCTGCGCGCCGTCCCTGTGGATATCGACCTGGAGACGCTCGCGCCGCGGACCTGGATGCTCGAGGCGGCCCTCACGTCGCGCACGCGGGTCGTGCTGGTCGCGCACCTCTTCGGAGGGCGCATGGATCTCACCGATGTTGCCACCTTCGCAAGGGAGCACGGCCTGCTCCTCGTCGAGGACTGCGCCCAGGCCTTCCAGGGACCAGAGAGGATGGGAAGCCCTGCGGCAGACGTCTCTCTGTACAGCTTCGGCACCCTAAAGACCTCGACCGCGCTGGGCGGCGCGGTGCTGCGGGTACGCGACCCCGAGGTATTGGATAGGATGCGTAGCATCCAGGCCTCCTATCCCCTGCAGGACCGGATCGGGTACCTGAAGAAGCTACTCAAAGTCTTCGGCCTGCTCGCACTCTCGCGGCCCAGCCCCTACGGTTTGCTCGCGCGAACCTGCGAGTGGTTCGGATCCGACCTCGACGCACTGGTGGCCGGCGTGGTCCGCGGATTTCCCTCGCAGGGATCGGCTGCAACGTTCTTCCGGCGCCTGAGGCATCGCCCTTCCGCGCCGCTGCTCGCGCTGCTCTCCAGGAGACTGAGCACCTTCGATGGGGAACGGTTGGCCCGGCGAGCCTCGGCCGGTGAGCGGTTCGCACGCAGGTTGCGGACGGTCGATCTGCATCCTGGCCGTCATACGTTGCAGAGGACGCACTGGCTCTTCCCTGTGGTCGTCGAGGACCCCGGGGCCCTGATCGAGGGCCTCCGCAGGCACGGCCTGGACGCGAGCCAGGCTGCCAGCAGCATCGGCGTCGTCGAAGCGCCCGCGGGGCGTTCGTCGCCCGTCGAAGCGTCGCTAATGATGCCGGGCGTAGTGTTCCTGCCCGTGTATCCGGAGCTTCCCGGTTGGGCCTTGGACGTTATGGCCGGGCTCGTCGACGACTGCGCCGCTCGCGGAGCGATCGATAGTGTGGCGCTGTGATGGGCTGGCCAAGGGAACGTGCGTTGGAAGAACTCGGTCGGGGCGTGTTCGACGTGCTCGTTATCGGCGGCGGCATAGTCGGGGGCAGGGTGGCCCTCGATGCGGCGCGGACCGGGCTTCGCGTGGCGCTCGTGGACGCGGGGGACTTCGGTGGGGCGACATCGGGGGCGTCGGCACGCCTCATCCATGGTGGACTTCGCTACCTGGGAACCGGCGATCTCCGGCTCGTGCGTACGGCCTTGAGGGAGCGCAACGTCCTCGCTTCCCGCGTCGCGCCGCATCTCGTCCGGCCGCTGCCTTTCGTGCTATCGGCGGCAGGAGGACGGCGCCAGCGCACCAGATGCGCGGCCGGCCTGCTCGTCTACGCGGCGCTCGACGGGTTCAGGAGGCCGCTTCCTCGCTTCGTCACCCCAGAGGAAGCCGCCGTGCTGGTGCCACCGCTTTGCGTCGGAGACTCCGCCTCCCACGCCGTCTACTACGAGGCTGGGACCAACGATAGCCGTCTGGCGCTCGCCACTGTGACCGCCGCCTCGCGCTCCGGCGCGATGGTAACGAACTACCTGCGGGCTGAGGACCTGGCACCGGGCAGGATCTCACGCGTGTCGCTGCAGGGATGCGAGGGAGAGATCACCGTCCGGTGTAGGGCCGTGGTCAACGCCACAGGTCCGTGGGTGGATCTCGTAAGGAAGATGGAGGATCCCGGCTGCGAGCCCATCGTCCGTCTCAGCAAAGGAATCCACGTCGTCCTTCGGCCGGATGAACAGTGGCGGGCGGCCGTCGCCGTCTCCCTGGAAGGCGGACAGCACCTCTACGCCGTGCCCTGTGAGGACAGAATCCTCCTCGGCACCACCGAACAGGAGTACGACGGTGATCCTGCCGGCGTGGCTGCGGAGACTGCGGATGTCTCCTATCTCCTTCAGACGGCCAAACGGTTTCTGCATCCCGGGCTGTTGTGCGGCGAGCGCATCGTATCCGCTTTCGCGGGACTACGCGTCCTACCGCGGGGAGAGGAATCTACGCTCGATGCGAGCCGAGATCATCTGCTGAGCGTCGGGCCCGGTGGCATGGTCTCGGTGGCCGGAGGCAAGCTGACCACGCACCGCCGCATAGCCCTCGATGCCCTGCGACACCTGCCCGATGGAGTCAGACCCCGCAGGCTCTCCCTAAGCGATGCACCCCTCCCCGGCGCCTCTCCGGCTCGTATGCAAGATCTCGAACACGGTATCGACGGTTCGACGTGGGGGCATCTCCTGCGCCTTTACGGCTCAGAGACCGGCAAGTTGCTCGGCTACAGCAAAGTGAACGACAACGCGCTCGAAAGGGTAACGCCAGGAGCGCCGGACCTCTGGGCACAGGTCTACCATGCTATCCGCGAAGAATGGGCCCTGACCGCCGAGGACGTCATCTACCGCAGGACCACCCTCGGCCTGCGCGGCTTCGATACACCAGAGATCCGGCACATGATCTCCGAAGTTCTCGAACGTGGGACCGGCGCTAGGACCCCGCCCGAACTCTCCGAGCGTTCTCCGCGCGGCTGGTACGGAATCCGCAGCGGAGCTCGCTCCGCTCCTCCAATCGGTAACAATCTACGGATTATGCGCCATTCCTCGACTTCGTAACGGTTGCCGTAACGCTTGGGAGACGGAGGTGTTGTAGGGTGGGGTCGTGACGGAAGGAGTAAAGCAGCAGGGTCGAGGAGCCGGCGGGAAGAGCCCCCGGGCATTTCGGCCCGCTCCTCCGCTGCGCAGGCGCTGGTTGCTGCTCGCAAGGGTGGCGTGGGTGGCCGTGGCCATCGTCGCGCTGGGGCAGTTCGTGATCAGTGTCCCCGCTCGCTACGCCCAACTAGCCAAACCCACTGCCGGAGTGCGCGCGGCCCTCGTGGAGCTGGGGCTCTCTGCGGGTGGATACGCTCTCTACAACGTTGTCCTCGACACCGTCTTCGTCTCGGTCTTCGCCGTGGTCGCCATCGTCATCTTCTGGCGCCGCTCCGAAGATCCCGTGGCGCTGCTCGTCGCCACGATGCTGGTGGTCTGGGGACCGCTGAACGGGCTCTTCGTCCTTACTCCAAGCGCGACCGAGGGTATGTACCCTGTCCTGCAGGCGACGCTCGGCGGCCTGGTACCGTTCGTCGGCTACATGGCATGGATGTTGTTCTTCTACCTGTTTCCCAGCGGGCGCTTCGTGCCGCGCTGGACGCGCTGGCTGGCCCTGAGCTGGGTTCTCTTCGTCAGTTCGTGGATTCTCGCGCCTTTCGGTGGCCCGCCCAGCTGGCCCCCCGCTCTCTTCAGCGCGGCCATCCTCGTGTTGTGGGGCAGCTTCCCGGTGGCCCAACTCTACCGCTACGCCCGCGTCTCCGACGCGACCCAGCGCCAGCAGACCAAGTGGGTAGTCTTCGGGGTGGCCGTGGCGGTAGTCGGCGTCCTTGCGACTATATTCACTCTGGGAGCAGCGGTGGACCTCCCGCCCGAACAGGTAGGACCGAAGATGCTCAGCATGCTGCTGATGGACGCGTTCATGCTGTTCATTCCGCTCTCGATCGGGATCGCGGTACTGCGTGCGCGCCTCTTCGACATAGACGTAGTGATCAACCGCACCCTCGTCTACGGCTCTCTCACCGCGATACTGGCGCTCGTGTACTTCGGGGGCGTGGCTACGACCGAGGCCATCTTCCGCGGCCTCACCGGCCAGGAGCAGCAGCCCCAGCTCGCCGTAGTCGTCTCCACCCTGGTGATAGCCGCGCTGTTCAACCCGCTGCGTCGTCGCAACCAGTCGTTTATAGACCGCCGCTTCTACAGGCGTAAGTACGACGCGAGGAAGACCCTGGAAGCCTTCTCGGCCAGACTGAGGGAAGAGACAGACCTTCAGGCGTTGAACGACGACCTGGTAGGGGTAGTGAAGGAGACGATGCAACCGGCCCACGTCTCGCTCTGGCTGCGTCCTGACCCAGCCCCGCAGCGCGAGGACGCGGACTAGCCGCCCTCGTTCGCCACAGCTCGCGGAAGGGTCGATACTTGCGGTAGTCCTGAACTTGTGTCAACCTCCCGCAATGGCTTGTTACTCATGTTCATCGTCTTTTGCCCGTGCCCTTACTTCTACCGACGGGCGGGGAAGTTGACCGCCGGGCCAAGCCCCACAACTTGAGCAGGAAGTTCACGCGACAGAAGTTCCTGGGCGTCGCAGGGGCCGGCGCCGCGTACATCGCGTTACTGAACCTACCGGGGTGCAGAGAGGAACAGCAGACTCATCATCCTCCTTCGGCGCAGCCGGACGACGTGAGGACCTTCCGCTCGCGGCCAGATCTCAGTCCTCCCTACATCGAGGTAACCACCCCGGCGCACGATACTACCCCCGGTTACATCTTTATCGCCGCGAAGAAGGGGGCCGGGCAGGACGGCCCGCTGATCGTCGACGACCTCGGGCGGCCGGTGTGGTTCAGCAAGGACAGGTACGCGACGGACTTCAAGGTGCAGCGCTACAGGGGGGAGCCGGTGCTCAGCTGGTGGCAGGGTAAGATCGTGGCCGGTCACGGCGTGGGCGAGTACGTGATCTTCGACGACTCTTACCGCGAGATAACCCGGGTCCAGGCGGGCAACGGCTACCGTGGAGACCTGCACGAGTTCTCCATCACCCCGCAAGACACCGCGCTCTTGACATCCTACGTCGCGACGCAGACGGATCTCTCCCCGATCGGCGGTCCGGAAGATGGCATGGCCTGGGAAGGAATCGCCCAAGAACTCGACCTCGAAACCAAAGAGGTGCTCTTCGAGTGGCGCAGCCTGGACCACGTGGGCGTCGAGGAGTCCTACCGCGAGCCGCCGCAGGACCCCAGCACACCCCTCGACTACTTCCACATCAACTCCATACAGATAGACTTCGACGGCAACTGGCTCATCTCAGCCAAAGGGACCTCCGCCGTCTACAAGGTCGACCGCGAGAGCGGTGAGATCCTGTGGCGCCTCGGCGGGAAGGAGGGCGACTTCGAGATGGGAGAAGGCGCCAAGATTGTCTCCCAGCACGACGCCCGCCGCCAAGGAGACGGCACCATTACTATCTTCGACAATGGTGCCCCGCCTCAGGTGCACGAGCAGTCCCGCGGGATCGTGGTGGACCTCGACATGGAAGGGATGAGCGCCACCCTGGTGCGCGAATACACCCACCCGCAGAAGCTGATCGCCACCTCCCAGGGCAACGTGCAGGTCTTGCCGAACGGTAACGTCTTCGTAGGTTGGGGCAGCTCGCCGTTCTTCTCCGAGTACACCAAAGACGGCGAGCTACTCTTCGACGCCGAGTTCCCCGGCAGCGCCCAGTCCTACCGGGCTTTCCGCTTCCCGTGGAAAGGAAATCCGGCCGACGAGCCGGCTCTGGCCGTCGAGAGGGGACAGGACGACAGGGTGATGCTCTATGCCAGCTGGAACGGTGCCACCGAGGTCGAGAGCTGGGAGGTGCTCGCCGGCCCCGGTCCCGACCAACTCGAGCCCGTCGGAACCTCCCCCCGGCATGGCTTCGAGACCACCCTCGTGGTGCGCACATCCGAGCCTTACTACGCCGTACAGGCCAAGAGCGCTTCAGGACGGGTACTCGGCACTACCAGGGCCATCAAGCCGGGAGACCGCACAGCGTAGAGCTCGGTGTCTGCGCCAGCAAGAAAACCTGGTCTATCGCCGTCTTAAGCAAGGTCCCCCTATGTACGCAGGGTCTGTGACGCCTGCCTGGAAGAGCTGGGCGGTAACGACTCGTTATCTTCAGGCCGAGGAGCTTAGGAAAGGTTAGCCCTTCTTAACCGGCCGCTGCCCGTGTTGTTACGTCCGTCCGTTACAGTGCCCTTCAGGCTAAGGACGGGAGGTAGCTTCTGTGGGAGAGAGGACGAGGCTCGGACTCGGGATTCTCGGCGTCGCGCTGGCGCTCGGCGGGCTGGGAGACATTCTGCTACGCGCTACGCCGTGGGGGATCAACTTCCTCCTCTGGGTAACGGCCCTGGTCGGCCTCGCTGTCTTGCTAGCGAAGTGGGGACGTGTGGGTACTGGCGGAGAGGGGAAGTGGCTCGTCTTCGTTGCGGTCTTCTTCGCCGCCGGGATCCTCTTGCGCGATTCTCCGGTGGTGGTCTTCCTCGATGTCCTCGGGGTCCTGATCTCACTCTCCCTCGCCGTGTGGCGCGGGCGCGGCGGGAGCCTCAAGCGCGCCGGCATCCTGGACTACGTTCTCGGTGGAATCTATACCGGCGCCCTGACCTCCGCGGGACCGCTGCCCGTAAGCGTGGTCGACATAGAATGGCGCGAGGCCGTCCGCGGGCGGTGGAAGGGGCAGGCGCTGGCGGTGTCGCGGGGTGTTCTGCTCGCCGCCCCGCTCTTGCTCCTCTTCGGCACGCTGCTGGTGGCGGCCGACGCCATCTTCGAGCGGCTGATAATAGAGGTCTTCGGCTTCGACCTCGCCGAGGTCTTCTCGCACCTCTTCCTTATGACCTTCTTCGCCTGGATCACGGCGGGAGTGCTGTGGGCGGGGCTGATGGCGCGCGTCGCCGAGAACTTCGCGATCCCACGTCCCCGAGTACTCTCGCTCGGCATCGTCGAGGTAGGGATGGTGCTCGGTCTCCTCGACCTCATGTTCTTGACATTCGTGGTGATCCAGGTCCGCTACCTGTTCGGCGGCGCGGGGCGAGTGGCCACTACGGCGGGCCTGTCCTACGCCGAGTACGCCCGCCACGGATTCTTCGAGCTGGTCACCGTCAGCGCCCTCGCGCTCCCCCTCCTGCTCGTCGCCCATTGGTTGCTCAGAACCGAGAATCGCGTCCACGAGATCCTATTCAAAGCGCTGGCCGGGATCATGGTCGGCCTCCTCTTCGTGGTCGTGGCCTCCGCGCTGCAGCGGATGTACCTCTACCAACAAGAGTTCGGCCTGACCGAGCTGCGCCTCTACACCACCATATTCATGGCCTGGATCTCCGCCGTCCTCCTCTGGTTCGTCCTCACCGTGCTGCGGGCCAGACGCGAGCGCTTCACTTTCGGCGCCCTTCTCGCCGGCTTCGCGGCCATCTTCGCGATCAACGCCATGAACCCCGACGCCCTCATAGCAAGCACGAACATAGACCGCATGGAAGAGGGAAAGCGTTTCGACGCCTACTACCTGACCACCCTGAGCGCCGACGCCGTACCCGTGCTCGTCGAGTCTCTCCCCGAGATAGGCGACAAGCGCCTGTGGAAAGACTACACCGTCGAGCAGGCTGTCGTGGCCCGCTGGGACTCCAAACAGCCGGACTGGCGCACATGGAACCTGAGCCGTTCGAG
>Ga0126307_10003808_pt1 | contig 10392 bp, 9 predicted proteins | sample Plot28_FD_89955 | JGI IMG/M metagenome (GOLD analysis project Ga0126307, IMG submission 89955) | Serpentine soil microbial communities from UC McLaughlin Reserve, CA, USA - Plot28 | ecosystem: Environmental > Terrestrial > Soil > Grasslands | place: USA: UC McLaughlin Reserve, Lake County...
ACCGAGGTCCCCGACCGGCGGGTCGTCGGGGTGGGCGAGTAGGTCGACGTGACGGCCGGCGAGTTCCTCCGCCGTCCGCCCGGTGAGCGCGCACATCATCGGGTTCGCCACGAGCACGTGGCCGTCGAGGTCGACGAGGGCCTTCGGGATGGGTGCGGAGAGGAAGAGCGCCTGGAACAGCTGGCCGCGGTCGGCGAGAAGGGTGTCGATGGCCCGCATTCGCTGCCCGGCGGGGGCGCCGGGCGCACCGGCGGGGGTCCGCGGCACCTCGGAGGCGGGAAGGCTCACCGGAACAGGGTCACGCATCGGAGCGGCAAAGTGACGGAACCTGACCACGGAGAGTCGTGATCGTGCCGTCACACAACGTGACTCGGAACCTCGTCTGCACCGTCTGCCGCATCCGGGCGTCGCACCCCGGACGGACCGTCCCGTGCCGCTACCGTCCGCCGCACTCCGCGCCCGGCCGACGATGGCCGTGGCGTGTCCACGAAGGGATCCAGTCTGTGAAGCGAACCATCGGCCTCGGCGGGGCACTCGCCCTCGGTCTGACCGTGCTCATGGCCACCCCGGCGCTCGCAGCGCCGGGCGTCATCCACGTCCCGAGCGACTTCGACCCGGCGCTGAGCGACACGCGCGCCACCGGCCACTACGCGGTGCAGGGCACCGGTCTGCACATCTGGACGGCGGGCAACGCGTCGACCGACAAGGTCGCCGAGTACGTCGACACCGACGTGCCGCTCGAAGATGTCGGCGAACCGTCGCTCGACTACACGACCACCACGGGAACGATCCCGCCCGGTTTCCAGCTCCAGGTGGACTTCGACGACGACGGCACGATCGACGGCATCCTGGTCGGCGAGCCCACCAAGTACGACGACGACTGGTGGCTGAGCAACGGCGCCGACGCCGACGTGAAGGCCAACGCACCGCACACCGGTGGCGGACGCGGAAGTGACTGGTACGGGACGCTCGATGAGTGGCGTGACGCATTCCCCGACGCCCAGGTGCTGGCATTCGGATTCTCGCTCGGCTCCGGCGTCAAGGGCGACTACCTGCTGAAGGCGATCGACTTCGCCGGCACGCGGTACACGTTCGCCTCCGACGTCGTCCTGACCTCGAAGGACCAGTGCAAGGACGGCGGCTGGGCGGCCAGCTACCCGACCACGTTCAAGAACCAGGGTGAGTGCGTCAGCTCCTTCGCGAAGTCGAAGAAGTAGCCGAACCTGTCGCGAAGGCCCTCACCGGCTTCCGGGGGGGCCTTCGTCGTCCGCGGGAACAGCCGGCGCCGCCGGTGCGCTCGGTCGTGCATGAGTGCGGTGGAGAAGCGGATCGGGTTCCTGTCGTTCGGGCACTGGCAGCCCATTCCCGGGTCGCAGGTGCGGACCGGGCGGGACGCGCTGGTGCAGAGCGTCGAGCTGGCGGTGGCCGCCGAGCAGCTGGGGGTGGACGGCGCCTACGTGCGCGTGCACCACTTCGCCCGGCAGCTGGCGTCGCCGTTCCCGCTGCTCGCTGCGGTGGCTGCGCGCACGAGCCGGATCGAGATCGGCACCGGCGTGATCGACATGCGCTACGAGAACCCGCTGTACATGGCCGAGGAGGCAGCGGCGACCGACCTGCTCAGCGACGGCCGGCTGCAGCTCGGCGTCAGCCGGGGATCGCCGGAGACGGCGCTGCGCGGGTCGGAGGCGTTCGGCTACGTGCCGCCCGAGGGCAGCAGCGACGCCGACCTGGCCCGGGACAAGACGGCGCTGTTCCTCGCCGCCGTCCGGGGCCGGACCGTGGTCGACGCCGACCCGGGGATGACCGGGGGAGTGGCGGGCCGGCTCGCCGTCCAGCCGCAGGCGCCCGGTCTGGCCGACCGGATCTGGTGGGGCTCGGGTACGCGGGCCACCGCCGAGTGGACGGCGCATCAGGGGATGAACCTGATGAGCTCGACGCTGCTGGTCGAGGACACCGGCGTCCCCTTCGACGAGCTGCAGGCCGAGCAGATCGCCCGGTACCGCGCGGCGTGGGCCGAGGCCGGCTGGGAGCGCGAGCCGCGGGTGTCGGTGAGCCGCAGCGTCCTGCCGATCGTCAGCGACGAGGACCGCGCCTACTTCGGTGGGGAGCGGTCGAGCGAGGACCAGGTGGGCATCCTCGAGGGCGTGCGCGCCCGGTTCGGCAAGAGCTACGCGGGCGAGCCCGACCGGCTGGCCGAGGAGCTCGCGAAGGACGCCGCCGTGCGGGAGGCCGACACGCTGCTGATCACCGTGCCCAACATGCTCGGCGTCGACTACAACGCCCGGCTGCTGGAGAACGTCCTGCGGCACGTCGCGCCGGCGATCGGCTGGGTGCACCCCGACCAGCGCTGACGCCTGCCTTGGGGTCGTTCCACTCGCCCCGGAAGCCGGGGACTCCGGAAGCGCGGGAAACACCCGGAAGGCCCTCCATCGGATCAGCGGAGATCGAAGCCGAGGTCGAGCACCGGGGCGCTGTGCGTGAGCGCGCCGACGGCGAGGTAGTCCACGCCGGTCTGCGCCACAGCGCGTGCCCGCTCCAGCGTCAGCCCGCCGCTGGCCTCCAGCTGGCAGCCGGTCCCGCGGGCGAGTGACACAGCGGCGACCGTGTCGTCGAGACCGAAGTTGTCCAGCAGCACCAGCTGGACGCCGGCCGCCAGCGCCTCGCGGACCTGGTCGAGGGTGTCGCACTCGACCTCGAGCGGGATTCCGGGCGCCGTCGTGCGGATCGCCTCGACCGCCGCGGTGATGCCGCCGGCCGCGAGCACGTGGTTGTCCTTGATCAGCGCCGCGTCGCCGAGCCCCATCCGGTGGTTGACGCCGCCGCCGCAGCGCACGGCGTACTTCTCGAGTGCGCGGAGGCCGGGGGTGGTCTTGCGGGTGTCTCGGATCGCGGCGGCGGTTCCGGTGACGGCGTCCACCCAGTGCCGGGTCAGCGTGGCGATCCCGGACAGATGCCCGATGAGGTTGAGCGCCGTCCGCTCGGCGGTGAGCAGGGCGCGCGCCGGACCGGCGACTCTGAGCACGGCCTCGCCGGGCCGCGCGGCGGTGCCGTCGACCGCGAGCAGCTCGACCTCGACCTCGCCCCGGCCCACCAGGTCGAACACTGCGGCCGCGATCGGGATCCCGGCCAGCATCCCCGGCGACCGCGGCACGATCTCGCCGGTGGCCTGGGCCCGGACGGGGACGGTGGAGTCGGTGGTGACGTCCGGACCGAAGGCGAGGTCCTCCTCCAGCGCCCGGCGGACCACCGTCTCGATCTCGGCGCGGTCGAGTCCGGCTGCCGACAGGGCGGCGGCGTGGTCGCGGTGCACCGCGCCCAGTTCGAGCCGGGTCATGCCACGGCCAGGTCGAGGGCGCGGACGGGCTCGCTGCGGGTCTGCAGCCGGCCGGCGTCGTCGAGTCGGTGCACGAGCCGGACCTGCCATTCGGGCTGCGGGCCCGGGGCATCGGTCCGGCGGTGGCAGCCGCGGCTCTCCGTGCGGCCCGCGGCGGCGGCGGCGAGCAGCGTGGCGACCGTGTGCAGGGCCGTCGCCTCGACCACGGCCAGGGTGAGTGGTCCGACGGCGCGGGGGACACCGGCGAGCGCACCGGCCAGGCGAGCGAGCCCGGCGGCGTCGCGGAGAACCCCGGCGTCGCGGGTGGTCGCCGCGGTGATCGTCGTTCGTGCGGCGGGGTCGACCGCCGTGCCGGTGACCGCCTCGACCGGTTCGGCGGCGGCCGGCAGGTCGGCGGCCAGCAGGGCAGCGCACCGGCGAGCGGCGACGAGGCCCTCGGTGATGGAGTTCGACGCCAGCCGGTTCGCGCCCTGGACGCCGGTGCACGCGACCTCGCCCACGGCGTAGAGCCCCGGGACGCTCGTGCGGCCGTCGAGGTCGGCGACCACGCCGCCGCAGCAGTAGTGCGCCGCCGGCGTCACCGGGACGGGCTCGCGCGTGAGGTCGAACCCGGCGTCGAGGCAGGCGCGCACGATGCCGGGGAAGCGGCGGGTCAGGAAGTCGGCGCCCAGGTGCGTGGCGTCGAGGAGGACGTGCTCGTCGCCGGTGGCGCGGAGGTGGGCGGCGATCGTGGCCGAGACGACGTCCCGCGGCGCGAGGTCGGCCCGTGGGTGCGCGCCGACCATGATCCGGCGGCCGTCGCGGTCGACCAGGACGGCGCCCTCGCCGCGCACGGCCTCCGAGATCAGCGTCTGCTGACCAGCGGCCCCCGGGCCGGTCCAGAGCACGGTCGGGTGGAACTGCACCATTTCGACGTCGGCGACCTCGGCCCCCGCGCGCAGCGCCAGCGCCAGCCCGTCGCCGGTGGCGCCCGCGGGGTTCGACGACGCCGCGAAGACCTGGCCGTAGCCGCCGGTGGCGAGAACGGTGGCGCGGGCGCGCAGGTCGCCCGCGTCGGCCAGTGATCCGTCGTCCTCGACGGCCGCGATCCGCAGGCCGACGACCCGGCCGTCGGCGGCGCGCAGGGCGTCCAGAGCGACGGTGTGCTCGAGCACCTCGATGCCGCGGGCGCGCAGGGCGCCGGCGAGCGTGCGCGTGACCTCGGCGCCGCTGGCGTCACCGCCGGCGTGCACGATCCGGTCGCGGCTGTGCCCGCCCTCGCGGGTCAGCGCCGGCCGGCCGAGGACGTCGAGGTCGAGCCGGGCGCCGAGCTCCTGCAGCAGGGCGACGGCGGCGGGCGCCTCCTCGACCAGGATGCGGACGGCGGCCTCGTCGCAGAGGCCCGCGCCGGCGACGAGCGTGTCCTGCACGTGCAGGTCGGCGTCGTCGTCGGCACCGAGGACGGCGGCCAGCCCGCCCTGCGCCCAGGCGGTGCTGCCGTCGCCGAGCGCACCCTTGGTGACGACCGTGACCGCGCGTCCGGCATCGGCGAGCGCGACCGCGACCATCAGCCCGGCGGCGCCGGAGCCGACGACGACGACGTCGGTGCTGCGGCTCCAGCCCGCTGCCGGGAGGGGGAGCGACATACTCACTCGCCGACCGGCGACGGCGTGCCGATCGCGACCATCGCCTCGACGGCTGCCCGGGCGCGGGCGGCGATCGCGGGGTCGACGGTCACCTCGTCGCGGCCCTCGCGCAGCGCCCGCAGCAGCTTCTCGGGGGTCGACATCTTCATGTAGGGGCAGGCCGCGCGGGAGTTGACCGGCTGGAAATCGGTGACCGGATTGGCCTGGCGGAGCTGGTGCAGCATGCCGATCTCGGTGGCGACCAGCACGCGCTTCGCCGTCGTCCGCCGGGCCTGGTCGAGCATCCCGCCGGTGGAGAGCACGTGCACACGTTCGGTGGGGAGCTGTCCGTCGGAGACCATCCAGAGAGCGCTCGTGGCGCAGCCGCACTCGGGGTGGACCAGCAGTTCGGCGTCCGGCGCGTTCTCGACGCTCTGCCGCAGGTCGGTGGGGGAGATGCCGGCGTGCACGTGGCACTCACCCATCCAGATGCGCATGTTGGCGCGGCCCGTGACCCGCTGGACGTGCGCGCCGAGGAACTGGTCGGGAAGGAACAGCACCTCGCGGTCGGCGGGGATCGACTCGACCACCTCGACGGCGTTGGACGACGTGCAGCAGACGTCGGTCTCGGCCTTCACCTCGGCCGTCGTGTTCACGTAGGAGACGACGACGGCGCCCGGGTGTTCGGCCTTCCAGGCGCGCAGTTGGTCGGTGGTGATCGTGTCGGCCAGCGAGCAGCCGGCGTTCGCGTCGGGCACGAGCACCGTCTTCTCGGGCGCCAGGATCTTGGCCGTCTCCGCCATGAAGTGCACGCCGGCGAAGACGATCGTCGAGGCGTCGCTGGCCGCGGCGATGCGGGAGAGGGCGAGCGAGTCGCCGACGTGGTCAGCGACGTCCTGGATCTCGGGCGCCTGGTAGTTGTGCGCCAGCAGGACGGCGTCCTTCGCGGCGGCGAGCGCGCGGACTTCTGCGCGCCACGAGGCCCACTGTTCCTCGGACCAATCGGTGGCGAGGGGCTCGGACAGCGTTGCGGTCACCAGGACCTCCGGACGAGGGGGGTTTCAGACTATGAGGCGAAAACCTCGTGCGGAGACCATAACATTCCCGTCGTGCCTTCTGTCTGGTCCTCGCCGGAGCGTCCGGCCTATCCGCACCAGGCGCTGGCCGTCGTCGTCCAAGTGCGGTCGGGCCGGCTGCAAGTGATGCTGTGGCGCCGCGCGGCCGACCCGTTCGCGGGGGCGTGGGCGCTGCCCGGCGGGCCGTTGCTGCCCGACGAGACGCTCGGCGCCTCCGTGGCCCGCCAGCTGGCCAGCAAGGTGGAGGTGCAGCAGTTGTCGCACCTCGAGCAGCTGGAGACCCGCAGCGACCCGGGCCGCGATCCCCGCGGACGCACGGTCGCCACCGCCTACCTGGGCCTGGTGCCGTCACACCTCGACCCGGTGCTGCCCGAGGACACCGCCTGGCACCCCGTCGACGGGCTGCCCGTGACCGCCTTCGACCACGGGTCGATCGTCGGGTCGGCGCTGGCGCGGCTGCGGGCCAAGCTGTCGTACACCAACGTCGGGTTCGCGCTGGCCCCGCCGACGTTCACGATCGCGGAGCTCCGGGTCATCTACGTGGCCGCGCTCGGGTACGAGGTCACCGCCACCAACCTGCAGCGGGTGCTGCTGCGCCGGGGCGTGCTCGAGGCGACGGGGGAGCTGACCTCGCCCGGGCGCGCGGGCGGCCGGCCGGCCACGCTCTACCGCTTCGCCACCCCGGCGCTGGAGGTCACCGATCCGTTCGCCGTCCTCAGGCCGCCGTCCGCCCGGATGCACGACTGACTTCTTGCGGAGGCCTTGCGGTTTCCTGGCGGAGCGCCTGCGGATAGCGGCGCAACGTGGGGTCGTCGCCAGGGCGGAACCGCCGCCCGGGCACAAGCTCGGGGGAGCACGACCGTGACCACCATCGACAGCACCACTCCGACCCGCCGCCGCTCCGCAGTGAAGATCGTCGGCGCCATCAGCGCCGTGGGTGCTGCTGTCGCCGTGGCCGGCCTGGGGACCTTCGGCAACTTCACCGACAGCACCAGCCCGGTGGGGACGCGGGTCGACAGCGGTGTGCTCTCGATCGACGTGAGCCAGCCCGGCGGCGCGTCCGTCCCCTTCTCCGGCGGGATGATGCTCGCCGGCGACTCGCGTAGCGCCGTCATCGACCTGGTCAACGACGGGACGACGCCGCTGAGCGCGGTCACCCTCCGCTCGTGGGCCACCTCGTCCAGCGTCCTCGACCAGGACACGGTGAACGGGCTCCAGCTCTCCGTCGAGTCCTGCTCGGTGGCGTGGACCTTCGGCGCCGGTGCGCCCACCTGCTCGGGCACGTCGCGGCTCTACTTCACCCAGCCGATCGTCGTGAACAACGTCGCGCTGACCGCGAGTGCGGCCCTGGCCGCCGGTGCGACCGACCACCTCAAGCTCACCGCCGCGCTGCCGAGCAGCGCGTCAGGCGACGCCTTCGAGGGAGCGACCAGCAACCTGAACTTCCAGTTCACCGGCACGCAGACGGCCGGCGGGGCGCGCTGACCTCTCGGCACCCCCGCTCACGACGGCGGCTCCTCCGATCAACTGATCGGAGGAGCCGCCGTCGTCGTGCTGTCCGCTTACGGGCAGAGGGGCAGCGTGGACACGAGCTTCAGACCCGTCAACGGATCCAACGTTGTGCACGTCACCCCGGGGATCGGCGTCGGCGGCGGTGGGGGAGGCGGCAGCGGGACCGGGGCCGGTGGTGGGGCCGGGATCGGTGCCGGTGCCGGCGGTACCGGGGCAGGGAGGGCGGGCGCTGCCGGTGCGGTGCCACCGCCACCGCTGGGCGCCGGAGCCGGGGCTGGTGCCGGTGCCGAACCCCCGCCGCCGGTCGGCGGCGAGTCGGCGCCTCCGCCGCCGCCGGCGGGTGCCGCGGGGCTGCCCGCTCCGCCGTTGTCCGCAGGGGCCGCCGACCCGGCCGGTGCCGCACCGCCGGCGGGGCTCGCCCCGGTCGTCGGCCCGTTGGCGGGTGTCGTGTCCTGGGCGCCGATGGCGGGGCCGGGGTTGGCCGGACCGCCGTAGTAGCGCGCGCCACCGCCGGAGCTGGTGAACGGTCCGGGCGCCGGGATGGCGCCGGTCGTGTTGCCGATCAGCGGGAGGTCGGCGACCGGGATGCCGGAGGCGTAGGCCCGGGCCAGTGCCAGGACCTCGTTCACGTAGCTGTCGGAGTGGTTGTAGGCCATGACGGCCTTGCGCTGGCCGGCGTCCGTTCGCAGGTTGCCGCCGGAGCGGCAGAGGTAGTTGGCCGCGCCGAGCGCCGCGTCGTTGATGTTGAACGGATCGGCTGAGCCGGTGCCGTCGGCGTCGATGCCGTAAGCGCGCCAGGTCGCGGGGATGAACTGCATCGGCCCGACGGCGCGGTCGTAGGAGCTGTCCCCGTCCCACGAGCCGCCGTCCGTGTCGCGGATGAAGGCGAACTGCACGCCGTTCAGCGGCGGGCCCATGATCCGCGGCGACGAGGTCCCGTCGCTGTTGAGCGTGGCGCCGCGGAAGCGCCCGTGGTTGGACTCGACGCGGCCGATCCCGGCCAGCAGCGACCAGTCGATGCCGCAGGACGGCTCGGCGCTGGCCATGCGCGCGGCGGCGACGCGGTAGGCGTTGAGCGCGACGTTCGGGATGCCGTTCGCGGCCAGCCCGGTGATCACGGTGGGGGCGATGGGCTGCTGGACGCCGACCTGCACCGGGGCGCTGGCCAGGACGATCGATCCGGTGGGAGCACCGGAGGACAGGAAGGAGATCGTCCCCGCCGAGCTCAGGCCCATCGGGAGCGCGGTGTCGTCGCTGACCTCGGCGACGACGACCTGCTCATGGGGTCCGGGCGGGGGGACGACGAGCGCGCCCAGTGCGGCGGCGGCCACGAGGACCGGCCACCGGCGGCGACGCCGGAAGCGGTGGACCGTCGGGGTGTCGGGAGGGGCGGTCGAACGACCGCGCTGCGCCACCTCCGGAGTGGACTTGCTGTCCGGAGAGACATCCTGGGGCTGGGGATGATCGATCAGAACCATCGACGGTTGCACTCCTGAGGATCGACCTCGTGGCTTACCTGTAACCCCCGCTACCGGCTAGCCGCGTCTACCCACGTCGTTCCTGCATGAACCCAGTCAGGTCGGACGAGCCTGATCCGTATCGCCCCCGCGTCGTCGCCGGTCAGCCGCGCGCAAACCGACCGCGGAGGACGTCGCGGAAGGCATCACCGACTTCTGCGGCCTGGTCGACGTGCCGCTCACCGGTCACGTCGAGGGTGTGTTCAAGCAGCAAGATCCGGGGCAACAGCGAGTTCCCCTATTTCTCGGACACCTTCCGGGGCACGTTCGTCTACACGAACCCGGACACGGGGCTGACCTTCACCGTCGTGACGAGGGTCAACAGCAAGGACCTCCACGTCATGGACAACGGGGACGGCACTCTGACGATCACGGGCCTGGTCTCGGGGACGCAGTCCGTCTACGGGCCGGACGGTGAACTGCTCTTCACCGACCACGGCCTGGTCAGCGACACGTTCCTCGTGGACAACAACGACACTGTCGATCCCTCCGACGACGAGTTCGTCGACATCATCGACACGAAGGTCGCCGGACCGCACGAGACCTTCGACCGAGACTTCTGCGCGGACTTCCTGGAGTTCACCGCGGGGTGAGCCGGCGCCCACCCCGCTGTCGTCGCACCGATTCCATGTCGGCCACGCGCGCGGTCCTCTGCTGAGGTCACCGCCGCAGTCATCTGGGCGCGCCCGGCAGGGATCGAACCTGCGACCAAGTGCTTAGAAGGCACCTGCTCTATCCACTGAGCTACGGGCGCTCGGCTGCCGATCATCGCATCGCGTTCCGACACGGCTGTGCAGGCCCGGCGACCCGTCACGCGGGGGAGTGAGCCGCCGCTGCCGTCGTCCACAGGGTTCCGGGCCGTCCACAGATCGCTCGCGGAGCCGCCGTCGTCCGGCCGTCGCCCGCAAGGTCGTCCGCACACCGGCAGCGAGCCGGCCGCCGCTCAACCGAGGAGCACCATGAACGACACCATCACCACCGTCGTCGGCAACGTCGTCGACTCGCCCCGCCGCGTCACCCTGCAGGACAGCGCGGTCACCAACTTCCGGATGGCGTCGACCGCCCGCAGGTACGACAGCGCCACCCAGGAGTTCGTCGACGCCGGCACCTTCTGGGTCGACGTCGAGTGCTGGAACGGTCTCAGCGGCAACGTGTCGGCCAGCGTCAGCAAGGGCGACCCGGTGATCGTCCGCGGCGCGCTGCGGACGGACAGCTGGGAAACCGAGAACGGGCGCCGGAGCACGCCACGGATCCGGGCCTTCGCCGTCGGCCCCGACCTCGCCCGTGGCACGGCCGTCTTCAAGCGCGCCCAGGGCGCGCGGCCGGCCACCGCCGGCAACGGGTCCGAC
>Ga0126307_10003809_pt1 | contig 10390 bp, 10 predicted proteins | sample Plot28_FD_89955 | JGI IMG/M metagenome (GOLD analysis project Ga0126307, IMG submission 89955) | Serpentine soil microbial communities from UC McLaughlin Reserve, CA, USA - Plot28 | ecosystem: Environmental > Terrestrial > Soil > Grasslands | place: USA: UC McLaughlin Reserve, Lake County...
ATCCCATCGCCGGGATCACCGCCACCTTGGCCTCAGACGCGCGCTGCCCATAGCGCTCGAAGGCGAGCTTCATGTAGGGCTGCTCGCCGGTGGTGTCGAGGTAGTGGGTGCGGGTCTCCACCGCAGCCGCGAGGACGGGCTCGCCGTAGTGGACGAACGGCCCGGCGCAGTCGACCACGGCGGCGCAGTCGCCGAGCAGCGCGCGGAGCGAGGCGGGATCGTCGAGCGTCGCCTGCTTCACGGCCACGTCCCCCGAGATCTCCGCCGCGAGGTCGCCGAGCTTGCGGCGATTGCGCCCTGAGATCACGACGTCCGCGCCGGCTTCGACGAGCTCGGCGGTCACCAGCCGGCCGGTGTATCCGGTGGCTCCGTAGACCGCGATCGGCCCCTGCGGCCGGGAGATAGGCGGCATCGCGGCCAAGATACAGTCCTCCCACTTGGAAGCGGCAAGCCCCGCCAAAACTCTGCCGAGCAAGGAGGAGCTGCTCGCGTTCCAGGCGCGCTGGATGCGCCCCGCGGGGATCGCCGCGATCCTGGGCACGCTGATCTTCGCCGCCTCGCTGCCGCTGCAGCCGTCGGGTTCGGGGGACAACGACGCCGAGCGGCTCACCGAGTTCCACGATCAGTCGACCGACCTGATCCTCGGCCAGGGGGTCCTGATCGGGATCGCCATCCTGCTCTTCATCCCGCTGCTCTACGTCCTGATCCGCTCGGTCGTGGGGCGGACCGAGCGGGTCAAGCGCGGGATGGTCTCGCTCGCGTTCATCGGCCCGATCCTCTTCTCGATCTCGGGATTGATCGTGGCGATCGGGCTCACCGAAGCCGCGGACAAGTTCGTCGCACAGGCCCCGGCGAAGGAGCAGCAGGCGCGCGAGCAGGCGGCGACGGCCCAGGCCGAGGCGGCGACCGGTGGGTCGGCGAAGCCAGCGAAGCCGCCCTCAAACGGCCAGACATCGACCGCCACCCAGGCGACGACCACCCAAGCCACCACCACGTCCGGGACGACCACGGCCCCGTCGACCGCGATCACCCCGCGGACGCCGGAGCAGGCCGCGAACAAGGCACGCGACGATCTCGCCAGCGACGTGCTCGACGATTCCGGGTTGCTTCAGGCCGGATCGCTGGTGCGCTTCGTCGGCCTGATCACCCTCGTCTTCGCGATGATCTACATCCCGCTCTGGTGCATGAGGACTGGCCTCCTGACCCGCTTCTGGGCGATGCTCGGCCTGGCCCTCGGCGTCTCGCTGCTACTGGTTCCGGTTGGGATCTTCGGCCTGATGCTCTGGTTCGCGGCCGTGGGCCTGATGATGGCGGGCTGGTGGCCGGTGTCGCTGCCGCCGGCCTGGGCGGAGGGGAGGGCCGTCCCGTGGCCGGGTCGCGAGGACGTGGAAGTGGCGCCCGGGCGCGGCGGTCCGGGGACCGTCGAGGGCGGCGGCCGAGAGGTCTCCGAGGACGCGCTTCCCGACAACGGTGAGCCCGGAACACCGGCGCCCAGCGAGACCCCGGGCCAGCGTCGCAAGAAGCGCAAGCGCCGGAAGTAGGTCAGGTCTTGGGTGGAGGGGGGGCCGCCATCAGCTCGACCCGGTGGCCCCCGGGGGCGATCGCGAAGGCGCGATCCGCGCCCCAGAGCTGGCGGGTGTCCTCCACCTCGAAGCCGGCGTCGCGCAGGCGCTGCTTCGCCTCGGTGTGATCCGAGGCCACCACGGCCGCGTGGCCGAGGACCGGCGCGGTGTGCGCCTCGGTGAGGATCAGATGGATCTGGGTGGCGTTCCGCTCCAGCCAGCGGACCGAGTCGCCGAGCACCTCGGCCGCGGGGACCTCCTCGAAGCCGAGCAGCCCCCAGAACTCGACCGAGCGGTCGGCCTCATCCGGCGGGATCTCCAGCGAGACGTGATGGAGCACGCCGCCAGGATCCCAGAACCCGGCGCCTAGAAGATCGAGAACCAGCGCAGGCGCGACCGCTCGCGGTCCGCCAGCCGGGCAACCAGGCCGAGGGCGATCAGCGCCAGGCCGACGAGGGCGAGGCCGCCGACGGCCATGCCGGTCATCGGCAGCGTGTTCGCGTCGCCGGCGGCCCCGGGCGAGGCGACAGCGGAGGATTCGGAAGTGGCGGAGCTGGAGCCCGAGGTGGCACCGCCTCCGCTTCCGCCACCGCCGCTGCTCGAGGCGAGCACCCGCACGGTGCCCTTCATCTGCGGGTGGATCGTGCAGATGTAACTGAAGGTCCCCGCCTGATCGAAGGTCTCCGAAGCGCTTTGGCCGTTGTTCAGGTCACGCGTCTTGAAGCTGCCGTCGTCGGCGGCCGCATTGTGCGGAGCCTGGCCGGTGTTCCGCCACGTCACGGTGTCGCCGACAGCAATCGTCACGGAGGACGGGGAGAAGAAGAGGTCGCCCATGGTCACGCTGGCCGAGGCGGACTTGCGCGCCTTCGGGGATGTCGCGGCCGACGCGACGACGGAGGGGCCGGCGGCGGGAACTCCTCCCGAGACGGCCGAGCCGCTCTCGGAGGACTCCGACGGTGTCCGCCGCGTGGAGCCCGCCGACGGCCCCTCCGGCGGCGCGTCCGGAGTGGTTGTCACTGGTGAGGAATTCGGCGGCTCCGGCGCGGTCGCCGTTGTCGTCGTCGTGGCGTCCGTCGTAGTGCCGTCCGTCGTCGTGCCGGCGTCCTGCGCGGCGGAGATCGCTGGGATCGCGCAACTCAGCGCCAGGACGAGCATCCCGCTCGCCAGGGCCTTCGCTCCCTTCATCCTCCGCATCGTATTGGGCATTGACTCCTAGTCAACTACGGAATATCGGGGCGCTTGGATTCCCATAAACGGGTTGCCCTTGCGGGCACCTTCGCATCAGCCGAGAGCGCTGACGCCGGGCGGGGCGTCGGAGCCCGCCGGCTCCTGCTCGGCGGCGGCCCCCTTCCGGTGAGTGCGGATTTCGCTCATGATCCGCTCGAGGCGCGGCTCGGTCGAGGCGTCCACGTGGGTCATCGCGGCGGCGATCGCGGGGTGGACCGAGGCGATCCGCTCGTGCATCGCCTGTGCGACCGCGCGATATGTGGGGTGGCCCTCGCGTCCGGAGCGCAGTTCGATCAGATGCATCGCCTCGCGCGCGTTCAGGTCGAGCAGGTAGCGGATCCGGTAGCCCAGGCAGAGCGCATAGGGCGCCGCCTCGGCAAGCCCGGCCTCCGCCAGCCGGTCGTGCTCGGTGCGGGAGATCTCCAGTGCACGCTCATACTCCGGGCCGGCACCGGCTTCGCGGACCTCTTCCGGGATGCCGGCGCCCAGCTGCGGGCTGAGGCGCTGCCATTGGCAGGTCAGCATCCGGTGGCGCTGCAGGTCGCGAAAGCCGCCGTAGTCGGAGACGATCTCGAAGCGGTAGCGGACGGCCTCCCAGCCGCGACCCGGCCGATGGCGCCGGTTGGGCCGCTCCCCGGCGAGGTCGGCGATGATCTCGACCTGCTCGTCGGGCGGCAGCGCCCGGACGCGGTCGAGGATCGCCCGCTCGGAGCTCGACGACGACTCGAACAGCGAGGCCGCGATCAGCTCGTCCTCCGAGCCATCGACGTCGATCAACTCGACGGACGGCGCCATCTCATCGCCCTCCGGGCGGTCGAGTCCCATCCGCGCGACCAAGCGCTCGGCAGCCTCACGGCGCTGCTCCAGGTAGGAGATCCACTCGCCGCCTCGGTCCGACCGCTCGACCCGGGCGACGAAGCTCGGCATCACCCTCTTGAGCTCCTCGAGAATCATCGTCGCGAACTGCCTGGCCTCCGGCAGCGGAGAGGCCAGCATGCGGAGCAGCAGTTGCTCGTAAGCCTGGCCCGAGGCGAAGATGCCGACGTGGCTCAGGGTGGAGGCGGGGAGCAGGCCGCGCAAAAGGTCGAGCGCCTTCGCCTTGACCGAGCGCTGCCAGGCGGCCTCCGGCTCGTCTCCCCGCGGCCAGCGCTCAGCCGCCCACTCGCGGACCTGGGCGAGCGAGCGCGAATAGATCCCGAAGAGCTCGTCCATCGCCCGCGCGTACTCGGGACCGAGCTGGTCGTCGCGATAGAAGCGGTAGCCGCCGCCCGCCGACGCGGGCAGGGGCCGGTCGTAGGGGATGTAGCGGGTCGACTGTTCGAGGTAGGCCGCGAGGCGCCCACGCTGGAGGACCTTGGTGAGGATGTTCGAGACCCACTCGCACGCCACGTGCGCGCCGCCCACCTGCGCGATCGAGTCGTCGCCGTAACCCATGAAGACGCGCTCGTAGAGGCCGGCCGCGCGCTCCCCCTCCTCGCCCTCGAAGGGCCGGCCGCCCTCGGGGACGTCGGCGGCGAACTCCTCGAGATAGAGGCGGCGCAGCGTGCCGGGGTAGCGGGAATAGCGGGCGAAGAGCGCTCCCTTGATCGTCTCGGGCAGATTGACGAGCGCGAAGACGGGACGGTCGAGGTTGGTGAAGTGTGGAGAGAGGAGGCGGCGTTCCTCCTCTGTGAATTCCTCGACTGGGTAGCGCACGGGCTGGCCAGCCTAGCTCTATCCCCAGATCGATTGAGCGATCAGGACGGCCACGATCGCGATCGCCGTCGTCCACGCCACGGCCTGCGCCGCCAGCTTGGCGTCGAGCCCGTAGACGTGGGCCACCAACAGCGTGTTGATCCCGCACGGCATCGCCGCGAGGAGCAGGTAGGGGCCGGGCAGGTCGATGAACGGGAGCGAGAGGAGCAGCAGGAGGCCGGGCGCGACCAGCAGCCGCAGGAGGATGGCGGCGCCGATCGGCGGATCGAGGGGTGAGCCGAGCCGGACGCGCTGTCCCTCCACCTCCTCGGCGAGGACGGCACCGACGGCGAAGAACCCGATCGGCAGCAGCGCGATCACGAAGCCGCGCGAGATGTCGACCAGGACGTCAGGGGCAAACGAGTTGGGGACCAGCAGCCCGGCGATCGCCGCGTAGAGCGGCGGGTTGCGGGTGAAGAAGGCGACCACCCGGTCGCCGAGTCCCTCGCCCACCTTGGTGCCGAAGGCCGCACCGGTGCCGAAGCCAAGCAGCAGCAGCGCCGGCGAGGAGACGGCGACGTCGTAGACGACTGCCTCGCCGAGCGCGTGGAAGCCGAGCAGGGATGCGCAAAGCGGATAGCCGAGGTAGCCGGAGTTCGCGATCAGCGTTGCCGTGATCAGCGCTCCCCCGGCGGACCGGTCGAGTCGAAGCGGGCGCCATGCGACCAGCCAGGCCGTCCCGGAGGCGCCGAGGAGAGCGACCCAGCCGATCACCAGCCCGCCGCCCTCGTCGGTGTTGATATGCGTGTGGGCGAGGTTGAAGAAGACGACGAACGGGATCAGCGTGTAGAGCGAGATCACCAGCAGCCGGCGCGCCCAGCCGACCGCCAGGGATGGCCAGCGCCGCTCAGCGGCGATCCCGGCGGTGCCGGAGATCGCAATCGCGGCGATGGTGAGCAGGACGCCCAAGGGCCGGGCATCCTCGCTTGAGCGCCCCGCTGCCCGCGGATTGGCGCTCTGGATGCCTGGGTACCAGCATAAACGGACGCTTGGTGGCAGCCATGAATGGAGACCTTAAATTGGAGTTGGCAGCTGCGCTCGATGCGCCTCGTCGTGCCCGCGAGGCAATCACCGCTCAGGTTGGCTCGCGTTTATCGGCTGCCCGCAGGAGCGCGATCTTGACGATCGTGAGTGAACTCGTAGCGAACTGCGTCAAACATGGCCCTGGCGGGCCAATTCACGTAGACGTCAAGGTGTCCGAGGATGGAACGGTTCTTGGTCGAGTAGAGGACGGAGGCCGGGGCAATGTCGCGGTCCGCGAGGGAGTCAATCCAGCGGAGGGCGGCATGGGTCTGAAGGTGGTCGATGCCTTCACAGATCGCTGGGGCGTTGAGGAGGGAACGTCCAACGTCTGGTTCCAGCTCGCGCCTTCTCGCTTTGGCCGGCAAGCGTTCTGAACCTAGAGCCTCTCCGCTACGTATCCGCTTCCGGGGTTGACAGGCTCACTCCAACAGCTCGGCGGTGCCGGTCAGGGCAAGCAGCCTCGTGACCGCCTCATGTTTCGACGGGACGAAGCTGAGTCGATCGCCGTCCCTTCTATCTCGCTTGATGGCCTCCAGTAGAACAGCAAGGCCGGTGGAGTCAAGAAATGACAGGGCCGATAGGTTCACGACGATCTGATTGATCTCAGTCTTTTCCGCCTCGCGAATGGCGACATCAAGTTGGTCAGCCGTGGAGAGATCGATCTCTCCGGCCACCTTGACAACCAGCGAGTTTCCATCGCGCCTTGACTCGATATTCGCTGGCTTGCCCCTCATATCAGGCGAGCTAGCGTTCGAGCCGTCGTCATCTCGCATTGCGCCTCCTTCCTTGGAAAACGCGATCCGGGCCTTCCACTTTTCCCCTGAACAGGCCGGCCGACCCCTCTTGCTTCAGACCGACGGGTGTTTTTACAACTCAAAGGATCATTTGACAAGCCGCTCGACGCCAGCGCCTAGGTGCCGCTTTCCATGCCAACCGCCGCTTGTCGTTCGGAAGCGGCTACTCCGAACAACCCGGCGGCACTCATGTGCTGTGCGGATCGGGGAAACGGAAACGCACAGAATTTCGCAACTTGCGACTGATCATCTTGGAAGCTGGGTAGCCATTTTCTGAAACCCCAGAGGAGAAGGATCTCCAGATGGCTCAGCAAACAAAGACCAAGTCACGTGCAGGTTCGGGAAGCCGGTCAAATAGGCGAACATCGGCAAACGGCCGCACGGCCGCCAAGTCGCGCTCGCGCTCCAGCGCGAGCCGTTCGCAGACTTCAAGAACGCCCAACCGCAAGGCGAGTTCGTCGGATCAGAAGGGCGCCCTCGACACGGCCAAGGACGCAACGGCGAAGGGCGCGAGCGCCGCCGGTGACGTCGTCACGTCGACCGCGAAAAAGCTCAAGACTCCGCTGATCGCGGCCGGAACGGGGCTTGCGGGAGTCGCTGCGGGTGTTGCCCTCACTCGGACGAAGAGCAAGGGGATCTCCGGCATCCACTTGCCGAATCGGGGTACCAGGCGCGCAGCAACGAAGGGTCTCGGCGAGGCGGCCAAGAACATCGGGATGCTCGCCGAGCGAACCGGGAAAGTTGCCCATCAGGTGCGGGTCGCAAGCGAAGCGATCGGCGAGGGCAGTGCGCCCCCCAAGTCCAAGTCCGCCATCGAGGTCGTCCTGGAGGGGCTTACGAGTCGCCGGCAATCAAGGGCTGGTTGATCGGTAGCTGCAGTACGCCGGTCACGGGCAGTTAGTCGCACGCGAACCGCCACCACCCGCACGGCCAGCGCCGGCGGTCAGCTTGGTCGTCATCCGGCCAGCGCAAGCATCCGTTTTCTGTGCGGCGAGTCACCTGGCGGTCTTGCGGGTGCCGGCCGCACCGCTTGCGACCGTCCCCTTCCCCTGCCTCTGAGATGCAAGGAGCGCCGGGAGTGCCCCTGTACCCCGGCGGGCACCCCTCGACGACTCCCTGTCCCGCGTTTCTCCGGCTGTAAGGGGGAGTCAACCGAAGAGCAAGCGGGATCGTCAGATACCCGCGAAGGGCGGAGTCGAATTCGAGTGTGCAGAGCATTAACGCGAACTTCACCTAGCGCCCCGCATGCTGGTTGCCCTTATGGGCTCCGATCCCGCCTCGGTCGCGAGATACTGCGTGGGCGATGTCGGAGGAGAACGTCGAGATCGTGCGGCGGGCGTTTGCTTACGAGATCCACGGCGTCGGCGACCGTGCTGAGGCAGAGGCGATCTTCGATCCTCAGGTCGTGATCAACCCGACCGAGGAGGGTCCGTCGTATGGCCTGGACGCGATTCGGGACAACATCGAGCATTGGAAGGACGCATGGGACGAACTCGAAGTGACGACTGAGGAGTTCATCGACGCCGGGGACCGGGTGCTGGTGACTGTCCATCACCGCGGGCGAGGCCGGGGAAGCGGGATCGAGGTCGACAGCCGCTTCTATTTGGTCTACACGGTGCACAACGGCAAGGTCGCCCGTTCGGACGAGTATGCGGATCGGGCCGACGCCCTCGAAGCCGCCGGCCTGCGGGAGTAGGCCAGGGTCATTCACCCGGCGGTCTTTTGAGCGGACAGTTCTGCGCTCGCACCCTCCCCTACGGCGGGGGGATACTGCGTGGGCGATGTCGCAGGAGAACGTGGAGACCTTCGGCCGAGCGATCGACGCCTACAACCGGCGAGATGTCGAAGGCCTGTTGGAGACACTCGCCGCCGAGATCGAGTGGTACTCGGCGCTCATGGTGCCGATGGGAGGCAAGACGACGGTGTTTCGGGGCCACGAGGGCATTCGCCAGCTTTTCCGCGATCTCGACGAGGTTCTCGTCGAGTGGCACGCCGAATACACAGAGATCCGAGACCTCGGCGACCAACTCGTCGCAATCGGGCGGGTCCGCGTACGTGGCAGGAGGAGTGGAGCCGAGACCGAGTCGCCTATCGGCACGGTAAGCGACATCAGAGACGGCAAGGCGTTTCGGATCCGCACCTACCTGGATACCGACGAGGCCCTCGAAGCCGTCGGCCTTTCGGAATAGTTCCGCCCTCATCATCGGTCTCGGGCCTTCCTAGTGGGGCTGAGGTTCCTCGAGCTCGCGGCCCGCGTCCCAAGGGTGGTGCGGCGGGGGCCGGTTCTCCTCCGACCATCGCCCACGCAGTCTCCGGCCCACAACTCCTGCTTTCCATCCAAAGCGGCGGCTTTCGGGACCGCCCGACTGTGACTTTGCAGGCGCCTAGACCGTCGTCGTCAGCGACCCGGCCGCGTGGGATGCCCAATCGAGCAGCGGCGAGGGCGCGACGCCGAAGGCGATCGTCGCGGCGCCGCAGATCAGCGCCGATCCGACGATCAGGCCACAGCGGCTCGCGCCCCTCGGGATCCGGTCGGCTTCGGGAGAGCCGCCGGCGATCGCGGGCAGCGCGCCGGGGTCGGCGACCGGCTGCGCAGTCCCCGGCTCGGGCGACATCCAGACCGCGGCGATCACGCGCAGGTAGTAGGCGAGGGAGACCATCGTGCCGATCACGATCGCGACGCCCAGCCAGGTGTAGTCGCCGTCGACGGTCGCCTCGATCAGGAAGAGCTTGCCCATGAAGCCGGAGGTGCCGGGCAGGCCGGCGAGGGCGAGCATGCCGATCGTGAGCGGCCACGCGAGCACCGGTCGGGTGCGGCCGATGCCGGCGAGAGCCTCGATGTCGTCCCCGCGTTCGGTCTCGCGCTCCCGTGCGATCACGACGGTGAACACCGCGAGGTTCATCAGCGTGTAGGCGGCGAGGTAGAAGACGAGAGCCTCGAGGCCCGTCCCGGTCGCGACGACGATTCCGGCCAGCATGTAGCCGGCCTGGGCGATCCCCGAGTAGCCCAGTAGCCGCTTCAGCGAGTCCTGGCCGAGCGCGCCGATGTTGCCGACGGCAATCGAGATCACGGCCAGCGCCGCGAGCGCCGGCTTCCAGTCGTCTGCGATCGGGCCCAGCGCCACCTCGAACAGGCGCGCCAGAGCGATGAAGGCCGCCGCCTTGGTCGCTACGGCCATGAAGGCCGTGATCGGAGTGGGGGCGCCCTGGTAGACGTCCGGCGTCCACTGGTGGAAGGGGGCCACTGAGGTCTTGAAGGCGAGCCCGGTGGCCACCATCGCCGTCCCGATCAGGACGATCGTGTCGTTGCCGCTGCCGCCGGTGAGCCCCTTGGCGATCCCGGCGAAATCGGTCGACCCGGACCCCCCGTAGAGGAGCGCGAAGCCGTAGAGCACGGTCGCGGAGCCGATCGAGCCGATGACCAGGTACTTCAGGCCCGACTCCAGCGAGCGCTCGGTCCGGCGCGCCGAGGCGCAGAGCACGTAGAGCGGGATCGAGAGCAGCTCGAGCGCGACGAAGAACGCGATCAGGTTCTGCGCCTGAGCGATCAAGGTCATGCCGAGCACCGAGCCGAGCAGCAACGCGAAAAAGGCGCCGAAGCCCGCCTCCTCGGCCGCGGGCTCGCGGATCGACATCAGGACGGCGACCGCCGCCGCCAGGCACGCAATCAACGTCGCCGCCAGGCCGAAGCCGTCGAGTCGGAGTGCGCCCGCGACGAGGTCCTCGCTCGAGCCCCACTGCCAGATCGCCAGGCCGGCCGTCGTCGCCAGGACCGCAATCGTCAGGTAGGCCAGCGCGAAGCGACCGAGCCGGGGGATCAGGCCGGCCATCAGGACGACCACGAGCCCCGCGGTCAACGCGATCACCGGCGAGAGCCCGGCATAGTCGACGTGCGGGGGGTTGAAGGTCATCGCTGCGCGACCTCGGTGGGGGCTGCCGCGGTCGTGTTGAGCTGGCCGTTCACGGAGTCATCGGCGCGGTGCAGGATCAACCCGGGCCAGAGCGCGAGACCGACGATGCAGGCGATCAGCCCGGTCAGGACCGCGCCAC
>Ga0126307_10003810_pt1 | contig 10390 bp, 14 predicted proteins | sample Plot28_FD_89955 | JGI IMG/M metagenome (GOLD analysis project Ga0126307, IMG submission 89955) | Serpentine soil microbial communities from UC McLaughlin Reserve, CA, USA - Plot28 | ecosystem: Environmental > Terrestrial > Soil > Grasslands | place: USA: UC McLaughlin Reserve, Lake County...
ACCGTGCCGGTGAACCACTCGCTCGGTCCGGGGCTAGTGTCGCGGTCGTTGCGGGCGATTTGCATCTCGTTCTCCCTGAATTAGGCGGCGACGCCGAAGTGCGAATGTCGGTCTGCTGGCGGCCGTTACGGGACTCAGCACGCTCGCCCGCCGTTCGTCGGTGGAGCCCACGCCGTCCATCGTCTCGAGCAGCTTGCGCCGCCGCTCGACGAACGGCCGGTCGGATAGGTCCTCATCTCCGAGACGGACAAGGTCGAAGGCTACGAACAGGGACGGGCTTCGCTCGGCGAGCTCCCCGGCCACGGTCCGTTTTAGCGGGTTGCCGTGACTTCAGCGTACGAGGGTGGAATGGAACACGCCTCGAGGCGGTTTCCGCTGCGTCGGATCACCGTGGAGTGAGCGAAGAGACCGCGGGCCCGCTTACCAGGCGTCAGCCGTGGTGCCGAGGTTCGAGGTGGATGACGCTGAAGTCCCGATTGTCGGGGTCCTCCTGGACCCACTTCTCACCTCGCGCTCGGGCCTTCTCCTCGCCGGTGCCACGCAGGTCGTCCTCGAAGGGAGTGCCGTTTCCCTCCCGCGACGACCCGTCGTACTCAGGATCGCGCTTCAGGAGGATCAACTGCACGCGCACTGCGGCCAAAGTATGGCGGCCGGGGAACAGCGAAGTCTCGGTCAGGCCCAGTCGGGGAGCGTGGGGCGACCCGCCTCCCCCGAGCGGAAGGATGGGAAGGCAGCCCAAGGTCAACGAGCCGCCACTTCAAATCTAACGTCGGCGGCCACGTTCGAGACCCCCCCGAATGTACGAACGCGATGGCGCACCTGCTGAGCGCTGAAGACGTCGCCGAGCTGCTCGGGGTTTCGAAGACGTCGGTGTACGCCTAGACACGCGCCGGCCGCATGCCGCACGTCGAGCTCGGCAGATATCGCCGCTACCGGCGCGACGCGACCGCGGCGTGGGTCGCGGAGCGCGAGCGAGGAGCCCTCTCTGGCCTCACGTCAAGGGGGTTCGGCGCATAACTGAGCCGAGTCGGTGCCGCGGGGCATTTCGGCTTGGCGTTCTCGGTGGCCGCCACGTAGTGAGAGTAGGACGGCACCCCGACACGACGGAGCGGGAGCTGGCGGTGTCCCATTACTGATCCGTCAGCGCGAGCTTCGCCGAGTCCGTGCGTGGAGGGTCTTGCCGTCTTGCTGGGCTGTCTGAGCATCGCCCGCGCGCGGCTCCAGATTCGGATGAACGCCCGCTGCGAGGCCTTGTGACTCGGCGATGCGCTGGAGGAGCGAGATGAGCCGAGCGCGCTCCGACGCGTTGAGGGCACTCAGCAGCTCGGCTTCGCGCTCGTCGGCCGCGCGTTCCAGGTCGCCAAGGAGCTCGCGGCCCGGGGGCGTCAGGTAGAGCGCATACGCGCGCCGGTCGTGGGGGTCGCGGCGCCGCTCGGCGAGCCCACGCTGCTCGAGGTCGTCGACGAGCGCGACCACGGCGCTTCGGTGGATCCCAAGGGCGGTGCTGAGGACCCGCTGGGACTGGCCCTCGGCGGCGGCGAGGTGGCTGAGCATGCCGAAGTGCCGCGGGTGCAGGTCGAGGGGGGCGAGGCGCTCGGCGAAGCCCCGGTGCTCGTTGGCGCCCAGCTGTACCAGCAGAAAGCCGGCACGCTGGCTGAGCCGCCGCGCCGGGGACGCCTGCACGCTGGGGGGATCGTCGGGCACGTTGCCGATGGTACCGCCCACCGAGAACAGTTTATGCTATAAACAGTTTTGCCAACAGCCTAACTAGAAGGAGGAGTGCAATGACCACGGTCAGCGTTCGCTACATCACCGACGACGCGGATGCCGCTGTTGACTTCTACGCCGAGCGGCTCGGCTTTACCCTCGAGATGCGCCCCGGCCCCGGCTTCGCGGTTCTCTCGCGAGGCAACTTGCAGCTGCTGCTCAATCGGCCCGGCGCGGGCGGCGCGGGCCAACCGACGCCCGACGGCCGCAGCCCCGAGCCGGGGGGCTGGAATCGCATCCAGATCGAGGTCTCAGACCTGGAGCGCGAGGTCGAAGCGCTGCGGGAGGCTGGAGCCACCTTCCGCAACGACATCGTCACGGGGCGGGGCGGCAGCCAGATCTTGCTCGAAGACCCCGCTGGCAACCCGATTGAGCTGTTCCAGCCGGCCAGCGGCTGAGCACTGGTCCTTCGAACTCGGACTCTAGGAACAGCTCAACCGATGCCATCCGTGCCGAGCCTCCGCACCAACGTCCTGCTGCGCAGCGAGGAGACCGGCGGCCACGTGTCCGTGACCGAGATCGTGGTCCCGCCGCACAGCAACGGCCCCTCGCTGCACACGCACGACTTCGACGAGGTCTTCTACCTGCTCGAGGGCGAGCTGGTCTTCCAGGTCGAGGAGGCGCTCGTGACCAAGGCTGCGGGCGAGCTTTCCTTCGCGCCGCGCAACGTAGCCCACACGCTCGCCAACCACAGCGACGCACTCGCGCGCTACGTGCTGGTCTGCACGCCCGCGGGGTTCGAGCGCCACTGGGCGCGCACCGCCGCCAAGGCGGCCGGGGTCGAGCCGCCGCAGTGGGCGCTGCAGCCGATCCCCGCGGTCATCACCGTCGGGGCCCCGATCGGGGCGAAGGCGTGAGGCCGAGGCTACAGGTGATCGGTCGACGACCGGCGTAACACACCTCGGATATGAGGTCTTGAGTAGTGGGCGCCTCTTCCTCAGCGCCCGCGCCGTGGAGTGGCACCTCCACAAGGTGTTCGTCAAGCTTGTCATCCGCTCGCGTGTGACCCCTCACCGGCCTAGCGCGGCCGGGAGGGCTCTGTCGAGGCCTTTCTAGCGGCCTCTAGGTTGCGGCGGGAACGCCTGCGGACAGGGCACGCGAGTGTGAGCCTCGTTGCTCACCTGCTGGCCGAACATTTCGCCGCCCTGGGCAAAGAAAGCCATTCGTTTCCCAAAGGAATTCGGGTCTTCGGGGTCACCGGGTCCGTTATCCCCGGACGGATAAGCGCGAAGGGTCGGAGGACAGTCCGGATCGGCCGATGCTGCCGGTGTCGTCACTCCGAGGAGCACGCCGGTCGCGCCCAGGATCGCCAGAACTCGTCGCATGCCAGTCCCCCTCTATCGGTTACGGCTCAACTTTGCCGTCCACCCTGCGCGCCCAACCTTTCGGCGGCGACCCAGGGGCTCGCCCCGAGCACCGTACGCAACGGCGTCCTGCCGCTGCGTCCTCGCGCTTGCGGCGATAGAGCGGTAGGTCGCTCGCCCGCGAAGGCGAGAGCGTGCGATCGACTTGCGATCGTCAGGAGTGCCCGCACAGGGCGATTTCCCGACGATCCGGGGGTGTGCCGGGCGCCTGGAGGTACCGGCAGAGGCGCGGAGAGGAGAGCGCGAAACCGGCTCTGAGCAGGCCTTTGGCTACTGTAAGCGGAGGGGGAGGGATTCGAACCCTCGATGGACCGATCAGGCCCATAACGGTTTTCGAGACCGCCGCAGTCAAGCACACTCACCGACGCTGAGTCAGTCGCACTCAGAGTTGCATGTCGCTGGGGTAACGGCGGTCGAGCGGCCTTTGCTCAGGAAGCGGCGGCAGGGCCCGCGTCGGCGCCGGCTCGCTCGTCGCCCTCACCAGCTCCTCGAAGCCGCCGGGGACTAGGACGAACAGCATCCGGCAGCCCCGATCGCCGACCGTGAAGCGATGGGGGATGTGGCGCGGGCCGAAGACGTAGTCGCCGGCACTCGCCTCGATCGTCGTCTCTCCCACCTCGAAGGTGACTTCGCCCTCGAGGACCCAGCCCCCCTCATGTGTGCTGGGCCAACTCGACAGGCGGTGCCTGCGCCGACCTCAAAGCGCGTCTGCTGCACCATGGGGCGAGACGCTAAGTCGATTAGGCGAGTGACGTTCGCACTCGGTGAGGGCTCGCTCGATGCTCCGCTCGTGCATGTGGGCGTTGCCTCCCCAGGCGCCCCCTCCGGCTAAGGAACCAGAACCACCTTCCCGATGTTCGAGCCCTCCTGCAAGTAGCGATGCGCCTCGCCGAGGTGCATGCCGTCGCTCGAAGGGAATAGACGGCCTGAGGCGAACGTGGCGGCGTGGGTGCCCGCAACTGGAGTCAGGGTCTTCGGCGGATTGCGCTGCAGGCGGGGCGGCGGACGGTGGGCCCCCCAGAGCTGTTGCTCGTCTCGCAGCTCCGCGCCGCCCGAGCCGACGAGCGGCTGCAACGAGCGGCGAGCTACCTTCCCTCCAAGGCTTTCGATCGGGTCGAGCGCGACCTGAAGCGCGCCGGAGTCTCTCTCGACACCTCTGAGTGGTTCTACTTCCAATCGGCGGACTTGGATGGGCTGCCGCTCAAGGGGACAGAGGGATGGGTCCTCTGGCGGCCGGATACGGGCGAGAAACTCGCGTTCCTCCCATCGAGCCCGTTCGCGTCCGCGAAGACTGGGGCCACGAGAGTGGCTACCACACCCCCGGAACTCGGGGTTGTGCCCACAAACACTGGGTCGCTACTAGGGGCTTGACGTGTCCTGGCCTCCGCGGCCGAGCACTGCTCTATGAGCTCGCTATGGGCACTCGCCACCGCGCGGGAGATCGGCCCCACCGATCGCGCCCCAGATCGCCGTAGGCAGATCCGAGGACCAAGGCCTCGTCAAGCACCGGGAACACGCCCGGCGTCACGGAAGCCGCGAAGGCCCCAGCAGCCGGGCTGGTACGAGTCCCAGCACGGCGGCGAGCGGTACTGGGACGGCAAGCGATGGACCAATCACTGGCGAAGGCGGCAAGCGGTGGGTCGGCGCATCACGCGACGGCGGCTCGCAGGAACGGGCCGGATCGTCGTCGTGGTGATGGCCGTGGCGGCTTTCGTAGGCATTGTTGCGACGGAGCGACCTGACGACCGCGCCCGGCCGGATGAAAAGAACAGCTCAGGCCCACAGCACCCTGAGGAGTCTCCACGTATTGGACGGCTCGGGGAGCCCCTGCTGCTAGGTCAGGGCGACCTCGGAGTGATGCTCACACCAGCCAGGATTTTCGATCCGGTCGCTCTCCCTCTTGACAGGCGGCGGGAAAGCTGGGCTGAGAGCCGTTATGTCGTGCTAGAGCTGAGGGCGACGAACATCGGCCAAGACACTCAGGGCTTGAACGCCGACGACCTCAGCCTGATCACGACACAGGGTAACCCCGCGCCGGGCGTGGACCTAGGGCAAGCCGGCGGAAGGTGCAGGGGCCACTCGGCCCCCGACCTCACCCGGATAGGGCCCGCCTCGACGAAGACGGCGTGCTATGCGTTCGAGGTCGAGGCGGGCGAAGGGCTAAGGGATATGCGAATCGTTCTTGGGGAGGCGGTGGGTGTCTGGTCACTTCAGTAGGGCCTTGAGCCGGAACGGCCGCAGTTCGATGCTGACGAACTCGCCTTCCTACGAGCGATCTCCGGGCCACTCGCCGTGGGCGCGCGCCGCGGGCTGCTGATCGGCGAGGCCTCGGACCCCGACGAACCCGAAGCACCCGGCCTCGTGGTACTTGACGAGCAGTGGAACGTCGAGTCGCTCACGCCCGGGGCTGAAGGCTGGCTCGCCGAGCTGCCCGACGGCGACTGGGCCGGCCGGCAAAAGCTGCCGCCGGCGGTACTAGCCGTGGCCGGGCGGGCCCTCCGAACCGCCGAGGGCGATACCGCCCCCGGCGAGGTGGCGCTTGCCCGCGTGCTGTCGACCGAGGGACGATGGATCCTGCTCCATGGCGCGGGCCATGCCGGCGCCGTACCCGGCTCGACCCCTGGCGACGCCTCGTGCTCAGGCACCGAGGGAGCGGCGAAGGGGGAACCTGGGTGCTGACCGCGCGATCGTCAGAATCGCCGGCACAGCGCGATTTTCCGTCTGATCGGCGCCCTCCGACAGGGCTGTAGGGCTCCGTCGGCCCCCTCTAACCGCGGGCGAAAGACCCTGAGCAGCCGTTTCGCGCGTGTCAGCGGAGGGGGAGGGATTCGAACCCTCGATGGACCGATCTGGCCCATAACGGTTTTCGAGACCGTCGTCGATGGGATCTATAACCGGGACGGCCAGGGGTTTCGACAGTGACGGGGGGCGTTCTGCGATCGGATTGCGATCGTCCCAGCGCGTTTTGGGAGTTCTGGGAGACGCCGACGCGCGCGCGTGCGTGTAACCGCTTCCGCATAGGGCATCGCACGGTCTCCCTCCCGCCGTCCCCATCCGAGCTACTCGGCGACCACTTGAAGGAACGGCGCCGCGCCCGGAGCCGCCACCCTGTATTCGGTGGTCCCCGTCTTCCCGTGCAGCGCTGCCGGTTTTGAAGAAGAGGCCCTGAGCGATCGGGAAATGCCTGGGCGCCGACCTCCCGCTCGAGAAAAGCCGCGAGCAAACGGTGGGCGGTGGGCGGGCCGGCGGTTTAGTTTAGTCCTATAACAGACTGTCTGCTATAAGACTATGCTGTGCCGCGTGACCACGCCGAGTCGCGAGAACACGGGCTTCCTGCTCGCCAAGGCCTCGCAGCGCTGGAACGAGCTCCTCTACGAGCGCTTCCGGGCAGCGGGCTGTCCCGAGGTGCGTCCGGCCTACGGGTCGGTGCTCCTCCCCCTGTGGGAGGAGGACGGTCTGAGGATGGGAGAGCTCGGTCGTCGGGCGCGGCTCTCGAAGCAGACGATGACGACACTCGTGCGGCTCATGGAGCGCGAGGGGCTCGTGCGCCGCGAGCCCGATGCCGAGGACCGCCGCGCCGCCCGGATCTGGCTGACCGGGCGCAGCCAGGACTTCCGCCAGGTGGCGAGCGAGGTGCTCGAGGAGATGGAGCGGCTCCTCGTCCTCGCCCTGGGAGACGACCGCCCGACCTTGGACGACACCCTGAGAAAGGTCATGGAGCTATGAGAAGCGAAAGCGTCACCACCGTCCTCGGCGTCCCGCGCGAGGAGATCTTCGACTACCTGTCCGACATCGAGAATCTGCCCGATTGGGCGACCGAGTTCGCCCGGGAGCTCAAGCGCGAGGGCGGGCGCTTCAAGGTCGTGAACGGCCTCGGCGAATTCTTCTTCGAGATCCGCGCCGACCGCGAGACCGGCGTCATCGACATGTTCGCGGGACCGACCCAGGAGGAGATGGCGATCTTCCCGACCCGGGCGGTTTCCCTGCCCGACGGCCAGACCGCCTACACGTTCACGATGTTTCAAGGGCCCGACATGCCGGACGAGCTCTTCGAGAGCCAGCATGCCTCGCTGCTGCGGGAGCTCGAGAACCTCGAGCGGAGGTTCGGCGGCTCGTGATCGCCAAGAGAGAGAGGAAGAAGATGAGCGCGGTCCCACTCTGCGGGCCGCGCGTCGTCGCCCGGCTCGAGTCGATCGGGGTTGAGCGTCTCGGCGACCTGGCGGGCCGAGACCCCTACGACCTGATGGAGGAGGTGAACATCGAGGCAGGCCGGCCGATCTGGCGGCCGCCGATGGCGATCCGGGCGCTTGCGAACCTGGTAGGCGCCGCGGATAACCAGGATGCGTGTTAACGCCTTGGGCTCGGGCAGACAGAAGAAGCGCCACGAGTCTTACGGACAGGCGTCTTCATCCTCCGCTCAAGGCACCCGATCAGCCGCCAGCATGCGGTCCACGCCGACGACCTTGCGGCCGTGCTCGCGCCGGTACTGCCTCCGTCCCAGCGGGTTCTGGTAGGCCCAGAAGAGCGCTGGCACGAGGCCCCGTCGCTGAAGCCAGAACCGATCGGGGATCGCCCTCGCGGGCGCCACAGCGCCCGGGGCGACGTCAGCCACCGAGATCCCCGATCCCTCATCCGCGCTACGGCACGCAAGCACTCGTCCATGTGCGTCCGCGACGAGCGCCGCGCCCTCGTAGCGCCCGTGGTAGTGGGCCGGTAGCCCAGGCATCGGGCAGTTGAGTCGACCCGCGTGCGCCGCATGGACAACTGGGGCGCCGACGTACTCGGCGAACCGCGCTGGTGCGCGCACGGCGCGCTCTGAGTTTCCGCGCTCGAGCGCGCGGAGGAATGGTCGGGGCGCCCACGGCGGGATGCTCCACCAGCCCGACCCGCCGATGACGATGTCCGCCCTTCCCCGCAGCCGTGCGGCGGTCTGGGTCCGCATGAGCTCCCAGCAGACCGCCGCCCCGAGGGTCAGCTTCCCTACGGAGATTAGGCCGTCGTCGTCGCCTCCGACGTACAGCCGGTTCTCCCACATGGTGGGGATGTCCTTGTCGTGTCGCCCGGCGATGCCCCCAGGCGATGCGAGGACGAAGGCGTTGCGGACATGGCCATCCGGATCCCGGCATAGGTAGGAGCCGCCGACGAGAGCGTCGTGGCGCGCGGCGAGTGCGAGCAACAGCTCCGTCGCGGCACCGTCCGGCGGTAGCGCAACGTCGCGGAGTTCTGGTCGGTTGGCTGTACCGGTCGTGAAGAACTCCGGGAGGACGATGAGCTCAGCCCCCTCTCGGCCCGCACGCTCGCCAAGCCGTTCGCACTCCTCGAGGTTGTGCTCGACGTTGCCGACGGCTGCCTCGAGCTGGAGGGCGGCGACACGCATAGTCCCGTTTCTTCCCGGTCGCCCGGACAGCTACTGCTCGCGTCGCAAGACGAGACGTTCGGCGCCCCCCAGACGAGCTCTGATCTAACGCGCTGCTGACCACAAGCCACGGCCAACGGGCGCGCTCTCGACAGCACGGGCGTTCCCGGGCGCCGCTGCCCGTGGCGAAGATCGCGTCGCCGACCTCGAGGCAGCCGGTGGCTCGTCGTTACCTCTCACCTTTATCACGAAGCCGCCAAGCTTGAAGGTCTCGTAGTCGACGGCGGGCCGTCCTCGTAGGCCGCCTGCCAACCTGGCCAGGTCTCGTTAGGCCACAGAGGAGAACGTAGATGGAGAAACAACGCAAGCCGAATACGGCCCGAAAGCCGCCTGTGCCCTCGGAGAGCCACACCGACATCGAGGATTGGAACCGGCGCGTAATGCCGGATCTGCATCCGATCGTCAAGCGCTTGGACGAATTGATCTGCGAGACAATCCCCGAGCTTCAATTCGCCATCAAGTGGAAGAAGGCGTACTACGGGTTGCCAGAACTCGGGTGGATTATCGAGATGGTCGCCTACGACGTCTCCGTGAATGTCGTCTTTTTCGGCGGCGCGGACTTCGACCCGCCGCCGCCGCTTGGAACCACTGGACGGACCCGCTACGCCAAGCTCAAGACCCTGGAGGAGGCACAGGGACCGGAGATGCACAAGTGGATCAAGCAAGCGGGTCGCGTGCCGGGTTGGCAATGAGGTCCACGAGGCGAAGACGGACCTTCGAGACCGGGAGCCCGCATTCGCGCTCGGATTGCGATCGGCTCGATCCGTTTTGGAGGTTTGGGAGACGCCAACGCGCGAAGGCGAGCGGGTAACTGCTTCGGACGTGGCGCTTCGGAGTGGCGGACGGGCGGCGGAGGAGTCGCTCTGTCGCACGCCGCTGCGAACATATGTTCGTGTCGGACCGAGCCGAGATCCTGCACGCCGACCTCGACGCGTTCTACGCCTCGGTAGAGCAGCGGGATTATCCGCACCTCCTCGGTCGCCCCGTGATCGTCGGGGCAGGCGTCGTGCTCGCCGCCAGCTACGAGGCGAAGGCGTGCGGGGTTCGCACGGCGATGGGCGGCGGGCAGGCGCGCCGGCTGTGCCCCAACGCCGTCGTCGTCCCGCCCCGGATGGCGGCGTACTCGGAGGCGAGCAAGGCGGTGTTCAAGGTCTTCGAGGCGACCTCCCCGCTCGTCGAGGGGCTCTCGATCGACGAGGCGTTCATCGACGTCCGCGGGCTCGAGCGGATTGCGGGCACGCCGCCCGAGATCGCTCAGCGGCTGCGGCGAGAGGTCCGCGAGGGGGTCGGGCTGCCCATCACGGTCGGCGTGGCCCGCACCAAGTTCCTCGCCAAGGTCGCAAGCGGCGTGGCCAAGCCCGACGGCCTGCTCGTCGTTCCGCCGGACGCCGAGCTCGCCTTCCTGGACCCGCTGCCGGTCGAGCGGCTGTGGGGCGTCGGCCCGGTCACGGCGCGAAAGCTCCATCGGCAGGGCCTCACCATCGTCGGGGAGGTCGCGCGGTGCGACGAGGCGGAACTCGTGGAGATGCTCGGGCGAGCGGCGGGTCGGCACATCCACGCCCTTGCCCACAACCGAGATCCCCGCTCCGTGCGAGTTGGACGCCGGCGACGCTCGATGGGTACGCAGCGCGCACTTGGCCGCTCGCCACGGTCTCGCGACGCGCTCGACGCCGATCTGGTGGCGCTTGTCGACCGCCTCGCGCGCCGGCTGCGCGCCGCGCGGCGGGTATGTCGCACGATCGTGCTGCGGCTTCGCTTCGACGACTTCTCGCGCGCGACGCGCTCGCACACGCTGACCGAGGCGACCGCACAGACGCAGACCATCCTCGCGACGGCGAGGGAG
>Ga0126307_10003811_pt1 | contig 10390 bp, 10 predicted proteins | sample Plot28_FD_89955 | JGI IMG/M metagenome (GOLD analysis project Ga0126307, IMG submission 89955) | Serpentine soil microbial communities from UC McLaughlin Reserve, CA, USA - Plot28 | ecosystem: Environmental > Terrestrial > Soil > Grasslands | place: USA: UC McLaughlin Reserve, Lake County...
GCGGGCCACGCGACGGGGACCGGCGATCGGATCGGAGGTCGGTGGGCAGGAGCCGGTGGTGCGTTCCACGGGCCCCGCGGAAGTCGGAGAAGCATCGCGCGGCGTGCCGGACGAACCGCAAGCAGCCGACGAGCACAGCGCATCGGCGCGCGGGGGGACAGCGGATGCGGCAGGAACCAGTGGTAGAATCCGCAGTGAGGACGAAGTCTTCGAGATGGCGCGGGAGCGTGGTTTGTTCGGCCAGGACGGAGAGAGCTAGAGAGCGTGGGCGGCAGAAGTAACGTAAAGACGTTCCTTTGCTGACGCAAACCCCGTGCGCCTTGAGTTCACTCTGGTTTCGAGGGACGACAAGGTGGAAACGACCTTCGTCCTGGCGTCAAGATAGGCTGTCGGTTACCGAGGAAGTGGAAAAAGCTGCAGCTTCCGCTTCTCGTAGGTTAAGGTCTCTGTCAATACTGAGGCACGAGTTTTGAGTTACTGAACCAAATGTACGCGAATGGTCACGGCCACTCGTCCTCGCGCACCATCCCTGCCTCTGAGGCCGGTCTGGCAGACGCATCCGTATCGCTCCGGAACGGCAGCCTAACGCGCAGACGGAACCCACCTTCGGGTAGGTATTTCGCCTCAAATTCGCCGCCAGCGAAGTTAGCGACGCGTTCGGCGAGACCAGAGAGGCCGCTGCCGTTGGCGTGAGTCTCTTCGCCTTCCGACGTTGAGCCGAGTCCGTCGTCGCTTATCTCGGCGTGGATCTCCTCACCCTCCTGCACCACCCGGATCTCGCAGTGTTTGGCACGGCTGTGGCGGATCACGTTGGTAGTTCCCTCTCGTATGGCCCAAGCCAGGACCGCGTCCACGTCGCTGGGCAACACGCCTACTTTCCGCTCTATCTCGCAGGAAATGCCGGCCGCCTCCAGGATCTCGCCTGCGCCGGAGAGTTCCTCGTCGAGGGTGGGCTGGCGGTAGCCGGCGACCGCCTCACGCACCTCGCGCAGTGCTCTACGCGCCACGCCCTCGATGTCGTGTACCTCCGCAGCGGCTTTGTCCGGGGCGGCAGGTAGCAGGCGTCCGGCGAGCTCGCTCTTGAGCGTGATCGAAGAGAGGCTGTGGCCCAGCAAGTCGTGCAAGTCTCGCGCGAAGCGCAACCTCTCTTCAGCCACGGCCAGACGTGCGATCTCCTCCCGTGCCTCCCGCAGCTCGCGCACCGTGAGGACCAGACGGCTGACGATGATCATGCTGAATCCGACTATTGCGAAAGGGGCGACGGCGTTCTCCCAAGACGACGAAAGCGCATCCCACCCCGAGCGGAGTGCATAAATGCCGCTAGTGAGCGCCATGATGGCGACGACCATCCACGCCGCGTGTCGCGTCGGTAGCGTCACCGCGGCGGCGATCACGACGAACATGAATTGGTAAGGGATGCCGCTGCCGTACGCGAGTTCGAGACACAACGCGAGGGCTGCGAGGGCCGCAAGGAGCGCGACCTGGAACCGGCGCTCTGGGGGCGACAACTCGCCGCTGCGGAATGGGTAGCGCAGCATGAGCCACAAGTAGACTGCGACGTAGGCCACCATCAAGGCCAGGAACGCGAGTAGTCGAACCGGCGTGGGGTCCGTCCCCAGCATGTGGACCACCGATGCGACGGGGAATACCAACCACATCAGCGCAAAGAGCGGCCACGCGAGGGGGAGCAGGTTGCGGAGCGAGGTGTCGGGAGACTTCTTGGACGCGTTGGCAGACCCTGTCGGTCGTCCGTTGATTGTCTTCCTTGCCGCCGTTGCCGGTTCCTCTGACATGCTCATCACCTCACGGTCAATCGATTCTGTAGGCTTTGCGGCATCTCTTCCGGGCCTAGTCTTCGAGCCACTCGGTGATCATGCGCCGGCTAGCATGGATGTCGACGTGCCGGGCTCGTCTAGCGCCGGAGTTGACGAACTTGTGCGGCGCGCCGGCCGCGGCGATCACGATCTGGCCGCCGGTGGCTTCGGTGGTGTCGTCGCCCACCGTGAAGGTGAGCTTGCCCTCCTGCACCACGAAGATCTCTTCGTAGGGGTGCTTGTGCAGATCCGGCCTCTTACCGGGGGGCGTATTCGAAAGGAAGAACGCGACATCCACGTCGCCGTAGTGGCAACCCTCGAACTTGTACACGGTCCCGTTGTTCGGAAGCTCGTCATTGCCGATTACCTGGGCCATATTTCCTCCTTTGTTCTAACGATGGCGGGATTCGAGTCGAGATCCCGACGATTGCTTCGCGGACGTCAGCTTGAGTGGCGACCGAACCGGGCTCCGGCGATGCCGCTTACCAACAACCCTGAGAACCGCCCGGCTGGGATGAACCACGCCGCGGGCTTTGCGACAAAGTAGAGCGGCGACAGTAGGCCCGCGACCGCCGAAGCCAGCCCGGCTAGCGCAAGCGGCCGGGGAAGCGCGCCGGTGCGTAGCCCGGCCAGCCCGAGTGAGCCGACGAGCACCCCGAAGCCGGCACCGTGAACCGGCCCGCCGGCAGCGAACATCAGCCGGTGCAGCGCGACGGCGCTGGACGCCTGCTCGCCCCTGCGACCGGTAAGCACCGCACTTAGCAGGGCCGAGGTCGCCAGCGAAGCAACGGCGAGCCCGCCGCCGGCGAGCGCCGCCGCCTGCAGCCCTCGCGAACCCCGACCCGACCGCGCGGCCAGCCTCGCTACCGAGGCGGTGAATCGTGCCAGCGAGGCCGCCGAGATCAACTGGCCGACCACGCTGAGCCTGGCCGCGCCGGAGCTTCCCCTGAAGTAGTGGTGGATCTCCGCGGGCTCTGAGCCCGGGCGCGGGTAGGGGGAGTCGGCCAGAGCCATCGCTCCGGCAACGCCTGCGATGAAGCTAACACCGGCAAGCGGACCGCTCAGTGCTCCAGGGTCGCGAAACGAGGTCAAGGCCCCGATGTCTTGTTCGGTGGCGCCCAGCTGGGTGATGCTGCGTTTGCTCCACATGTATTTCCTCCTTCTGGTTGGTGGGCTCCTGACGGAGGCAAAACCGCCTTGCGGTGGTTCCTTCGGCCGGGTTTAGCGCCTGTCCTCCTCCCACATGGCGTACACTAGTCTTCCTCCGTTTGCGCTGACCTGCACGTGACCGTTGTTGGCCAGCCCCGAGAGCCTCTCTTCGGCCTCGGCCACGCTCAGTGATGTCTCCAGCGCGGCCCGGGCAGCGGTGATCTCCCCGTGGCGCTCCAACACCTCGAGGAGCTCCTTCTCCTTGCTGATCCTGTTTGTTGGCAGGGCCGGCGGGCCATCCGCTGGCATCCTGATGGCGGGTGCACTCTCGCGCCACGCGCCGGCACGCCCGAGTCTCCGCGTAGCGAAAAACAACACCATGGGGACCAGTGGTAAGAAAGGGAACGCGGCGTGCCACGACACCAGCGTCGCAAGCACGAGGAACAGCGAAAACCCCAGGGGCAATAATGGCGCTGGGAACAGCCGCCGGATCGTTCTACGTTCCTGTCCAGCCGGGTATGTAGAGTACATAGTCCGCTCCTTTCTTTGCGGGAAAAGCCAGCAGAATATGGGGGTTAAGCTGGCAGTAGCAGCCCCTAAAAACGTAGCACTTCGATCTCCTCACGATGTCAGGCTCTCTACGAATGCCTTGGTTATCGCCTTCTGGCCGGCCAGGGAAGGGTGTACACCGTCGGGTCCTTGAAGCTCCGGGTCCGCCGGAGTCCCGAAGAGAGCCTGAAGGTCCACCGTGGGTTCCGGTTGCTCGCGCATGAAGTCGCCGATAGCTCCTACGTCCTCGTTGCGCCAGTGCGACTGGCCCATCTGGAAGGGTGGGTACGCGGCGGCCCGTTCCTCTTCGAAGGTGGGCGGGGTGATCCAGACCCAGCTGGCATCCGTCAGCATCGCAGCCATGCGGCGCATAGCCACCAGGTTTTTGGTCGTCTCTTCGCGGCTTACCTGGGGTTTGTTCGGTTCGGGACCGGTTCTGGTGACGTCGTTGCCGCCTAGGCAGCACACTATCCAGTCCGGCTCCTGCGAGATGAGCGAAACGAAGCGCCGCAGGGCCGTGGCGGTCGTCTGGGCCGAGACGCCGGCGTTGACGACCGTGATTTCGTCGTGTGGACGCCGCGCCCCGAGCAGGTGGCGCACTATCTCAAGCCACGACTGTAGGTCGTCGGTAAAGCTGTCGCCAACGCCGAGCACGGTGTCCCCGGATCGGAACGGCAACCGATCGACGCGCTCGGCAAGAGAACGGTTTTCGAGGAGTTCTTGCGCAGCCTCGCGCGCGTTCTCATCGAAGCGATCTTTGATCTCTCGGTGTGTTGCCTCGTCCAGACCAAAGAGCGCTGCTGCTGTCGCCTCGCTCATGCCTGGGAGGTAGCCGTAAGTTTTCTCCAGGTGCGTGAACTGGACCAGGTTCTGGATCATAGGGTTCTGCATGGGGTCTCCTTCGGTCGGCGTTGCGCCTCTTCCATTGTGCGGCGCTCTCCGCCGCTGCCGAGCGTCGCACCATGGAAGGCGTTCGCGGTTGGTATGGGCCCTAAACTCAAGGTCTACCCAAGATGGGACTCAGTTGCAGACCAGCAAGAAGCCATCTCTCCCGCTGCTTCACGAAGACGAGCGTCGCGCGGAACTGCTCGTTGATGTCGTAGCGACCGTTCTCGTCTTCGTACACCCCGTCGGCACTCTGGCGACACACCGCGACCGCCGCCTCCCCATAGGGACGCACCTCTACCTCCTCCAGCCCGAAGGATTCGTACCTCAGGTTCGCGACCTCGTGGCGGGCGAGCCACTGCTCCTTGGTCAGCGTGAACCCTCGCGGTCCTACGCCGACGAAGTCGTCAGCCAGGACGCCCCCAAGGAAGGGGGCATCTCCGCGCAACTCGGCTGAGGCCCACTCCCGCGCGAGTTCCTCCACTTGGCGTACGGAGTCGTTCACGATGTCTCTCCTACTCTTCGCTTTGCTCGTCTGTCGCAGGCAACGTTCGGGATGGCTTCTTGCTAGGTCCGGCCCGAGGGTGCGGTTCTCCGGCACTCTACTCATAGCGCAACGCCTCAGCCGGGTAGACCTTCGACGCCTGCCGGGCGGGCAGGTAGGTCGTCAGGAGCGAGGCGGCGTAGCCGACGACGACCACGAGCCACAGCGCGCCCCACGGCACTACGTACTCGAGGCCGGGGATGTTCTGGCGGATGTTCTCTATGAGCGTGCCGGAGAACCCGAAGCCCAAGGCCACCCCGACGCCGATGCCGAGCAGGGCTATGAAGGAGGACTCGATCAGGAACACGAGCCGCACCTGTTCGCTCTGAAAGCCCAGGGCCCGCATCATTCCGATCTGCTGGCGCCTCTCGACCACCGAGCGGGCCGCTATGACGCCCAGGGCCGCTATGCCGACCACGAGCCCGAGGCCCATGAAACCCCGGAGCAGAACGAAGACGATCCTCCGCGTCGCGTCGCTGTCCCGGATCATCTGTGCCGTATCCTGCGTCTGGAGGCCGTTTTGGGCGAAGTCCTTCTCCAGCCTCTTCGCCGTCGCCGAAGTGTCCACGCCGCTCCCGAGTCCGAAGTAGTATGTCTGGGGCGGGACGGTGCGGTCGGCTAAAGCGTCGAGTGTATCCTGGGAGGTCACGACGTCCCCGGCGAAGTACGCAGAGCTTCCGAGGACGCCGATAACGCGCAAGGTTCTCGTCTCTCCGGATTCGGGGTCTTTCACGTGAAGGTAGAGGTCGTCGGGCAGGTTCGCGTCCTCGACGTAGAAACCGGTGAGTTCCACGCGCGGCTCAGCAGAGGAACCGAAGGTGGAGACGTTCCTCGAGGGCGCGAGGTCGGCTGAGATCACGACGGTGTCCTCCTCGGTCTGTAAAGCTTTCCATACCTCGCGGGCCGAGCCGTAAGCCTTCGCGGTCGTCTCGAAGCCGTAGCCGACGCTCTTCGAGTAGCCCCCGTCTACGCCCTGCACGTAGAGTGACTTCGGGTCTCGGTCCGTGCCCTTCTGCTTGACCTCCGCCGGGAGGTTGGAGACCTCGCCAACGGCCGTGACCTCGCCTTTCTCTATGCCTTCGGCATCTTCGAGGGCCGCTTTCATGTCGGGGATCGGGTTAGCGTAGCCGGCGTTGGCTTGTACCTCATAGCCGCCGGAGAGTTTCTGCGTGTCCCCGAAGGCGGCTGACATCGCAGCCTGGATAAAGTTCATGGCCGTAAGGGTGAAGACAACCAGCATGAACATCGCCAGCGTCATGCCGGTCCTGAAGAGGCTCTGGGTAGGGTATTTGACGGCGGTCTTGAGGACCGGTGGGAGTCCCCTTATCCGTCCAAACGTCGCCACGACCAGCCACAAGAGAATGTCGGCGTTGAAGACTACGAGCCACACGCCGGCGACGACGATGGCTATGCCCGAGACGAAGAACATCTCCGGTCCCTTCGCCATCCCGGACGGCGCGGTGAGGGAAGCAGGGGTAAGCCACAGGGCAAGCAGGACCAGCCCCGATGCCGTGAAGGCGATTCTGTCGGGCAGGCCGAGGACGCGCGTCAGGAGCGCCCCTCCGATCAGGACGAGCGAGATCCCGCCCAGGTAGAAGGCCATAGTCTCGGTTGCGAGCCCCTGCAAGATCGCCACTCCGCCCGCGAGCGGCAAGAGGACTGCTACGAGCACGCCCCAGACAGTACGACCCTTCCTGTCCGGCTCCGGGATGTCGCGGATGGCGCGCACCACGTTGAGGCGGCTCACGCGCCAAGAGGAGATCAACACGACGATGAACGTGAGCACCATGCCCATGCAGAAGGCGAGGACGACGTTCAGGGGGCTGCTGGCAAAGGCGATCTTGAAGTCTCCTTCCCCACCGGCGAGACCCTTACCCAACAGACGGACCATTACCCAGCCGACCCCGACACCGGCCACACTACCTACAGCGCTCGCCGCGAGGGCGTAGAGCGCCCCCTCGAAGGCGAAGGCGCGGACGAGGCTGGAACGCTGCATTCCGACGGCGCGCGCTATGCCGAGCTCCTTTTTGCGCTCGGCGGCGAGCATCACGAAGATTAGGAATATCAGTAGCATCCCCGCCGCCACCGAGAACTGTCCGAAGAGGACGAAGAGGGTCGAGAACAGCTCTCCCCTCTGATCTGCTCCATCCACGGCGTCCTTCTTTACGGGGTCGGCTTCGAGGTCGTTGTCCGCCAGGAGGGGCTCGATGGCTGCCACCGTGGAACTCGTGTGTTCACCGCCCTCCACAGCGGGGCCGCCGTGCGTGACGAGGACCTCGTTGACTCTGCCCTTCTCGCCGACAAGCTTCTGAAGGTTCTCGAGCGGCATCACCATCGAGACGTCGGAGGCGGGGCTGGCACCGCTGGAGTAGATGCCGGCGACCACGAACTCTGGGGGGCGTTCCTCGGTCTTCGCCTCGACAGGTCGCGCCTCGGCCTTCGCCTCGCCGGGAAGCGTATTGTTTCCGGACCCGGATGGGGGAACTTCGCCCTCGAACCCTGCAGGGGGCTTCCCGGTCGCCTGTCCTTTGGGGGGGCCTTGTGGTTCGGGGCGCTGTTCGCTTTGAGGTTCCGAAGGGGTTCTGTCCAGGGAGGCCTCGATCTGATCTCCCAAACCGATACCCAGCTCTTCGGCGATCTCTGCGCTCACATAGAGTTCGTTCGCATCGAGGTTGCCGACAGAGAGAGCCTTTCCGGACTCCGTCGCGAGCTTGTCGAAGCCCCTCATTGAGGAGGCCTCCATGCCGAGTATGTCCACCCGCGGCTCGGATAGCTTCGTCTCAGAGAAAGTAACCGGCACGGTCTCCTTCGCGAGCGGGGCGACGCCTGCGATACTCTCGTCGTCAGCGAGTCGGTCCCGGATCCTGCCGGCCAGGTCTACATCGAAGTACCTCTCGCGCGCCTCGGTAACCTCCGGCCCTCCGGCGCCGGGTCCGAACGGCGCCCCGCCGCCCGCCTCCGGCTGCTCGGCCCTGACGACCACGTCCACCTGCCCGATGTTTTCGAGCGCCTGTGCGCGAAGGGAATTCGTCAGGGTGTCTCCGGTGGTGAAGGCCGCCGAGAACAATAGCGTCGCCAGCATCAGGCCCATGACGATCAAGGTTGTCTGCGTCTTGCGGCGTGGCACGTTCCTCACCGCCATCCTGAAAGAGGTCCGGTCGCGTGCGGCCAGCACGATGAGGATCAGGGCACCTGCGGCGAAGACGCCTAGGAGGATCCAAGTCAGCTGTTGCATCGGTACGCCGAAGAGCTTATCCATCCTGCTCACCCCTGTCGGTCGGCTCGTCGCCCTCGATCCTGCCGTCGCGCATCCGGACTATCCTGTGGGCGCGACGGGCGACCGAGGCGTCGTGGGTGACGAGGACGAAGGTCTGATCCTGCTCCCGGTTGAGCTTTACCAGCAGGTCCACGATCTCCTTCGAGGTCTCCGAGTCAAGCGCCCCGGTGGGCTCGTCGGCCCAGACTATCGCCGGCCCGTTGACCAGGGATCGGGCGACAGTTACCCTCTGCTGCTGGCCGCCGCTCATCTCGTTCGGGCGCTTGCTCGCCTGATCCGCCAGATCGACCATGTCAAAGGCGGAGAGCGCCCGCTCGCGCGCTTCCTTCGGCCTCACCCCGGCGACCAAGAGCGGCAGTTCCACGTTCTCGACGCCCGAGAGCACAGGGATGAGGTTGTAGGTCTGGAAGACGAAACCCATCCGCTCCGCCCTGAAACGGGTACGCCTCTTGTCGGACATCCCGGATATAGACTCGCCGGCTACGAAGACCTCGCCGCCGTCAAACTCGTCGAGGCCTGAGAGGCAGTTGAGCAGCGTCGTTTTGCCGCAGCCGGAGGGACCCATGACCGCAACCATCTCGCCACGGTTTATTCTCAAGTCCACGCCCCTCAAGGCATGGACCGTCGCTCCACCGGCCGCGTAGGTCTTCTCTAGGTCGCGGGCCTCGACCATGACGTGGCCCGCCGACCTCGAGGCTCTCTCCTCTTTAGCTTCGCCGAACAGCATTTACCTTCTCCTTCGCCAAATTCACTCCTCATCAGAGAGTCTATGGACGGTCCTCTCCGCCCGGTAGTGAGGCGAGTCGTAATTTCAAGGTGACAAATGTCATCGGATCAGGCCGTTCGCGCCCTGAGAGGGCGGTCTGTGCAGGATGCCGGATACAAACTTCCTTACCCGGTGGCGAGGCACTGGACTTGCCCTCCACTATCCCAACATCAGTAAACCAGTTCGCCGGGGCGCGCATATCTCACTCCTCTCGGAGATCTCCTACCTCCGAGAGGAGAACCGCCGCAAGGACAAGACGTTCTTCCTCTAACGCAAACCCTGCACGGCTCGGATTTACTCTGATATCCAAAGACGGTAGGCTAGAGACAGCCTTCGAACTAGATCACAATGCCCGAAGTAGCTTCTCCAAATAGTGGACGTTACTCGTCGGTACCGGCGTCCGGTCCTACCTGCATAGTTAGTGGCTGCTCATCCGCTGCGTAGTAAGCGTAGGCGAGGATCCTCTCTACTTCCGAGGTAAGATCATGATCTCGGCTAGGCTCAGACCGAATCTTCCGCAGGCATATCGCTGATACCTTAACCGCGCGCGGCGCCCCCCGCCGCGATGTTCAGCAAGCATACGGCGTCGCTCAACGCTTCTACCGTATGGCGTACCCCGGCATCGCAGGTGAGCACCGTCTCCGCTCCGGCCTCGATTGCCTCGTCCGCGGCCGAAAAGCGGATCCGTCCCTCGCGAACGCTCAACGAGATGGGCCCCGCCGCCGAATGCTCATCGAGCCGGTCGCCTGCCTTCATCACCAGCAACACCAGGCTGAGGCCTTCTCCCTTGCGTAAGGTGATTGCGTTGCGCCGCCCCTCACTCTCCTCGCGCAGGCGCGAGATCTCAGCCTCCAGGTGGAAGCTCTGAAGCGCACCGCGCAGGGGACGATCGGGCCTCGGATGGGTTTCTGTCGACAAGCTGACCTCCTCTGACTCGAAACCCTTACATATTATTACAAATTAGGTAATGGTTTGGGCCCCCCTCGGTGAATCCTGTAATCTTCGGTCCAGGGATAAGAGGACAGGTCGAAAAGGACTGAGGCACGAACTCTTGGGAAGGAGCTTGGGGTTTGCAGCTGGAGTTGAGCAGCGAGGGGCGTTACGCTCTGAGAGCCTTGCTCTATCTTGCCTGGATCGGGGAGCTGGTGACGGCTGAGAAGATCTCGGCCGAGGCCCACATCCCTCGGCGCCTGTTGGCCCGCATCCTGGCCAAGCTATCCCACGCGGGCCTGGTCGAGAGCGAACAGGGCCGCGGCGGGGGCTCCCGGCTGGCGCAGCCCGCTACCAAGCTAACGCTCCGGGAGGCCGTGGAAGCCGTGGAAGGTCCATTCGCCGTTACCCGCTGCATCGTGGAAAACCGCGCTTGCGGAGAAGGTGCCCCCTGCGCCCTGCACGACGCCTGGGAA
>Ga0126307_10003812_pt1 | contig 10388 bp, 9 predicted proteins | sample Plot28_FD_89955 | JGI IMG/M metagenome (GOLD analysis project Ga0126307, IMG submission 89955) | Serpentine soil microbial communities from UC McLaughlin Reserve, CA, USA - Plot28 | ecosystem: Environmental > Terrestrial > Soil > Grasslands | place: USA: UC McLaughlin Reserve, Lake County...
CCCCTCGTGACGCGCAAACTCGACGGCCGAGGCGAAGCAGTCGTTCTGGAGGTACGCCTCCGCGCGCACCAACCCGTCGCGCACGAGTTGTGAGATCAGCGGCGCGACGCCGTGGTAGCGGAGCCCGCCGGCATGGATCGGCGCGGGGACGAAGTCGTGGCCGAGGGTGTGCATCGGGGCCAGCGGCGTGAGCTTCGAGGTGTCGCCGAAGTCGTACGCGAAGACGCCCCGCGTCAGCGTCGGGCACGCCGTGGGCTCGCAAGCGAGCACGTCGATCTCGCGGCCCGCGATCTTCTCGCGCAGGAACGGGAACGCGAGGCCCGCGAAGTTCGAGCCGCCGCCGACGCAGCCGATGACGACGTCGGGGAACGCGCCCGCCTGCTCCATCTGCGCGATGGCCTCCTGGCCGATGACGGTCTGGTGGAGGAGGACGTGGTTGAGCACCGACCCGAGCGAGTAGGCGGTGTCCTCGCGGCTCGCCGCATCCTCGACAGCCTCGGAGATCGCGATGCCGAGCGAGCCTGGCGAGTCCGGATGCTCCTCGAGCACCGCGCGCCCTGACTGCGTCTCCTCCGACGGGCTCGCGATGATCGTCGCGCCCCAGGCCTGGATCAGAGAGCGCCGGAACGGCTTCTGCTCGTACGAGATCTTGACCATGTAGACCTTGCACTCGAGCCCGAAGAGCGTCGTGGCGAACGCGAGCGCGCTACCCCACTGCCCGGCGCCGGTCTCCGTCGCAAGGCGCGTCCGGCCCTCCTTCGCGTTGTAGTAGGCCTGCGCGACGGCGGTGTTCGGCTTGTGGCTGCCGGGCGGGCTGACGCCCTCGTACTTGTAGAAGATCCGCGACCGCGTTCCGATCGCCTGCTCGAGCCGCCGCGCGCGAAAGAGCGGCGTCGGGCGCCAGAGGCTGTAGATGTCGAGGATCTCCTCGGGAATCGCGACCTCGGCGTCCTCGCTGACCTCCTGGAGGATCAGCTCCATCGGGAAGAGCGGGGCGAGGTCGTCGGGGCCGACGGGCTGGCCGGTGCCCGGGTGCAGCACGGGCTGCGCCGGGTTGGGCATGTCGGCGCGGATGTTGTACCAGCGGCGTGGAAGCTCGGACTCGCTGAGCAGGAACTTCGTCTGCTCGGTCCTCACCTGGGCCACGGGGCGAGGATATCGCTCATTGCGCGGCTCGGCACTCTGTTAAAAACAACTCGTGACCTACCGATGAGGGGGTCGACGAAGGTTCGGCTCCGAGGTGCCACGCGGGCGGACGAATTCGGCGGCCCGGTGCTCTCGATGGACGGCGTGCGGCTCGGCTACTGGGGCAGTCGCGGTTTCCACCTCGCCGTCGAGGAAGCGACATTCAAGGTCGCGGCGCGCGAGCACGTGATCGTGATCGGCCAGTCCGGCTCCGGGAAGTCGACGCTGCTCAAGGCAGTGGCAGGCTTCGTGCCCCCGGCCGGCGGGACGATTACCGTGACCGGTCGGACGTCCCTCGAGCCGGGGCCGGACCGCGCTGTCGTCTTCCAGGAGTTCGACCAGCTCTTCCCGTGGCGCAACGTGCTCGAGAACGTTGCCTACCCGCTGCGCGTGAACGGCTGGCGCCGCAAGGATGCCGCGGCGCGGGCGCGCGAGTACATCGAGCTCACGGGTCTCTCGCACGCGGCCGACAAGTACCCGCACGAGCTCTCGGGCGGGATGAAGCAGCGCGTTGCGATCGCGCGGGCGCTCGCCCTCGAACCCCTGATCCTGCTCATGGACGAGCCGTTCGGCAGCCTCGACGCGATCACCCGGGCGCGGCTTCAGCGGGAGCTCCGTGGGATCCTCGAGCGGACGGAGACGACACTGTTCTTCGTGACGCACTCGATCGACGAGGCGCTGATCCTCGGCGACCGCGTCGTCGTCCTGCACGGCGTCCCGTCGAGGGTGCGCGAGATTGTCGACATCCGCGACGTCGGGCCGCCCGACTCGGCCGGCTACACCGAGATGCGCATCCACCTGCGCGAGCTCCTGGCGATCGAGGGGCACGACGATGGCGACGCGTAGCGTCGCCGTTCCGGCGCGGCCTCGCGGTGCGCTGCTGCGCTGGGGACGGCTCCCAGCCGCGGTGCGCTATGCGCTCCTGCTCGTGGCCCTGATCGTCATCTGGCAGGCGTACTGGGTGATCAAGGAGCCCTCGCCCTTCCTGTTCTCGGGCCCTCGCGACGTCGCAGAGGCGTTCTGGGACGGCTGGCGGGACGGCAACCTCGCCAGCGTGACCTGGACGACCCTGAAGATTCTCGCGGTCGGAATCGGGATCGGGGCGATCGTTGCGCTGACCCTGACGGCGTTCGCCGCGCTCTCGCAGATCGGCGAGGACCTCCTCACGATGCTCGTCTCTATCCTCAACCCGCTCCCGGGCGTAGCCGTGCTGCCTCTCGCGATGCTTTGGTTCGGGCTCAATACGAATGCGCTGCTCTTCGTGATCGCGAACGCCGCCGCATGGCCGATCGCCATCAACCTCAACACCGGCTTCAAGACGGTCAACCCGACGATCGTCGCGGTCGGCCGCAACATCGGGCTCTCGTCGCGCCGGCTGATCACCGACGTCCTCGCCCCGGCTGCGCTGCCCCACGCGATTACGGGGCTCAAGACGGCGTGGGCGTTCGGGTGGCGGACGATCATCGCGGCGGAGCTCGTGTTCGGCGTCGCCGGCGCCGAGGGCGGCCTCGGGACCTACATCAACAACGCCAAGCTGTTCCTCAACATCCCACAGGTCTTTGCAGGACTCGTCACAATCGCGATCCTGGGAATGGCGTTCGAGTTCTTGTTCGGCGTGCTGGAGCGCCGGACGATCGTGCGGTGGGGGATGAAGAGGTCGACATGAGGGGAGAACCATGGCTCTGAGGACGAACCTCGTACGGATGGCCGCCGCCGCGATCGCGGCAGCTGCGCTCGCGGTCGCCGCGGGCGCGGGCGGCGCGGCGCACGGCGCGCCGACCGCAGCTGCGCCGGAGAAGCTGACGATCGCGTACCAGTTCGGGGTCGGTTATGCGCCGCTCATGATCATCAAGCAGCAGCGGCTGCTCGAGAAGGCGTACCCCGGCCTCAAGGTCGAGTGGAAGCAGCTCGCGTCGGGGACGCCGATCACCGACGGGATCATCAAGGGCGACATCCAGATCGGTGCGATGGGGACGGGGCCGATGCTCGTCGGCTGGGCGCGAGGGATCAACTGGAAGGTGATCGCGCCGCTCGACGAAGCCGACCTCTGGCTGATGGCGAAGAACCCGGCCATCAGGACGATTGCCGACCTGCGCGGCAAGCGGATCGCGACACCGACCGCCACCTCCATCCAGGCCGTGGCGCTGCGGAAGATGGCGCAGGCGAAGCTCGGTAACCCTCGGGCGCTCGACTCGTCGCTCATCTCGATGGACCACCCGGACGGGATGCAGGCGCTGCTGAGCGGGCAGATCGACGCCCACTTCACATCGCCGCCGTACCAGTGGCAGGAGCTTGGCCGCGGCGCGCGGGTCGTCGGCAAGAGCTACGGCTACTTCGGAGCCCACACCTTCCTCGTCACGGTGATGACGCAGAGGTACTACGACGAGTACCGGCCGTTCGCGAACCGCTTCTACCGCCTCGTGAAGCAGTCCATCGACCTGATCAACAAGAAGCCGAAGACCGCCGCTGCCATCCTCGCTCGTGAGGACGCGACCGAGGCAACGGCCGCGCAGTTCCAGCGGTGGATCATGCGGAAGAAGTCGTTGACGTACACGACGCGGCCGCGTGGTTTGATGCGAACGGCCGGCTTCATGAACAGGATCGGGCTGCTCGGCAAGGTGCCCGGATCGTGGCGGGAGCTCGTCTTCCCGCCGGTGTACCCGACGAGGGGCAGCTAGCCGCCTCGGGCGAAGAACAACCCCCGGCGAGGGGGCAAATCGGCGTCCCGGTGTCGTCACGGCCGGCTGCCAGAATGGGCCGGCCGTGGCCGCCGAGTTCGTCCATCTGCACGTCCACTCCGAGTTCTCGATCCTCGACGGTGCGTGCCGGATCCCGGACCTCGCTACGCGCGCCGCCGAGCTCGAGATGCCGGCCGTCGCGCTCACCGACCACGGCTCGCTCGCCGGCGCCGTCCAGCTCTACCAGCACGCGCACAATGCGGGCGTCAAGCCGCTGATCGGCTGCGAGGTCTACGTCTGCAACGACGCGTCCAAGCAAGAGAAGGGCTACGCGCACCTGACGCTGCTGGCCGAGTCGAACGAGGGATATGGGAACCTGATCAAGCTCGCCTCGGCGGGGTACCTGCAGGGCTACTACTACAAGCCGCGGGTGGACTGGGGGCAGCTCGAGGCCCACGCGAAGGGCCTGGTCGCGCTCTCCGGGTGCCTCTCGGGCCGCGTGTGCAAGGCGCTGGAGGAGAACCGGCCGAACGACGCCGCCTCCGACCTCGACCGGCTGACGCAGGTCTTCGGCCGCGACAACGTCTACGTCGAGATCCAGAACGCCGGCCTCCAAGAGCAGGCGCGGATCAACCCGCAGCTCGCCGAGCTCGCGGCCAAGACGGGCCTGCAGCTCGTCGCTACCGGCGACGTCCACTACCTCCGCCACTCGGATGCGAAGGCGCACGAGGCGCTGCTCTGCATCCAGTCCGGCGACTCCCTGAAGAACCCGAGCCGGTGGAAGTTCGACACCGACCAGTTCTACTTCAAGACGTCCGCGGAGATGGCTGCGGACTTCGCCGACTACCCGCAGGCACTCCGGGCGAGCCTCGACATCGCCGAGCGCCTCAGCGTCGAGATCCAGCTCGGCGAGATCCGGCTGCCGAAGTACCCGACGCCGGAGGACCGGGACGCCTTCGACTACCTCGTCGAGCTCTGCGAGAAAGGGCTGCAAAGGCGGTACGGACAGGTGACGCCGGAGCTGAACGACCGCCTCCGCTTCGAGCTGAAGACGATCAAGGAGATGGGCTTCGCGGACTACTTCCTGATCGTCTGGGACTTCGTCCGCTTCGCGAAGCAGAACGGGATCCAGGTCGGGCCGGGACGAGGCTCCGCCGCGGGCTCGATCGCCGCGTACTCGCTCGAGATCACCGACGTCGACCCGATGCGGTACGACCTGCTCTTCGAGCGCTTCCTCAACCCGGGCCGGAAGTCCATGCCGGACATGGACATCGACTTCGCCGTCGCCGGTCGCGACCGCGTCATCAACTACGTAGCCGAGAAGTACGGCCGCGACAGGGTCGCGCAGATCATCACCTTCGGCACGATGCTCGCCCGCGCCGCGGTCCGCGACGCCGGCCGCGTGCTCGAGGTTCCGTACGGGACGGTCGACAAGATCGCCAAGGCGATCCCGGAAGGGCCGAAGGTCTACCTCGACGACTGCCTCAAGCCGGGCGCAGAGCTGAAGCAGGCCTACGACGCCGACCCGCAGGTGCGCGAGATCGTGGACCTCGCGAAGCCGCTGGAGGGCCTCGTCCGCAACGACTCGATCCACGCTGCGGGCGTCGTGATCGGGGACAAGCCGCTCGTCGAGTACGTCCCGCTGCAGCAGAAGGGCGGCGACCAGGAGGTCGTGACCCAGTTCGGGATGCGGGACGTCGAGGCCCTTGGCCTGCTGAAGATGGACTTCCTCGGCCTGCGCAACCTCGACGTGATCGAGAAGACGTACCAGCTCGTCGGCGGGCTCTCGAACGAGAAGATCCCGCTCGACGACCCGAAGACGTACGAGATGCTCGCGCGCGGCGACGCGATGGGCGTCTTCCAGTTCGAGGGCTCCGGCATGCGCGAGGCCCTCCGCCAGGTGCGGCCGACCGAGTTCGAGGACCTGATCGCCCTTGTCGCCCTCTACCGACCTGGCCCGATGGGCTACATCCCGACATACGCGAAGCGGAAGAACAAGCTCGAGCAGCCGACGTTCATCGACGAGCGGCTGAAGGCGATCACCGAGGCGACCTATGGGATCTGCATCTACCAGGAGCAGTACATGGAGATCGCCAAGCAGCTCGCCGGCTTCTCCGCGGCCGACGCGGACGACCTCCGCAAGGCGATCGGGAAGAAGATCCACTCGCTGATGGCCTCCCTGAAGGAGAGGTTCCTCGAGGGGTGCGCCGGGAACGGTGTCTCGCACCAGGTCGCGACGCAGCTCTGGAAGGACACGGAGCAGTCGCAGGACTACTCGTTCAACAAGTCGCACGCCGCCTGCTACGCGCTGATCGCGTACCGCACGGCCTGGCTGAAGGCGAACTACCCGTGCGAGTACATGGCCGCGCTGATCTCGTCCGTGATGAACACGAAGGACCGCGTGCCGCTGTACGTGAACGCCTGCGCGGAGATGGGGATCGAGGTCGATCCGCCCGACGTCAACGTGTCCCAGACCGACTTCGCGGTCGTGGAGGGCAAGATCCGCTTCGGCCTGAACGCCGTCAAGAACGTCGGGGAGGGCGCCGCCGCGGCGATCGTCGCGGCGCGCGCCGAAGGCGGGCCGTTCGCCTCTTTGTGGGAGGTGACCGAGCGCGTCCCCACGACGATCCTCAACAAGCGTGCGCTGGAGTCGCTGATCATGTGCGGCGCGCTCGACTCGACGGGCGCCTCACGGAAGGGCATGCTCGAGGCCCTGGACTCCGCGCTCGGATCGGGCGCCAAGCGGCAGGAGGACCTCTTGTTCGGGCAGGAGTCGATGTTCGAGGTCGAGTATCCGCCGATCAGCGGCGAGGAGTACGAGAAGAACGACCTGCTGCGACTGGAGAAGGAGTCGCTCGGCCTCTACGTCTCCGAGCATCCGCTGGCCGCGGTCAAGGAGCAGCTACGACGGAAGACGGACTGCGCGATGGCGGACGTGCCGGCGCGGCGCGACGGCGAGATCGTCACCGTCGGCGGAATCGTCGGCGCGATGAAGCAACTGACCACGCGCAAGGGCGACCCGATGGTCTTCGTGCGCCTCGACGACCTGACCGGCACCACCGAGGTCGTCGTCTTCAACTCCGTCTACGTGCACTCGCGCGAGCTGCTGATGCCGGACGCGATCCTCGTCGTCAAGGGGCGCGTCGACCACAAGCAGGAGGGCGAGACGAAGCTGATCGCGATGGAGGTGACGGCGTTCGAGGCCGCGCAGGTGGCGAAGGAAGTGCGGCTGCGGGTGGACGCCCTCAAGGCGCAGGCGGGGCTGATCGGCGAGCTCGCGCGGCTCGTCAAGGACTTCCCCGGCGAGACGCCGGTGATCCTGAACGTGGACACCTCGCTCGGGCCGAAGGTGCTCGAGCTCGGCCCGGAGTATCGCGTGCGGCCCTCGAACGCCTTCTTCGGCGAGGTGAAGGCACTGCTCGGCGAAGCCGCCGTCGCCTGACGACTACAGCGGCGGGCGTCACGCTGGGAAGCTGAGATACTCCTCGCCGTGCTGCAGCGACTCCTCGTCGGGACGCTCGTCGGATGGGGCGTCAACATCGTCGCTCTGATCGTCGTCGACTGGCTCTTCGACGGCGTCGACATCGGGCGCTGGGGGCCGCTGCTGCTGGGCGCCGCGGTGCTCGGTATCGCCAACGCGATCGTGAAGCCGATCCTCACGATCCTGACGTTCCCGCTGATCATCGTGACGCTCGGCCTCTTCTACTTCGTGCTCAACATCGCGATGCTCGCGCTCGCGGAGTGGATCGCGCCCGACTTCTCGATCACCGGGTTCTGGACGTACGTCGGCGCGGTGATCGTGATCTGGCTCGTGAACTGGATCCTCAACGCGCTGCTCGACAACACCGGCGTCGCCGAGCGAACCTAAACCGAGGCCCTACGTATCCGAGCGCAGCCGCCCGCGGCGTAGCTCCCACGCGGAACCCCGGGGCGGCGGCAGGTGTAGAAGGGACGGTGGTGGGCCGACCACTGACAGAGGCGGAGCTCGTCGAGCGCGCCAGGCGTGGCGACCAGGACGCCTACGGAGAGCTTGTGCACGCATATCAGGGCATCGCGTTCAGAACTGCCTACCTGCTGACCGGCAACGCCGCCGAGGCGGAAGACGCGGCGCAGGAGGGATTCGTCAAGGCGTTCTACGCGCTGCGTCGCTTCCGGCGCGGAGCGGAGCTCCGCCCGTGGCTCCTCCGCATCGTCGCGAACGAGGCTCGGAACCGCCGCCGCTCGGCCGGCCGACGCGGGAAGCTCGCGCTGCGCGCCGCGGCGGCAGTCCCCTCGGGGGGCGCGGCCCCGTCCCCCGAGCACTCTCTGCTGGACGCCGAGCGAAGCCGCCGGCTCGTCGCCGCGCTCAACGACCTGAGGGACGAGGAACGCGAGGTCGTCGCCTGCCGCTACCTCCTCGAGCTCTCGGAGGACGAGACGGCGGAGACGCTCGACCTGCGCAAGGGAACGGTGAAGTCGAGGCTCTCGCGGGCGCTTGCCCACCTCCGGGAGCGGATGGAGGTCGACGATGTCTGAGCTCGAGCTCGCTCTCACCAACCTGGGGCGGGAGCTCGACTACCCGGAGACGCCCGACCTCGCCGGCGCCGTGCGCGAGCGGCTCGCCGAGGGCCCGCAACCGGCCGTGTGGCGCCGGCCGGTCGTGATCGCACTCGCCGCCCTGCTCGTGGCCGTGGCGGCGGTGATGGCGGTCCCGCAGGCACGGAGCCAGGTCCTCGACTGGCTCGGCATCGGCAGCGTCACGCTCCACTACGTCGACGACCTCCCGAAGATCGAGGGTCGCCAGGAGTTCGAGCTCGGCGCGCGGGTGCCGATCGCCGAGGCCCGCGAGCGCGCGCAGTTCCCGGTGCTCCTGCCGACGCTCGACGGCCTCGAGCGGCCGGCCGTCTACTACCGCGGCGACATCGGCATGGTCTCTCTGCTCTACGGCACGGAGGACGAGCCGCGCCTCTTGGTCAGCGAGATCGTCTCGCCCGGCGCGATCGACAAGCTGCTCACGAGCCAGACCGACGTCGAGCCGGTGCGGTCCGGAGAGTGGTCCGGCGCGTGGCTCTCCGGCGGCCAGCACATCCTCTTCCTGCCGGTCCAGGACCAGATGCTCCGGCTCGTCGGCAGCGTGCTCGTCGTCCACAACAGCTCGACGACGGTCCGGATCGAGGCCGCCGTCTCGAAGGACGAGGCACTTCGGATCCTGCGCTCGCTGAAGTGAGGAACCTCGCGGTTGCGGGCGGTGTAGAGGCGGAAACGCGAAGGAGGTTGCACATGAAGCGACTGCTGATCGGACTCGCGTGCGCCGCGCTTGCCGTGCCGGCGGGTGCCGCGGCGGGCGGCTGGGCGAGCGCCGGGCTCGGTCCGCCGCCCGACGACATGGGGCCCGGCGAGACGTGGAACGCGAAGATCACGATCCTCCAGCACGGCAACCCGCAGACGCCGCTTCCGGGCCTGGCCCCGACGGTGACGATCCGGAAGGGATCGGTCACGAAAACGTTCGCGGCGAAAGAGAGCGATACCCTCGGCGTCTACGTTGCGAAGGTCGTTTTCCCGAGCGAGGGTCGGTGGTCGTATGAGGTCTACGACGGCTTCGCGACCTACGGCGGGCAGCAGACGCACCACTTCGCTCCGGTGACCATCGGAGCAGGAAGCGACGGCACGGGGTTCCCGACGGTGACTGTGACCGTTGTTCTGGCCGCGCTGATGGGCATGGCCCTCGTGCTCTGGCTGCTCTCGCGGCGCATCCGCGTCCGCGCGCCGGCGCCGACGCACTAGAGCGGGGACTTGGGGCGGTTCCTGGCGGGACCGCCCCAATCTTTACGAAATCTATTCTTTCAACTCCCCGAACGGGGGAGAAAACCGTGTTACCGGAGGCCGTTAATGAGGGAATCACTGCGGTCTAGGAGGTAGCGCGATGGGCGAAATGGAACTCCACGTTCTCGAGGACACCGAGCAGCAGCAGATCGAGCTCTGGCGGACCGAGGAGCTGGAGCGCGCCGGCTACAGCCGCCGCGCTGCCGGGCGGCTCGCGGCCCGCCACGACGTCGATCTGCACCAGGCGGTCCGGCTGCTCGAGCGCGGTTGCTCGCCGGAGCTCGCGCTCAAGATCCTGCTCTAGCGGGCGCCAGCGCGCTCAACGGGACCAGGTCCCGTTAAGAACCCGGCGCGCAGGCCGCATGGTTCAGCGCGCCAGCGGTAGCAGCCCGTCGTTTACTGCACCAGGTCATGTAAAGAAACGGCCGCCCGGCGCGAACCGGCAGAATGCCGCGCGTGATCGCGTCGATCCCCTCGCCCGAGAACGGCTTCTTCGAGCTCGGCCCCGTGACAGTCCATATGTACGGGCTGATGCTGCTGCTCGCGATCGCGGTCTGCATCGTCGTCACCGGGTTGCGCTGGACGAAGCGGCCCGGCGAGCTGGGCGGCGATTGGGATCTCCTGCTGCGGATCGCGGTCTGGGGCGTCGCCGCCGGCATCGTCGGTGCCCGCGCGTACCACGTCATCACCAGCTGGTCGGAGGTCCCCGACCCGAAATGGCAG
>Ga0126307_10003813_pt1 | contig 10383 bp, 12 predicted proteins | sample Plot28_FD_89955 | JGI IMG/M metagenome (GOLD analysis project Ga0126307, IMG submission 89955) | Serpentine soil microbial communities from UC McLaughlin Reserve, CA, USA - Plot28 | ecosystem: Environmental > Terrestrial > Soil > Grasslands | place: USA: UC McLaughlin Reserve, Lake County...
GAGACCCGAACATCGGGTCGGCCGGAGCGGCCGGACCCGGAGCGGCCTGGTCTGGCTGCACCCGGTAGTTCGGCTCGGCGTACAGCACCTCGGGATCGCGCTCGAGAGCGGCCACGGCGCCGACGACGCACGCGACGAGCACGGCGATCAGGACGTTGCGGCTCGTACCCCTAAGCCTCCCGTCGCCGAGAATAGACCTCGGCGAGCCCCCTCGGGCCATCCCCTAGGGATGATTCCCAATTGGCGCACAGGCGCCCGCGCCCCATCCTCGGTAGCGACAACCGAACCGCTTCCGAGGAGACACGATGGACGACCAGACACCACCCACCGAACCGCAATCCCCACCCCCTCCGGAGCCGGAGCCGGACCCGCCGCGCCGGCGCCTCGAGCGTTCGAAGGACGACCGGATGGTCAGCGGCGTCGCCGGCGGCATCGCCAGGTACCTCGGCGTCGACGCGACGCTCGTCCGCATCGTCCTGGTCGCGCTGGCCGTCTTCGGCGGCGCCGGCGTCCTGCTGTACCTGGCCGCGCTCCTGCTCATGCCCGAGGAGGGCGCTCCGGCACCGACGCTGCGCGGCGGCGAGGGCGGCCGCACACAGGCGCTGACCGTCCTCGGTGTGATCGTGTTGGTCGGCGCCGCTTTCGCCGGCCTCGCCGTCGTCGGCGCCGTCGTCGGCTGGATCCTGTTCCCGTTCGCCTTCCTGGTGCTGGCCGGGCTGTTCGCCTGGTGGATCGCATCGGGCGAGCGGCCCGCGGGGACGCCCGGTCAGATCCTGAAGGGCGCGGCGCTCGGGCTCGCTCTGCTGACCGTCTGCCTGCTGGTCGCCGCCGGCGGCGCCTGGGCCGCGGGTACCGGCAGCGGCGCGGTCGCCGCCGGCATCGTGATCGGCGCCGGCGCCGTCCTGGTCGCGGCGGCTTTCGCCCGCCCGGCTCGCTGGCTGATCCTGCCCGCTCTGGCGCTGGCGCTGTCGGCCGGGTTCGTCAGCGCGACCGGCATCGACTTCGACGGCGGCGTCGGCGACCGCGAGTACAAACCGACGAGCGCCGCCGACGTGCGCGACAAGTACGAGCTCGGCATCGGCGAGTTGATCGTCGATCTGCGCGCGGCGCACCTGCCGCCCGGCGACCGCCACATCGACGTCGACGTCGGCGTCGGGCACGCAGTCGTGCTCGTGCCCGAGAACGTGTGCGTGACCACCGACGCGCAGGTCGGCGTCGGGGCGATCGACGCGTTCGACTCCGAGAACGGCGGCATCGACGTCGACCACACCGACGCCCGCAGGGCGCCGGCCGGCACCCCGCGCGTCGTCCTGCACGGCGACCTCGGCGTCGGCATGCTCGACGTCCACCACGACCGCGGCTTCGAGGACGGTCCGCGAAGCGGGTGGCGCGACGACTGGGAGGAGTTCGACGAGGGCGGCAACGCCGCGTGCGTCGGCGGAGCCCGCGCCCAAGTCGGTGGTGGCAACGGCTAGGCGGCCGGACGTCCCGACGCTGGTCGCCGGGCTGGCACTGCTGGCCCTGGGCGGCCTGCTGATGCTGGACTCGCAGGACGCGATCGAGCTGCGGCTCGGCGCGCTCGCCCCGATCGCCTGCGCGGCGGTCGGGGCGATCCTGCTGGCGAGCGGCCTGAGCCGCCGCGACTGAGACCATGGAATCGATGTCCACCGCGTCCGCGACCCCGCCCGCACCGCGCCGCACGTTGCGGCGCGATCCCGCTCACGGCTACGTCGGGGGCGTGTGCGCGGGGCTCGCGCGCGAAACCGGGATCGACCCGCTGATCGCGCGCGTCGGCTTTATCGCGGCGGCGCTGGCCGGCGGCTTCGGCGTCGCGATCTACATCCTGGCTTGGGCGCTCCTGCCCGCCGGCAGCGCGCGGGGCGCGACCCGGCGCTCGCTCCCGGCGGGGCGCGCTGCGATCGAGGTCGGGCTGGGCGTTGGCCTGCTGCTGCTGTCCGTGCTGCTCACCTTCCGCGAGCTCGGCCTCTGGTTCTCCGACGCGATCGTCTGGCCGGCGGTGCTGATCGCGGCCGGCGGCGCGCTGATCTGGCGCCAGTCGCTCGGCGGTCCCACCACCGCGCCCGGCCCCGCAGTGACCCCACCCGGCGAGGCTCGGGCCGACTCGCGCGCGTTCGCGCCCCGCGCCGCCGACGTGTCGCGTACCGGCCTGGGCGTGGCGCTGGTGATCGCCGCCGGGCTGGCCTTCCTGCAGTCGACCGGGTCGCTCAGCGCCGCGCGGGACGTCGTGCTCGCCGCCGCGGCCGTCGCCGTCGTCCTCGGCGTGATCTTCGCGCCGTGGGTGATGCGCCTGGTGCGCTCGCTGACCGCCGAGCGCGCCGAGCGCATCCGCTCGCAGGAGCGCGCGGAGATGGCTGCCCACCTGCACGATTCCGTCCTGCAGACGCTGGCGCTGGTGCAGAAGCGCTCCGACGACCCGCGGGCCGTGGCGTCGCTGGCCCGCCGCCAGGAGCGCGAGCTGCGCGCGTGGCTGAACGGCCGCGACGCCGCCCGCGAGCGACGGCTCGCGACCGCGCTCGAGCTGGCCGCGGAGCAGGTCGAGGACGCACACGGCGTGCCCATCGAGGTCGTGGCGGTCGGCGACCTGCCGCTCGATGAGTCCGGCGATGCGGTCGTCGCCGCAGCCCGCGAGGCCATGCAGAACGCGGCGAAGTTCGGCGCCGGGGCCCCGGTCGACGTCTATGCCGAGGTGACCGACGAGCGCGTCGAGGTGTACGTCCGGGACCGCGGCCCGGGCTTCGACCCGGCGGCCGTTCCGGACGATCGCCGCGGCGTGCGCGAGTCGATCGTGGGCCGGATGCAGCGCCATGGCGGCGACGCCGAGATCCACAGCGCACCGGGAGCCGGCACCGAGGTCCAGCTCGTCCTCGAGCGGCCAGAGGCGAAGGCATGAGCGACCCTCGCGTCGCGATCGTCGACGACCACGCTCTGTTCCGGGCGGGCGTGCGCAGCGAGCTGCAGCAGCACGTGGCGATCGCGGGCGAGGCGGCGACGGTCGACGAGGCGGTCGCGCTGATCACCGCCGAACGGCCGGACGTCGTGCTGCTCGACGTGCACATGCCGGACGGCGGCGGCGTCGAGGTCATCCGGCGGGTGAGCGAGCAGGCCGCCGACGAATCACCCGCACCCTGCTTCCTTGCCCTGTCGGTGTCGGACGCCGCCGAGGACGTGATCGCGGTCATCCGCGCCGGCGCCCGCGGCTACGTGACCAAGACCATCTCGGCCGACGAGCTGGCGGACGCGATCCGCCGCGTGCACGAGGGCGATGCGGTGTTCTCGCCGCGGCTGGCCGGCTTCGTGCTCGACGCGTTCGCGGGCGCGCCGCCGCCCGCGCCCGCCGACGACACCGACCTCGAGCAGCTGACCGCCCGAGAGCGCGAGGTCCTGCAGCTGATCGCGCGCGGCTACATGTACAAGGAGATCGCGCACCGGCTGGGCATCTCGCCGAAGACCGTCGAGGCGCACGTGTCAGCCGTGTTGCGCAAGCTCCAGCTGTCGAGCCGCCACGAGCTCACCCGCTGGGCCGCCGAGCGGCGGCTGGTCGACCCCTAGGCGGTCGCGCGGAGCGGCTTGAGCTCGTCGTCCGGCCCGAGCAGGTGCCGCTGCATGCCGCCCTCGCCGAACGCATAGGCGCCCATGACCTGGAGTTTCGGCGAGTACACGTGGATCGACACCGCGGGCTCGTCGCCGACGTGGCGCATCCGGTGGATGCCGCCGGAGACGAACGAGAAGACGTCGCCGGCGCGGTAGGTCGTACCGGTCACCTGCCAGTCGGCGCCGATCCGCTCCTCGCGGACCTGCCCGGAGACGACCGTGACCGCGCCCGACGAGTGGTCGTGGTCGTGGAAGCCGGTGTCGTGGCCCGGCATCCAGCAGATCAGCCACGCCCCCGCGTGCGGCCCGGCGTCGAGCGGTGCGAAGACGCGCTGATTGACGTCGTGGCGCACCAGATGCTCCCAGCGCGAACGGTCCCCGGCTATCTGCAGGGCTAGCTCGGCGGCGGCGTGTTGCGCGAGGGCTGTGCTCATTGCGGCGCTCAGGCTGCCCGGGCGGAGGAATGTCCAATCCACTTCGTTAGGGCACCCGAAGTCGCGTGCATACTACATAAAGTCGGTCGGAATTGTCCAGAATAGTAGGGTCGGCCCCGTGGAGGCGATCGATCACCTCGACCTCGTGGTCAGCGACCTGGACCGGTCGCTGGCCTTCTACAGCGACCTGCTGCGACCGCTCGGCTACGTGAACCAATCGCCGATCGAGGGGGAGCGCGGTGAGCGCGTGGTCTACGTCGGGCGCCCGGGCGGCTACGGCTCGCTGAGCGTTCGCCAGCAGCAGTCCGACGCTCATGAGACGCCCTACGACCGCTACGCGATCGGCATCCACCACATCTGCTTCTCCGCGCCCAACCGCCGCGCCGTCGACCGCTGTGCGCAGTGGCTGCGCGACAACGGCCACGAGATCGAGAGCGGCCCGGAGGAATACAGGTACACGCCGGGCTACTACGCGGTGTTCTTCTACGACCCGGACGGCATCAAGCTGGAGATCCTCCACCGCCCGCGCGAGCGCGACCTGGTCGCTCGGGTGCAGCAGCTGGAGGAGCGCATCGCGGAGCTCGAGGGGCGCTAGGCGCTGGTCAGCTTCGCGGCGAGCGCGACCATCAGCCCGCCGTCGCCACTCTGCTCGCCGCCCTAGAGCTTCGCTAGCCGCTCGGCCGCCTTCCGCAGCGACCGCGCGCTCCGCCCCATCCCCTTCCAGGGATCGCCCTCCGACTCCAGGCGGTCGCCGATCGTGCGGATGTCCCACGAGTGCGCGCTCAGGCCGGCGTCGGAGAGCTCCTCCCAGTGGAGCGGCGCCGCCACCGGTGCACCCGGCTTGGCCCGCACGGCGTAGGGCGCCACGCCGTGCTGCGCGTACGCGTTGCGCGTGGTGTCCACGTAGATGCGCCCGCCGCGCTTGGCGATCCGGAACGCCGTCGTCAGGTGGTCGGGATCCTGCTCAGCCACGCGCTCGCCTACGGCGTCCGCGAACGCCCGCGCCTCGTCCCAGCCGACGTCGCGGCGCAGCGGCGTGATCACGTGCAGGCCGCGCGACCCGCTCGTCATCGCGAACGGCACCAGCCCGACCTCGCGCAGCAGGTCGCCGGTCGCCCGAGCACCGGCGCGGATGTCGGCGAAGTCCGTGCCCTCGGGCGGGTCGAAGTCGAAGATCAGCCGGTCGGGCTTCGCCAGATCGTCCGCGCGCGCCGGCCAGAAGTGCGGGGTGATGCAGTTCTGGCCGGCCAGGAAGACCAGCGCGGCGGCCTCGTTCACGATCGCCATCGAGGTCGAGCCGTCGCGCTTGGCCACGGTTACCCGCGGGATCCAGTCGGGGAAGTGCGCCGCCGCCTTCTTGATGTAGATCCCCGGCCGCCTGAGACCCGCCGGGAAGACGTGCATCGTCACCGGACGCTCGCGTACGTGCGGCAGCATCGCGGGCGCGACGCGCGCGTAGTGCTCGGCCAGCTCCAACTTGGTGACGCCGACGTCCGGGAACATCACCTTGTCCGGGCTCGAGATCGTGACCTGCCGCCGCCCGGCGCGGACGTTCTCGGCAGCGGCCTTCGCGGGGCTCACAGCTCCTCGATCGTCCGCCCGGACTTGACCGACTCGGGCGGCAGGTCGTCGCCGTCGGCGAAGTCGTCGCGCTTCTTGATGAGCAGCCACTTGGGCTTGTCGTCCCCGCCCCACCGGCGCAGCGTGAAGCCGCCGTGGAGCTTCTCCCCGTGCAGCTCGAACGACGCGTGCCCCTCGTCGAGCGCCGCGCCGAAGTCGCCATCGGTCAGCGGCTCGTAGTCGCCCTTGTCCCAGACGATCACCGCGCCCTCGCCGTACCCCGGGCCCAGGCGGCCCTCGAAGTCGGCGTAGCCGAGCGGGTGGTCGGGGACCTCGACAGCCAGGCGCTTCTCGCTCGGGTCCATCGACGGCCCTTTCGGCACCGCCCAGGAGCGCAGCACGCCGTCCACCTCCAGGCGGAAGTCGAAGTGCAGCGTCGACGCCGCGTGCTGCTGGACGGTGAAGATCGGCATCCGGCTAACCGGCGAGTGCGCGCGCGACCACGCTCAGGTCCTTCGCGAAGCCCTCGCGCTCGGCGATGCGCTCCTCGTCGGTGCGCTGGCGCAGTATCGCCGACGGGTGGATCGTGGCCACGACGATCGGCGCGAGCCCCGTGCCCTCGATCACCTCGCCCCGCTGTCGGGTCACGCGGAAGCTCGACCCGAGCAGCGCCTTCGCTGCGGTTGCGCCGAGCGGCACGAGCGCGTCCGGCTGCACCACGCGCAGCTCCTCCTCGAGCCACGGCTTGCAGGCGTCGATCTCGAACTTCTTCGGCGTCTGGTGGATCCGCCGGCGCCCGCGCTCCTCGAACTTGAAGTGCTTGACCACGTTGGTCACGTAGGCCTCGTCGCGCGGGATGCCCGCGGTCTCCAGCCCCTTGTCGAGTTCGCGCCCCGCAGGACCGACGAAGGGCGCGCCCGCGCGGTCCTCCTTGTCGCCGGGCTGCTCGCCGATCAGCATCACGCGCGCCTTCTTCATCCCCTCGCCGAAGACGGTCTGGGTCGCGCCCCGCCACAGGTGGCAGCCGCGGCAGACGGCGGCCGCCTCGCGCAGCGCGGGCAGCGTGTGCTGGTCGGGCAGGAACGGGGTGGCGTCGTTCGGCTCGGGATCGTGCACGGTGGGTAGTTGGCTACCCGCCAGCGGCGCGGCCTATGCGGCGGTGACCTGCTCGTCGGCGGCGGGCTGCTCGTCCGCCGTCTCCGCCGGGAACGCCAGCCGCGTCGGCTCGGCGCGGCCGCGCAGGCGGACCTCGCCGTCGATCTCCCAAAGGCTCGCCTCGGACTCACCCGCCTGCTCCACGGTGGTGGCGCTGGCCAGGGTGCGGCCGGGCCGGTGCTTGGCCAGCTCGCACAGGCGCGAGGCCTCGTTCACGGGGTCGCCGATGACCGTGTACTCGTAGCGCTCCTCGGCCCCGATGTTGCCCGCCACGGCGGTGCCGCAGGAGACGCCGATCGCGGCGTCGAGCAGCGACGAGTCGGCCAGGCGCTCGCTCAGCTCGCGCGCGGCCGCCAGCGCTGATGCGGCATAGTCCTCGCGCTCGGTAGGCGCACCGAAGACCACCAGCGCACCGTCCCCCTCGAACTTGTTGACCAGGCCGCCGTGCCTGCCCACGGTCTCGATCACGGCGGCGAAGAAGCCGTTCAGCAGATCGACCACGCGTTCGGGCCGTTCGCGTCCGGCCAGTGCAGTCGAGCCGACCACGTCGACGAACAGCGCGGCCACCGTGCGCTGCTCCCCGCCGAGCGTGACGCCCTGCTCGAGCGCCTGACGCGCGACGTCGTCGCCCACCTGCTTGCCGAACAGGTCGCGCAGCCGCTCGCGCTCGCGCAGCCCCTCGACCATCTGGTTGAACCCGGCCTGCAGCCGGCCGACCTCGGAGGCGTCGTCCACCGGGACCTCGACGTCGGTGTCGCCCTCGCCGACGCGGTCGATCGCGTCGCGCAGCGTGCGCACCGGACGCGCGATGTTCTGAGCGACGACCTTCATGCCGATCAGGCCGATGACGAGCCCGAGCCCCGCGATGAACGCGATCGGCGCGGCCAGGTCCTGCGGGTCGTCGGGCAGGCGGCCCAGCGGGATCGAGATCACGCCGATCAGCGGCACGCCGCTCAGCAGCGCCCAGGTCAGGACGATCCGCGGGCCGATGCCCAGCGAGCGCTCGCCCTGCGGTGCCTTCGGGTCGAGCACGTACGCCAGCGCAGGGCGCGTGATGCGCTCGGCGACCAGGTACACCGTCGCGCACGAGGTCAACCCGGCCAGGAGTATCGACCCCGCGACGTCGGTGGCGAGCGACGTCGAGTAATCCAGGTTGATGAGGAAGAAGACCGGTATGGCCGCGGCCCAGTTGGTCGCCGAGAGCTTCACCATCTCGGCCGGGATTCCCATGATGTCGAGCCGGTCCTGCTCGCTGGGGGGCGAGTCGTCCACGCGCCAGCGCCTGAGCACGCGCTCGTAACGCTCGGCGCGCCAGGTGGCGTACGCGCTGGCCAGAAGCATGTAAATCAGGCCCGCGATCGCGTTCACCCCGGTCGTGCCGAACGCCTCCTCGTTCGCCTCGGGCGGGAAGGCCCATGCGAAGTAGAAGAACACGATCAGCCCGCCGACCCAGTTGGCCAGCGGGATGAACACGCGCAGATGTCCGAGCACGCGCCGAGCTATGCGACGCCGGTCCTCCGGTACGTCGCGCTTCCAGCAGGAAAAGGCGCCGCGCGCTTGCATCCCCATGCCGCTCCCGCAAGTTGTACCCGTAAGCACCGCCGCCTTGTCGCAGCGGAATGTGAGATCCGCCTCAGTAGGAGCGGGGCAGCCCCAGCGAGTGCTCGGCCACGTAATTCAGGATCATCTCGCGCGACACCGGCGCTGTCCTGACCAGGCGGACGCCCCACCACATGTGCGTCAGCCCGTACTCATCGGCGAAGCCGTTGCCGCCGTGCGTCTGGATCGCCTGGTCGACGCAGTGGATGCCGGCCTCGGCCGCGGCGTACTTGGCCATGTTCGACTCCTCGGCCGCTGACAGTCCCGCGTCGTACAGCGCCGCCGCCTTGTACATCATCAGCCGGGCCAGCTCGAGCTCGATCTTGGCCTGCGCCAGCGGGTGCGAGATTCCCTGGTGCGCGCCGATCGGCTGGCCCCAGACGTTGCGCTCGCGCGCGTACTGCGACGCCAGCTCGAGCGCGCGCCGCGCGGTGCCGTTGCACACCGCGGCGCCCATGATGCGCTCTGGGTTGAGCCCGTCGAACGCCGCCTTGAGCCCCGCCATCTCGCCGCCGATCAGCCGATCGTCGGGCACCTCGACGTCGTCGAAGAACAGCTGCCACTGCTTGTTGGCGCCGGGCTCTGCCGTGGGGATGTGCGTCTTCGTCATCCCGGGGGCGTCGGCGTCGACGATCATCAGCAGCGGCAAACCGAGCTGTCCGCTCTCCTCGCGCTTGCGGGCGACGACGAGGATCGCGTCGGCCTCCTCGACGCCGGAGATGTAGGTCTTCTGCCCGCGCAGCGCCCATCCGTTCTCCGTGCGGCGTGCGGCGGTCGACAGGTTGTGGCTGTTGCTGCCCGCGTCGGGCTCGGTGATCGCGAACGCCACCTTCGTCGTACCGGCGGCGATGCCGCGTAGCCAGCAGTCCTTCTGATCGGGCGTCCCGTGACGGGTGAGGATCGAACCGACGATCGCCGGCGAGACGACGATCAGGATCAGGCCGACGCCGGCCGCCGCGATCTCCTCGCCGACCGCGGCCAGCGCGCTCATGCCGAGCCCGCCGCCGTCGTACTCCTCCGGGATGTTCACGCCCAGGTAGCCGCGGCTGGCGAGCGCGTCCCACAGCTCCGTCGGGGGCTCTTCCCTGGCGACCTTCTCGCGGGTATAGCGGTCGCCGAAGCCCAGGCAGATCGAGCGCACGGTCTCGCGCAGCATCTGCTCCTCCTGCGGGGGCACGAGCGGCAGCGCGGGCGCGGCTACGGAGGTAGTCGAGGTCATGCGCGCACGGTACCGTGCTGCCCATGAGCGGCGGCGTCGTAGCGATCGCTGGTGCGGCCGGCGGGCTCGGCCCGGAGGTCGCGCGCGTGCTCACGGACAAGGGCGCCTACCTGTCGCTCGGCGAGCGCGACGAGGAGCGGCTGCAAGGAGTCGTCGAGCAGCTTGGCCTGCCCGACGACCGAGCGCTCGGCCAGACCGTCGACCTGCTGGACCCCCAGTCCGCCGCCGGCTGGGTGGACGCGACGGTCACGCGCTTCGGCCGCGTCGACGTGCTCGTGCACCTGGTCGGCGGCTGGCGCGGCGGCGAGCCGATCGCGACCGCGTCCGCCGACGACGACGACTTCCTGCACGCCGCGCTCGTGAAGACCGTGCAGGTGGCCTCGCGCGCTTTTCTGCCGCAGCTGCTGGAGAACCGCGGGCGGTTCGTGCTGGTCTCGAGCCCGCAGGCCGACCGACCGACCTCGACCAACGCCGCCTATGGCGCGGCGAAGGCGGCCGCCGAGGCCTGGACGCTCGCGCTGGCCGACGAGCTCGGGCCGAGCGGTGGAACTGCGAACATCATCCGCGTGAACGCGATCGTCACCCCGCGGATGCGCGAGGAGAGCCCCGACAAGGAGTTCACGACGTTCAGCGACGCGAGCGAGATCGCGGAGGCCGTGTCCTACCTGCTCTCGCCCGCGGCGCGGAAGATGAACGGCCAGCGGCTCTCGCTGCACCCGTGATGCGCCCCGAGGGACGGCGGCCAGAAAGTGGGTCGTTCGCGAGCGACAACTACGCCGGCGCGCTGCCCGATGTGATCGAGGC
>Ga0126307_10003816_pt1 | contig 10378 bp, 5 predicted proteins | sample Plot28_FD_89955 | JGI IMG/M metagenome (GOLD analysis project Ga0126307, IMG submission 89955) | Serpentine soil microbial communities from UC McLaughlin Reserve, CA, USA - Plot28 | ecosystem: Environmental > Terrestrial > Soil > Grasslands | place: USA: UC McLaughlin Reserve, Lake County...
ATCTCGATCTCGACGATCTGCGCATCGGTTTTGTCGACGTGCCGGGTCACGAACGTTTCATCAAAAACATGTTGGCCGGTGCGCATGGGATTGACTTGCTGGCGCTGGTAATCGCTGCGGACGAAGGCGTGATGCCGCAGACACGCGAGCACTTCGACATCTGCCGGTTGCTTGGCGTGCGCAATGGTCTTGTCGTAATTACCAAGAAAGATTTGGTGGATGAAGACATGCTCGCACTCGTCGAAGATGAAGCGCGCGAATTGACCACCGGGTCGTTTCTTGAAAGTGCTCCAATTGTTTCGGTGAGCTCGCGCACGGGCGCCGGGCTCGATGAATTGAGAGCTCGGCTCACGGATCTGGGGAAGCGCGTGCCACCGAGATCTCAGGATTTCGCGATGCGCTTACCGATCGATCGGGCGTTTTCGATGAAAGGCTTTGGAGCGGTTGTTACGGGCACGCTGATCTCGGGAAAGATTACAGAGGGTGATGAGCTGGAGTTGCTGCCTTCGCAAACGAACGTGAGAGTGCGCGGGTTGCAGGTTCACAACAAGTCTGTTCACGAGGCGCACGCCGGCCAGCGCACCGCGGTCAATCTCGCCGGTGTTGATACATCGCAAATCGAGCGCGGCATGGTGCTCGGACCCGCGGGTCGCTTGCGGCCCACGCAGGTTGTCGACGTTTGGATCGACGTGTTGGCCGGTGCTTCACGCGCGGTGCGATCGCGTTCGCGAGTGCGTTTTCATATCGGCGCGGCGGAGGTGTTGGGTCGAGTAAGAGTATTGGAAGGTCCATCGCAAATTGCAGCGGGAAGTGGTGGGTTGGCGCAGTTGAGACTCGAAGCGCCGGTGGTCGCAGTGCATGGCGATCGTTTTATTTTGCGCAGCTATTCGCCGGCGGAGACGATTGCGGGTGGAGTGATACTCGATCCCTTTGCGGTGAAGCATCGCGCCCGAGATCTTGAGCGCGCGCGCGAATTGCTGCGGCTTTCGATGCATGAGGAACGAGCGGTGAAGTTTGCCGCGTTTGTTCGTGCCGCGGGTGATCGAGGCGTGCGACTGGGAGATCTGGTGGCGGCAACCGGTTGGACCAATGAAGTTCTGAACAGCGTCGCGGCGGCGGTTCTAGCAGAAGGGTCGGTGCTCGAGGTCGGAAGCATTTACCTGGCGCTGGAGAATGTCGATCGTCTCAGTACCGCCGTGTTGGAAGAACTGGAACGACATCACAAACGTGAGCCACTCGCTCGCGGTATGTTGCGTGAGACGCTGCGCGAAAAAGTCTTCACGCACGCTTCGACGGAGTTGTTTTCCGGAGTGATTGCGAGACTCGAAGCTGACGGCAAGGTTGTTTCTGAGAAAGACATCGTCCGCTTGAGCCAGCACAGCGTTGGTCTATCGGAGCAGGACGCGGCATTGAGCAATCGTATTGAGCAAATCTATCTCGCCGCGGGAGTCGAGGCGCCTTCTGTTGATGACGTGATGACTCGCGCAAACGTCTCGACCGCGCAACGCGCTCAGGCTCGAAAGATTCTGCAGCTCCTTATCGACGCTCGAAAACTCGTTCGCATTCAAGGCGAGATGTTCATGCATACTCAGGTGGTCCAAAGCCTCAAAACCAAGTTGCTCAGCTACGCTTCGCAACACGAGCCCGATCGACTGATCGACGTCGCGACCTTCAAAGACCTCGCCGGCGTCTCCCGCAAGTACGCGATTCCCTTACTTGAATTCTTTGACCGCGAACAAGTAACCCGTCGCGCAGGCGACAAACGACTCATCCTGAAACCCCGTTAAGCTGGTTTAGGTTTTTTATTGACAGGTTATGGGCCGAGGAGTACAGTGCCGCCCACCTCTCCCACTTTACGTGCCACTAAAGCTCACGTAACGAATTCTCAATCCGCGCTCTAACGATTTGAAAGGAGAAAGTATGTGTCTCCGATCGAAGACGATCGTCCTCTGTACCTTACCTGTTTTGTTCCTCGCGTGTGCAGTCAGCGCCGTCTTTCTAAGCCACGCCTCATCAAGTACTCAGACAACACAAAATCCCGTTCAAACCTCCACGCGAAAGATGAGAAACCTTTCCTTACAACCGGAAGCCTTCAAGTTGAGTCGCCGGTTAGGAAACAGGTTTAGCTCATCACGCCAGACTTCCTCGACAGTATTGGGAACCTTGAGTACCGGAGCTCTCCAACAAAACGTCAATGTCGTTCGCAGTCAAACGTCCACCGGTGAGAACGTGGGAATTGGGTTGGCGGGTGCGGTGGGAACGCTGACGTGGAGCGATGTTGATGGTCCAAAGGCATTCGGCTCAACCGTTAGCGAAGGGCAACGGACGTTGATCGAGCGATTGGTACTCGACAGTCCGGACCAATTCGTACTGGCGCAGTTGCGAGGGGCTAGTTATTACACAGTGTCGCATAACGTTAGAGCTGATCCTGGCGGCAGCGACAATTACGAGGGACCACTCTGGGACGTGATTCGCGTCGAGGAGCCAGAAACAGAAGCCACGCGGCGGCCACTGAGCAACTCGCGACTCTATTACATCAACGTCCAAACCGGATTAATCGACAAGATCGTCTCCGAAGTCAGAGGAGAGAAGATAGAAGCAAATGTGCTGCAATGGGTCGATCAGGCGGGAGAGAAAGTTCCATCACGCATGGTTTGGAAACGCGGGAACGAAACGGTCCAGGAGTTTCGCTTGACCAGCTTTGCCATGCAACCTCAGCAGTAACGGAGTATCCTCATGAAAACGCCCAGCCTCTGTTCCCTCATTCGAGTAATCGTGTTTAGTGCGACAATCTTTGTGCTTTTGCCGTCTACGCTGGTAGCGCAAACAACCGCGGCCCGACCGGACCGTGGAATCATGCCAGGCGCTTCTTATTCGGTGTCGGAATTCGAAAACATCAGTCTCACAAACGGAAACGCACAGTTAACCATACCGCTCGCATCATTGCCGCCGATGGCGGGTGGCAAACTCAAGTTCACAGTGAACGCGGTCTATAACAGCAAACTCTGGAACATTACGCGCCAGGAGGTTCGGCTGGGCCAATTCTACGGTTGCCCGAGTTGGGTAGTTGATACGCCACAACTCAGTGACGTAGGTGGGTGGAGGATTCCCGTCGGCTACCAGATCGTCTTTCGCAATGCTCACGACGACTTTAATTATGAGATGCCGGCGCAACCGCCGACGCCCGACTGCGAAACGGACGTTCAGGAGCAAGCACGACTGCAAAGCCAGTACTATCGAGCCATCCTGATCACTCCTGACGGCGCCGAGCACGAATTGCGACCCACCGACAACTATGCGAAATACGGCGGCACGCGTTCTTACCTGCTGAACTACTACAAGGACGTTCCCAACACCGTCGGCTCATCGATGCGGTACTACTCGTTTGATGGCAGTTACTTGTACGCGGTGATCAACCCATCGAGCGACTCAACACGGTGGACCATCTACATGAACGACGGAACGCGAATCGTTCAATATAGCAACGGTATCCAGAGAATCACGGACACGAACGGCAATAGCATCAAGATCTTCTCCGACGCCAACGGCACCCACATTCAGGATGAACACACCAGCCGAGAGATCAAGGTTTTGGAAGATAAGGTTGTATATCAAACAGTGACGGGCCTGGAGCAAAGCATAGATATCGTGTGGGGCAACACGTCCGTTCGAGGCAAGATATATCAGGTCAACGACTGGAGCCCTACAGGAGGCGAAACTGGTGGCGGTTTTGTATGCACGAGAAATGACGTTTTGACGACGGAGGTTCCAGTTATTCGTGAGATCGTTTTTCCGGCAACGGAACCACAAGTAGAAGCACCGCGATACAGTTTCAGTTACAACTCAGATACAACGTCCACCGCCACAGACAACTGGCGCCTGAGCTGCGGAATGGCGCCACAACCATATACCAGGACGGTTTCTAACGGCATGGGCGAGCTGAGTCAGATCGTGTCTCCGTCCGGAGCAGTAGTCAAATACAGCTACAGCAAATCATCTGTTCACAACTTCTCAATGGACAGCGATGAGATTCCGCGCGCCACGATAACGCAAAAGCAGATCATTCACGATGGCATCACCGACACTTGGACTTACGACATAACCGAGTCCGCAGGTTGCGGCGGAGTTGTCACCGCGCCCGATGGCTCAGTCACAACCGAAGCATGTTATCCACACGATCCTGCATGGGCGCGGTTTTTTGGTTATGCGAGCAACATGGGAGGATTAGTGTATCGATCGTCGCGCTCGAACAAAGAAGTTGTGGAACGGCACTGGACAACGTTACCCTTCACTGGCGCCAACACAGACGTTGCCGGAGCTTTTGGTTTAGCGACCTTCAATCCGGTGGTCGATGTTGAATACGTTACTCTCCTCGACGACTCTCCTCAGCATAATCCGATAAAGATGTCAGCGAGGAAGTTTCAATACGACTTCAATGGCAATCTCACACAGCAGATTGATTATGACTGGTTCGCTCCGTCGCTGGTGAGTCGCGACGCCGCTGGAGTTCCAACAGGTGTGCCGGCAAGTGCCACTGTACTGCGGACCATTAACCACTCTCATTATAATCAGGCCGCGACCGCAAGCTCAGCAAACGTTTATGCAAAGCGTTCCCTCAGCACTGTGACTCCCCTCATCTTGAATGCCCCGCGGGAAACAACTCTGGGTCCAGGTATTGTTCGTTTTAGTTACGATGGACAGGCTTTCGATGTGGCTCCCACTGTAGGCAATCTCACGACTAAGAAAGTTTGGGACAACCTCGGCAGCAAATGGATTACTACCAGCAGCACCTATGATGTGTACGGCAACGTCGTCACTGCGACCGACGGACGAGGCAAGGTCATACAATACTTCTTCGACGATGATACGCACGCATTGCCAACCCGTGTTGTGATTGACCCGCAGAACGGAACGGGAACCCAAACGATCACCACTGGCTATGACAATGCCACCGGCCTGGTGACTTCGGTAACCGATCCGAACAACGCTACGTCGACAATCAGCTACACAAATCAGTTATTAGGGACGGTAGATCCCTTTGGCCGGCCAGGCGTCACCACCAGTCCACAGGTCAACGCCGGCGAAACCAATCAACATCGTCGCGTGACGACCACTTACGAGGATCACTTGCGCCGCGTAATCGTCGCTTCCGACCTCAACTCTGAAAACGATAAGTTGCTCAAGACGCGCACCACCTTCGATATGCTGGGCCGTTCGCTCCTGATGGAACAGACGGAGGACGGCACAAACTACACACTCTATTCGCAACAAGCTTACGCGCAGGCAGGTCGGATAAGCTTCGCATCCTCTGTAATGCGCACAGGTGGCGCGTCTAACACTGACTCCTGGACGCGCGTGACAAACGACAGTTTGGGTCGCGCGACTGAAGTCGCTACATTTGGTGGCGCTACACAACCGCCTAACACCGGAACGACATCGACCGCCACAGGCACAGTTACAACAGTCTACGACGCGAATTTCACCACCGTCACGGACCAAGCCGGAAAGTTAAGGCGCAGTATGGTTGATGCGTTTGGCCGTCTGATGCGCGTTGACGAACCCGACAGCGCCAACACTCTGGGCTCCACTACTGCTCCCGTGCAACCGACGAGTTATGCCTACGATGTCTTCGGCAATCTGACAACCGTCACGCAGGGCGCACAGACGCGCACCTTTACTTACGATTCACTAGCGCGTTTGCGTCAGGCCATAAACCCGGAAAGTGGGACAGTCAATTATCAATACGACGACAATGGCAATCTGTTGGTCAAGACTGACGCGCGCACCGTTTCTACGCACTTTGAGTACGATGCGCTTAATCGTCTCACGCGTCGCTGGTCCAACGGTTCGAATGCTGTTTCTTCGACCACACATAATAGTCCGTCTTTGCCGGCGGGTGTGGGTGTTACGGATGAAGCGAAGTTCAAATACGACGCGGCATTAACAACGCCGGGCGCGCCGGCTTATACAATCGGATCTGGCAAGGGTCGTCTGGTGGCTCAGACGTACGGAACCGGCACCAATGGCGACTACTATGCCTATGACGCGCTGGGACGTGTGACGCTGAAGATCCAGCAGACCGGCACGATCGATTATGAAGTGAGTGCGACCTACAACCTCACCGGTTCGATCAGCGTGCTTACTTATCCTTCGGGTCATTCCGTCACCAATTCATTCGATCAGGCAGGTCGACTGGCTGCTTTGAACGGCAATCTTGGTGACGGCGCTACTCGCATCTATGCCACCGGCATTATCTATGCGCCCACGGGTGGCCTGGTGAAAGAGCAGTTTGGCACCACTACGCCTGTCTACAACAAACTCGCCTATAACAGTCGCGGCCAACTCGCTGAAATCCGCACCAGCACCAGCTACACTGGTCCAACCGACGTCGACTGGAATCGTGGCGCCATAATCAACAGCTACAGCGAGCAGTGTACCGGCATCTGTGCCGGTTCCTGCATGAGCGATAACAACGGCAACCTGAGAAAACAGGAAGTCTACATTCCCAATGACGATCAGCTCTCGAGCTACACGATGCGCCGGCAGCAGTATGATTACGATAGTTTGAATCGACTGAAGTGGGTGCGCGAAGTACTCAATGGCACGGAACAGTGGCGGCAATGGTTCAAATACGATCGCTGGGGCAATCGCACCATCGATACAACCATTGACAACGGCCAAAACAGGACCTACGGCACCGGCATCAACAGCAAAGCGTTCACTGTAGACACCGCCAATAACCGGCTGGGCGTCCCGGGCGGGCAGTCCGGCGTGATGACTTACGATGCGGCGGGCAATCTCACCAACGACACCTACCCCGGAGCCGGCAATCGCACTTATGATGCAGAGAACAAGATCACTTCCGCGTGGGGCGGCAACAACCAGGCACAAACATACAAGTACGATGCTGCGGGCCAGCGCATCAGGCGCACGGTTGACGGCGTAGAGACGTGGCAGGTGTATGGCCTGGGTGGTGAACTACTCGCCGAGTATGCGGCAAATGCAGCTGCGGGGAGTCCGCAGAAAGAGTATGGCTATCGCAACGGGCAGTTATTAATCACCGCGGAAGTTCCGCCGCCATCATCTCCTGCGGGAATCAATGTCGCGTCGGCGGCAAATGGAGCGGTAGCTAGTGCATCATCGACGATCAGCCCGTTCGTGGCTACCAATGCTAATAACGGCGATCACGTTGGGACTAGGAGCTATTGGGCAGACGATACGTCTAACAACTACCCCGATTGGATTCAGGTGGAGTTCTCAGCGTCGAAGACAATTAGTGAGATCGATGTGTTCGGCTTGCAGCAGAATCACAGCAGTCCGGTGGAGCCAACTGCAACAATGACTTCAAGTTACGCGCTCACTAATTTTGAGGTGCAATACTGGACGGGCAGCGCCTGGGCCACAGTGCCGGGAGGAAGTGTCACTGGCAATGATAAGGTGTGGCGCAAATTCACTTTCGCCCCGCTGATCACGACCAAGATTCGTGTGCATGTAACCAATGTAGCCGGCGATAATCGCAGTCAGGTGGTGGAGATGGAGGCTTATACCGGCTCAAGTAGCGCCACCCTTAACTGGCTGGTAACAGATCATCTCGGCACGCCACGGATGATCTTTGATCAGACCGGCAGTCTGGCGAATATCAAGCGGCACGATTACCTGCCGTTCGGCGAAGAACTCTTCGCCCCCAGCGGCGGACGAACCGCCGCGCAAGGATATGCAAGCGGTGACCGTGTTAGGCAACAGTTCACCCAGCAAGAACGAGATGTGGAGATAGGATTGGATTATTTCGGCGCAAGATATTACGGAAGTAATCAAGGACGATTTACTAGCACCGATCCCCTCATGGCTAGTGGGCGACCCAGCAAGCCTCAAAGTTGGAACCGATACGCGTACGTCCTGAACAACCCACTGATACTAACCGACCCTGACGGCATGGAGGAGGAGACTCCGGAACAACAGGTGGTCGACGTTGGGAAGGACCAGATTATCAACAAGAAGATTCAAGAAATTCAAAATAAGGCCAAACCCCTCGCGCAAGGGACTGCTCCCGTGCCAACTCGGGCTGTCGTAATACCCGGTGAGCAGACCCAATTAAACAATGCGACAATAATCGACCCTGATGGGAATCCTGTGGCTTCCGGCGTGACTGGTTACATGCAACCGATAGCTCTGGTAGTTTTGGATCAGGGTGGAAATATAATGAAGGCACCCGAGGATATGTTTGTCGTCGAGAATGCCAAACCGGCGAATGAGGCGGCTAAACAAGAATCAGAAGCTGGTCGTATTAAGACGTCAAACCAGCAAGAAAGAGGTCAGTCGGGCAACGGGGCTTTCTATGACCTTCAAATCCGAGGATTGGGCTCGAAGCCTTTGGATATTCGGACTACGCAGGACCTTACGGTTCGCCATTACTTTGGACCAAAGACGACTGATTACAAGGAAACATTCCAAGTTACTGGAACTAAGATCCGATTTGACGACAGTAAGCGACGGATCACGTTTAAACAGGGGCAGGTAAAAAAACTGTAACAAAAGGAAGCTAAATAATGAAAGTACTGAAAACGTTTGTTGCAATTGTCCTGATGATCGGAGCTACTCATATCATGACAGGACTTGCTCAGACTCCACGTGGCGCCGACCAGGACCTGCTAAGCATGACAATTGATAATCTTGAGCTGAAGGCGTCTAACATACACCTACTGCTGTCAGAGCTTTCCGATCAAAAGAAAATCCCAATCGGTGTGGAAGTTTCGCCCCAAGACGATTTATCGCGGAAAAAAACCATACGATTGCAGATCGAGCATGGAACGTTGGGGGACGCCCTGAATTCCATCGTAAAACAGAATCCACTTTACACCTGGAAGATCCAAGACGAGGTAGTTAATGTTTTTCCGGTGGAGACAAAGCGCGACCCATTGTTGAGAGATGTTCTGGAAACCAAACTTGGGAAGTTTTCTATCCCACGTGGCATGACCAGATTTGATTTGAGACAGACTCTTGGCAAAGTGCCCGAAATCAAAACCCTACTGACTCAACATAAGGTTGTCCCCGAGAATCAAAGCTTTATGTCTCGTGACTTCGTCCCATTAGGTCGGGGGTATGGTTTGGAGGTTTCGAACGTCTCAGTATCCGTGCTCTTAAATCAAGTTGTTCGAGAGAGTCAAACAAAGTACTGGATTGTGCTGAGATATGGAGATAGGAAGCAATACTTCGTTCTGAACCTCTGATGGTATCTGGGGGAATGAATATCAATCACTTTAGAAACGTCCCTCTCAACCCTGTCGCCTCACTAAACATCTGACTTGCATTCCCTCATCCCCGGCGTTAACATGCAGCCATAAATAGCAACAGATCGGCTTTTTCCTTAACCTTCATAATTAATCATTGGGCGGAGGTTCACAATGAAAAGCCTGAAGGATATTCTCGCGATATTGGTGGGAATTGCAGCCGCCATCGGCGCGATCTTTTATTTCTACAAGTTTGTGACCGACCCGAACCCTGCCGGGGGTCACACGTCGGGATGGATCGCACTCGGGCTGGCCGCAATCGCCTTTGTTTGTGGTCTGATATATTTCCTGGGCCACGTAAACAAAGAGGAAGAGATACATATAACTCAATAGTGCGCTCTTGTTCGTAGCGGCCCCAACTCGATTGACGCCGCCGGATAAACTTGCGCCTGCTAAACCCCGACCCCAATTGGACGCCGTTTGTGCACAAACCAAAAGCGGCTTGCGTGCGCAGACGGCGCTCGTTTTTGTAAAGAAAAGGAGAGATTCAACAGAAAATGTTTCCACTCCTGGTGGTGCTGCTACAGCAGCTTCGAGCCACGCAGCCAAATTTCTTTTTCCTCGTTACCCTGCTGTTGTTGATCGGAGGAGGCATTGGCTGGTTGATCGCAGCCGTGCTCGGCTTCGCCAGATCGTCGGCTTTCGGACCCTCAGCGCGCTGGTTTTCGTATGCCGCGGTGTGCCTGATCATTTATCACCTTCACTTCCTGCTCTTTGGCGTGTTTGTATTTCTTGGTATGAGTCAAAACTCAGTTGACCTGACCATGGCTCTCGGAGGCGGTGCATTCTTCAACTAGTTCGTTCTCCTGGGCGCCGTTTGTGCGATTATGGGTTTTGTCAGAATGACAAACCCCAGATAGATTATTGTTGATGAATAAGAAACTGTTTATGGTCGCCGCGCTGCTCCTGGTTGGAAGCGCGGCGGTTCTCCTTTTAGTTGCCTCGCCAAACGTCGCCACCAACGGTGCGAAAGACGAATTCGTGCGGCAACGCGGCGGACGTTTCTTCGTCGGACAGAAGCCGTTCCGGTTTGTTGGTGCGAATGTGGCACTGATGTATCGCGACGAAGATCGCGCGCGCATGCCCGAGAC
>Ga0126307_10003817_pt1 | contig 10377 bp, 9 predicted proteins | sample Plot28_FD_89955 | JGI IMG/M metagenome (GOLD analysis project Ga0126307, IMG submission 89955) | Serpentine soil microbial communities from UC McLaughlin Reserve, CA, USA - Plot28 | ecosystem: Environmental > Terrestrial > Soil > Grasslands | place: USA: UC McLaughlin Reserve, Lake County...
CGCGCGACGCCGATGCGCTGGCGCTGGCCGCCGGAGAACTCGTGCGGGTAGCGGTTGTAGTGCTCGGGGTTCAGGCCGACCGTGTCCATCAGGTCCTGCACCGCGCGCTTGCGCTCGGCCTTGCTCTCGTACAGGCCGTTGATCACGAACGGCTCGCTGATGATCGTGCCGATCGTGCGGCGCGGGTTCAGCGACGAGTACGGGTCCTGGAAGATCATCTGCATCTCGCGCCGCAGCGGCTTGATCTGGCTCGGCTTGAGGTCGGCGATCTCCCGCCCGTCGAAGCGCACCGAGCCCGACGTCGGCTGCAGCAGCCGCAGCAGCAGCCGCGCGGTCGTCGACTTGCCGCAGCCGCTCTCGCCGACGATCCCGAACGTCTCGCCGCGGCGCACGTCGAACGACACGCCGTCGACCGCGTGAACGGCCCCCAGCGTCCGGCGCACGAGGTAGCTGCCCTTGATCGGGAACTCCTTGACGAGGTCGCGGACCTCGATCAGCGCGTCGCCCTGCTGCGGTGTCGGCCGCGCGTCCTCGTGAGTGGCGTCGACGCTCATTCGGCGATGTCTCCCATCGGCACGGCGGCGCGCGCCCGGTCGGGCGCCTCGCCGGCCGCCAGATGCTGCCAGAGATCGCGGCGCGTCTGCGAGGACAGGAGGCAGGCGACCTCGTGGTCGACCTTGCCGTTGACCGGCTCCAGTCGCGGGTCGATCCGCGTATGCGCCTCGCGCACGAACGGGCACCGCGGGTGGAACGCGCAGCCGCTCGGCCGCGTGATCAGCGACGGCGGCCGGCCCTCGATCGGCACGAGCTCCTCGTCGCGCGGGGAGTCCAGCCGCGGGATCGAGCGCAGCAGCCCCCACGTGTAGGGATGCTGGGGCGCGGCGAACAGCTCGCTCGTCGGCGCACGCTCGACGATCCGGCCCGCGTACATCACGCCGATCTCGTGCGTCATCTCGGCCACGACGCCGAGGTCGTGGGTGATCATGATCACCGCCGTGCCGGTCTCGGCCTGCAGCCGCTCGATCAGCTCGAGGATCTGCGCCTGGACCGTCACGTCCAGCGCCGTCGTCGGCTCGTCGGCGATCAGCAGCTTGGGCGAGTTGATCAGCGCCATCGCGATCATCGCGCGCTGGCGCATGCCACCGGAGAACTCGTGCGGGTAGGCGTCCACGCGCGAGCGCGGCTCCGGGATCCCGACCAGCTGCAGCATCTCGACCGCCCGGTCGCGCGCGGCCCGCTTGGTCACGTCGTGATGTGCGCGCACGGCCTCCACCAGCTGGTCGCCGACGCGGTAGAACGGATGCAGCGAGGAGAGCGGATCCTGGAAGATCATCGCGATCTCCTCGCCGCGCACCTCGCGCAGCTCCTCGTCCGGCATCCCGAGCAGATCGCGCCCCTCGAAGATCACCTCGCCGCCGAACCGCGTGTGCGTCCCGCGCGTCAGCCCGAGCACGCTCAGGTTCGACACGCTCTTGCCCGAGCCCGACTCGCCCACGATCCCGAGCGAGCGCCCGGAGTCGACCGAGTAGGAAACGCCGTCGACGGCGCGCACGATGCCGTCCTCGGTCTCGAACTGGACCGTGAGGTCGCGTACCTCGAGAAGCGCCACGGCTAGTACCGCACGCGGGGGTCGAGGAACGCGTACAGGATGTCCACGATCAGGTTCATGATGATGATGAAGAACGCTCCGAAGAGGACCGTACCCTGAACGATCGGCAGGTCGCCGCGCAGGATCGCGTCATACGCCAGGCGGCCGATCCCGGGAATGTTGAAGACGGTCTCGGTGAGGATCGCTCCGCCGAGCAGGATGCCGATGTCGAGCCCGAGGATCGTGACCACGGGGGTGATCGCGCTGCGGACCCCGTGTCTGAGGATCACCCTGCGCTCGGACAGCCCCTTCGCGCGCGCGGTGCGGATGTAGTCCTCGTTGAGCACGTCGAGCAGCGATCCGCGCAGCAGCCGCGCGTAGACCGCCGCGAAAGCGGTCGCGAGCACGCACCAGGGCAGCACGAGCGACTGGAGCCACTTCACCGGGTCATTGGAGAACGGCGTATACGACCCCTGTCCCCCGAGGAAGCCCAGCCCGAAGACCCCGAAGTCGGGGGCGAACAGATACAGCGCCACGAGACCGAGCCAGTACACCGGCGCGGAGATCGCGACCAGCGACAGGCCGATCGTGGCGCGGTCGAAGACGGTCCGGTGCTTGACGGCGGAGATGATCCCGACCGAGAGGCCGAAGAACATCCAGATCAGCACGCCGCCGATCGTGAGCGAGATCGTCGCGGGCAGGTTCTGGCGGATCTGGTCGAGCACATTGGTGTTGTTGATGTAGCTGCGACCGAAGTCCTGGTGGACGAAGACGTTGTAGATGTAGTCGCCGAACTGCACCGGCAGCGCCCGGTCGAGGCCGAGATCCTCCCGGATCCGGGCGATCGACTCGGCGGTCGGCTGGCGGCCGGCGCGGAGCAGCGCCGGGTCGGCGGACGGGAAGACGTTGAAGATCAGGAACGTGACCGCGCTGACCAGGATCAGCAGCAGCACCATGCCGAGCAGGCGACGGACGATGTAGCGGGTCATTGGTTACCTGGTTGAGCCGGCCGTCCGGCCCGCCGCGCGAGGCGGCGGGCCGGACGAATGGACGGTGGGAGCGCTACCTCAGCGAGCTGAAGTTGAGGTCCCACCACGTGCTGTAGCCGTTCTGCACGCCGCGCACGTTCGGCGAGGCGATGATCGCCTGGTAGTCCCACATGTACGGGATCGCGGGCGCCTGGTCGACGACCGCGTGGTTCGCGTCGGCCCACGCCTTGGCCCGCTCGGCCGGGTCGACCACGAGCTTCGACTGGTTGATCTTCTCGTTGACCGCAGGCACGTTCAGCTGGGGCCAGTTGTTGTTGCCGACCTGGAGGATGTTGTCCCCGTTGAACGTCGGGTCGATCATCGTCTGCGGGTCGGCGAAGTCCTGCAGCCACCCGACGCTCGGGCAGACGTTCACCTTCTCCTTCGGCACGCCGCAGAACTTCGTGAACATCGTGCTGCGCTCGACCAGCCGCAGCTTCGTCTTGAAGCCCATCTCGTTGAGCTGCTGCTCGGTGATCTGCGAGACCGACTTGTCCGGCTCGGCGCCGTCGCCGACGATCAGCAGCTGCGCGTCGCCCTCGTACTTGCCCGACGCCATTCCGGCCTTCTTGAAGTACTCGGCCGACAGCTTGCGATCGCCCGCCGGGTTGGCCATCCAGTCCTCCTGGTCGGCCCAGCCGTTGATGCCGTTGGACTCGTCGAAGCCGGCCATGCCCGGCGGGATGAAGTGCTGGGCGATCGGCCCGAGCGCCTCGCCGCCGCGCTGCTGGCGCGCCGCGTTGCGGTTGAAGCCCGCGATTACGGCCTTGCGGACGTTGATGTCGTCGAACGGCGGGATGGAGGTGTTCAGCGCGATCATGCGCCAGCCGCCGCCCGGCACCGCCGACAGCTCCGGCTTGTTCGACTGCAGCAACCGCTTGAGCTGGCTCGCCGGCGGCTCGATGTCGCCCGTGCCCATGCTCTCGCCCGACAGGATGCGCCGGGTCGCGACCGAGTTGTCCTCGTTGCCGGCGAGGATCTTGATCTCGTCGAAGTACGCCGGGCGGAAGTCGTCCACGTTCTTGTAGTCGGGGTTGCGGATGAGGTGGATGCTCTTGCCCGCCACGTACCCAGTCGCCTTGCCGCTGGCGTCGCTCTCGACCATGTACGGCCCGCTGTAGACGGCGTGACCCTCGCCGTACGTCGACGGGCTCTCCTTGTCGTACTTCTGCGCGAACTCCTTCGGCACCGGGACCGAGATCGGCATGCTGAGTGCGCCGGCGAGCGCGGCGCCGGTGCCCTTCGTGAGCTTGAAGACGATCGTGTTGTCGTCGGGCGTCTCGATGCCCGGGATCTCCTTGTACTTGCCCGGCTCCTTCGGGGCGCCGACGAGATCGCGGAAGTAGATGCCGGCGTAGCCGTTGGAGACGTTCGAGGTGAACGCGCGCTCGATCGCGTACTTGAAGTCCTTCGACGTGATCTCGCGACTGACGGGCTTCGAGAACGTGGCGCCCTTCTTGATCTTGACGGTGACGGTCTTGCCGTCCTCGGCGATCTCCGGATCGCCCTCAGCCAGATCCGCCACGGGCTTGGACGTATCGCCCGGCAGGTAGCCGTACAGCCCGCGGTTGATCGCCTGCTGGACTCCGATCGCGTAGCTGTAGTACGTCTTACCGGGATCCATGTAGTCGACGTCGCCCGCGGAGAGGATGGTGAATGTGCCGCCCTTCTTGCCGCCCTTGGTCGGGTTGGCGCGGTTCTCGGCGGCCGTTCCGGCGAACAGCTTCTCGGTGACGTTGCCGCCGCCCGCACTCTGGGCCGGGGTCCCACCCTGGTCGCTGGATTCGTCGTCGTCGCCGCCGCACGCGCCGAGCGCGAGCACGGCTACAGCTGCGACGAGCGCCAACAAGGTCTTCCAAAGAGACCTAGACATGCAGTTCGTCCTTTCTTCGGGTTTGGCTTCTGGAGCAGAGTGAGCGCATGGCCTCACTTCCTGCGCGGGTCGAGGGCGTCTTGCAGCCCGTCGCCCACGAGGTTGAACGCGAGCACCGCGAAGAGCAGTGCGAGGCCGGGGAAGAGCATGAACCACCAGGCGTCGGGGAAGAGACTGGTGGCCTCGGAGATCATCGCGCCCCACGACGGCGTGCCGCCGGCGACGCCGACGCCGAGGAAGGAGAGCGCCGCCTCGAGCAGGATGTTGGCCGGGATCAGCAGCGACGAGTAGACGATCAGCGGCGCGAGCAGGTTGGGCAGGATCTCGTGCACGATGATCCGCCGGTCCGAGGCGCCGAGCGACCGGGCCGCCTCGACGAACTCCTTCTCGCGCAGGGACAGGACCTGCCCGCGCACGATGCGCGCGATGTAAGTCCAGTTGATGACGGCGATGACCATGATCACGACCGGTAGACCGGGCTGGATCAGGCCGCCGAAGCAGCCGTTGGCGCCGGAGCAGGCGGCCGCGAGCCCGAGTCCGAGCAGCAGGATCGGAAACGCCAGGACGACGTCCGTGAGGCGCGAGAGCACGGTGTCGACCCAGCCGCGATAGAAGCCGGCGAGCAGCCCGACCACGACGCCGATCAACACCGCGATGCCGGTCGAGATGAAGGCGACCTCGAGCGACACGCGCGAGCCGTAGATCGTGCGCGAGAACACATCGCGCCCGAGCCGGTCGACCCCGAACGGATGCGCGGACGACGGCCCGGTCGGCGTCCCGAAGACGTCGAGCGCCTCCGAGCTCTGCGTCTTCGGGTCGGGCGTTCCCGCGACCGACACGATCACCGGAGCGAAGAGCGCGACCAGCACGAGCAGGACGATGAAGCCGAGCGCCACCATCGCGACCTTGTCCCGGCGCAAGCGGCGCCAGAACAGCTGCATCGGCGAGCGCGCGACGATCTTCCGCTCGCCCGTCTCCTCCTGGACGGCCACCGACTGGTCGTCGACCTCGTGGATGAGCCCGGCGGGATCGCCGGTGCTCACGCGTGCGCCCCCCCGCTACGTGCTGCGATGGTGATGATGTTGTCCCCTCCTGCCTCCGGCATCCCCCGCCGAAGCGCTACGACGTTCCCCGTATTCCTCTGCCGGACTACGATTCCTGCCTTCGGCCCCGATAGCTCAGTCGGATAGAGCGACTCCCTCCTAAGGAGTAGGCCGCAGGTTCGAATCCTGCTCGGGGCGTTGTAGCGGGTTCACCCCCGGGAAGCGGTCACACAGCTGTTACCTAGGCGGGTCCGGGGTACCGATCGGGGCGGTCGGGATAGATGTCGTCGATCGTCGCGAGCGGCGCGTACGGCGCTCCGCCGCCCGCGCGGATGATCGCCTCGGCTCCGCCGGCGAGCCGGTCGAGCACCGCGACCACGCCGCAGACCTCGTGCCCGTCGGTCCGCACGGCCTCGATCGCCTGCACGGTCGAGCCGCCCGACGTGACGACGTCCTCGACGATCAGGCAGCGCTCGCCCGGCTCGAGCGGCGGTCCCTCGACGCGGCGCTGGAGGCCGTGCGCCTTGACCTCCTTGCGAACGAAGAACGCCTTCACGTCGGCGCCGCCGGCGAGCGCCGCGCACGCGGGCGCGTCGGCGCCCATCGTGAGCCCGCCGACGGCGCTCGCCTCCCACTCGCGCGCGTAGCGGGCGACGAGCTCGGCCAGCGCGGCGAAGCCGGCCGGGCGCAGGATCGCCCGCTTGGCGTCGACGTAGTACTGCGCGGTCGCGCCGCTGGTCAGCGTGACCTCGCCGAGGATCAGGGCATGCCGGCGCAGCTCATCGCGGAGCGTCTGCTTGGCGTCCATCCGGACCCAACCTACGGGTAGACGATGACGCGATCGCCGATCCGCAGCCAGGTGAAGACGCGCCAGGCGTCGGGGATCGGGATCCGCAGGCAGCCGTGGCTGGCGTTGAAGGCCGGAACGTCGACGTAGCCGTGGATCGCGTAGCCGCGGATGAAGTAGTTCGAGTGGAGCATGCCCTTGGCGTTCGTCCCCGCCGTCTTGAGGTAGACGCGGAACGTGCCGATCACGGTCGGCGTTCCCGGCGCGCCGCTGGAGGTGATGTAGGTCGCCACGACCTTGCCGCCGTCGATCAGGGCCAGCACCTGGCGCGACAGGTCGGCCTCGACGTGTCGGCCGGCGTTGGGATGCCGGACCTTGAACGCCCCCTTGCCGGCCAGCACCTTGGCGATCACGCGGCGGCCGGCGTCGTAGCGGCGCTCCATCTTGTTGACCTTCCGGAACGCCATCACCGCGCGGCCCGTCGCCGCGTCGAACGACCCGTTGCGCCGGACCGCGTAGCGCAGCTTCGCCAGGCCGCGCTGCAGCAGCCGCACGAGCGGGCCGCTGTCGCCAGCGCCCGCGCGCGGCGCGACGACGTCGACCGAGACCTTCGGCCCGTTGGCCCGACCCAGCTCGGGCGTCGCCAGGTGCAGCGGCAGCACGCTGGTCCGGCCCGGCCGCCTGGTCGGGATCCGGCGCTTGAAGCTGCCATCGGGACCGACCGCGACGTGGACCGTGCGCCTGCGCTTGCCGTTGCGATACAGCTGCAGCTGGACCTGCTGGCCGGCGACCGCGGGCGTCATCGTGCCGCTGACGCGGAACGAGCGGCGCTGCAGGACGATCGCGCGGCCGCGCACGTGGAGCACGTTGCTCGCGGCCAGCGTGATCTGCGGCACGGGCGGGGCCGGCGCCGGCGGGACCGGCACCGGCGGCGATGGAGGCGGCGGGGAAGGCACCGGCTCCTGCGCCGCCGCGGCGGCCGGCGCGAGCAGCGCCGCGGCGACGGCCGTCGCGAGCGTGCGCCTCACGCTCGCGCCGTTCCGGCGCCGGCGCGGCGCGCGAACGGCACCATGATCGCGAGAACCGCCACCGCGGCTGCCGCCATCGCGAGCGGCGTCGCGGCGCCCCAGTCCTCCGACACCCCGAGCGCGAGCGCGTTGTTGAGCGCGTGCAGGACGATGCACGGCAGCAGCGAGCCGGTCCAGACGTAGAGGAGGCAGAGGAAGAAGCCGAAGACCATGAGCGGGACGATGAACTCGATCTCGGTGCCGCCCAGGTGGATGGCACCGAAGATGATGCCGGTAAGAGCGGCGGCAGGGAGCATCCCCAGCGTCCGGCGCAGCGCAGTGAAGCAGAACGCCCGGAAGAACAGCTCCTCGGCGATCGGCGCGAGCACGCAGACGAGTACCGCGACGGCGACGAGCGCCGCGGTCGACCCGTCGACGCCGAGCTCCTCGGGCAGGTCGTCGTTGTCGGTGATCCCGAGCGCCGCGGCCCAGGCGGCCGAGAACGCGAAGAAGCAGAACCAGACGAGCAGCGTCCAGCCGACGGCCGGGCGCACGGCAGGCAGCCGCAGGCCGAACTTGGCCGGCGTGGCGGGCGGGTCCAGCAGGCGGGCGAGCACGAACGCGGAGCCGATCAGCGCGAGGTCCTGGACGTAGGTCCCGCCGATCGTCACGCCCGGCGGGCCGTCGCCCGACGTGTCAGCCCCGGCGATCTCGACGAGCAGCGCGATCACCCCGACGCCGGCGACCGCGGCGATCAGCGTCGCGAGCATGGCGGCGAACGGCGCCCACAGCGGCCAGCGCGGCAGCCCGTCGCGGTCGCGCCGCGCGGGCGGCTCCGGCCGCCACACGCCCTCGGGCAGCTCGGGGCGCGACGGCACCGGCGCTGGCGGGTCGGCGGAGGGCGGCGGGGAGCTCGACATCGGGCTCGTCAAGGGTAGGCGCCGCCGGCCGCCACGAGAGCGGGCAATGCGTCCAGGCCCGCGATGACGGGCACTCCCGCGCCCGCCGTCGCGGCGTCCGCGCGTGCCACCAACACCGCGCGCAGCCCCGCCGCCCGCGCGCCCGCGACGTCCTCGGCGACGCTGTCGCCGACGTGCCAGGCGCGCTCGGCCGCGGCGCCCACCAGCTCGAGCGCGCGCTCGAAGATCGCCCGCTCCGGCTTGGCGGCGCCGACCTCGGCCGATGCGACCGCGCCGTCGACGAGCGACCGCAGCCCCGCCTGCTCGAGCCGCTCGTGCAGCGAGCAGTCCCAGTTCGAGACCACGACGAGCGCCCAGCCCGCGGCGCGCAGCGCACGCAGGGCCGGCGCGGCGTCCGGGTACGCGGACAGCTCGATCGCGTCGAGCAGCGCCGCCGTCAGCTCCGAGCCCCGCGCCGGCAGTCCCAGCGCCGGTCGCATCGCCTCGGCGCAGCGCGCGCGCAGCGCATCGACCGACTCCGCGTCGCGCCCCAGGTGCAGATGCGCGCGGTAGTACGAGATCTCCGCGCGCATGGCGGCGGCCGCCGCCTCGGCGCCGACGTCGACGCCGAGCCGCTCCCGCAGCGCCGCACGCAGCCGCGGCGCCGGATCCTCAAGGCGCAGCAGCGTGCCCATCGCGTCCAGCAAGACCGCACGGGCTCGAACCTGTCTCAAGACGGGACCGCGCGTGCGGGACTCTCGAGACAGGTTCTAACCTCGCCGGCCATGTCCCCGGCGGATCTTGGCAGCTCGATCGCGGCGCGCAGCTCGACCGAGCAGTGGGTGAGCGCCGGCGTCGCGATCGCGGTCGCGCTGCTCGTCGCGTTCCTGCTCGACCGCGCGCTCGCGCGCCGCGGGCGCGCACTCGCCAAGGCGGTCACGGGCGGGGAGCTGTCGCCCGAGACCGACACGCGTCTGCGCTTCATCCGCCGGCTCGTGTACGCGGTCATCGTCCTGCTCGGCGTCGCGGTCGCGCTGTCGAACTTCGCCAGCATCAGCCGGCTCGCGGGCTCGCTGCTCGCATCGGGCGCGATCGCCGCCGCCGTGCTCGGCTTCGCCGCCCGCCAGACGCTGGCGAACTTCGTCGCCGGGATCATGCTCGCCGTCACGCAGCCGCTGCGCGTCGGCGACTGGGTGTTCGTCGAGGACCAGTACGGGGTCGTGGATGACATCCGGCTCAACTACACGTTCCTGCGCACCTCCGGCGGCCAGCAGATCGTGATCCCGAACGAGAAGCTGGCCAGCGGGGTGCTGCGCAACGACACGCTCGGCGAGGGCGTCGTCGGGCTCGACGTCAGCATCTGGCTACCCGCGGGCGCCGACGCCGGGCTCGCGGTGGCCGTATTGCAGGAGGAGAGCGAGCAGTCCGTGACGGTGGCGGAGACCACCGCCGAGGGCGTCCGGCTGGCCGTCGGCGGCGAGCGCTGCGCGCCGCCGGAGCGGGCGGCGCGCGAGGCCGATCTGCGCCTGCGCTGCCTCGTGCGGCTGCGCGCCGAGGGCCTGTTGGCGGCGCCGGAGTAGGGCTTCCGGGCCCGAGGGCGAACCCTGTCAGGCGTCCTACAATCGACGCTTCCGCCCGCCATGACCCACGCCCAGCGCACCAAGCGGCGCCGTCGCGCGAGCGGCCGCCCGCGCAACAAGGCACTGCTCGCCCTGATGGTGCTGGGGATCTGCATCGTGCTGGCCGGGCTGGGCGGCATCGGCTACATCGTCTCCGTCGCCGCCTCGGCACCGCCGCTGTCGTCGCTCAAGCCCAGGGTGACCGGCAACAACACGCGCGTGTTCGCCGCCGACGGCAAGCCGCTCGGCTTCATCCAGGCCGACAACCTGCACCTGCCGCTGCGCTCGGAGGAGATCCCGCAGGTCGTCAAGGACGCGACGATCGCGATCGAGGACGAGCGCTTCTACAAGCACCAGGGCGTCGACTACGAGGGCGTCGTGCGCGCGGCGATCAAGAACTTCGCCTCGCGCAAGACGGTCCAGGGCGGCTCCACGATCACGATGCAGCTCGTCCGCTCGCTCTACATCTCCAACGAGAAGACGTACACGCGCAAGATCCGCGAGGCCAAGCTCGCCGAGGAGCTCGAGGACGA